>Ga0182024_10001083_pt1 | contig 70443 bp, 55 predicted proteins | sample P32metaG_FD_120480 | JGI IMG/M metagenome (GOLD analysis project Ga0182024, IMG submission 120480) | Permafrost microbial communities from Stordalen Mire, Sweden - P3-2 metaG (Illumina Assembly) | ecosystem: Environmental > Terrestrial > Soil > Wetlands > Permafrost | place: Sweden: Stordalen...
GATGACGAAGTAGGCACGGCTGGAACCGCGTCTAAATCTCACGGCTGATACTTCAAAACTGTTTCCATATCGCTCGCTCATTTCACTGCGCATGTCTTCGATCTGTTTTGGGTGTGAGCAACCTCGCTTTCGATTTGGATGGTGATAGATAACGACGCTTTGCTTGCGCCCGACAAAAGCATCAATGTCGTCCCAATAGACATATTTTGGCCCCTTTTTCGAAGTTTCCGTTACGGATTCGCATTCGATCCCATTGTCGGGATCAACAAAAACCAAATCGACTCCGTCTGTCGCAGCCCGCGCAGCGACGCACCAGTCGTGCCTTATCTTCTTCAGGTCTTGAAATTGCATGCCGACCGGAAATACGAGTGGCTCACTATAGAATTGCGTTCCCTCGGGAAGCATGCCGGACGTTTCTGCGTGCTTGATCTGGCGGGCGGCGGCCTCGTCGATAATTAACTTATGAAGCAGATCGAAAAGCGGCTCGTCGCAGTCACGGTAATCTCTGGGTTTCCGCAGATAGCCAAGGTGCTTGCCATCTGCATTGTGGCTTTCGTCTGGAAACAGATACCAAACCACGCCGAGACGAAGCTTTGTCTGGGCATCAGCGCAACCATGGAGAATACGCAGCAATCCATATTTACCGAAATCACCTACATCCCCAAAGTAGCGGTCTTGCATGTTTCTCCTTAAGAAATTCCGTTAATTGGAAATTGTCATGATGCTTTGATATTTTCGGCTCGTACGTTTCCGGCAAAGCAATAATACAACTTGTCATCAATACAAAGGATGAGGTCTCTGGTCTTGGTGACGAAAGCGATCTGCGCCTCTACCTGATCATAAACTTTGACACGATCTCCCATTATCATGATTTGCTTGTCCCTATCCAAGGCTTCGGGCAAAAGTCCGGGATTACCTACATATGGCCTCAAGTTCTCGCTGCCTTTGGCGATTTCCTTAAGCGACGCAATTATCGCTTCTCGTGTGGCGGCTTTGGCACTTTGAGGATTTGTTTCTTCCATATGTGGTCCCTTAAGGTTCGTTGTCCTACCCATCAATCCTCGTGCTGAACTGGCGCAGGAAGCGGACGTCGTTGTCGGTGAAGAAGCGGAGGTCAGGGATGCCGTGGCGCATGATGGCGATCCGTTCGATGCCGAATCCGAACGCGTAGCCGGTGTACTTCTCCGAGTCGTAGCCGACCTGCTCGAAGACCGCCGGATCGACCATGCCGCAGCCGCAAATCTCGAGCCATTCCTTGCCCTTGACCTGGCTGCCGGTGCGCGAGCAATCGACCTCGAAGCTCGGCTCGGTGAACGGGAAGAAGTGAGGCCGGAAACGGAACTTCAAATCCTCGCCGAGCAGTTCGCGGAAGAAATATTCGAGCGTCCCCTTCAGGTCGGCCAGCGTCACGCCCTCGTCGACGACCAGCCCCTCCATCTGGAAGAACGACATCCCGTGCGTCGCGTCGATCTCGTCGCGGCGATAGCACCGGCCTGGCGCGATGATCCGGATCGGCGGCGGTTGCTTGAGCATGGCGTGAATCTGCACCGTCGAGGTCTGCGTTCGCATCAGGCGACGACCGCCCGGCGTTTTCCCGTCGAGACCGGGGCTGGGCGCGAGACCGTCCTCCTTGAGATAAAAGGTGTCCTGCTCGTTGCGGGCCGGATGATCGTGCGGCGTGTTGAGCGCGTCGAAATTAAAGACCTCGTTTTCGATGTCGGGCCCGTCGGCCAGCGCGAAACCGAGCCGCCGGAAAATTTCGATGGCGCGGTCCCGCACCTGGAGCACGGGATGCAGCGAGCCGGGCGCGTCGTAACGGCCCGGCAGGGTTGGATCGAAGTCGGCAGATTTGGCGGCGGCGGTCAGTTCCGCTTTGCGGGCTTCATAGGCGGCGGCGACGGCGTTCTTGGCTTCGTTGGCGGCTTTGCCCACCACGGGCCGCTGGTCCTTGGGCACCATGGCCATCTTTTCCAAAAGCAGGGGCAATGCGCCGCTGCGGGCCAGGTATTGGATGCGCACCGCTTCGAGCGCGTCGGCGTCGGTCGCGGCGGTAATGGCGGCCAGAATTTGGTCTTTGAGGGAAATGATTTCGTCGAGCATGGGAAGGAGAAGTAAAACCGTACCAGAAGAGGCGAGCGGCTAACCAACAAATTTACTCAAAGCAGTTCGTCATGGTAGCCGTCGCACTCCGTGCGACGGTTCGGATAACTCGCTTCCTGCGCGCTTCGCGCGCCCGGGCAACAAGTAGTCCGGGCCACCCGAACGGAACTGATCCTTCGACAAGCTCAGGATGACGGTTGCGGGAGCTTGCTCTAATAATCAGAAGCCCTAGCCTTGATGAATGCCCCAAGCCATTCCCGCAGGCTGGACTCAGGCGGAGAATGCCTTGACCCGCACCATCGCGCGCGCCGATTTTGTCGAGGCCCTGGCACTGGTGCTCGAAATCGGCAAACTGGCCGAGGCCGCCAACCATCACCCCGACATCGACATCCGCTATCGCACGGTGCATCTCAGCCTCTCGACCCACGACGCCGGTAACACCGTGACGGCCAAGGATTTTGCCCTCGCTCAAAGAATTAATGACCTAAGTGAGGAGGCCATCCGTCTTACCATGGACGAACTGCGCCGCCGCTTTAAAGCCTGACCCTTCGCCCCTTTTCATGAAATCACTCCAATCGTTCGATACCACCCTCTTGAAATTCCCACGCGCCATCGCGCTCTTGATCCTCAGCCTCGGAATCTTCGTCACCGTTCCACTCCGGGCCGATCTCAACAGCGACCTCGCCTTCTCCGCCTTCAGCAATGTCGACGTCGATGCCATGGCCGGGGGCACCGTCGTCCAAGCCCGGGGCGGTCTTCTCAGCTTTCCGCGCGGCATCACGACGCAATCGCTCTACATCGTCGACGCCGCGCCGACCGACGTTGCGAGCAAGCTGGTCCATTGGGATCCGGCCAGCCATCCGGAGATGAAGGTCTGGCTCCATAAGCAGGCTCTTCCCGTCCCGCCGACCGCCGCCGACTTCTCCGATCTGGGCAGCCTGCCTGATAACAGCTCCGTCCAATACCAGATCGATGCCACAGCGAAGCTCGATCCCAACAATCTCTCGCTTCAGGTCAGCAAAGAAGAGGCGCAACTCATCGCGACGACCGCCGCGCAGGAGAAAGATCCCAAGGCGCTCTTCGTCAAGGCCTGGAGCCAGATTCTAGCCGGGCGCATCAATGATTTCCTCAGCGGCCACGGCTCTGCCGATATCGATGTCGTCAGCGACGGCGACATCCGCCCCTTGAGCGATGTCAAAAGTCTGCTCCACTCCGACATCAAGGTTTACGGGCAATACCAGCGGCTGCTCAATCAGACACCCGCGAAAGCTCTGGCCGGCGCGCCTGCCGTCAAGATTGCTCCCACCGATCTTTACTATGAACTTTTCGACGTCCAGGGCTACGCCGCCATGGGCACCGGCGCGCTCTACCAAGCCGCCAGCGGAAATTCCATCCAGTCCGCCGACATTGAATTTTACACCAACTATGGCGTCTATTGCACGGTCGAGCTGGAACAGCTCTGGCCCATCACGGTGAACGGGAAAACGGAAACCCTCGTCTGGCGCGACGATCTGGTCTCCGCTCCGAATATCGCTTATCTCCACGGCACGGAGCGCCTTGCTTCTGGCATGATCATGCTTCAGGAAACAAAGGGCGCCATTGAAGCTTTTCGGTCTGAATTCAAATAGGCGCAATTCTGTTAAGTCTCTCATAACCAAACTTTTGTTTGTCTTTTCCCTCATTTCCGCCTTTTATTACCGCGTCCCGTGATGAAATCGAACCTTCCCTCCACCCTGTTGGCCGCGGCCTTTTGTTCCCTGACGGCATTGAGCGTGCGGGCCGATGGCAAGGATGATATTACCCCGACGGTCGCGGCCCCGGAGGAAACCAATATTCCCGTTTCGCAGGAATTCACCATGGAAGGCAGCACCACGGGCACGTCGATCACGAAGCAGGGGAATGCCTCGCTCGGCGGTGTCAGCAATACCAACTCCCATTTCAACTACGTTGTTTCCCCGCAGATCAAGGATGGATTCCTCCTCCGGTTCGGTATGGATACGGAACGCAATTCCTTCGGCCTGCCATCCGGTGCGCCTCTCCCCAACACGCTGCAATCGGTCAACGCCATCATCGGCGCCGACATCGCGATCGGCGACAAGATCATCACGCGCGTCGAGCTTCACCCCGGCATCTATAGTGATTTTGTCAATGTGACCGGGAACGACTTCGACATGCCCGTGCAGATCGGCGGCACTTATCTCTATAGCGAGAATTTCCAGATCATCCTCGGGCTGCAAATCGACCTGAAATCGAATTACCCGGTGATCGGCCTGCCCGGTTTTCGCTGGCAATTTGCCGACAAGTGGGTGCTCTCGGCCATTCCCCCCAAGCCGCAACTCCAATTCGAGGTCAACAAGGCCCTGACGCTCTACACCGGCGCCGAAATTCTGGCCGGCACGTATCAGCTCAATGACGACTTTGGCACGAACCACGGCCACGGTCCGTCCACGACCAATGGCCAGTTCAACAACAATATCTGCGACTTCACGGAGTTTCGCGTGGGAGCCGGATTCACCTGGAACTTTACGCCCAATCTCAAGCTCGATGTTTCCGGCGGGTACGTGCCTTATCGTGAGTTCGACATTCACCCCGATCAGATCGGTTACGACGTCCATGATACCGAGTTCCACAACTCGCTCGGCGACGGTGCGCCCTACGCGGAAGCCGGCATCAGCGGCTCGTTTTAAGGTAGCCGCCGCTACAAAACGCGTGAGGCGGCGAGCGGAAAACCCAATAACCGCCCACCGCCTCGAAAATAAACGCCTATCTCTGCAACACGGCCAGATAATGATCGACCATGCGGCGGCTCGCGGCGTCGTTGCGCTTCACGTAGCAGTTGCGCAAGTTGATCAGGAGCCGGTGCATCGTCTGTAAAGGAGTACAAGGCTTCGTTAGCAAGGGCCGTTGCTTGAGGGGAACTTCCGACGCGATCATGTCCCACTCACCTTCGGAGAGAACGCGGCCCTGGCGAAAGGGATCGAAAATAATGCCGTCGAGACGGGCGAGAAAATGGCCCGGCGCCGCGATGCCTTCGATGGGAATATTCAGGCGCATTCCCACCAGCATATAAATCAACGTCAGGGTGATCGGCAGTCCGCAGCGAAATTCCATTGCCCAGGGCAGGTAACCGTTGCGCGGGTGATAGTAGTCCTCGCCGGCGCCACCGAGTCCCTGCTCCTGGCCTAGATAGCGCGCGAGGCAACGCACTTTCTCAAGGGGGGTTGCTTCGGGAGTGATCAACCGGCCCGCGCCTTCGGCCCATTGATCCAACTGGCGCGCGTAAGGGCCGCCCTCGAAGCCGGGATGCACCGTGCGGGTGAAATCCCAGCAAAGGTCCTCGACCTGGCTCCATGTCTTGAGCTTGGCCAAACCGCGGGAAACATCCCCCAGCGTCCTGGAGGCTTCGATTTCCTGAATGACTTCCCGCAGGCTCTCTTTGGCCGGCCCCTGCGCATGGCGGAGCATTTCGGTGTATTCCGCCAAACGCGCGTCGCCCCCTTGAACCAGCTGGCCCTTGACCAGTCCGACTGTGGCGGCATCCCCGTCTTGAAGAAGTGAAACAAGTGCTTGTTGCTGGGATGTCGTCATAGTTTAAACTTATCTTTTCAACGTAATAGGGGTTGAAATCACCTCACCATGGTCGGCGCATGGTGCATTGATCGGAACATCAACGGGTGCATGGTCCTTGGCGGTGAACTCATTCTTGATGAGCCACCCTTCCAGTTCCTCGCCGCTGATGTCTGCCAACATCTGTCCATTAACTTCTACACACGGGGAAAGCTCCTGGCCGCTCTTCTGGATCATCTCCAGGCGTTGACGAGGGTCGTTCCAGATGTCACGGTCCTCAAAGGGAAGATTGTATTTCCCCAGAACGGCACGGACGCCCTGACTCCAACCGCAATGCGGCTTTAAATAAGCGATGATAGTAGGTTTTTGCATACGCTTAGCTTACAGTGGACGAGAATCCACCGCAACTAAGCTATGTTTGCAAATAGGGTGCCAGCTTTGTCAGATTTTCGACGTCCTCGTGCATGTCTTCGCTTTTTGGCGTCTCCAGGACCTTCGGTGTGGAGGCCCAGCGCGGGTCCTGTACGATCCATTTGAAGCAATCGAGTCCGATCTCTCCCTCGCCTAGGTGTTCGTGCCTGTCCACCCGCTTTCCCAGAGGCACTTTGGAGTCGTTCAAATGGAGGCCAAGCACGCGCCGCGAGCCGAATAATTTTTCCACTTGTGCCATGGTCTCCTGGTAGCCGTCCGAGGTCTTTACATTGTAACCGGCGGCGTATAAGTGTGCGGTATCAAGACATATTCCAAACCTCTTTTCATCCGAAACACCTTTTATAAGCCACTGTAAATGTTCAAGTTGGTAACCTAATGCCTTCCCTTGTCCCGCCGTAATTTCAAGCGCCATCCTACAGCGGAACCCGGATGTATTTTGCACGATTTCATCGAGGCCCTGCACGATTCGGCGCAACCCGGCTTCCTCTCCCGCTCCGCCGTGGCTACCCGGATGCATCACGATAAACGGCAGGCCGAGCGCCTCCGCTCGTTCCAGCTCGGCGGTCATGGCACGAACCGAAGTGGAGAACATTTCCGGGTCTTGGCTGCCGAGGTTGACCAGGTAGGAATTATGCGCGAAGAAATAAATGCCCGATTCTTTTCGCTTGGCGCGGAATTGCGCGATTTCCTCCTCGGCCAGCGGCGGGGCAAACCACTGCTTGTTGTTCTTTACGAAAATCTGGGCGGTGGTGAAGCCGCAGGCCTGCGCCCGCCCGATCGCTTGGGAAACCCCTCCGCTCGTCGAGGTATGGGCGCCCAGGAGCACGCCGGGGGGAAGATGCAGTGACGGGAGGGCTTTGTCGCCGGAGACTTTCCTGCGCGGAACGACGGGCTTGGCGCGAGGCGGGGTGCTAACTTTGCGTGAAGCAGCTTTGGAATTCATCAGGTTGAAAGGATGTTGAAACGTTTTGGGGTTTTCGCGCGTCATTAAGAAGAGAGAGAGGAGTGGGAGATGTCAATGGGAAGGATGGGATAAAATCATTCGGGTTGCTCTTGTTACAATGAGTTTGGGGCTTAAGTATTTCGCAAAGGAACCGAAGCCCTTAAAGAGGCTGGTCGCAGCGCAGATAATTGCCTGCTCTTAAGTAACTTATAAGAAATAAAAATGAGAATTCCATTTGCGTTTGGATTAAACGAGCGGATATTAAGTAAGCAATGTGTGGCTGCTTCGGTAGCCATGCGAGCTATTATTCTGTCCAAGTGGGTACTTGTATGAAGCAGACATTGAATATTCTCCATATAGAAGATTCCAAGGAGGATTCTGAGCTAATCCGTGGATTGTTAGTAAGCAACGGCTTTCAGTGCCAGGTCACACGAGTGGAAACCCGGCCCCAGGTTTTCGATGCGTTGGAAAAGAATACCTACGATTTGATTCTGGCGGACTGCAAGCTGCCTGACTTTAGCGGATTGCGGGCGTTGGAAATTGCTCATGCGTTGAAGCCGGAAACTCCCTTCGTCTTTGTCTCGGGGACCATCGGTGAAGAAACCGCGATTGAATCGCTTCGCAATGGAGCGACCGATTATGTCTTGAAGGATCGGCTTTCCCGACTGGTTCCGGCGGTGCATCGCGCGCTGGCCGAGGCGGAGGAGCGGATGATGTGCCGCCAGTTGCAACAGCGTTTGCGCGAAGCGGGACGCCTGGAGGCGATCAGCACGCTGTCCAACGGCGTCGCCCATGACTTCAACAACATTCTGACCATCATCCTGGGCCACGCTTCGCTGCTCACGATGGAGTACAAGAATCCGGACCGCGTTCTGGAAATCAGCGGGACGATCTCCGAGGCGGCCCGGCGCGGTTCGGAAATCGTGCAGCAGCTTCTCGCGTTTGCGCGCAAGAGCGACGGTCACGTGGCTCCGGCCGATCTCAACCGCTATATTGAAGCGCATTTGAATGTGCTGAAGGAAAGACTGCCCTCCCAGGTGGATTTGACGTTTGAGCCGAGCGAGAATCTGCCCAACATTCTGATGGATGCCAGCCAGTTGGATCGCATTCTCGCGAATCTGATCACGAATTCCGTCGACGCCATGTCCGGTGGCGGCCGCATCACACTTTCCACCAAGCTCGTGACCGCAATGGAATTACCGGACCTGTTGCCCGAACTGGCCAGTGAAAATTACGTTTGCCTCACCGTGACCGACACCGGCAAGGGCATCGATTCCAGCACGAGGGAGCATGTCTTCGAACCTTTTTTCACGACGAAGGAACGGGGCCGCGGAACGGGCCTGGGCCTGCCGGTCGTCTATGGGCTCATGCAGGCCCATCACGGCTATGTCGATGTGAAATCCGAAATTGACCGGGGCACGTCGATTTCCCTTTTCTTCCCTGTGCCGAAGTCGAATGCGTCGAATCCATCGGTGGTTGCCCATACCTCCGACCCCGCCCTGAGCGGTTCGGAAACGATTCTTGTCGTGGAGGACGAGGCGGACGTCAGTTTTTTCCTCGAGACGATGTTGCACAGCCACGGCTATCATGTCCTGTGCGCCGCCGATTCCGATCAGGCCATGAAGTTGTTCAAGAAGCATCAAGGCGAAATCCAGTTGGTTTTCTCGGATATCGGACTTCCCAAAGTGGACGGCATCTCCTTATGCGAAAAACTGAGAACGCTTAAGCGGGGCATTCCTCTTATTCTCGCCAGCGGCTATCCCACGAAGGAATTCAAGACGCGCATCAACGCGCTGGCCCCGCAGGCCTTTCTTTCCAAGCCGTACAATACGCAGGATATTCTCCTGGCCGTGAGGAAGACCTTGAACGGTTCCAAGGTGCTGCATCTGGCCTCGTAGCCGCGTTTGTAAGAGCGTGGCCGCATACTTCCATCGCCGGGGGATGTGTCTCTGCGGCGGCGGCTGCATGATGGTTGCGGATGCACTCGCTTTCTGTCGAATAGGACATATAAGACCTAGGAGACTTATAGGTTCCATTTATTCCAAGCCGACGTTCATGCATCCACTCGATCCTCTCTTCAAGAAAAACCGGGAATGGTCGGAAACCATTCGCACGCGCGACCCTGAATTTTTCCAGACCTTGTCCCGTCAACAAGCGCCCGAATATCTCTGGATCGGCTGTTCCGACAGCCGTGTTCCCGCCAATGAGATCTGCGGCCTGCTTCCTGGGGAGATATTTGTCCATCGCAATGTCGCCAACATCGTGGTCCACAGCGACCTGAACTGCCTTTCCGTCATGCAGTACGCCGTCGATGTTCTTCGCGTCAAACACATCATCGTTGTCGGACACTATGGCTGCGGCGGTGTGCGCGCGGCTCTTGGAAACCAAAAACTGGGGCTGATTGACAATTGGCTGCGTCATGTCCAGGACACCCAGATGAAATACGCCGACCATCTCGCTTGCTACCCCGATGAATCGGACCGCGTGGATCGTCTCTGCGAGTTGAACGTGATTACGCAGGTGATTAACGCGGCAGAGACGACCATTGTTCAGAATGCCTGGGAAAGAGGCCAGGATCTCGCCATCCACGGCTGGGTCTACGGCCTCAAAGACGGCTTGGTGCGTCATCTCGGGATCAGTCTTTCCAATACGGACGAACTCGCCGTCGCCTTGAAAACGTCCTGGGAAAAAAACGAGGCATCCCTGCAAAATCCCTGAGTCCGTTCTGATTGCGTCCATGCGAACCTTCGTGATTTTTCTGGCCGTGATTTTAGTGGCGCTCGTCGGCTATCCCTATGTCCATTCCATTTTGCCGCAATCGGGCGCGGGTTCGCAAATTTCCACTTTGATCCAGGGAAATTTAGTTTCGGCGGCTGGAAGTCCTTTCAGCTTTCCCGCCAACGCCGGTTCCATCCAATACTACGCGATTTACTATTCGGCCCAGTGGTGTCCGCCCTGTCACGCCTTCACGCCGGTGTTGGTCGAGTGGTACAAGAAATTTAAGCCATCTCATCCCAACTTTGAATTGATCTTTGTCAGCGATGATCACGACCATGCCTCCATGCTCGCGTACATGCAGGAGATGGCGATGCCGTGGCCTGCCTTTCAATTCGACGAGCTGAAACACGATGGCAAGGGCATCGAGAAGTTTGCGGGCGCTGGCATTCCCGACCTCGTTTTGGTCGATGCCGACGGCAAGGTTTTATCGGACAGCTTTTCGTGGGCCGGCTCCTATCTCGGCCCGCAGCATGTGCTCGACGACATCGAAAAGCTTGTTGGCGGGACTTAACCTAGTGATTCTCCGGCTGGAGATTGGCGCCCCAGCCGTGAGAATCATCTTGGGATGGAGCGGACTCCAAAGCGGGCGACGAGTCGTCAGAACTCATGGGTGTCGTTGCGCAACCCACCTGCACGATGACAACCGCAAAAAGAAGGAGCCATTTAAGAGCTTTGAAATCCATGTGACTATCAAAGAAAAATCGCGCCTGAAACGCAAGCGCTACGCCGTCACATTTTAATGAACCTGGTCACTCCCAGGATGAAGGCGGCAATGGAAGCGGCAAGAAGGATGGCAAAACTGCCGAGGATAATATATTCACATGCGGTCGATATGACGGTGATGATCGAAGGAAGCTCGGCCACGAGTTTGTGATAGCTTCGGACAAAGTTGGTGGAAGCCGGCGGAAGCTGGTCGATATCTTTAAAGTATATTCTGAAAGCGGACATTCCGGTATCGTCGATCCGGTAGTTGTTGCTTCCGACGCTGAAGTTAATATTTTTCCCGTTGATGATCGCTCTCGCCTGCTCCAGCGTCAGATAGAAGGAAATATTCCCAGAGGCTTGTTCGGCACTCGATGAGTCATCGTCAGCAGTGTTCTCGATTTCGTTGATGGGTACGTACGTTCCATCCACTAAAAATTTGATATCATTATTGCCGACAGGTTTCTTGATGGCGCCCGCGGAAAAAAAAGTCGCTTCAATTTTATCGGGCATTTCGGGTTTGTGACCATCCGTCGTAATCCTCAAGGTGAGTGTGCCGCGGCCCGGCGAGTTGGCCGCCATCGGTACGCCTTCCGGCAATACGGGCCATACATCGACTGCGGGACTATCCAGATAGCAAACGTCTAAAGTTTCGTTATAGCTAAACTTCGATCCGGGATAGGGACTTTTTTCCGCAACGGCGGCGGGTGCAGTAGCAGGGGCAGCGCTGGGGGGGAGATTTACAGGCGGCTGAACGGGTTGGGTATTGGCGCCTGGTTGAGCAGCGGGTTGGGTGCTGGCGCTTGGTTGAGCGGTGGGTTGAGAGCCGGCGCCTGGCTGAGCGGTGGGTTGAGAGCTGGCGCTTGGCTGAGCATTTGTCTGCGCGGCAGCGGCTGCTGCATTGAGAGCTGCTTCTTGCTCGGCTTTTTCCGCAGCCGCTCTCTTGGCGGCCATGCTCACAGGATCTAGACCAAATCGTTTTTGGAGGTCGTCGGATAACTCATAATAAGGAATCTTACCGACTCCGCCTGTATAGGTGATTCGAACGCCATCATCCTCTTGGGCAATGACGACAACATTCTTGTACGTTTTGCCATCCGCGGTGGTCCAGTCTTCCGCTAAAACTGGTAAAGCAGTTGCCAGCACGATTAAGAGAAACCCTAGCCAGCGCATAACACCATCATAGAATGGCAAGCTACATGTACAAGAAAATATCCTCCCGACCAGCGAGGGGTTGTCGCGTTAGGGATAAGCGCTTACTTCGCAGGCGGTGCGGGAGGAGCCGTGATTGCCTCGCCGACGGAGTTCATGGCTTCCTGGAGTGTCTGCCGGGTTTTGGGCGACAATGCGCCGGTGAGGATTTGATGCTGTTTCGAATTGGCGGGAGCGGGGCCAATGCTCTTGGCGGGACTGACGCTCGCAGTGCTGTCGGGTCCAACCTGAGTAACGGGACTGGAATTCTGCGCCATGGCGGAGAGAGCGAAAAGGCACGAAAAAACGATGGTTAAAAATACTTTAATCATAGCATGAGGAAATGTAAGTGATCTCCAGTCGAAAACAAGGGCAGGGGTTACTGGCCGGAAGCGCTGACGCCAACTTTTCCCTCTTTGACGCCGACGTAGGTTTTGCCCTCATAAACAAGCACGGCGTAAAATGTGCCACGGGCGGCGGCGGCGCCCTCGGGCGTCTGCACTTGAAAATCGGTGATTTTCGGTGTGGAGGGATCGATCAGCGCGCTGACGACTCCGGAAGTGAGTTGCAGGACCGCGGTGCGTTGGGTGACATCGGAGCCTGATTTGGCGAAGGCCAGTTTGTTGATTTTGAGAATGGAGTTATTGCCCAGTTGAACAGCGGAACCCGGTGTGGTTACCAGGACGGCGACGCCATCATCTCCGGTGCGGACGGTGCTGCCGATGTCGAGAATCTGCCCTTTCTTCAGCGGCGCGTAGCTGGAGGAACCGGGACCGGCAAACTCAACTGTGCCGGAGACCGAAAAGACCTGCGCGTTCACCGTCGCGGCCTGCAGCGTCACCGCCGAGAGCAGCACAAATCCCACCATGCATAAGGTCTGGCGCAGTCTCACTGGAAAGAAACTATCTCTCTGCTTTCGGGCCGCAAGCCCAATCCGGAAGTTCATTGGTTGCATGGGGTGGTTTTCGGTTGATGGTTTAATAGCTGACGAGTACGCCGAGGTGGGCGCGGGAGTGGTGATAGCTTTCGAAGCCGGTATCGACGTAGTCGGTATCGGTCAACTGGAAGCCGTAATCGAAACGGATGGAAAGGTAGGGATTAATGACGTAACGCAGTCCGGGGCCGACGCCGAGCAGGTCGCTATTGGGATTGATGTCGGCGGGTGTGACTTGATGCAGGCTGGTTCCCCCGTAATCGACAAATCCGAGAAACTGGAGTTGATCCTTGATGGTTTGGTTGCCGAAGAGTTGAAAGAGACTGACCGGCGGCGTGGCCACTTCGGTGGAGATCAAAAAGCCGTTGTCGCCATTGGCCTCGCGCTCGTCGTAGCCGCGCACGGTATCGTAACCGCCCATGCCCAATTGCTCGCTGGGCAGGAGATTGGCATCGGCTTGCTGGACTTCGCCGCGCACGGTCCAGGTAAAGTCGTAGGGCAGGCGGGTGACGCGGTTGAGGGTGAACTGCGCGTAGGCGTAGTTGGCCGTCGCATCGGCCCGTGTGGCCATGTAGTCGGCGTTATCGTCGTTGTTGCTTAAGCCGCCTGGACTCCAAAAGCCGGTGGCGCTGGCGGAGGTACTGCCGTAGTCGTCCTGGTAGCTGGCCTGATAACCGAGCACGAATTGATCGACGTCGGTGAAGACATTCGAGACTGAGGCGACGTTAAAAAGGAGATCGTTGTTGCTCCGCTTGAAATCAAATCCACCGGCCACCGACTCGGTGAAGTGGTCCGTGCCCGGCAGCGGGATCTCGTAGCGTCCGCTGACCTGCCAGTTCACTCCGCTCGATGAGAGGTCGGAGCCCAGGTTGGCGGATGAATTGGAGTAGCTGCCGAAGAAGGTCAACTGGTGGCGCCAGGGCAGCGGGATGATCCAGGTGCCCGAGTGGGCCGTGAATTTGTTGACGTCGGTGCCGCTAGTGAACTGGTAGGAAAGTTGCTGGCCGACTCCGAAGAGGTTGCCGTAGTTGAATCCGGTCACAATCTGGTCGTCGCCGGTATACTGGTTTCCGGTGTCCTGAAACCCGGCGTAGACCCGCAGGGGAAAGCGGTCTTGCGTGCGCAGGAGGAGATCGGTCGTGCCGGGGGCATCGCCTGGCGCCATGAGGATGTCGGATTGGAGGAAGGGGTTACGGTTGATCCAGGCCAGGTCGCTGTTGAGCTGGCTGCCGCTGATCGGCTCCTCGGGACGCAACCGGACTTCCGCCCGCAGCATTTTATTGGAAAAATAGCGCGCGCCGGTGGCGTTGATTTTCTCCACGCGGCTGATGACCACGACGACCTGCACAAAGCCGGTGGTGATATTCTGTTCCGGCACGAAGACGTTGACGACGGGCCGGTCATGATTGCGAAAGAAGGCGACGATGGAGCGGGTCAATTCCGCCAGCGATTTCATGGTGACGGGCTGGCCGATATAGGGCTGAACAGCGGCGACAAAATCGGGGCCTTGGGCGAGGGTGACATTTCCCGGCTCGACGCTGCGATGGCTCGTCACTCCCTCGTGGTGAACCTGCTTTGGGTCGGAGAGGAGGAAGATCCCTTTCAGGTGGCCCACCAGAACTTCGTTGTCGGTCTGGCCCGACAGGGGTTTCGCCGCCGCTTCGTTGATCACTTTGCCTTGTCCCGTTTTCTCCGGTTGTTTGGGCGCGACTTGCTGGAAGCTTTGCGACTGTCCCTGGGCCAGGGCGATGATGGGCATGGCGACCGAAGCCAGCAGGCTGGCGCCCGCGACTTTACGCAGCATCGTCCGGAAAGGGAGGGGCATCTTCATGGGATCGTGGGAGAGAATTAGTGACCGGCTCCCGCGGACACGCCATTGAGAACGTCACCGCCCATGGCCTTCTGAAGCTGCGGGGGAGCCTGGCTCAGCGGAATGGTTTTGACGCCATTGTCGCCAATCTCAACCACGTCGCCTCCGCTTAAAATTGTTTCCTGATCGCCTGGGGCGGTATTGTCGCCGCCTGGTCCGGAGGCATCGGCCCAATCGCCCAACGTCGCAAGCGCGTCCGACAGGTTTTGAAAGACGATGGGACTAAGCGCCTGATTCAGCGCGCCGGACGCCTGGGGGGGCGCGTTGTTAATTCCGTCAGGGCCAATTCCCACAGAATCATCTGGGCCGACCTGATTGGGATTGGCCAGTTCCCCGTCCTGCTGGCCGGTCGTGGGGGACGTGCCGTTGCCCGTGAAGCTGAAGGGCGGCGGAGGGGGAGGGTTTCCTAAATCTCCGCTTCCCGAAGGAAGCGTGACGGGAGGCGTTGGCTGGGGGGTGAGGACGGGGGGCACGATGTTGGAACCGCCGCCGCCCGCGCCGCTGGTGCCGGTTGAAGGTGGCGGAGATGAACCTCCTGATCCTCCGGAGCCACCCGACCCGCCAGATCCTCCGGAACCGCCTGAGCCGCCTGCGGCGTAAAACAATTCTTCGTTGGCAGCGGGTAAATCGGTTGTGGCAAAGGATGCGTTGTAAAAAACGTTGGCTGGCAAAACCGAGATTCCGCCAAAAACGTCACTCGATGGATCACTCGAATAGAGATAGAAATTGCCGCCGGAAACCTGGATGGCGCCGCCGTCGACCGTCGAGTTATTGATGATGTAGTGGGCATTCGCTAAATCGGTGCCCGCCGCCACGATGACGTTATTGCCGCTGCCTGAATCGCTGATCGCTCCGCTGGACCCGAAGGTGATGTTGCCGCCCGTATCCTGCATATTGACGAGACCGTCTGCGGATATGAGGCCGCTAATGGTGAGTCCGCCATTGTTGGTCACCATCAGGTTGCCGACATCGCTCGAGGCCAGGGAGACAACGCCCGAATAGCCATAAACGGTAAAGTCTCCGTCGAACAAGGAGAGCGGACCGGCGCTGCTCTGTGTGGCCACGGTCGAGGCTGTTCCCGCCGGCGCGGTTACCGAGGTGTTGAGCGCGGTGATTTCTGCTGCCCAGTCGGTAGTGTTCACGAGGCCCGCGGTGGAGACGATGAGCAACGTCCCTGAGGTCGTTATCGCAGGATCATCGCTGGCAGCGTCATTGACCGAGTTGAAATAAGGAGCCCCGAACACCCCGGTCGAATTGCTTCCGCCGCCGGAGGTACCCGTAATCGAGATGTCTCCGCCGTTGGCGGCCACGCTTACCGTGCCGCCGTTTTCAGGCTCATCGTCCGTCGAGGTGTCGTTGCCCGGATCAAAAATCGCAACACCCGCGTTGGGCACGTTACCGGAGCCGCCAACATTGCCCGTTCCACCGGTTCCCACCAAGGTGATGGTTCCAGCTGACGTGACGGAAACGGCGCCGGCGTTGCTTGGGCCGCCGAACATCACCCCGACACCAGTGGTCGGGCTGGAGCCGGCCTGACCGGTGACCAAAAGATCGCCGGCGGACAAAAGAGTGGTCGTCTGTCCAAAAACGGGGCTGAAGATAGCCACGCCGTAGGAAGCGGAGGTGCCACCGGTTGCGGGGTCAACGTAGCCGCTGTCACTGCTAAAGGTGTTGTTATTATTGCCGCCCGTGCCGTTCAAGGTCATCGAAACCGGCTCAAAATCACTGGACTCACTGGTTACGGTCTCGATCTCGGCTCCGTTGACGATGGCGATACCCGCAGTGAAAGGTTCCAAGGTGAGGCCTCCCGTGCCATTATGCTGATCGATGGTGCCGAAGCTCGTGCCATCGATGTCGCTCGAGGTGCCGGTAATCGTCAGGCCGGTGTCGCCATGGGCGTCGGCCACGATGCCCGAGGCGCTCACCACGGTGTTTGCTCCCTCGATAAAAACACCTCCATCGAGGGACTGGGCCGTTGATCCCGTCGTATCGCCCACGATGGTCACGTCTCCCTGCGCCGTGTCCGGGGAGCCCTCTCCATGTCCCACCGCGCCACCCGTTCCCGAAGCGGTGACCGTGGAGCCTTTGCCGATGGCGACTCCCGCTTCTTTCGTGTTGCCAATTCCGAAACTGGAACTCACCGTGCCATGGATGTAAATGGAACCCGCCGACGCGGTAATGCTGGTGAGCGCTTCATCTGAAGGGTCGCTTTCGATGTCCACACCCACCGCGCCACCGCCGGCGCCTGACTGGACGAGGCTCTGGTTCGGGACACTGCCGATCAGGGATATATTACCGGAGGTCGAGGTGATGGAAACGGAAGTTTCGGCTTCATGATCGAAACCAATACCATCGACCGTGCCGGCGCTGCTGCCGCCGGTGCCGTTAAGCGTCAGGGCACCGCCAAAGCCCTCGCTTGGACCGACAACGGAGATCGTCGTGCCCGAGCCCGTGCCCGTGACCCCGGCTGAAAAATCAATGCCCGCGTTTCCATTCGAGGCTGTTGAATTGGAAGTGTCGCCCATGATGGAGATGGAACCACCCGAATCGTTGGCTTGAATCAGCGCGTTACCGATGATGACGCCAACGACGTCAGTGGCAGTTCCACCCGACTCGGATTCGTCGACCGTGCCGTCGATCGAAATGGCGCCGGTGTTGGTGGTCACCTCGCCGGTGCTTTGGATGCTGATCCCGCTCAGTGTACCGAAGCTTTCGGTGACGCTGGCCGTATCGAGGATCGAGCCGGTGATGATGATCTCGCCCGAATCGGAAGTGACCTCGCTCGGGCCAACCGCATCGGGATTGTCCCCGTTGCCGATATGGAGGCCCTTGCTATTGTTCGGGCTTGCGCCGCCGATTCCAGTGATCATGAGGGTGCCGTCGACCGTGGAAACGATGTTCTGTTCCTCCGTCTCGGCGGTATCGATGCCGACCCCGTCGCTTTCGGCACTGAAACTGGGACTGATATTGTCATCCGTACCGCCCGTGCCGATCAAGGTGACAGGGGCGGAGCCGAGGGCCGTGACCGATCCACCCTGTTGAATTTCAATGCCTGTGGATTCGGAATCGGTGCCATTGGAAGGAGTTCCCGAGATGGTTCCCGCCGTGCCGGTGATGGTGATGCCGGCCGAAGTGGCGAGGACGGAGACGGAACCGCCTTCATCAATGTAAACGCCGGTGTTCTGATCCGTGGTCGTCGCTCCCGAGGTGTCGCCGACGATTGTGATGGAACCAAGGCCCGAGGTTTCGATCTGCGTGTTATCCCGCACATCGACGCCCGTGATTTCGTAACCGGACATCGATCCTCCCGTGGTCACGGTGCCGAAGACCGTTCCGGAGACGACGAGCGCTCCATCCACCGTCTCGAGAATATTCGTCGAGGTATCCGCGTTGAAAAAGTTGAGGCCGACGCCTTCGATCTGGGTATTGGCCGAGAGCGGGGCGTCGGAAGTTCCCACGGTGCCAATCACACTCAGCGTGCCGGAGCCGGTGGTCTGGACGGTCGAGTCTTCGACGAAGACGCCGAAATAACCGCCCGTAACCACAGGGGCGGTATTGAAGACCTGGCCGGTGATGGAGATGTTTCCGCCCTCGGCGTTGATTTGCGAGTTGCCGTTGATGTTCACCCCGTCGACGTAGGTCGTGTCGCTGGGGTCAACCAGGCCGGTGCCCACGATGTTCAGGCTGCCGCCGCCAAGATTAATGGTTGAATTGTTGATGAGAACGTTGCCGGTGGCAAAGGATGCCAGGGACGAGGCGTTGACGTTGCCCGCGAGATAATTGAGGTCGAGCGTCAGGCTGCCCACGTCGGCGTGCGTGATATTGACGTTCAGGTTGATGGTGCCGTTGGCCGCGAGGGTCAGCGTGGGATTGGAGAGCCCCGAGATGTCGAAGTTGTCGCTCGCCGCCGTCTGCCAGTTGATGTTGCCGCTGGCCTCGATATTGACATTGCCCTGCTCCAGCGCGGAAAGGAGGTTCGTTTCGTTCAGGTAGGAGGGACTGTTCGAAGGCGCGAAAATCACGTTGGACGGCTGTGTCGTCGTCGGGTCGGGGGTCACGTTGCTGGAAGCGGCTCCGCCGTTGGAGGCCGTGATGGTGAGATCGGTTGGATCGAGGAGCCACGTGCCGCCCTGGCCGTTGGGTGCGGAAATGTTGGGTGCCGTCCTCACGTCGAGGTGCGCCGCGCTGGTTTCGACCGTGCCGCCGTTGCCGCCCTGCGCGCCGCCCGTTGCGCTGATCTGGCCATAAACCTGCGTCGTCTCATTGCCCCAGAGAACGACATTGCCGCCCAGCCCGAGCGTTAAAGCGTTCGCGAGGATCGTGGCATCCGGTCCGAGATAGGTCTGGTCCGCATCGGGGATGGCCGGATTGGCTCCGTGCTCATCGCCGCCGATAAGAGCCGTGCCGCCGCCCGCATCGCCCGAGACGTTGACGACGCCGTTGTCCGTTATGCCAACGCGATTGCCCAGCACCTCGACCGTGCCGCCGGTTTTTCCGGATGCTTTGCCCGTGGCCAGCAACGAACCGGAATTCAGAACGGTGCCCGACGAGGAAGTGCCATAGCCGTTCAAGACGATCGTGCCGCCGTTGCCGGTCGCGGTTTTCGCCGAGATTTGTCCGCTGTTGGTGATGTTGCCGCCGTCCGACGTTAGATAAACCTGGCCGTTCACCTTCTTATAACCGGTGGCCGCGATCGACCCCGTGTTGTTGATCGCCAGCGCGTAGGCGTTGCCCCCGGCCGCCTTCAACTCGGCAGACGCGGCGCGGATGGTTCCCGCATTGGTCACGCCGGTGGCGCGGGTCGTTCCGGCAGGCGTGGCTTGCACGAAAAGATGTTGATTTCCGGCTTGCTGGAAAAGGATGTCCGAACCAGCAGCCAGGCCGACGTTGCCTTGCGGCGCGCTAATTGTCCCGTTGTTGTTGACCTGGTTCGCGATGAGATAAACATCCCCGCCCGAGGCATGAATGATCCCCTCGTTATCGATGGAGGCATCCGAGGCGCCTGCGAAATCGAGGTCGCCGCCATTGAGAAATTGCTCGTTGGAAACGTCGAGCGTCGAGGCGAGAAAACTGGTCGTATCGATGCGTCCGCTCGGCCCCACCACGATTCCGTTTGGATTGATCAGGTAGAGGATGCCGTTGGACTGAAGCGTTCCGTAGATGGCGGAGGGATTTCCGCCCAGTACCCGATTGAGGGTGGCCGAGGAGCCGTTCGGGACGAGAAACTTGGTCAGCTCTCCGCTGGCAATGGAAAATTGTTGCCAGTTGATGATGGCGCTTTGGGTCGACTGGTTGATGGTCAGCGTTGTGCCCGCGCTGCCAATAGTTGCACTACCGGCGACGACCACGCCTCCGGTCGGATTACCCAAAACCGGGGCCGTTTGGCCAAAAAGTAAAAGCTGAGACAAGCCAAACGCTGAAACAATCTTCCACGGTTTAAAATACTCTCCCCCTTTTTCAAAGGCTATGCGGCTCATGGGTGGGTGAGGGGCGGATCGTTTGGACTGATTCTCCGAGCAGAGACAGAGTAGGAAAGGAAACTGTTAAATCAAGACTGAATATTCGGCTGTCTTGAGAATGCCGCCATATCCGAGCAGATGCGGAATGTGATTAGTCGCCGATGATGTTGCCGAGCGGAACCCAATCGTGGCCGTCGAACTTGATGAGATAGAGCTGCTTGATCGGTCGATAATCGGTCGGGCTTGTCGTGATTTTGATTCCGGGACGAAGCATCCCCAACTCCAGATCGAGGCTGGTGGCCTGCTTCATCACGTTCGTGCGGGTGAGATCATCACCACACTTTTTCAGGACCTCAACCAGCGTTTGCGCAATTTCATAGCCATAGACGTAGTTGGCATCGCGAAGACTTGCGTCAGGATTGTATTGCTTCATCCAGTCGACAAATGCACGCACGGCGGGGTCCTGCCTCGATTCCGGTTTGAGCCAGCCTTTGGAACGGGCGTTGGTGATGATGCCGACGCATTTCTCCAGGCCGGCGGGGTCCAGAAAAGATGTGATGGAAAGGGATGCGTTCGGGATGAACTGCAACGGGTGCCAGTCGATGTCGTAGGCCTGGCGAATGGCTTCGGTGGCAAATCTCCCCACGGCCAGGTTCATGAAGACGTCCGCGCCGGAATTTTTGAGCGCCACGATCTGCGGATCGAGCATGGCCGGTTCGGAATAGTCGAAGGAGACCTCCTTGACGATCATGGCGGATGCCTTGTCACCGAGGCCGTCGTGGATGCCTTGGAGCCATTCTTGATCGGTGGGAGCGCTGCCGCAGAGGATCGCAATCTTCGCATCCGGCTTATTCTGCAGGATATACTTGGCATAGACCTCTCCTTCCGTTCGTTTGCTGGGCTGAAAGCCCATGGTCCACGGAAAATGAGCCGGGTCGTTCATCGCCGAGTTGGTGTCTGAGACGAAGAGTTGCGGCACTTTCTTCTCGTTCATGTAGGGGCGGATGGCCAGGTTGGTTGGGGCGCCCCAGGTGCCAACGGTCAGCAGGACCTGGTCTTGTTCCACGAGTTGCTGGGCCTGTGCCAGGGATTTGCCGAAATCGGAACCCGAATCGAGGCTCACAAAGTTAATCTTGCGGCCATTGACTCCGCCCTGATCGTTGGTCATCTGAAAATAGGCCGCCTCGGCGCGTCCGGTTGCGCCATACTCCGAGAACTTCCCGGTATAAGGCATGATGTTGCCGATCTTGATTTCGGTGTCGGTTGCGCCGGGATCGTACTTTTTCTGTGCCACCGCCGGTGCGGCGAGAAGCGCGAACAGGAGTAGCGTCGCCGCGGAAACTCGAAGCATTGGTGCGTGCATGTTCACGGCCTCCTCTCGGATGGACTCCACCCACTTTACGAGCTTTCCTCCTTTTGACAATTGCGCAAACGGTCTCAAGTCTCAAGTTGAGCTTTCAACCAACCGGGACGATTGGTGATAAGCCCGTCCACTCCCAGATCGATCAGCTTTTTTGCCTCGTGAACCCGGTCAACGGTCCATATATTAAGTTTCAAGCCGGCCGAATGGATTTTTTGAATGGCGGAGGCATCCACCAGCGCGGTGTCATTGGCGCCAATGCCATTCAATCTGGCTTCCTTGACCTTCAACATCGTCTCGTCGAGGGAGGGCGACCAGGTTCCGGTTAGTGGATTGTGTCGGGACGCGATCAGAAGATAAACGGGAATGTGCGGGAGCGCTTTCCTGGTTTCGACGCAGGCTGCTTCATCGAAGCTATGAATTAGCAGCCGATTCCCTTTGCCAGAGGCGCGAATCACGCGCACTAATTCGGGAACGACTTCCGGTCCGGCTTTAATCTCGATCAGAAGCCGTTTGCCCGCCGGCATCGCGGCGATGACTTCTTCGAGAGACGGCAGTTTCTCTCCCTTCCACTGAATGCCCTTGAAGGAACCTGCATCGAGTTGCTGGAGCTCGCTTAACGCGTGTTCCGCCACCGCAAAATCAATGCCGGTCGTGCGCAGGGCGGAATCATCGTGAATGACAAGCAGCTTGCCGTCCCGGGTGGGCTGGATATCCAATTCGCACGTCGTGGTTTCCTGCCAACCGAGCTTAAAGGAGGCGAGCGTGTTTTCCGGAGCAAGATGGCTGCTTCCGCGATGCGCGATAAATGCGGTATCCATGACAGCCTCTAACAGGGCGTAACTACTGAAAACTTGAAAAGAATTCGCTGAGTATCCCCAACCCGAGGAGTAACGCTGCCGCGATCAATAAAATTGCCCCGACAACCTTGCGCTTCCTTTTTCTTTCATACTTAGTGCCACCCACCCTTGAATAAGGGGATGTCTTTCTGAGGAGAAAGGCGCCCAGGCCAAAGAGTCCTACTGCTCCGAGATAAAACACAATCGTAATCATGGATAACGCTGCTGCCCCTCCACCCTTCAAGCCGACAACGCGCGCATTGTCGCCTATGGAGATCAATGGTGGCAAAAATCAACCCGTCTGGTCAATCTCCGCCATCGAGTAATTCAAGTTAAGACCTATTGGAATGGAAGCCCTTGACTTATCTTCTTTTCCTTGTTTCGATTTGGCTTCGGCGAGGAAAAAGCAACGGAGGAATGAGAATGAAAAGCGCAGTTATAATTAATAGAACCATCGACATCTTAAAGCTCACCGGCCTGGCTCTGGCCATAAGCTTGGTATTTTTCACCGCGCCTTCGATCCAGGCACAAACCACGGTTGATTTTAACAATTTGCCTTATAGTACCCCGGTCACGACACAGTATGCCGCTGAGGGCATAACTTTCGCCACGGAGACTTCAGGTGACACGCTCGGCACGGCTGCTATTACCAGCATAGACTGGGACACAAAGGGAGTGTCAAATTCCGCTACCGGAGACTATCCCACGACCGAATTTCTGAATCTTAACCTCGCCACGCCGACAAAAGTCGTGTCGTTCTATTTCGACGATGAAGGCAGCAGTGGGGCGTCAACCTACACGGTTTTTAGCTCGACTCATACGGTGTTAGGAACAGGAAACCTGGACGGTGCCAATGGCACGATTACGATCAACCTCTCAGGCGTTTCTGAGATTCAATTTTCCAATGGTCGTACGGGTCTCACTAGTTACTTTGAGTATGACGTCGATGCCATTACCTTCGGCATCACCGCCTTTTCCACGGCGGGCCTGACTCCCAACCAGCAATCGACCGTTGCCCCCATCAACACGGGTCTCAGTAACGGAAGCTCCAACGCGACGCTCAACAACTTGGTCAACGCCCTCGGTAACGCTTCGGGCAGTCAGGCCTCACTGGCCGCAGCGCTTGACTCGTTTTCGCCGCAAAAGCTGCAGGTCTTCAGCAACGTCGCGTTTGACAACTTCGGCTTCACCGCGGCGCAAGTCGACAACCACACCGCCAGCCTGCGCTACGGCCAGGGCGGGTTGGATACGTCGGGGTTGCAGGTGCTCGATTCCTCCATGCCTTCGGAGCTTTCCCAAATCAAGAGCCGCCTGCTGGCCTTCAGCCCGCCCCAGACGAGTGGCGGCCTTGTGAGCGACTCGACCGACTCGGTGCTTGGCGGCGTGAAGATGACTGATCCCAAAAACATGCAAGGGGTCTGCGCCCCTGTGACCGACCAGAACCGGTGGAGCGCCTTCATCAGCGGCAACGTCATCCTGGCCGATGTTGGCGGCGATTCCGATGTTGCCTATAGCCACTATACCACGGGCGGCGTAACAGCCGGCTCCGACTACCGCCTCAATGATAACTGGGCCGTCGGCGGTCTCTTCAGCTATGGCCACACGGCGGTCACTCTCGACGACAATGGCAGCACCGCCCGGGTCGACAGCTATTCCCCGGGCATTTATGCCACCTACGCCGACCAGGGCTGGTACGCCAACGGTCTCTTTGCCTATAACTACAACAGCTACGGTGAAAGCCGCGCGATTCCGGTGCTGAGCGACTCGGCCCACGGTTCTACTGCGGGTAACCAGTATAACGGCAACCTCGACGGAGGTTACGAGTTCCACAGCGGCAACCTGACCTTTGGTCCGACGGCGGCCCTGCAATATGTCCACCTCGACATCAACAGCTTCACGGAAGCCGGCGGAGGCGCTCTGGACATTAACAGCGAGAACGCCGATTCGCTTCGCAGCCGCATCGGCGGCCAGATGCGTTACAACTGGTCGTGGTACGGCGGCAAAGTGACGGCGACGCCTTATTTGGGCGCTTCGTGGCAGCACGAGTATCTCGATAACAGCCGCGGCATCACCAGCCAGTTCGATGGCGCCGGCCTCGGTTCCTTTACGGTCGATACGACCAGCCCGGACCGCGATTCGGCAGTGATCACCACCGGTCTCGATACGCAGTGGAACAGCGCCTTCAATCTCTTCATCGATTACCAGGTCCAGGCAGGCCAAAGCGACTTCTTCGCCCAATCCATCGAAGGTGGCGCCAAAGTCTCGTTCTAATTCTCCTCTCCACGATGGTCCGGAAAAGACATTCAGTCGTGCCGTCTAAAGATTCGACTGAGCTCGTTTTTCTGCTACGCTGAGGTTTATGGAACTGATTGAAAAAAGTAAGTTCTATAAGGGCAATCCGCACCCGTACGATGAATCTCTGCCTTCGTTTGCCGCCATCAATGTCTGGGAAATGGCAGGAGAGGACCAGTCGCCAAAACTCAATTGTGAATTTATCACCGTAGCGCCCAGCCCAACACGGGACGAAGAGGCGCAGGCCTACAGGTGGAAACTTCTTGTTGAGCAGGTGAATATTTTGCGCGAAGACACCGGCGAGGGGATGTTCCCTCGCGTAAAAAAACTCGCTGAGGAGAGAGCAAGAATTGCCTTCACCTTTGCCGCCCAGCCAACGCGGGACACCATGATTTTTTCCGCAGGCCAGTCGTTTCGTCTCAACTTTGAAATTTCGCAAGAACAATTCCTGGGGATAGTCGCCAGGTGCGCCTTTGAAGACCCAGCGCTCATCGACGGAATGATCGAGAGATCGAAGTCTGCATCTTTTCGGAACTTGATCGCGAGCCTCAAACAATCCTAGGTGCGAAATTTACCGGAGATGGATGCGTGGACGGCTGCCAAGACCGAACTCGGCTTTGTCGTGATCTTGCTTTTCATCGCTCTTCGTTTTTCCTTTTAAGACTGGACTTATGCCCCGGCCCAAATAAGCAAGGTCTTGTTGCGCTGCCGAGGCGGCAGCTTCATGATTATAAAAGCTGATAAAATCGTCCAAGGCGGAGACGACATTAGCACAGTTAGCTTGCTTCTTCAGAAAGCGAAAGATTCCCAGGTGCGCCAGTTCGCACCTCTTCGCCGGGTCGTCGGTGCCGGTCAGGATGATGACTGGCAAGTCACGAAAAGAGGATGCTTCCCGCAAGCGGTGCAGGGCCCGGACTCCGTCGATGAGGGGCATGTTGAGATCGAGCAGGACGATATGAGGCACCAGGGAACCTGTCGCTTTCGTGTATTTGAAATATTCCAGGGCGATTGCCCCGTTCCTGAAATGGGTAAGGGGATGCGTGAATCCCGTTTCGATGAGTACGCACTGCAACAACTCGGCGTCATGTTCGTCGTCATCGACCAACAAAATCCGTAAGTTTTTTCGATTTAATTTCATAATGAAAATTGTGGTATTACTGACTAAATAAATTTAAGCCATCTCGGGTCTTTGGCAAATACGGGGCGGTCTTGGACTGAGCTTCTTCACTTGCAAAAAAGAACGGGTAGCAACTCGACAGGAGGCGCTACCCATTCAGTGGGAGGTGATTGAAACTTACAAGGGGATAGACCCGGTGATGGCCCGAGGTGTTCAAGCTGGAGCGATTACAGTTGGGTAACCGCCGCCCGGTCGACGGCAGCGTTGTGCTCACTGCACCGTGATAGCGTCTTTCCTGGCGTTTATTACCGCGACTAAAATGGGAACTCGGGTTGAATCCTTCAACGGCGATAAATGTATTTGTCGCCCAATCTTGACTTACCACCTTCATTCTCATATTTATTCGAATGCTTATGCTAACGCGTTGTCTGCTCGGTTTTACTTTATTCGCTGGGCTGACCTTATCGGCAAAAGCTGCGGACTCATTGCCCGACGGTCTCAAGCTTCAGGTGGGTAACGAGGAGGTCGAACTCCATGTCGCATCGCCCCATGCCTTTCGGCTCCATATCGAGCAGCCGTCCTCTACGCCTGCGCCTGCCGGACCTTCTTCGGATATTTTCTTAAGCGGCGCGAAGCAGCCGGCCACGGCGTTCACGCAAATCACGGAAGGCTCCGCAGTCGGTTTGAAGACCGCCTTCGGCGAGATCTTGGTTGATCCGGATGCCAAGACGTGGTCGCTGCGCGATGCGGACGGAAAGGTGCTGGCCGACGGCGGACAACTAGGCAGCGTGACGACCGCAACGGCCCAGCCCAGCAGCGGGACGCCCGCAGCCGCCGAGCCCAACGACGCGACGGGAACCAGCCAGCCCGTTCCGCCGCCAGCCGCACCCCCCGGTGACGCGCTGAATCTCACCGTCGGACCTGCGACGGGGCAGGCGCATCCGATGTTCTACGGCTCGGGCACGGCACCGAAGCGGGGCTCGCTGACGCAGGACAAATCCGATTCCCGCCAGCAAAACGGCCGGGCGAGCTTGCCGCAGTACTGGAGCACTGCGGGCTACGGCCTGCTGGCGCTCGGGTCGCAGGGAAACCATCCTGCGACGTGGCAGAGCGATAGCACAGGTGGCGTCAGCCTCTCCGTACCGGGTGATTCGGTGGATATTTACCTGATGCCCGCACCGAAGCTTTACGACTGGCTGCGCGCCGATGCCGAGTTGACCGGTTTTGCGCCGGTTCCGCCGATTTGGAGCTTGGGCTACTTTCAGAGCCGCTGGGGCTGGGAGAGTCAAAAGTACATCGAGGACACGCTGGCCCATTTTCGGCAGGACCAGTTGCCGGTGGACACCTTCATCATCGATTTCGAATGGTATACAACGAATCCCGACTACAAGGTGCCTCCGGAAGGACAGGCCGATTTCAACGACTTTGGCTGGAATCCCGCGCTCTTTCCGGATCCGGCCAACCAGATTGCCAGCTACCTGAAGGAAGGCGTCCATATCATTGGCATCCGCAAACCGCGGCTCGGTAACGACCAGAATCTCGTGATGGCCCGCTCGAAAGGGTGGATTCCCCCCTCCAACAATCCGAAGGACTTGGCGAGCACGCGTAACCTGGATTTCTCCCAGCCCGAGGTTCGCGCCTATTGGGGGGAAAATAACCGCCAGTTTTTAGACGCAGGCATGGTCGGCTTCTGGAACGACGAAGGTGAGTTGGCCTACACCGAATACGCCTACTGGAACCTGGCGGAAGTGGACATGGTGCACGCTGACAAGCCCGATGCCCGCTTCTTTACCCTTAACCGCTCGTTTAGCCCGGGACTGCAGCGGCTGGGCGCAGCCGTCTGGACCGGCGACATCAGCGGTGACTGGGCGACGTTTGCCCGCACACCGGGCGAATTGCTGGGACTCAGCCTGGCCGGCATTCCGTATTCGGCTTGCGACATCGGCGGCTATCGCCACCCCGAAAAATCGCCGGAGGTTCTGGCGCGCTGGATGGAGGCTGGTGTCTTTTTTCCGGTGATGCGTACGCATTCCAACCACAGCAGCACGCCCCATTTTCCCTGGTTGTCCGGGCCTGAAGCCGAGGCGGCCATCCGCAAGGCCCTCGATCTGCGCTACCGGTTGATTCCTTATTATTACAGCCTGGCTCATGAAGCGACTGAAACGGCCGCGCCGCTCATGCGACCGCTGGTGATGGAATTTCCGGACGATCCCGCCGTTGCGAATATGACTGACGAATGGCTGATGGGCCCGGGCCTGCTCGCCGCGCCGCTGCTCACACCCGGCGGAACCCGGTCGGTCTACCTGCCGAAAGATTCCTGGTATGAGTTCGGCACGAACCAGCAGACGCAGGGCCCGACCACCCTCCAAGTGACCAAGGCGCTCGACGAGATTCCAATTTACGTGCGCGCCGGCACCCTCCTGCCCCTCGGCCCTGTGATCCAATCGATCAGCCTGCCTGCAGACGGGCCGCTGGAGTTGCAGATTTATCCCGGCCATGACGGTCAGTTCACGCTGACGGAGGACGACGGCGAGACCACCGCTTACCAGAAGGGCGCGATGCGACAGGTCTCCTTTACCTGGGACGACCAGCGGCACCTCCTGAGTTGGAAGGCGACGGGCACTTACACCGGTCTACACCACTTCGACGCTCTCAAGGCCGTGCTCTTTGGCTCGCAGGGCCGCGTGGAAAAACCTGCCACGCTGGGCGACAGCGGCACGATTCAGTTCTAGGGCGTGTCTTCAAAAAGTATCATTTGAATTGAACCGGCGCGTAAAGCCCGTTACCCATTATCCGTGGATCATTTTCGTATTGGAGTTTTGACAAGTGGTGCGGATTGTCCCGGATCGAACGCGGTTATTCGTGCGACGGTGGTGTCGGCTCATACTCTCGGGTGGGAGGTGATCGGTTTCATTGGTGGTTATGAGGGGCTTCTTTTCCCCAAGAACTACAGGCCCCTCACTCTGGAAAATACCGAGAGAATCACCGCCAAGGGTGGCACGATCATTGGAACGACCAGCAAGGGCCATTTCGTTGCCCAGTCGTTTTCGGGCGAAAAAGCGCGGATTCCTCAGAGGATCATCGATGAAGCGAAAAAGACTGTTCAGGACCTTGGCCTGCAGGCCCTTATTTGCATCGGCGGCAATAATACCCTTAAGGCTGCCGACCTGCTTTTTGAAAACGGTCTGCCAGTTGTCGGGGTCCCGAAGACAATCGACAACGATCTCTCCGCGACCGCCTGGACATTCGGTTTCGATTCCGCAGTCCATTGCGTGGTTGATGCCCTCGACCGTCTCCGCACCACCGCAGCGAGCCATAAGCGAGTGATGGTGCTTCAAGTGATGGGGAGAGATTCCGGCTGGATTGCCCTCTACGGAGGTTTTGCCGGTGGAGCTGATGTGATTCTGATTCCCGAAATTCCCTTTTCGTACAAGAGTCTCTGCGCTCACGTTGAAAAACGGATGTTGGGTGGCGAGGCTTCGACCCTGATCGTTGTAGCCGAAGGCGCGGGACCGAAGGGTGACGAAGTTTTGGCTGTCCACGGCGCAACCAAAGGCGAGGTTCGTTCTGCCGGTGTTGGCCCACGGGTTGCCCAGGAAATCATGGATCGCACGGGACTGGAGACACGAACGGTGGTTCTCGGCCATCTGCAACGGGGCGGTGCCCCGAGTACGAATGATCGCATTCTAGGCATTCGTTTTGGTGTGGGAGCGGTACAATTGATTCAGGAGAAGAAATTCGGCCACATGGTCAGTTATCTCAATTACCAGACCGGAGCTGTGACGATCAAAGAGGCGATTGGCCAGATCAAGCACGTTCCGCCAGAGGGCCAAGTCGTCAAGACAGCCCAGGCGGTGGGAATCAGCTTCGGCGCCTAAGGCTGATCCACGACGCGTTGCAGGGATTGGAGGACCCGATTTTTGATGAGGTAACCGCCCGGCAAACTAGACCTACTCGTTACGCCTCGATGCAAACGACTTGGTCTGTCGCAGGAATGTGGAAAGGTTTTGGGATTTTTTGGCCAAATTGATTACACGGGGTTTTAGGGGTGTTTCGGTTACACGCCCCGGCTCTATCCATGGGTAAGACGTAAAATTCTTGGCGTTGGCCATGAGCAACTCTTCAGCACTTGGGTCTTTAACAACGCCAGTACGCTGGGTGAGTTGGCATTTAACAAGAAGGTGTCCTTGAATGGGGTCACACCCTAAGACCCACCAATCAAAATGGTCAGTTTGTGGCATATATTTTAACGATAAGGAGTTCCATGAGGTTTGGCTCGCCCCAGGCAGCGCCTCATATTCCACAATATAGCCCCGATCTGGTTCATTGCTCATTACAAAAGAACGGGCAGCCACTCGAACAGGAGCCACTGCCCGTTCAGGGGAGGAATGAAACTTAACGCGGAAGGCGACGACTACGCCAAAAAACATAAAGTACCGGATAGAGGAGCAATCCCAAGATTGCTGAAGTGACGACGCCACCGATCATGGGGGCAGCGATGCGTTTCATCACCTCTGAACCGGAACCCGTGCTCCACATGATTGGCAAGAGACCGAAGAGGATCGCAGCCATGGTCATCATTTTTGGGCGAATGCGTTGCACAGCACCCTCCTTCACGGCTGCTATGAGGTCGTTGAAAGTGTTCATGGCACCAAGGTTCACACGTTCATCGTAAGCTTGATCCAAGTAAATCAACATCACCACGCCGGTTTCAGCATCAATACCGGCCAAGGCGATTAAACCAACCGCCACGGCCACGCTGAATTGATACCCACACAGGTAAAGAAGCCAAAAGGCTCCCACCAGCGAGAACGGCACCGCTAGAAGCACGATGCAGGTTTTCACGAACGAGCGTGTATTCACGTAAATCAGCAGGATGATGATTAGCAGTGTGAATGGAATGATGACCAGCAGGCGTGTCTTGACCTGTTGCAATTGTTCAAACGATCCGGCCCATTCCCAATAGACCCCGGGTGGAGCGTGAACCACTTGACGCAACCGCTCTCCAGCCCGTTGCACATAACCACCGAAGTCACTGGCGATGGTATCGACTGAAACATAAGTCACCAGTTGTCCATTTTCGCTCCGCACCTCAGGCGGCCCACTTGAAAATTCGATGGAAGCCAATTCCGACAAAGGCACTTGCGCCCCTCCCGGTACGGCCACGGGAATCTGACGAATCGCATCAATACTGTCTCGAAAATCTCGCTGCAAACGAACACTGATGGGATACCGTTCCCGGCCCTCCACCGTGTAGCCAACGGTGTTGCCGCCGATGGCCATCTCGACTACCTGATTGATGTCATCGACGGTGAGATTATACCGGGCGAGGGCTTCACGATCCGGCACGATGTCCAGATAGCGGCCACCCTCTGACCGCTCGGCAAAAACGCTTCGCGTATCTGGGAAATCCTTGAGGGCTTGCTCAATGGCTTCTCCAGTTATGGCGATGTCATGCAAACTACGTCCGTAAACTCTCAGACCGAGGTTGGAGCGAAACCCTGTGGTCAACATTTCCGTCCGGGTTTGGATCGGCATCCAGATGATGTCGGCCATGCCCGGTGTCTGCACGCGGTTTTGGATTTCCCTTTGTAGTCCTTCCCAAGTCATGCCCGGACGCCACTGGTCTGGTGGCTTGACCTGAATGGTCGTTTCAAACATCGACATGGGGGCAGGATCGGTCGCTGTTTCAGCCGCACCTGCCTTACCAAAGACGGTCATAAATTCCGGGATTTGTTTGAGCCGAACATTCTGCTCATGCAAAATTCGGGATGCTTCCTGCGTACCCAAGCCATCAGGAGCAGTGGGCATGAAAAGAATGTCGCCCTCGTTCAGTGGCGGCATGAACTCGCTACCCAGCCGGAGAAGAGGAATCACGGTGAGACCCAATAGTACCAGCGACAAAATCACGACCAGCCAGCGGGCGCGTAGCACCCAATCGACCACCGGATGATAGAGGGCGATGAGAACACGATTGATGGGGTTCCTTGCTTCAGGGGTAATGCGTCCCCGGATAAGTATTACCATCAGAGCCGGAACCAGTGTAACGGAGAGCAGGGCGGCAAAGGACATGGCGAAGGTTTTGGTATACGCCAAGGGTTGAAAAAGTCGTCCTGCTTGTCCCTCCAACGTAAAAACGGGAATGAACGATACGGTGATGACCAAAAGCGAAAAGAAGAGGGGACGGCCCATTTTTCGAGCAGCTCGCAAAATGGCTTCCACCCGTTCGTGATTGGTTAGATCAGAGCCTTTGTCGGACCGGGCGCGTTCCAACTCCTTGTGAGCGTTTTCGATCATGATGATTGCCGCGTCCACCATCGCCCCGATGGCAATGGCGATGCCACCAAGTGACATGATGTTGGCCGTGAGGTGCATCGCGGCAAACGGGATGAACGAAAGCAGCACTGCCATCGGCAACATGATGATGGCAACCAATGCGCTGCGCAGATGCCAGAGGAAGAAAACACAAACGAGGCTGACGATGATGCTTTCTTCAATCAGCTTCGACCGAAGCGTGTCGATGGAACGGAGAATCAGTTGTGAACGATCATAAACCGGGACGATGCGAACTCCCGGCGGTAGCGAATCTTTCAGTTGCTCGATTTTCTTTTTAACACCGTTGATGACGGTAAGTGCGTTCTCACCGTAACGCATGACAACGATTCCACCCACCGCTTCGCCCTGGCCGTTGAACTCAGCCAATCCTTCCCTCAAGTCAGGCCCTAATTCCACCGTGGCGACCTGATCCACCGTCAAGGGAGTGCCATCAGATGCCTTGAGGGGGATTTGCCGCAGATCGTCGAGCGAATGAATATACCCACGTCCTCGAATGAAATACTGGGTGGTTGAAACTTCCAGCGATTTGCCGCCCACATCACTGTTGCTTTTGCGAACCGCCTCGACCACATCGTTTAAGCTGACGCCATAATCGATGAGTTTATTGGGGTCGACGTTGACTTGATACTCCTTCACAAAGCCGCCGATGCTGGCCACCTCAGCCACGCCCTTGACCGAACCAAGGGCGTACTTGAGCGTCCAATCCTGAAGGCTTCGCAACTGAGCCAAGTTGTTCTGCCCGGTATCATCGACCAGTGCATACTCATAAACCCAGCCGACACCCGTAGCATCCGGCCCCAAGGTTGGGGTGACGCCGGAGGGCAAAGACTCGCGCACACTATTGAGATATTCCAGCACCCTGGACCGAGCCCAATAAATGTCGGTGCCGTCCTCGAAGATAACGTAAACGAAGGATCGTCCAAACATAGAAAGACCTCGCACGGCTTTCACCTTGGGGGCACCAAGGAAGCGACTGGTGATGGGATAGGTCACTTGGTCTTCGACCAAGGACGGATTTCGCCCCTCCCAGTTGGTGTAAACGATGACCTGTACATCGGACAAGTCAGGCACAGCGTCGAGGGAGATGTTGGCCAACGCATAAAATCCGGCGCAGGCAGCGATCAGGGATAGCAATCCGATCAGCAATGGATTACGTCCGCTTGCATCGGTTATCTTTTCGATTAAGCCAATGGGACTTTCCACCGAAGGGCTAAACTTCATGGCTGGTCTCCCCATGTCTTCAGTACACCTTGGATGCGACTCTCTGCATCAATGAGGAAGTTGGCACTGGAAACAACACGATCTCCTTCGTTCAAGCCGGAAACCACTTCGTAATAATCACCGGAAAGAAGGCCAACTTCGACTTCGCGTGGCTCAAGTTTACCCCCACCGTGATCGACGAAGACGATGAACTTGTTGCCGGTGGGGACGACCGCTTCGGTGGAGATCGTGAGGCTTTCATCCATCGGTATTTCACCGGAAACCTCAGCGAAAAGACCGGGATGGAACATGTGGCCTTCATCCGAAATGACGATGCGGGCCATGATTCTTCGTTGCTGGTCGTCAACATGAGGGTCGATGAAGCTGATTTCTCCCTGTGCCTTGTGCTCAGGCATCGAAGGAAAAGTCACCGTCATTTTCTGTCCCACGTTGACGTACATCGCCTGATCTTCTGGAAACTGGGCGACGATCCAGACATGGCTGTGATCGGCCAGTTCCAGCAGCGACTGTCCGGCTTCAAAACGCATTCCCTCGACCGCCTTCTTCATGTGGACATAGCCATCGAAGGGAGCCAGGACATCGAAGCTCCCAGAAAGGCCATGTCCCGTTTTCAGATCAACTTCATTCGTGCTGAGGGCGAACTTTTCCAGTGATTCGATCTGGTCGTCGGACAAATCCCAAACTCGAATACGAGCACGCATCAGTTCCAAGTTGTTATTCAATGCGAAACTGTTGTTGGGGGACACCAGAGGCGTCCGTTTCCAGTCGCGGTAGGCTTTGATGTAGTTGATCTGCGTTTGCAACCAACCTTCACATAACACGGTCATTAGCGGCTGGCCCTTTCGGAAGGACATGCCCTCGTAGCTGGCATAAAGCTTCGTAATGTAACCGGCCCCGGCTTTGACATTGATGTCGCGCAGAGTCGATTCGTCGATCTCGGCACGGGCAGGTGCTCGAAGGGTGCGGCTCAGATTACGCTTCGTGACGACTTCTGTGGTAACCCCAATTTCCTGCATCCTTTCCGGGGCAATGTTGACGATGCCATTGGCATCGACCGAACTTGTCGCCATGACTGGAGCGGCATTGGTGTCCGTGGTTGAATCTGTGCTACTGGACGCCGATGTTTTGAACACTGGCACCAAATTCATCCCGCAGACCGGGCATTTTCCATTGGGGTCTTGGGAACGCACGAAGGGGTGCATGGTGCAGGTGTAATAGGCGACATTGCTGTCGGTGGCTTTGGTTTCCTGAGCCGGCCGAGAGCAGGCCGTAAGCGTGAGAAGGGAAAGTCCTAGCAGCGCCTTACGGCGGCTTAGCGGGGCATTTCCTGAGATATTTTGTAATTGCTGAATGAAAGACATAATCCGACCTCCAAAAACGGTTTGAACACGACCGTCCCGCAGCCTTCAGGCGACGGGAAACCAACTTGATTGGAGGTGGAACCTAGATGAGCCAGAGGCGCAGCATGGCCTGTGGCGGACTACCACCGAATGGTGGCGAGGTATTCAAGTCCCGGCGATGCACGACGGAAGCAAGAACGAGGTATTTTATCTTGGTTGGTGCGACTAGAGAGAGGAAGGAACTACCTGAGTATGGCGCGAATGCCATTCGAGCAGGCAATTGCTTATCGAGAGTTTGAACTTGAGTAAGAGTGCATGACTGCTTGCACGGTTGGTCGTGATGGAGGTTGCAGCTTGGGCATTCCGCGCAACAGCAGGCTCCTCCTGTCGTTGGTATCGCGGCTGCACAAACAGGCTGCGAGGGGAATATCCCAAATGCCAATACAGCCATCAGGATTTGGACAAATGTCTTCATGCGCGCAACCACATGGAGACAATTACAGCACCGGCCAACTATTTCAAGTTCGACGTTGGCCACCCATCCCAATGCTATCAGGCTACGTCAGATGATCCACGATGCGCTGAGGGGATTGGAGGAGCCAATCTTTGATGAGGTTTCTGATAGGATCGATCCGTGATAGGTTGAGTCTTCCACAGTGAGCCAAGCCATGCGAAAGATCATCCACCTCGACATGGACTGCTTTTATGCGGCGGTTGAAATGAGGGAACGACCCGAATTGGCAGGTCAACCCATCGCGGTTGGAGGTGGCAGTCGCCGTGGTGTCGTCACGACTTGTAATTACGAAGCTCGTAAGTTTGGGATTCATTCTGCCATGCCCGGCTTTCAGGCCCGAGAACGATGTGCCCATCTCGTGTTTCTTCCAGTAAGGTTTGATCTCTACCGAGCGGAATCGACCAAAATACGTCAGATACTCCTGAGCTACACTCCGTTGGTTGAACCTCTCTCGCTCGATGAAGCTTATCTCGATGTCACCGGTTTGGATCGCTACGCATGGGACATTGCTAAGGAAATCCGTAAACGCATCTTCGATGAAACTCGACTGACCGGTTCTGCCGGGATCGCTCCAAACAAGATGCTGGCCAAAATTGCCAGTGATTGGCGTAAACCCAATGGACAGTTCGCCATCACCCCGGAACAGATCGAAACATTCATCCGTGATTTACCCGTTCGAAAGATATGGGGTGTAGGCCCAAAGAGTGCAGCGAAATTTGAACAACAAGGCATCCGAACCTGTGGCGATTTGCAAAAAATCGAGTTAGCCGAGATGGTTCGACGCCACGGTAAATGGGGAAATGAACTCTACCAACTGTGCCGGGGGCTGGATGATCGACCAGTTGACCCCAACAGGATTCGCAAGAGCTTGAGCAACGAAAGCACGTATCCAGACAATCTGACCACGCCTGAGCAATGTCAGCGAGAACTGGATAAGCTGGTCGAAGAGTTATTTCAGGAATTGCGTGCCAAGGCGTCAGATCGCCAGATTCACAAGGCATTTGTTAAGGTGAAATTTGCTGACTTTACCCGCACGACCCGAGAATGTGTCAGCTCAAATCCCAACCGCGAAACCTATCAGGCTTTGCTGATCGAGGCGTACAAACGGAGCCAACAACCCATTCGCTTGCTCGGTTCCGGCGTCCGTTTTGTCGAGGAAGCGGAGGAATTTAAGGAATCGCCTCAGCAACTTTTGGCTCTTGGACAGCAGCAGGATTGATCCGTGAAAAGAGCTGCATTCTTCGGTCAAAAAATCAACCCGCCAGGAAGAAGTTTGCTACACTCATGCTACACTAAACCGAGCTATGAGAGGGGAGCGGGCGAAGGTCGTGGGTGAAATGCTCCGCAAAGCCAGGAAGGGCAGTCAGGGCCGCACGGTGCGCTCCCTCACCTTCCACAGCCTGCGGTACAGCTTCAATTCGGCGATGGCCAATGCTGGAGTCTCGCAGGAAATCCGCATGAAGTTGACAGGCCACACCTCCACCGAGATGAATAAGGGCTACACCCATCTGGAGCTAGAGCCGCTCAGGAAGGCTATCGAGGCCATTACAGTGTGACGAAGATCGTGACCTTAGTGAAGAGTCGAACGGCGCGGGAAGTTTTCGGGCGGTGTCCACAGGTAAAGAAGTAGCTTTGGGGAGGAGAGTTTTGGACGGGCGGGTTTTCGCTGGCATGGTGGGCAAACACGAAAATGAAAAGATGTTCGGAGCATAGGTCAAAGAACAAGAGCTCACTTACAACAAGTTACACGGGGATTACCAACTGGTTCTCTTCTGATTCTGCAATACCCCGCTGCTTGCGACGGGGTTCTTTATTTTCCAATGAAAAGGCGATTAAAGGCAGACTCTTGTCGTTGCTTACTCAGGGAATGCATTCGTAATGTCCGTTTAGGATATGTTATTGGCATTTAACGCCATTCCTCTATTCGAATAATTTTCCTAGTGTTCAAGGCATGAGCACACCTGCCATCGATATTCCCACCACATGGACGCACCAAGGCTTGGTCATCGCCCGCCAGAAACAAAACCGCGGGGTCGTGGGCGATCCCTGTATTGTTTGGGATGACGCCATTGCCAACTGGCGCATGATCCTTTTTGCCGATGCACCCGAGATGCGCGGATGTGGTCAGTCCGTCTGCCTCCATTCGACCAACGGGCTGCCTGATAAGTGGTCGCCCGTGGAACCGATTGTCTTTGAGGGGCCACACCTCGCGAACCACAAGCCCTACATCGTGCAGGAGGCTCACAATCCCAACCGCGCCGCCAAGATCAACGGCGAATACTGGCTGCTCAGCATCATGTGCCTGCCCGAGGGTAAGTCGATTCGCATCGCCCGTTCCGCCCATCTCGCCGGACCCTGGACTTGGGATGCCGAGTCGGTGATTGCCACAGGCGAGCCGGGAGCTTTCGGCGCGGAGCATGCCATCGATGCCGTAAGCGGGTTCTATTTTCCCGAGCGCAACGAGGTCCTCTACTATTTTATGGGTTACCCGAAAAAAAAGCAGCCGCGCGCCATCAGTCCCTGGGGCAACGCGCAGGGTGTCGCCGTGCAAAAGATCGGCGAGCCGAAGGCAAAAGGCTTGGGAGTGGTCATGCACCCGGAGCAACAACCCGGGCATTGGGGCAGCGGTTGGATTGGCACGATGCAAATCATGCCGGGGAAAACGCATCGCTGGGTTGCGCTGCTGAATGCGTCCCCCACGGCCCCGAACCCGGAAGACAAAACGATCGCTCGTCTGGAGCCGGCGCCGAGCCTCGGTGGTTGGGCTTATTGCGACGAGGAATGGCCGGTGAAGAACTGGCACCTCGCCCCGCAGCCCATGGAATGGATCGAGAACCTGCCGCCTGAGGCCGTCGCTAATGGCGAGGGCACGAACCAATGGCGGCAGCACGCGCTGATTTTGCCCGATGGTCGGGTCGCCGTTTATTATAACAGTGGCTACTATAACGAGGAACAACTCTATCTGATGCTAAGTGCGGGCCGCTAATGCCGGGGGGCGACGATCAGGCTGCCCCGGAATTTAGACAACTCGATCACAAGGAATCGTCGTCCGCAGGCATTTCAACCGAGAGATACGGATCAAGATGACACGCATCAAAAAAAAGACCACCGCGCCCGCCGGCGAGGGGCCGGTTTGGTCCCTCGTACAAGCGGAAACCAAAATGGACGGCGGCAAATTTGTCGTCGATCCGAATCTGGATGTTGTTGAAGGTCGACTGTCTTCTCGAGCGGCCAAACTTTCCGTCTCGTATCGGGCTTGCGCCAACGTTTTGCTATCGGCGTATCGGCTGGTTTTTCGCGTCCGCCTGGAGGGAGGCCATCCCCTGAGAGTTCATCATCAGGCTATGACTCGGTTGCATCGCGAAATGACATTGCCTGCCGCCGTGAAGCTGGGCGATCCGAAGCTGTTCCGCACCACTTGGACGACGCCGGGCAACTTCAATCTCCCTTACGGAGACCAGGACATGGCGCTGCATCCCGCGTTTGTGATCTTCGAACCCAAGGGAAAAGCGCTCGTTCTCGCTCCGCTGAGCCAGGAGAAAGCCAAGGCGGCCTTTCACTGGACGCTGCTTGATCCCCGCACGGCGGAAGTTTCGGTCGAGTTTTCATTTCTTGGTCTCAAGGGTCTTGCCCTGTCTCCCAACACCGTTTTTCCGGGCGAGGAAATGTATCTGGAAACCTTCGGCCCAGACGTCCCTTTTGGACCGGCAATCTTCCAGAATTACCATGACCTGCTGCTCGGGCGCGGAGGACTGGGCTATCGGGCCAGGCGATCACCGCTCATCCACGATGAAATCTTCTGGGGAACATGGAACGAGGGTAATTGCCGAAACATCAGTACCAAGATCATTCTCAAGGAGGCCAGGTGGCTCGCTAGGAATTTCCCGAATGTTAAATGGATCCAGATTGACGATGGTTTCCACGCACGGGGCGATGAGAAGGTCAATGGCAAGCGCTACGCTTACTGCGACATCGGCGCTCACTGGCGGGAGAAGGATGCCTTGTGCAAACGCCGTTTCCCGGAGGGAATGGCCTACCTGACGCAAAAAATAAAGGAGCTTGGGCTTCATCCGATGATTTGGTTTTGTCCGGCGAGCCATGTCGATCTTGCGCTTTACCGCGAGCGGCCCGACCTGTTCGTTCCAGACGCACGGCTTCATTTTGAGACCAAGCTTGCTTTTCCCGATTATTCGCTGCCCGAGATGCGCGACATCGCATTGCGGGCCCTGGACCGCCTCTTTCTCGAGTGGGGTTTCGAGGGCATCAAGCTCGATTTCTGGACCTACGGATTCGAGCAACAAAGGCTGCACTTGCGGCATCCGGGGACCACGAACCTGGAATGGATGTCTTGGCTTTCCGGCGAGATCAGGCAGCGACTCGGTCCGAAGGGGCTGATGCTTTCATGCCTGGAGCCCGCGAATGGAGATCCCTTTCGCAGTAAGTTTTGGGACATGCACCGCATCGGGCCCGACATCGACGGCGTCACCGTCCCTGTTTTGGAAGAGATCGCGGTTTGGATCGCTTCTCTGGTCGGATTGAAGCAGACGCAGCGAGATTTTTGGATTCCCGATGCGGATGGCTTTTCGTTGTCCCGCCATCCCGAGCGCAGTGATAACCATTGGCACCTGTTTGTTGCTTTGATGGTGGTAAGTGGAACAGCCTTGGAGATCGCCGGCCTCTACAGTCGACTGGAAAAAGACCCGCGTTTGCCCGCGTTCCGGGAAATTCTGAAAAACGTGCGGCACGGTCAACGGGTAACGTTTACGGGATTTGATTGGATCGAAAATAAGGGGAAGGCCCCGAATATTTGGGTCCGGCACGACGATGACGGCAAACGGTTGCTGGGGTTAATCAACTGGTCCGGTGAAGTCCGGAGCTTCCGCGTGACGGCTGAAGATCTTCAAGTGCCACGGAAGACGAAACTGCAAAATTTATTCACCAGGGAGCGTATATCCCTACCAACCGAAAGAACCATTAGCGGCGAGGATGCGGAACTTTGGAAAACAGAGTGACGAGTCGAAACTTTTAAGAAGGTGGCGGGTTAGATTCGAGGATGAATTCGCGCTCGTGTTATTCTATTAAATTCCTTTCATTTCCTGGATTCTCATTTTGTCTCAAATATAGCCTATGAAACTCAAATTTCTCGTTCTGGCGACATGGATCGGTCTCGGTTGGGTGTCGGGGATTCGCGCCGAGACTTCAGGTGACGGCAATATCATTTACGACGGCGCGCGGGGAGTGCTTTCGCTCGATGGCGCCTGGCAGGCGCTGCCGATCTCGGGAATCGACTTCACTTATCCGCCGCCGGACGCGGGCTGGAAGACTGAAACGGAACCTCGCGTCGGCTCGCCTTCGTTCTCCGGCATTTCCGGACCGTACGTCGTGAATCTCACGGAGTATATTGGCGACGACGGCAAGTTGAAGCAGAGCACGGGCCTTGCGGCCTGGTTCAAGCGGGATTTTGATTTCCCGACCACGCTGAAGGACAACCAGCGCGCCCTCTTGGTTTTCAAAGGAATGTCGTACAAGAGTCGGATCTGGCTCAATGGTCAGGAGATCGGCGGTTCCCTCGACGGATTGGTGCCGGTTTCCTACGATGTGACTTCCGTTCTGCAGCCGGGATTGAAAAACGAACTTGTCATCGGGCTTGCTTCGTTTCAAGCCGACATCGATCTCAAAAACAGGACGTTTCTGGCCCCCGTCGGCGGTGCCTGTTCCGGCATTTGGGATGATGTCGAACTCCAGATTGTGCCGTCGGTTCGAATCGACGACGCCTACATCAAGCCCTCGGTGAAGGACAAACGAATTGATATCGATGTCACCGTGGTCAACGACGGCAAGGCGGCGAGCACCGTGTCCGTTGCTGGAGATATTCGCGATGACCACCTGAAGCTGCAGACATCTCCGGCGCCTGTACCTATCACGATCAATCCCGGCGAAAGTCGAATGGTGACCGTGTCTGCCAACTGGGTTGCGCCCCAATTGTGGTCGCCTCAGACTCCCGCGCTTTATTTTGCCCGCACCCTTCTCAGCGATGGCGGGAACACGGTCGATACGCACACCGACCGCTTTGGCTTCCGCGATTTCGAAATCCGGGGCAAGGATTTTTATCTCAACGGAGCGCGCGTCGTCCTGTTGCGCAACAGTGTGCTCTTTAACCTGGGTTCGCATCCCTCGATGCAAATGTTCCGTGCTCCTCCGGGATATCCCTACAACACGGTTCGTCTTCATGGAGGGTTCATCAACACCGACGTGCTCGATCAGTGCGATGAGCTGGGATTGATGGCCATGCCGGAATCGTCATGGTTCGGGGCGAACCCAAATAAATTCCCGGTCGACAAGAAAGCCCTCTGGCTGCCCAACGTGGAGGCTTATTTCAAGGCGCTGATCCGTCTCCATCGCAATCGTCCCTCGGTTATCGTCTGGAACCTGACCAACGAAACGTATTGGAACAGCACGGATCCTTCTTTTATGGCGGTGGCGGATAGCATTCTCGACACCGTCAAATCGGTCGATCCCATCCGTCCCTGCGAAGGCGACGGGGAAAACGACTGGGGCGGACGTCTGCCGATCATCAGCCTCCACTATCCGGACACTGAGATTAGCAATTCCCTGCAGGCGAAATTTCCCGACAGTGCTTTCGTCTTTCCGAATGACTGGCACTGGTTGAAGAAAGACGTCCTGAATACGGGTTGGCGGGCCAATTTCACCTGGGACCGGCCCCTCATTATGGGTGAATATTGGGATACCGGAAGCGCGCTTGATCCCCGGTCGAGCTTCACGGGCGAGTCGCTCTACGACTGGGAAAAGGCGCGGTTTCCGCGGGTAGGCAGCCCCGATGGCTCGACCGAATCCGATGAATATTTCAAGGCGGTCGATGGCATGACCGACGCTTATCGGATGGACGGTGTGGCGGGAGTCAATCCCTGGCCGTCAGGAGACCGGGCGAAGATGATGCCTGGGACTGCGGTCCGCCCGGTCGATTTCTTTCCCAATTTTTTCGGAGGCCGCACGTCGTCGCGGAAATTCGTCGTCTTTTTTGAAGACATCCTGAAGCAGTACACCCAGACCAATCTGCTCTGCCGGTTGACCGTCAATGGATCGACCGTCTGGACCAAGGTGGTCCCGGTTGAGGTCGCGTCCGGAGAAAACAAGGTCTTCGAGGTTTCGATCGAAGCGCCCTCGGTCACGCAGATCACCAAGGCCACACTCACGGTCGACTTCCGTTGCTTGCGGGGGGGGGGATGGAACATGCTCTCCTTCTATCAGGAGCCGGTCTTTTTGTTGCCGACGTGCAGTCTCGCCGCCGATGATGCCTCGAAGGCCGTGCTGCTCGATTCCGACGGACAGACCGCCTCGGCGCTGAACAAGCTCGGCTGGACGCTTCGCGCCCGGACCACGCTGACCGACTCCGACCTGAAGGGAGCAAAGCTCCTGATCGTCGGCTCTCGCACCGATGCCGGGCCGTTCAAGACCATGATTGGTTCTTTTGCCGAGAGCGGTGGTTCAGTTCTTATCCTTCAACAGGACGGAACGCCTGCATTGTCCAGCGAACTTCCGGAGAGCGACCCGGCGCATATTTCCACGCGGTCGTGGAAGCGAACCTTTGATTCGCCCATCACCGCAGACCTCGATGACCGGCAGTTCTCCTATTGGCGTCCCGATCATCTTGTTTCTTATAAGACGTTCTATAAGCCCTCCGGAGGATCGGGCTGGTCCCTCCTCGATTGCGGAGGACTGTATGGGATGGCGTGGTCCCCCTTGGTCGAGGTCCACTCCGGCAAGGGACTTTTCCTGGCGAGTCAACTTAACCTGACCGACCGGATCGATGAGGAGCCGATGGCCGGAACACTTCTGAGCCGCCTGATTCATTACGGACTCCAATATCAAGCGCCGCCGCTCGAGCCGCTGCGTCTCCTGGCCGGGGAAAACAAGCCGCTGCGCGGGACGCTGGCGGCGTCCGGCGTGGCATTTACGGAGGGGCTCAACGGGACCGGCACCGTTCTCATCGATTCCACCGTTTCTCCGGATGCGGTCGATATCAAGGCCCTGCAGGGATTTCTCCAGGATGGCGGCCATGTCTGGCTCCATGGTTTTTCCAATGCGAATGTCGCGGCGGTGGCGGGGCTCTTTCCCTTCGCGCCGAAGTTTGTCCCCCGTGATCCAACCGTGCAGGCAGCAGCGCGCCGGGCCGACGATCCGTTGATGAACGGTCTCTCGTCCTTCGATTTCTTTTGGACGAAGATCGATACGAACGCCCGCGCGGATATTTTCGCGACGGCGGCGCCGACGGCTGCATTGGGCGGGGATGTTCTTCAGCCTCCTGACTTGGGCGCAGCGGAGAAACTCATTGAACCGGGCTTGCTCATGAAAGTTCCGGTGGGCAAGGGGACCTTGCTGGTCGACTCGCTCCTATGGGAGAAGGCCCTCGATACCGAATCGGAAAAGGTCACCCGCATCGTATCCTCGTTGGCGCTGAACCAGGGCGTTGAAGTGCGGCTGCCCGGCGCAGATGAGACGGAGTATGCCTACTCGCCAATCGACCTGTCGCGGCAGGCCAACGCCGGATATTACGACCAACCGGGTGCGGCGGTTCCTGGCTGGACTCATCAAGGCGTGAACGACATGCGCTTCTTTCTGATCAATCATACGGCGAGGGCGGGAGGGCTCGACACGGGCATGGAAATCGCGACCGAGCCGTTCCCGACCCAGGTTACCTTCGGGCATCGTCCTTTTAACCTGGCTGATCCGTCGAAAAATCAGGGTCGCGGAGTGATTAGTTTGCGCGGCCAAGGCTTGGGGCATGGCGAGACGCTGCCGGAAGCCGTGACGGGAATTCCGTTTGGCAAAAAGGCGGACAAGCTCTGGTTCCTCCATTCCGAGGCGTGGCACATCTTGGCCATATCCGAGTTCGCCCGGGCCATTATTCATTATGATGATGGAACCAGTGAAAATGTTTCTTTCCGGAATGGAGTGGAAGGTCAGGATTGGTGGGATCCCAAGCCGCTTTTCAATGGCAAGGTCGTCTGGACGGGCAATAATCTGATGCACTCGCCGGTGGGAGTTTATCTTTCGGAATGGGCGAATCCGCATCCGGAAAAAGTCATCCAGTCGATCGACTTCATCGGGGATCTTTCCCCCATGCAGGTGGTCCTGCTCGGCATCACGGCCGGAGTTGCAAAGGGGGGAAAGCCTGCGCCTCATCCTCTCGGGGCCTGGAATTTCGGAGACATCCAGGGAGATGAGGTCGCCAATCAGGTCCCGGGCGCCGCCTCGCTGCAGATGGGGGATCCTGCCCCCGAGCCTGCGATATTCGATGGGACGCCATGCCTGCTTTTCCATAACGGGGAGTCGCTGCAATGCGATTCCACGCAGATTCCGGGGCTCGGTGAGGGCGAGTCGATGACGATGGAGATCACGCTCGCGGTTGAGAATGTGCCGGAGACCGATGCCTGCATCTACCAATCGATGGAATATCTCAAGACCGGATTTCGCTTCATGTTGAGAAAAAACATGAGGTTGCAAGTGGGCGTTTTTTCGGAGGATGGAGCGAAATTCTTTACCGGAAATATTCCATTGCAAACGAAGCGATTTTATTCGGTGAAGTTGGTTTTTAACGACGGATACGCCAGCCTGTTTGTCGATGGCAGGATGGATAAAACCATTATCAGCGGACCTCCGGCTGCAACCAAGGCGGGAATTATTATCGGAAAGGGCGGCGGCGTGGGGGCCTTCGACGGTTGGATTCGCGATCTCCGGTTTGAAGCCGCCTCTGATTCTTCTTCCTAGGCAATTTCCACCCGTGCCACCATTTCCAAGACCTTCAGCAATCGACTTTCACGCTAACCTTCCAGCTCCATTTACGATATGAAATTGCCTCAACGCCAAGTCCATCTCGATTTCCATACCTCGCCATGGATTCCGGATGTCGCCTCGGAATTTGAAGCACGGGAGTTTGTCCGCACGTTTCGCGAGGCGCACGTTACCAGCGTCAATATTTTCGCCAAATGCCATCACGGCATGAGCTATTACCCCACCAAGGTCGGGACGATGCATCCCGCGCTGAAGGGGCGCGACTTGATGGGCGAGATGATCGAGGCGCTGCACCGCGAAGGCATTCGCTGTCCCCTTTATACGACCGTGGGATGGGAGGAAGACGCCGCTCACCGCTTTCCCGAATGGCGCCAGCTTCGAAAGGATGGGACTTTCGCCACCCGCAACGCCTCGGAGAAAGCTCCTGGACCCTGGAAGTTCCTTAATTTTCTTCATCCCGATTATCTGGACTACATGGAAGCCCATGTCCGGGAGCTTCTCTCCGGCTACGACGTCGATGGCTTTATCTTCGATATCGTTTTTTTTGCGGAGGATGCCTGTTGGAGCGACGAGTCGATGGCCTTTCGACACAAGCACGGCTTTCTGAATAACGATCCGGAAACACAGGCGAAATTCGAGAGTGTGGCCCAGACGTTTTTCGTGAATCGCATGTCCGCTTTTATTCGGGGGCTTAATCCCAAAGTCTCCCTTTTCTATAATACGACGAACCGGCCCTTTGTGGACAGCGACTATGGGATCCGTCCGCGGATTCCCGCCTGCACTCATTTCGAGCTTGAATCGCTGCCTTCGGGATTTTGGGGCTATCAGCATTTCCCACGGCTGGCCCGGCTCGTCTCGAGATGGGGCGTTCCCTGGGTATCACAAACCGGGCGATTCCAAAAGATGTGGGGCGATTTTGGCGGGATCAAGCCCCAGGCTGCGCTCGAATACGAATGCTTTCGCACGCAGGCCCTCGGTGGAGAGGTCTGCGTCGGAGACCAGCTTCCTCCACGCGGGCGGCTTGACGCAGCAGCCTATCGGCTCATCGGCGCCGTTTATGCCCAATGCGAGATGGCGGAGCCATTTTATCAGGGTTCCGGGCCTCTGGCCCAAGTGGGCGTTGTTTGTCCGCACTATCCGGGACAGGATGAAACGACCAGCGGCAAGAGCGAAGAGGGCGCCGTGCAAATGTGCGAGGAGACGCACTATGAGAGCGCGGTTCTGGATGATGCCGGAACCTTCGATGATCTTGAGTTGGTTATTCTGCCCGATAGCGTCGTCATCACGCCAAGACTCAAATCGGCGCTCGCGGAGTATTATAAAAAGGGAGGACGGTTGATCCTCTCGCATCGTTCCGGTTTCGATGCGAATGGCCGGTGGGCGCTTGATTTTCTCCCGCTGAATTTCTCGGGTGAGGTGGAAAAATATCCGACCTACTGGCGCGCGCGCGCGGCGTTCGATGCCGGCCTTTCAATTAGCGACCGGGTTTTCTATCAGCAGGGAATGAATGTCATCGCGGGCAGGGAAATGGAGGTGCTGGTCGATCGAGTGCTGCCCTATTTCAAGAGAACGGATCTTCATTTCTCATCCCATTTTCAAACTCCGCCGGTGGCAGAGCCCGACCGCCATCCCGCAGTCCTGGCCGGCGATCGGTTCATCTATTTCGCCGATCCCATCTTCCGGGAATATCGCCAGTCGGGAAATCTCGCGGCTCGCGACGGCTGGAAGCGGGCGATGGAAAGGCTCATCGGCGCTCCTCCCTATGGCGCGGGTCTGCCGACAACGGTTTTGAGCGTGCCTCGTCGCCGCGGGGCCGATCTTATTTTGACCCTCCTTCACTACATCCCGTTGCGAAAGGCGCTGGATATCGATGTCATCGAGGAACGGATGAACTTTGCCGGACAATTTCTGCATTTGCCCCCGGCGGCCAGGGAGGTGCGCGTCTTTGGCCAGAACGCTGTGCTGTCCCTCGCTCCATCGGGCGGCTTCGCTTTGCCGACTTCGCCCGGACGGCTTCTGCTGGAAGTTCCCGATTTCTTCAAGCCCAGGCCATGAAAAAAAATCTTCCAGCGAATTCGTGGCGCAAACGAGTTCAGGAACAATTGCCCCTGCTCGGCCATCGCAATTGGATCGCCATCGTCGACTCGGCTTATCCCTGGCAGACCGCTGCCGGCATTGAGACGATTGCGACCGGCTCGAGTCAACTTGCGGTGGCCGGCTTCGTGCTCCAGGCTGTGAGCAAGGCAGCTTACATCCGTCCGACTCTGTACCTCGATGCCGAATTGGCCGAGTTGCGCGAACAAGATATTCCGGGAATCGATGCGTACCGAAAGGGACTCCACCAGCTCTTGCGCAAAGACGAGATAAAGGCGCTGCCGCATGAGCGAATCATTTCAATGGTGGACAAAGCCGCAACTACTTTTCGCGTCCTCATCTTGAAATCGACCTTGACCTTGCCCTACACCTCGGTTTTCATGCAGCTCGATTGTGGTTATTGGAGCGCTGCGGCCGAGTTGCGGCGGCGGCGTAATCTCGGCGCTTGAAGAAGATTATTTATCCAATCAGGGCTGATGGTTCGATGCCTGGTCGAGGCTGGAAATGCCAAAGTAAAAGTTCCGTGTCTGCGCATACTGGCGCTACCACGGGCCGGCCTGCAATTTAACACCCGAATAATCAAATGGCTCCAAGATGATGCGATTCATAAGTTCGAACGATTGAGTTGGATAGCGGTGCTCACGCCTTTTTCAGGTAATCGAGCCAGTTGGTTTGCTCATAGTGCTTTTTCCACGCGGCGCGATGTCCATTGACGGCAATGTCGGTTTGCGCGTGAAGGAAGAAGCGTTCGAGATACCCCCAGCGTCGATCACCCGCTGGATATTGACCGTCAGCCTCTCCTGACGCTTGGAAATTTGCGAAGGGGTCATTGAACACCCCCAGCACTACGATTTCCAATTTTCTCCTCATCTCCAGGATGAAGATGTTCACTGATTGATAAATAAGGCCCGCCTGCGGGTGGTGGGGGCCTCCCTCAGAGGCGTTTGGTACGTTCTTGGTCCGCCGCTCTCAGTTATGAGAGGAAAGCGGGCGGAGGGAATCGAACCCTCGTGTGTAGCTTGGAAGGCTACCGTTCTACCATTGAACTACGCCCGCATATCCAACCGTGCGATGTTGTCTGACAGGTTGAACAATTGCAATTCGGAAGTCCTGCGGTGCTGCGCACGGCAGTATTGCGGAGGGCAGTAGGCTCACAGAGCGGTCAAGGGTCACCCGCAGCACTTCGAAACGATCCCGCGTGACGGCCCACCTCCAGGCGATAGCGGGAGCCGGTGCGCCGCACCGCAACGGGCGCGCCGAACGTGGCGGAAAGATGAGCCGAGGTCAGCACCTCTTCCCGGGCGCCGGCGGCGAGCGTCTTTCCGCCGCGCAGGAGCAGGACGTGGGTGAAGAGCGGCACGATTTCCTCCACATGATGCGTCACCAAAACGAGCGTGGGCGCATGACGTGTTTTCGAGAGCACGCTTAAAAAGTTGAGGAAATCCTCCCGAGCCACCGGGTCGAGTCCCGCGCACGGCTCATCGAGAAAAAGCATTTCCCTTCGCCGCGCCATCAACACGCGCCCGATCAGCACGCGCTGGCGTTCGCCCTGGGAAAGATAACGCCAGGGCCGCTCCGCGAGATGACCGGCCCGCACCTGTCGCAATACGCGCGCAGCCTGTTTTTCCTCCGCTGGAGGGACCGGGCCCCAGAAATTGATCTGCGCCTCTCGCCCGGAAAGGATGACGTCGCGCGCGGTTTGCTCCGGTTCGATTTGGTGCCCGAGGCTGGAACTGACCAACCCGACGGATCGCCGCACCTCGCGCCAATCGGCTGCGCCAAAACGCGCCGTGCCGATCCGGATTGCGCCGCTCGATGGCATCAGGTAACCGGTCAGTGCGCTCAGCAGAGAGGTCTTCCCGGAGCCGTTCGCGCCGAGGATGACCCAATGCTGTCCACGCTCCACGCGCCAGTTCACCTCGTGGAGAATCACGGCCTCGCGCTCGACCCGCAGCTTCTCCACTTCAAAAATCGGTTTCTGTTTTTTCATTCCTTCATCCCCGCTTGAAGAGAACCGGCATAGCCGGTCAACTCGGTGTAACCGACGCCGGTCACCGGCGCGTCGGCCATGCTGCCTTTTATTGAGCAGGCACCCTCCCAATAATCAAGCGCGCTCGTTTTCGTCAGGTGCAACTCCTGATCGGCCATCGCGGGAGTCACCGTCAGATCGGCGCGATGTCCCGGCACCACGATGTGCCAGCCCGCCGGATAAACCGCCCCACTGTGCGGACTCCGCCACGTGCCATTCTTCGCGATGGAAAAGCTCCCCGGCAAAAGCCGCTCCGAAGTCCCGTCGGCCTTGACCCACGTTCCTTCCGAGACGGGGTCGATCGCGCCCGACTTGTCGCGCATCGCGTAAAGCATGATTTCCTCGTGGTTGTCCAACTGGATGCAGAACCAATCCCAGCCGACCTGATTTTTGCCCAGCGAACTCGTGCTGAATTCGTGATCGAACCAGCTCAGGCCCGAAACGGCGTAGGTTTTGTCGCCCACCTGCAACTGTCCGGTCGTCGCGAGACGCGGATAGGAATAATAATAGGACGCCTCGCCGACGCCGTCTGCCTTCCGGCTCAACCCGCCCACACCTTCCAACACGAGCGGCTTCAGCGGGTGCTCCTCGAAATCGATGGCCATATCCGGTTCACGCGCCGCCAGATGAATCTGCTCGTTGGCGCCCTCCTGCTGAATCGTCCACGGTCCCAGGGCCACATCCATCCGATCCGGCGCGGCCTTCGCTTCGCCGAGCGCCCCGCGGCTCACCCGTTCCGCGACGTGAAATTGATCCGCCGCCAGATCGCTGATGGTGAAGTGGCCAAAATACAAGTCACGCACCGCCCAATGGCTCGTCGGTTGCGCGGGCGTGAATTGGATGCCCTGCCTGAAAAGAGTGAGCTGATACCCGAATTTGCGCTGCTGCGCATCCTGGAGATTGCCCGTGAAGTACCACCACTCCGTTTTGAAATTCGGGTGCGCACCGTGATCGCGGGGAAACATCCATGACCACGCTCCGATTGCCCGTTGCCACGGTTCCGCCAGCGATGGCGGATCAGCCTTAAGATTCGGCAAAAGGAGAAGCCACGCTGCTACGGCAAGCTTCAGCGGCCACGGATTCCAGCGTCGGATGATCGAGAGGGAGGAAGGCATTAACGCGTCATTCCGTTAGCGCGTTCGCAGGAGCTACAAAATGCTATCGACTACCTTGGTCATCTGCTTGGCGTCGGTCACGCTCTCCATACGCTTGATTTCGTGTCCGTGGGTATCGTAGACCACGAGATGAACCTTATCGTAAACGCTGTCCCAGCCCAGCGCGTCGAGCGTGGAGCCGCTAAAGTCGGGGATGATCGGCGCTTGATTGCCGGCCTCGACGCCGGCCTTCTTCAGCCGCGCGCTTTCCTTGGCCTCTTCCTTCCGGATTTGCACCCGCACCATCCCGCGCATGTCCGGCGGGACATTGCCCCTCAAATCGACTACTCGGATCAGGGTGAAATCGGACCGGGAACGATACGGATCGAGCGCCAGCGTCATTTTCCGCGAATCATCCTCCAAATCCGGGTTCGTATACATCACCACGGTGTAGTGCCCTTTTCCATTGACCGCCACCGCATGACCGTTGACATCCTGGCCGCTGATGGAAACCTGAGCCGCCGCGGCAGCGTGAGCCAAGCCCGGCGACCATGCCATCAGGATCGGCAGGACGGCAACGCACGACCGCAGCAATAAGATAGCAAGGGAGATGCGAGCCATAAGGGGCTTAGCCTAGAATCTCATCACCAAAAATCAACGCGAAATCGAAGAAGCCTGACTGACTACGATGGTGATGGTGATTGCTCCCGGAAGGGAGATCGCTACATTGCCTCAGTGAAAAAAACCGTACCCGTCGCCATCATTGGAGCCGGCCTTTCCGGGCTCAGCTGCGCCCAGGCTTTGCAGGCCGCGGGCGTCGGCGTCCGTGTCTTCGAGCGCGCTTCCGTCGTCGGAGGACGGTGTGCGACGCAACTCTGGCAGGGACATCTTGTGGACCTTGGCGTCCAATACTTCACTGCGCAATCGGGCGATTTCAAAAAGGAGCTTCTCACCCGCCTGCGCCAGTTTCGCCCGATTGTCTCGCCCATCCTCGACCAAGACAATCAAGTCGTTCCCAACTCCTTCGGCCCACGCTTTTACGTGCTACAGGGAAACAATTACTTCGCCCACATCCTTACCCACGGACTCGACGTCCGTTTGAACACTTCGGTCGAAACCGTCACCTTCAAGTCCTCCGGTATCGAGTGCCTCGGGGAAACTTACCGGGCGGTCGTCAGTTCCCTGCCTGGCCCGCAAACGGCCCGCCTCTTTGCCTTGCCCCAATCTCCCGCCGACTATGAACCGTGCCTGGTCGCCCTTCTGGAATATGCCGGAACGGACCTGGGCCGGGCCCGTGAATGCTACGCCCGGGTTCTGCCCGGCGGCGAACCTGTTCAGGCCAGCTACTGCGAGAACAACAAGGTCGGGCGCGTTGTCGGAAACAAAACCGTTTTTGTGGTCGAGGCCGCGCCGCGCTACAGCCGCGAACATGCCGATGCCCCCTCCGAAATCTATCTTCCCTCACTGGTCCGGAAACATGAAGAAATTTGGGGCATTCCCAAAGGTCAAATTACCGCCGCTTACGGCCATTGCTGGAATTATGCCCGTCCGCTTCCAGGCCGCCAACGCCACATCGATCCGCCTCCCGGTGGCTTTATCTGCGGCGACTCCCGCGCCGAATCCACCGTCGAAAATGTCTGGCTCGACGGCCAAAAAGCGGCCCAGGAAGTTTTGAAGTATCTGGCGGGCAAAGAAAGTAAGAAGTAAGAAGTTGGAGCGAGAAGAAACCTGCCTTCCTCCGCGTGCTCCGCACGGAGAGCTATTTGCCGCGCGGCGAAAATCGAACGATCCAGCAGGCCCCGAGGATGACCGACCATGCGCACGCCTGCGCCCAGAGCAAAATCGCCACGACCGATCCGAGGGCGATATAGGCCGCGCTTGCATTCAGGAGCTTCGGCATCAAAGACGCAAAAATCAAGCTGCAGGCGATCCATCCCGTCGACGCCAGCAGGCTCCCCTCCACCACGTAACGATTTTTATGGGGCCGGAGTGGCACCAGATAGTAAGTCAGATAGAACGTTCCGAAAAGCGCGGTGATCACCACCAGGATCTGGAATTTGGTCACCAGCGCCTCGCTCCAACTGGGCCAAAGAAAATGATTCAAAAGATGCCGCAAAACCGATGCCTCCACGGCCGAAATCGAAATCAAGAGCAGCAGGCACATCCATATAAGCAGCAGCGCGACGGTCTTCAACACCACCAACCAGCTCCATTCCTGCGGACGGCGCGGATCATCGAAAATGAAAATCAACGTCCGGATGATCTGGTTCATCAGGTTGAACGAGGTGTAGATCGCCAGAATAAAGCCGATCGTTACCAGCCCGCTTTGCGTGGAATGCTGCACCGCCGTGAAAATGCGCGCCGTATCGTCCGGATTTTCCATCGGAATGATATCTCTCAATACCTTTGCATATTGGTCTGCATAATCGGTGTTCTGGGCCAGCCGCGCCGTAATTTCCATTCCCGCCGCGAAGGTCACCGCCAGAAAAGGCACCAACGAAAGCACGAAGCAATAGGCCAGCGCCCCCGCGTAGGTGCCCAGCTTGTCCGCTTTCGAAAAAAGAATCGGCCCGTAGAGCCATTTGAACATAGGGAGGAACTTAGAGCGTAGAACTTGGAACGTAGAACTAAAAATTCGCACTCTTTCGTTCTAAGCTCTACTTTCTTAGTTTTCTCCATGCACCTCTTCATCACCGGCACTGACACCGGCGTCGGCAAGACTTTCTTTACCTGCTGGCTCGTGCGCGCCTGGCGTCTCCAAGGATATGACTCCGCCGCCTTGAAACCGATTTCCACCGGTGGCCGCGAAGATGCGATTTGCCTGCGGGACGCGATCGATTCCCGCCTCACACTCGACGAAATGAACCCGATTCATTTTCGCGAACCCGCTGCTCCTCTTCTCGCCGCTCGCCTCGAAAATCGCGCGATTGATTTCAAGGCATTGAACCAAGGGATTCACGCCATGCGCTCGCGCTTTCCCCATCTGGCTGTGGAAGGCATCGGCGGCTGGCGCGTCCCCCTTGCGCCCGGTTACGACGTGCGCGACTGGGCCCGCGACCTGGGCTTTCCGGTCGTCGTCGTCGCGCGGGGAACGCTTGGCACGCTGAATCACACGCTGCTCACGGTCGACAGCATCCGCGAGGCGGGACTCACCTGCGCGGGTGTCGTCGTCAATGCCGGGCCGGAAGAATCACCCAACCGGGTGTCACCAGACTTCGATCTCGCCCGGCGCCGGAACGTCGATCTTCTGCGGGACCTGACTGGTCTGCCTCTTTTTGAGTTTGATCGCTGCGTTCAAGCCTCGGGCCATGTCCCCTTGTGGCTCGGGGGAAAAGAGATCTAGATTCGGATTAATGTCGTCACCGCAATGCGGCGCGATGCCCGCCGCCAGTTTCTCCGCCGCCGTCCCGGCAATCATCCCCGCGTTATCGGTGCAGAACGCCGGCTCGGCCACGATCAGGTCGATCCCCGCCTCGTAACAGGCAAATTCCAATTCGTCCCGCAACATCTTGTTGCAAAGCACACCGCCCGAAACCGCCAGCCTGTCCACCCGCGCCTGAGCCACCGCCTGGATCGATTTGCGCACGAGCACATCGACGACCGCTTTCTGGAACGACGCGCAAAGATCGTAAGACCAGACGGGATCGGGCTGCATCGGTGCGCTCTTCTCGTAAAAAAAGCGGACCGCAGTTTTCAATCCGCTGAAACTGAAATTCAGGTTGTCGCGTTCCGGAAAACTACGCGGCAGGCCGAACGCCTCCGGGTTTCCCTTGATCGCCACGCGCTCGATTTCCGGGCCGCCCGGATAAGGCAGGCCGAGCAGCCTGGCCACCTTGTCGAATGCCTCGCCCGCCGCGTCGTCCACGGTCGAGCCGAGCTTGATGTAGCGGTCCCAGCCCAGCGCGTGAACCAGCAGTGTGTGCCCGCCACTGGCGATCAGCCCCACGAAAGGAAATTCGACCGCGCGCCGGCTCGCAAAGAACGGCGAGTAGAGATGCCCTTCGAGGTGGTTCACGCCGACCATCGGCTTCGACAGCGCCACGGCCAGCGCCCGCGCGTACGAATGGCCGATCAGCAACGACGAGGCCAGACCCGGCCCTTCCGTTGCGGCCACCGCATCGATCGCGTCCAGGCTCAGGTTGATGTCCTTCAGCACCTGCGGGACCAGCACGGGCAGATTGCGCAAATGTTCGCGCGTCGCCATCTCCGGCACGACGCCGCCGTAAGGCCGGTGCAATTCGATCTGCGAACTCACCACCTGCGCAAGGATGTCCGTCGACCAGGGATTGGTTTCCACCAACGCCACGGCTGTCTCGTCACACGAGGTCTCAATGCCCAATACGCGCATACCCTCTACTCTAAGCCGTTTTCATTCCGAGGGGAAGCGCGGGCGCAAATCCTAATCCCCCAAATTCATTTGCGCCCGGTCTCTGGCCCCATGCCAATATCGGAGCACTCGCACCGTGCGATTTTTTTCCACAACGCGATAAACCAGCAAATACGATTTCACCACTAAAAAACGGCCTTCCGCACTATCCTTGATTCGCATTCCCTGATAAGGACTTCTGCTCAATCTTTCGGCCTGATCCAGCAAAAATTGACAGAAGCTTTGTGCCCGTTCCGGATTATCACGGGCGATATAACTGCGGATATGCTCAATATCCCGCAAGGCCCCCCGCGCAATAATTACTTCGTAGTCCACGAATCAAGAGCTCGACGAGCCTCCGCCAAAGTCACACCACCTTCTTTTTCAAAAGCGGCGTCCGCCTCGTCGAAGACGGCCTTGAGTTGCAATTCGGCCGCGCGGGCATAGATCAACTCCAGATCCGATGGGGTCAGCTTGGGCAATTCATCGAGAATTTCCGCAGTGCTCATACGGGCAAGCTAACATGACCCCGGGGAGCATTCAAGCAGCACCTACCTCGCCGCACCGGGCGTTACCGGGGCATCCGCTGATTTGGGCGCGGGCGGCTTGGCCGAAGCATTCAGCGCCGCCTGCCGTTCCCGGTAAATGAGAATGCTTCGGAGCGAAGCCACCGCCCGTTCCAACTGCCGGTCCTCCGCCTTCGCCGCCTCGGCCTGTTCTTCCGGTGTCAGGGGACGTTTTGCCTCGGACAGAATGATCCGCCGCTCCTCCTCATCGCTGATCGGCACCTCGATGTCGGGCGAAACACCCACCTCGTGGATCGTCTTTTTGCTCGGCGTATAATACTTCGCCATGGTCAGCCGCAGCCCCACCCCGTTGCCCAGCGGCTGCACGGTCTGAACCGATCCCTTCCCGAACGTCGTTTCGCCAACCAGGATCGCGCGGTTCAAATCCTTCAGCGCGCCCGCGACGATCTCGGCCCCACTCGCGCTGTAGCCGTTGATCAAAAGCGCGATCGGGTAATTGGGATGCTGGCGCTCCACTCGCGCGCGAAAATCCTGCGACTGGTCCGGCGTGCGGCCCTTGGTCGAAACGATCACCGTATTGGGCGGCACGAATTTGCCCGCCACATCGACTGCCGAATCGAGCAGACCGCCGGGATTATTGCGCAGATCGATCACCAGGCCCTGGATGCCGTCGTGCTCCAGGTCATCGAGCGCGTGATCCAGCTCGTCCGAGGTATTTTCGGCAAACTCCTCGATTCGCACATAACCGATCTTGTCCTGCCCCGCCATCGAAGCGGGGAGCAGCCGCGCGTCCTTCACCGAGGCCACCCGGATCGTTTCCCGCGTCAGCGTCACCTCGAAAACCGTCCCGCCGCCGGGCGCATTCGCCGCGGTGCGCATGAGGGTCAGTTGCGCTTTCTCGCCCGGTTCCCCCTTGAGCGCCTTCTCCGCCGCGGCCAGCGTCATTTTTTCCGTGTTCTTGCCGTCGATCTTCAGGATTTTGTCCCCCGGCATCAATCCGGCTCGGCCGCCCGGCGAGTCCTCCATGGGCGAAATAATGACAAGCCCTCCGTCCTTCACGCCGATGACGATGCCCAGTCCGCTGAATTCGCCTTTCGTCTCCCGTTGAATGTCCTGGAAACTTTCCTCGTCGAGAAACTGGCTATGGGGATCGAGCGACGAGAGCATTCCGCGCAGCGCCGCGTAAGTCAGGTCCTTGTAACTCGTCTTGCTCTCATCGACGTAATCCTGCCGGATTAATTGGAGCACCCGCGCAAAGAGCAGCGTGTACTGGTAACTCTCGTCCGGCTTATCTGTCGTCGCCGCGGAACGCCCGCTCTGCCAGCCGAGAATGCCGGTCAGCAAAAAAAACGCGGTCAGCAAAATCGTCAGTCGGGCGCGGGCCATTGGAAGTAATTTTACCTCTCTGGGCCTGCTTGACGAGTTCAAACCCGGCGCTCAGGACGACGGATTCGGAATGACGCGATCGAGGAGTTTCGCGCTGCTGAGGACGCCGGGCACACCGGCACCCGGATGCGTTCCCGCTCCGACGAGGAAGAAATTTTTCACATCTTCGCTGACGTTGTGGGGCCGGAACCAGGCGCTCTGGGTCAGGATCGGCTCGAACTGAAAGGCCGAACCGAGATGCGCGTCAAGCTGCGTTTCGAAATCGAGCGGTGTCCAAATCATCTTGCTGACGATGTGCTTGCGCAGATCGGGACAGAGCTTCTCCAGCGATTCGAGGATCGCGTCGGCATAGACGTCCTTCACCGCGTTCCAGTCGACGTTTCCGCCAAGATTTGGCACCGGCGAGAGGACATAAAAGCATTCGCATCCGGGCGGCGCGAGCGACGGATCGGTTCGCGTCGGCGCGTGGAGATAGAGCGAGAAATCGTCGGCGAGAATCTTTTTGCGGAAGATGTCCTCCAATAATTCCTTGTAGCGTTCGGTCAGGACGATGGTGTGGTGCGCCAGGTCGGGATAAGTGCGGTCCGTTCCGAAATAGATGAGAAAAAGGCTCATTGAATAACGCATCCCGTCGAGCCGCTTATCGGTCCATTTCTTCCGAGCAGCAGCGGGCACGGCCTTCTTGTAGAAATTGGCGACGTCGGCGTTGGAGACGACGACCGTGGCGGGGAGTTCCTCGCCCGAGTCGAGCCGGACGCCGCGAGCCGTGCCGTTTTCCACCAGCAACTGCTCAACGCGCGTGTTGAGTCGCAGCTTCCCGCCCATCTCGGTAAAGAGACGCAGCAGGCCCTGCACGAGCGCGCCGGTGCCCCCCATGGCGAAGTGGACGCCCCATTTTCGTTCGAGGTAATGGATCATCGCGTAGATCGAGGAGGACTGGAACGGGTTGCCGCCGACGAGCAGCGGATGAAAGCTGAAGACCTGTTGCAGGAGCGGATCTTTCACGTAACGCGAGACGAGCGTGAAGACCGATTCCTGCGAGCGGAGCTGGATCAGGTCGGGCGCGACCCGGATCATGTCGGTGAATGAGGAAAAAGGTTTGTCGGCCAGATCGATGAAGGCGCGGTCGAAGATGGCGTGTGATTTCTCGACGAACTGCAAATAGCCGGGCACGTCGTCCGGATTGAATTTTTCTATTTCCGCGATGATCTCGGCTTCATTGCCGGTGTAGTCGAAGTGACGTCCGTCGGGAAAAACGATGCGATAAAACGGCGTGACCGGGACGATCCTGACGTAATCCTCGGTCCGTTTGCCCACGAGGGCGAAAAGTTCGTCGATCAAAAACGGCGCAGTGATGATCGTCGGCCCGGCATCGTAAATGAAGCCCTTGTCCTCGAAGACGTAGGCGCGGCCGCCGGGCTTGTCGCGCATTTCCAGGATCGTCGTGTCGTAGCCTCGCGCCTGAAGGCGAATGGCTGCGGCCAGTCCGCCAAATCCGGAACCGATGACAAGGGCGGGCGAGGAAGGGCGAGTGGCGGTCACGGAGCGACTACGCTAGAGTCCATCTCATAAATAGTCGACCGCGGACGCGCAGGAGCGCGTCCCTCCAGCTTAAGGTGCAGCCGGCTGCGGGTAAGGAATGGTCGCTTCGCCTACTTCGCTGCGAGGCGGCTGGGCGATGTCTTCCTGATCGGCGCGAAGGATGCGGCGCTCGACGGCGCGGATGATGTAATGGGGATCGTCGTCGCGTTGAATGGTAAGCTCAACGCCCGTGCCGGGCTCGCCATGCAGGGCGAGGCTGACTTCCTCCTGCGTCAGGGTGGTGGTGTAATTTTTGTCGATCCGGATAATAACGTCGCCCGCGCGGAGGCCATAATCAGCTGCGGGGCCGCCACGGGTCAGCGCAACGATCCGGGGAAGACCGGTGACTTTGTCGAATTCCAGGCGCACCCCGATGCGTCCGAGGCCCTGGTGTTCCTTCGCCACAAGGGGCTGGAAGGGTGCAACGGGGGTGGTTACGTCGGGCGATGACGTCTGGGCGAGCGCCAAGGCGGGAATAAAACCGGTGAGGCAGGCGGTAAGGAGCAGTTTCATGGGGTGCTTTCTTTTTTGGACCTAGGTAACCGTGATGCAAGTTCTATACCTGACTTTGGTAAAAATGAACAGAAAAACTTGCAAGAAAGGGTCTTTGACGGATTTGGGCTGCGATTTTAGGGTTTACGGTTCAACCACATCGCCAATTTCGATGCCGATATTGCGGGCCAGGCGAATCGCGTCGCCGGGCAGTGCCTTGCGGCGATCCAAAATCTCGTCAAAATCGCGCAACTGTGTCCTGCCGTTGACGGTCGAGACCATCGAACCGCTTTCGCCCGACATGAGCGCCAGCACGGCCATTTCGCCCATGCGGCTGGCCAGGAGCCGGTCGTAATGGGTAGGTGTGCCGCCCCGCTGGATGTGGCCGAGGACGGTCAATCGGACCTCCTGTTTGACCTTGCCGGTGGCGATCAGGCGCTCCATGAATTTGGCGCCGTCGCAGACCCCTTCGGCCACGAGGATAACGCTGTTGTTATGCCGGGAGGAGAAACGGTGATCGAGCACGCCGACGATGCTTTCCAGATTCATGCGAAACTCGGGAATGACGGCGACCTGGGAACCGGTGGTGATCGTGGCCATGAGCGCCAGGTAGCCGCTCCCGCGGCCCATCACCTCGACGACAAAACAACGCCGGTGCGACGCGGCGGTGGCCCGGATCATATCGACCAGGCTGATGATCGTGTTGAGCGCAGTGTCGACCCCGATGCCCATGTCCGTGCCGAAAATATCGTTGTCGATCGTGCCGGGCAGTCCGATGACGGGCAGGCCCAAGCGGTGCAACGCGCGCGCGCCGTTGAGTGAACCGTCGCCGCCGATGACAATGAGAGCGTCAATACGGTGGTTCGCCAGAATGTCCAACGCCCGGCGTTGCCCTTCTTCCTTGATGAACTCGGGACACCGGCTGGTCTGGAGAAAGGTGCCGGCGTCCCGGATGCGGCCCGAAACGATGTGGTTGTCGAGGTCCATAAACTCGGCGTCGAGCAGGCCCTGGTAACCGTTGCGGATGCCGATGATTTGGAGGCCCTTGTTAAGCCCCGTCCGCGTGATGGACCGGATGGCCGGGTTCATGCCGGGGGAATCCCCACCTGAAGTAAGTACGGCGACGCGTTTCACAAAATAGATAATGCTCCACCTTCTCCTTTAGCGGACAGCCAACAGGAGTCGATTTATTTCAAAGTGCTATGCACGGCAGGTCTTGCAGACGGCAGGTGCTGCGCACGGCAGGTCTTTCAGACGGCAGTAATGCTCTGGCCATAATAGAAGTCTGTTGTATTCTGATTGACCTATGAGTCTTGTTTCTAAAATTGATGCCGACCTGAAAGCCGCCATGATCGCGCGCGATGCGGAAAAACTTTCCGTGCTGCGCATGCTGAAGTCGGCGGTGAAATATGCCGCGATTGAAAAGGGCGGGGCCGATTCGGTTCCGAGCGACCTGGAAGTGCTCGCCGTGGTGCGCAAGGAGGCGAAGAAGCGCGAGGATTCCATCGCGAGCTACACGCAGGCGGCCCGGACCGACCTGGCCGATAAGGAAAAGATGGAACTCGATTTCCTGAAGACGTTCCTGCCCGCGCAACTGACTCCCGAAAAGATGGAGGCACTGGTCAAAGAGGCCATCGCGGAAGTCGGCGCCACCAGCAAGGCGCAGATGGGTTCGGTGATGAAAGCGGCGCAGGCCAAGGCGGCGGGTCAGGCCGACGGCAAGACGCTGAGCCAGATCGTCCAGCGGTTGCTGCCGTAAGAACGGGTCCGTCAGTTCTCAGGATGACGGATGGCCGCGCTCGATTTTCACCGAAACGTACTGCGCATCCGGCAGGACAAACTTTTTTATTTCCAGCGTGATCTTTTTGATCAGGAAAGCCTTGAGTAAATCGGCAGCAAGTTCTTCCGCCAGGGTTTCGAGCAATTTACGGGCGCGCTTGGCCGTGACATGCTTGACGTGTTCGACCACGTCAGCGTAATTGATGGTCCACGCCAGGTTATCGGTCCCGGCGGCATGGGAAAAGGAATCGATGCTTATTTCCAGCGAGATGAGCAGGCGTTGCGCCTCGTGCCGTTCCGCATCCGGCACGCCGACGTGAGCAAAAACTTCGAGGTCAACGACGCGGATGAGATCGGACATATTCGAGGAGGATGCGGGTGGGGCCGTTGAGATCAAGCTTCGCCGCTTCCCCGGGCGAAAGCCACCGATAGTTTTCGGCTTCGTCATTCAGCACGACGTTCGTGCCGGCAGCCGTTGCCGTGTAGTTGAGCAGAAGAAAGTGGGCTTTCTTGTAAAACTCGGGCGGCTCGATGCAGTCCTGCACCAGCTCGAACCGGATGTCGCTTATCTTCAAGCCAGTCTCTTCCATGATTTCCCGGCGCAGGGCGTCCTCCGACCGTTCGTTGGATTTGATTTTGCCGCCGGGAATGCCCCATTTGTGGCTCCATTTATGGGTCTGGATCATCAATACGTCGCCCTGAGAATTGAAAATCAGCGCGCCCACCGTGGGAACGGGCGGATGCGCGGCCACGCCGCGATGCCGGTCGAGAAAATCGCGCACTTCGCGCAGGTTGCGGAAAAGAAGATCGGGATTCGCGCTCTTCAGCTTTTGCAGCGAATCGTAGCCGGTCAGCACGGCGCAACTGACCACGCCCGCGTGCCGGGCCGTTTCGATGTCGTGGACCATGTCGCCGATGAAGATCGTCTCCGTGGCGTCGAGGTCGTGCTCGGCCAGCAGGTGGAGAATCACTTTCCGTTTGTCGAGCGCCTGCGTATAGGCCTGCTTGAAAAAATGCTTCACGCCGAGACGGCCGCCCTGCGTCTCGAAATGTTCGCGGTGAATCGTGCTGAGCAGAAACACCGGCATTCCGCGTTCGCGCAGGTATTCGAGAAAATCGAGCGAATGGGGCAGCGGCGCGATGCCGGTCTGGAGCAACTTGAACGCGGTGTGGTAGTGGTGATCCAGCTCCGGCAGGGCTGATTCGGGCAGGTATTGCTTATAAAATTCGGGGAAGGGGAGATAGAACTTTTCCCGGAATTCCTCCGCGCTGAAAACCGGCTTGCCGTAGTGCTTGAAAATCTCGTTGGTCGCTTCAAGGACCGGACCGAAATCATCGACCAGCGTGCCGGACCAATCGAGAATCACATTGCGAATTTCGGACATAGCCAAAGTGTAGCGGTGGTCTATGACCGTCGCACTTTAATTTGCAGGGCTTGAAGCAATGTCTCCACCGCCGCGATCTGCGCCGCAATGCGCTGCTCGATGGGGAAGGGCTTGGGCGTCTCCGTGGTGTAGCTCACCTGCGTGTGGTGGACGCTGAGGTAAATCGCCTCGGGCCAGTCGGGAAGATCTTCAATCGGACCGCGAATCGCGACGATGTCCTTTCGGGAAAGCACGCCGCCGTGGGCGGGGAACTCCTCAATTACCGGGCGCAGATCAATCGGCACATGACGCCCCATCGCCGCGATGATCTCGCTGCCGAGGGTGGGCGAAAGAGTGTCATTCAGCTCATAAAGATAAGCGCCGATGCCCTCAAAATCCTCGTGCAGCACCATCGCCGCATCGAAACGGCCCAGGGTTTTCAGCACTTCGAGGTGGCTGGTAATTTCCGCCGACTTCGAATTGCGGTAATCGCGGTTCAGGTCGATGCCGTCCGCGTTGCCGCGCACGCCGCGCGCGAGACCGTCCGGGTTGAGCATGGGAAAAATCGTGACATCGAACGCCGCGAAAAAATTGGGTCGGCGGAGCATTTCGAGCAGGGCCAGCGGCCCCGAGATCTCATCGCCGTGGATGCCCGCCGAAAGATAAACGTGAGGCGCTCCGCGACCACCTAGCGCGATGCGGTGCAACCAGGGCCGGGCGCTGCTCGCGGTGGGCGACAGGTGGCGGATCGTCCAACCGCCCGCCCGGGCTGATCCCTCGACGTCGCGCGCGAACGAGGGAGGATCAAAGGTATTATTCATCGCGCATCAATCTTACTCACATCGTGGTGTTGTCGAGCAAGGATGCAGCACCAAATTTCCAAATTAGCCAAATTACTAAATTTATCTGAATGGCAGCAGGCAGATATCATGTCTATTCCGCACCTTTTGCTCCCAGTCTTTAATCTCTTGGGTTGAATTCCCCGAAGCTTGCTTCGGCTTGTCTTTCTCGGGTGGCCCGGACAACTCGTTGTCCGGGTTCGCGTGGAGACATTCCACGCGAACAGGAGGTCGGCAGGTGACGCCCGGATTCCGGTGACTTCCTGTGCGCTCGCGATGCCGCGCTCGCGCACCCGGGCAACAAGTAGCCCGGGCCACCCAAAAATGCCTCGGAGCTTGCTCCGGGGTTCTTTACTTTGGAAATTTAGTAAATTTGGTCATTTGGTTATGCAATGGTTTCGGCATTAGGGCGTGCGTTCGTTCGCAAGATGGCTTAGCCTCGCGGGTTCATGCCTGCGTCTTCCTCCGCACCCTGGCCCGCCCTGCGTGTGACGTACCACGTCACGGCCTCCAATGAACCCGAGCTTGATGCCCGTGTCGAGTCGCTGTTGCTCGAACAGACGGTGGAACTGCCCCGTGCCGCCCTGCGCGACAAGTTTGTTCTCGAAAATATCGTGGGCCGGCTCGTGTCCGTTAAAACGATCGGGGCCGAGAAGCACGCCGTCGTCCTCGATTTTCCGATCAGCGCAACCGCGAATGATCCGGCGCAGTTTCTCAACGTCTTGTTTGGCAATTCCTCGATCCAGGACCACATCGCCCTCGCCGATTTCAAGCTTCCGAGTCTCAAGGAATGGCCGCAGCGCGAACAGGCTCTGCCCGGCCCCCAATTCGGAGCCGCCGGCTTGCGCAATATTACGGCCGTACACGACCGCGCGTTGACCAGCACCGCGCTGAAACCGATCGGTCTGTCCATCGAACGGCTCGCGTTGCTCTGCGGCCTCTTTGCCAACGCCGGAATCGACATCATCAAGGACGATCACGGTCTGGCCAACCAGAGCTTTCATCCTTTCGCCGAGCGCGTGCGCGCCTGCCAGAAAGCAGTCCGGGACGCCAATCGAAAGACGGGCCGGCAGGCCATCTACGTGCCCAATCTCATTGGAACGCCCACGGTGGTTCTGGAACAACTCAAGTTTGCGCAGGACGAAGGCGTTTGCGCCGTGATGATCGCGCCCATGCTGCTGGGACTGCCGTTCATGGCTGAAATCGTTGCGAATCACGCCTCGGTGCCAATCATCGCCCACCCGAGTTTTGGTGGCGCGACGCGCATCGCTCCCGAGCTTCTTTACGGCAAGCTCTTTCCGCTCTACGGCGCCGACGCCACGATCTTCGCCAATTTCGGCGGGCGCTTTTCCTACAGCAAGGAAACGTGCCGCAACCTCGCCGGCGCGCTGACCGATCCCGACGAACCGGGTCTTATTCCCACGCTGCCGATGCCGGCCGGCGGGATCAAATACCAGAACGTGGCCGACGTGCTCGCCTTCTACGGGACCGAAGTGATTTTTCTCATGGGCGGCGGACTCTACGAGGCGGGCGACGATTCGGCGCTCTACGCGCGCGCGGTGGAATTCGTCCGGCAAGTCGCGGAATGCAAGGTGTAGGGTAGGGGCGCGAGTCCCATCGCGTTCCACGAATGAATCGGACGGGAGGGGACTGCCGTCCCTACCTCACATCCCGCCCATTTCGGCGATGTAGCCAACGGGTGTTTTCCCAATGGTCTTGAGGAAGTCGAAGCCTTTGGTCGAGATTTGAAAGAGCTGGCCGTTGCAACCCGCATCGTGGATGAAATCGCCCTCCAGCAATTCCTGGAAGGCGCTTTCCCATTTGTCGGCGGCGACGGGGTCATTCTGCTCGACCAATTGTTTCCCGTTGGCCTGAATTTTGAGCATGCCTCCCACTTTGATCCTCCCGATGTAGGCCTCAAAATCATCACAGGCTTCGATCAAGATGGTCTGGGCCCAGGGGGACAAGGGACCTGTGCGCCGTGGGTCGAGAATCTTCGGAATCGCGGCGGGTGGCGCGGAGGATGACGCCGCATCGATCTTGAAATGTTCGTGGGTGCTGACCGTCACATCGAGGTGGCGCGCGAACTTTCCCCGGAACTCCTTGTCATCTGCGTAGGAATCGACGGTCGCCGTCATATACCGCTTCTTAAATTCGTCGAGCGACCCGCCTTGCAGCATGGGGGCTCCCCTTAAATCGATGCGGGCCTCCGAGAAATAAAGAAGGGCGGGCCTTCCCTCACGCAGTTGATTTTCAATTTCTTCCTCGACGTTTTCGGAGGCTTGATCGCCCGGAGATCCCGGTGAATCGCAAAAAAAAGCGATCAGCATGTCGCCCGGAGAAGAGTCACGCGCGCCCTCTCCATCCAGCGGCAGTAAAATCCGCTTTTGTTCCAAGGCATGCCGGGCGTTCCACTCGCCAATGACCTCCCGGGCAATGATTAATTCCATCCCCGCGCCTCCAGGGGAGGCGATCTTCACGCTGAAAGCAGTGACCGTGCAAGGCATAGCCGTGTCTGGGTTAACCGAAGTATGCATAGCATTTTTTTCCATAAACGCCACAAAAAGGTGCTGCACACGGCAGAAGTTGCGCGCGGCCGGGGCCGCGCGTCGGTGTGGAGAACGGGCGCCTTTAGGGAGAAGCGTTACTGCCCTACGCAGCAGCGAACCGCTGAGGATGACGGAATTTTAAAGAGAAGCTTTCGCAGAGATCCTATTTGTGACTCAACACGCCATATTTAATAATGGCGTAGATGGCGCGAAAGCCGTCTTTCCAGCCAATTTTTTTTCCGTCTTTATAGGTCCTTCCATAATAGGAAATGCCCACTTCATAAATAAGGCAATTCAGACGGGCCACTTTTGCGGTAATCTCAGGCTCAAACCCAAAGCGATTTTCTTCGATCTTGATGCCCTGGATAATTTCTCTTTTAAAAAGTTTATAGCAGGTTTCCATGTCGGTGATGTTCAAGTTGGTGAACATATTTGAAAGCAGGGTCAAAAACTTATTGCCGATCATATGCCAAAAATAAACAACGCGATGGGGGCGCCCGCTCAAAAAACGTGAGCCATAGACCACATCGGCGTGGTGGTTTAAGGCCGGTTCGAGAAGGAGTGAGTACTCTTTGGGGTCGTATTCCAGGTCGGCGTCCTGGACGATAACGTAATCGCCCGTTGCCGCTTTAAAACCTGAGCGAAGCGCGGCGCCTTTTCCCTGATTCCGTTCGTGATGAACAAGAACGTCGATTTCCGACTTCAGATCTCCATCTAAAATAGCCCTGGTTCCGTCCGTGGACGCATCGTTAACGACAATAATTTCCAGATTCAAATCGGACGCTTTTCTGACCGCGTGTATCAGTTGGGCAATCGTGTTTTGTTCATTATAGCAGGGCACCACAACGCTTAATTTCATGTTTTTACTCATGCTTGACACCGGTTATCCGTGAGCGTCGGTATAAACGGATTGTCATCGCCCGACAAGCCCCGGCTAACCTATTTTGAAGCCACACCCTACACGACCCTCGACAAATTCGTTCCAGTCGCCCATTCTCTCACCTGCGTGCCTCCTGAAAGCCCGACATCTTCCGGCACATTCGCCACGGTGGTTTCCGCGTCCGTTCGCCACATGATGAAGCCGCGGGTTTTTTTGAAGCGGCTGGTTTCCTGGATCGCGCTCTGGATTGTGGCGCTCTGGTTTGTTTTTTGCGGTTGGGACACCGGATGCCTGCTGCTCATCGCCTTCTTTGGTCTGGCCGGACAGTGGGAGTTCTATCGCGCCCAAGAGGAAAAGGGGCACAAGGTTTTCAAGCAAAGCGGACTTTTCTGCGGCGCGCTTATTTTCGCCAATTCGTGGTATTTTCTCATCCACCATCCGGGCCACGCGCGCTTCGTCCACTTTGGCGAGGAACTCGTTCTCGTTTTTTCTCTCCTCGGCGCGTTCATCCGGCTCGTCGTGGTGCCGGAAACGCACAAGGCCCCGATCATTACCGCGGCGCTCACCGTCCTGGGGCTGCTCTATGTGCCGTTTCTTTTCAACTTCGTGGCGCTGCTGGCCTTCCTGCCGGGTGACATGGAACAGAACCGCTTTCTTTTGATCTATCTTTTGGCCGTGACGAAGTTTTCCGATGTCGGCGCTTATGTCATCGGCTCGCTTATCGGGCGGCATAAGATGATCCCCCGCATCAGTCCCGGCAAGACCTGGGAAGGCTTTGCGGGAGCCATTTTGACGTCGCTCCTGATTAGCGTCGTGCTGATCCAGGTCATGGGCAAACGCGTGCAGGCGATCTCCTTTGCCGACAGCATCATTCTCGGCCTGCTCCTGCCCCTGGTCAGCGTGGTGGGGGATTTGGCCGAATCGGTTGTCAAACGCGATGCTTCGATCAAGGACTCGGGCCGCTCCATCCCCGGCATCGGTGGTGCGCTCGACCTGATCGACAGCATTCTCTTCACTGCGCCGGTGCTCTACTTCTACCTGCAATTCACCGCGCCGGCGCAGCCGTGAGAGGCCTTAATGGCCAATCGCAAATCCCCGCAGATTACCCTGCGCGGGTTCCCACGTTTCATGCTGCTTGGCGATGAAGCCCGACAACTCGCTTTGGGCGATGCCGTCCAGGAAGGTCTTCAGTTCAGTGCGCGCGCCTTCGGCGATCAGTTCGACCCGCCCGTCGGGCAGATTGCGCGCCGTGCCGGTCACATCGTAGCCGCGCGCGAGATACCGCACAGTCACGCGGAAACCGACCCCCTGCACCCGGCCGGAATAAAGCACCGTCACGCGTTCCATCATGTTGGTAATTTAATCCAACTTAACGCCCTCGGCCTCCAAAAGCGGATTCACCTGATTAAAAAGCCACTTCAGCACGGCATCGTTCGTGGGTGAATCGAGGTAAGCCAGGAACAGGCCCGCCTCGCCTTCACGAAAAACCAGCGTCCGGTTGCCGAAAGCCACGACGCCGGTCTGGGCCGGGCGCTGCTCGGCGCGATTGGCCGATAAAATGCCCCGGCAGGTCTCGGCGATAAAGCAGAGATTATCGGGCGTAATCACGCTGTTGGCGCACCAGCCGGACAGTTTCCCCCCCTCCGAAACAAACGCCGCGGCGATCATTCCCTGGATCAGTGCGATTTTCTCAAAAGCTTTGTTCACAGCACCATTTCACGTATTGGACCCGCAGGTCCTCGGTCGTCCACACCGTATCGAAGACCGCATGACGCACTCCCATATTATCCGCCACCAGCACCTGCTGAAGGTGAGGCCCCAGCAAAGTCACATGGCTGAAATAATCGACCTCCAGAGCTACGGCAACATCCGCCAACTTGCGATAAATAAAAGAAGTGATGAAGGCGCAGCGGTCCGGTTCCGACACTTGGGAACCTTCCATCAGGTCGCCCGATAAACTGACCTTCCAATGCGAATTGACTTGGGGAAGCGGAGTCTCGCCTCCAGCCAAAACAATCGGTTTGGGAAAAAAGGCAGGTGCGGAATCTTCCCGGGGCGGAGCCTCCCGCACGACGCTCAAGGCCGCCGTGTCCGGTGCCGGCTCGTTCGAAACCACAAAAAGTTCCCCGCCAGTCGCAAGCATGTCCGGCCCCTCGGCGTCCGGCTTTTCGGCCGTTGCCAGTAATTGACGATAGGGAACTTCAATCGTCCGGGGCGGGATATTGGTCAATTTGATCGCCCTGATCCGCACAAGACCGCCATTCCAGCGGAGCATATCCTGGAGCGCGACCTCGCCGCTCTTGCCGGGATATTGCGCATGGAAGATTTCGCCCCGAAAAATGAAAATGTCGCCGCTTTGAAATTGGCTCCGCACGAGGAGCAGCACCGAATCGCCCGACAGGCACCGCATTTGCACGATATCCCTGATGTTTACCACGGGGGAGTCTCCCTCCTTCTGAAGAGGTTCGCCGGCGACGTTCGGCTTGAAAAGACCCCGGATTGCCTCTAGCGCCAGCGCGAAGGCTTCGGGCGTACGCGGACGTTCCAGGAAAAAGTCGGCGCCATTCTGATAGGCCACGGCCCGTGACGTTTCATCCGCCGAGTCGCTGACAATGATGAATTTGCTGGCGGGCGACTGCTGTTTGATGAGTTGGAGCAGTTGCAGGCCGTCCATCGTGTCCAGGACCGTATCGAGCAAAATCAATTCGTATTGCTGGGGAGCCAGTTGCATCGCCCGGGCCGCGTCCAGCTCGACGTCAATCCGGGTCTTCTCATGCCCCAACTTGAGCAAACCCTGACGCATGGCCTGAGCATACTCGCGATGCGAAGTGAGAATGAGGGCCTGGTGCAGCATTTTGTCAGTCTTCTCCCATGAATAGGAAACGTAAATCGTGGAGACAGTTACTCAAGGTTTTTTCGGTGCTGGGCACGGCAGTATTTTTTTGACGAAGCTTGATTGCCGCCCCAGAACCATAACGCGGCCTTGCCTTATTTTAAAGACCTGCCCAAATTTCACCTCTTCATGTCCTTAATTCACCGAGTCCTACAACGGATCATGGGCGCTGTGGCCCGTTTGGTCTGCGCCTATCCCGGTGTCATCGTCACGGTCGGCGTACTTTTAGCCGCTGCCAGCATTTGGATCGTGGCCACCCGTTTCAACGTGGTCAATAACACGAACGATCTCCTTAGCCCCAAGCTTCCCTCAAAAAAATATTACGACGAACTGAAAAACGATTTTGGCAGCGATTACCGCTTCATCGTCCTGATCCAATCGCCCGACCCGGTTCAAAACAGACGGGCTGCGGATGAAATCGGAACTTACCTGGAAACGCTCAAGCCCCAGATCACCACGGTCCTTTCAAAGATCGATTTTTCCGCCGTCAAACCCCGGTTGCTCTTCACCCGCAGCCCGGATGAACTGGAGAAAATCGCCGACCAGATCGAGGACCAGGTCAACCTGCAAAAGCAGACCGAGGACAAGAACCAGAAGATTCAGCAAATGGCCCTCGATCTCAATTCCATCCTCTCCGAGGCGGACCAGAAGTTCGACGACAAGTACTTGCGCGATAAAAAGAACTGGCCCGACTTCAAAAAATTTGTCGCTCAATTCGTTTCCATCCTCAACAAAGTGGCCGCGCAAGCCGACGGCAAAACGCTCGCCCAGGAAGAGTCGAAGGTTTCCACGGATGACAACGCCCTCGACGACTTCGATGCCAATGAGATGCTCGCCGAGCACGAGTACTTCAGCCTTCAGGGCGGCCAGTCGGTACTGGTTTTCGCCTACACGGACGAAAAGGCGCAAGAAAAAGATTCCGCGTCGCCTTTCAGCAACACGACCCAAAGGATTCGCGATAAGCTCAAGGAACTGGAATCCAAATATCCCGGCGCCAAATTGGAGCTGACTGGCGAGCCCGCCCTCGACACCGATCAGGCGGAGGAGGCAAATTCCGACGCGCTCCATGCGGGCCTGATCACCATGGGGCTGATCATCGGCCTGTTTTTCTTCAGTTACCGCACCTTCCTGCGGCCGACATTCGCCATTCTCGTCCTGATCATGGGGGTGCTCTGGTCCCTCGGCTTCGCCCTCGTCGCCGTCGGCCATTTCAACATTCTTTCCATCGCGGTGATTCCGATGGTGCTGGGCATCGGCATCGACTTCGGTATTCAGATTCTCGGGCGCTACGAGGAAGAACTGGGCCATGGACGGACCATCAACCAAGCCGTCACCACCGCGCTGCAACATACTGGGGTGGCTATCATCACGGGTGGCAGCACTACCGCCGCCGCTTTTTTCACGCTTTGATTCAACGACTTTGTCGGTCTGGCGGAACTCGGCATTATCGCCGGCTTCAGCATGATCTTCTGCATTACCGCGAATCTTGTCGTCCTGCCCGCGGTCTTCATCCTGCGAGACCGCTCTCGCAGTCCCGAACAGCTCAAGTCCCAGTCGAGCAATTCCGCGTGGAGTTTCATTCAGACCTGGGACACGGATATGGTTCGCAACCCGTGGCTCTGGGTCGGGGTCTCCATCGTGATTTCCATCGCCGCCGCGCTCAGCCTTCCGCAGCTCAAATTCGACTACAACCTCCTCAACCTGGACGACCCGAACGCCGACTCGATCAAAGCGCTTTACGAGGTCATGGACGCCTCCAAGA
>Ga0182024_10001084_pt1 | contig 70374 bp, 64 predicted proteins | sample P32metaG_FD_120480 | JGI IMG/M metagenome (GOLD analysis project Ga0182024, IMG submission 120480) | Permafrost microbial communities from Stordalen Mire, Sweden - P3-2 metaG (Illumina Assembly) | ecosystem: Environmental > Terrestrial > Soil > Wetlands > Permafrost | place: Sweden: Stordalen...
CCCAGCAATGAAGTTCGCAGCCCGACAGCGACCCGAGCTCCCCAACCGCCAGCTCAGACGCCGACCCACGCCCTCGCAGCCCAAGCACACACGGAATCAATCATCTAGCGGCCGCGAGCTCTAGCAGCCGCGCCCTCACACCTTGGTGTGACTCGATCCACCCCTGGGTGGTGATCGGTCCACACCAGGGGCCGGTAGTCGGGCCAAGCCCGCCGACTTACGGTGCTCGAATCGTGATTTCGCACCGGATCTCCTCCCGCCTGGCCGAGCACGCGCTCAGCCTGGCGATCGTCGCCGGACTGCTCGGGATCTTCGGCGTCGTCCTGGGCACTGGGATCGCGGGTTACCCCACTTTGGCCGAGGACGAGGGCGCTTACCTGGAGCAGGCATGGGCGCTCAACCTCGGTGCGGTGTCTCACTGGACCCCGTGGCGCGACCACACGCCGCTCGGCTGGGTCCCGCTGTGGTTCATGGGGAACCTGGCCGCGGCCCTGGTCAGCGGACGCTCGGCGCTTGCGCAGGGACGGATCACAATGCTGGTGCCGGTGCTCTTGGGCGCGGCAGTCCTCTACGTGCTGGCACGCAGGGGCCCCGGTGACCTCCGAGCAAACCGCGGTTTGGGCACGGTGAGGGCCACGGGCTGACTCCGACCCGGACCGTGCAGCGGCGGTCACGATCGCGCTCAGCGCCCAGCTTGACAGGCAAGCTTCGCCGGATATGCTGGGGCCTTCGAAAGCGCAGTCGAGCGGTCGGGCGGCCAGTCAGCGCTGGTCCGGGGGAAATTTCGCGATGCATTTCAGAAGTGGTCAGCTTGAGCGCGGCTACGTCATCGGGGGCTACCGCATTGACGAGCTGATCAGCCGCGGCGGCATGGGCGCTGTGTACCGCGCCACGAATCTCGCGCTCAACCGGATCTACGCGCTGAAGGTGATCGCCCCCGAGCTGGCGGGTGACGATCAGTTCCGCGAGCGGTTCAAGCGCGAGATGCGGATAGCCGCATCGCTGCACCATCCGAACGTCGTCGGGATCCACTACGCCGGGGAGCAGGACGACCTGCTGTTCCTGGTCATGGACTTCGTATATGGAACGGACCTGCGCCAGCTCGTCCTCAAGAACGGCGCCCTCGACCCCGAGCGGGCTGTCGACCTGCTGACCCAGGTTGCCTCCTCCCTTGACGCCGCGCACCACAAGGGGCTCGTGCACCGCGACGTCAAGCCGGGGAACATCCTGATCACCGTCCGAGACGGCGAGGAGCACGCCTACCTCACCGATTTCGGGTTGGCCAAGAGGTCGGGTACCGTCGGCTCGCTGACCCAGGCAGGGGCGGTTGTCGGCACCGTTGACTACATGGCCCCCGAGCAGGTGACCGGCGGCTCAACGGACGCTCGCACCGATATCTACGCACTGGGATGCGTCTTTTTCCAGATGCTCACCGGCAACGTTCCGTACGAGCGCGAGAACTCGGTCGCCACTCTGTTTGCACATGTCCACGAGCCTCCGCCCCCGGTCCAGGCGCCGGTCACCGAGACGTACCCGGCCTTGGGCCCGGTAGTTGAGAAGGCCATGGCCAAGGAGCCGGCCGACCGCTACGCGTCCGCCGGAGACTTCGCCCGCGACGCAGGGGCGGCGCTCCGGGGTTCGCGGTATACGGGCCCCCCCTCCCTGGTCGCGACCGGCGAGGCAAAGCCGGCTGACGACGAGACCGCGCCCCCAGGGTTTGCGACTCCCGCCGGGACCGAGATCGAACGCGGCGCCGACGAGCCTACGGGGTGGCCGACCGCGGAGCCGCAGCCGACCGCGCCGCCGATCGCGGAGCCGCAGCCGACGGCGCCGCCAAGCGCGGAGCCGCAGCCGACCGCCTCGCCAAGCGCGGACCCGCAGCCGACCGCGTCGCCGAGCGCGGAGCCGCAGCGAGAGCCGGAGCCGGCGTCGAGCTCGGAGACCCGGGCGTCGCCAAGCCTCGAGCCGCGAGAGGCGGACAGCCCAGAGCCCGAAGGCTGGCCCACGACGGGACCAGAGGCAGCGCCGCCCACCCGCGTCGGAGAGCCCGCCTCGGAACCGGCAGTCGCAGCGGCCGCGGCAGCGGCCGCCGCCGGTCCCGCTCCAGCGTCAGCTTCACCGGCTCAGGGCGGCGCCGGCATCACCTCCGGGCCACCCCCAGCGCCGCCGTCCGGCCCACCCAGGGAACCGGGGTCGGGTTCTCCGGGGGGAGGCGTCAGAAAGTACCGCTGGCCGGCGCTCGCCGCCCTGTTGGTCGCGGCCGCGATCGTGGTGGCGGTCGTCGTGGGCACTTCGGGTTCCTCTCCCAAGTCCTCCACGACGCCGGGTTCTGGCACATCGGCAAGTACATCAGCTGCCGGGAAGGGCTCCACGGCGTCACCCGGATTGCAGCTGGCGGCAGCCATAAGTCCGGTGCCGACCAACCACGTCACCGGAACGGGAACGGCTTCCCTCGTGCTCAAGGGTGACGTCGCGACCGTTCGGGTCTCCACGGTCGGTCTGCTCAACGGCTCACCGCACCTCATGCACATCCATGCGGGTGGCGAGGGCATCTGCCCACCCGCATCGGCGGCTCGGCTGCACAACGGTCACCTGGCCATCAGCACCGGCAACGGCATCAAGTACTACGGCCCTCCGCTCGTATCGCTCACGCTCCGGGGGGATACAAGTTCCAAGAGCAACCTCGCCTTCCCGCGGTATCCCGCGACCGGAGCGATCACCTATGAGCGCGTCGTACGGCTCCCTTCGGTAGTTGCCAAGCTGATCCGCGCGAACAATGGCGTTGTCGTCATCCACGGCATCGATTACGACAACTCGGGCACCTACGACGAGGTCCTGGGGCCAAGCGATCTGGCTCCCCAGTTCACCGGCGACTCGACCGCACCGGCGCTATGCGGACATCTGGTGGCGAGCCAGACCACCCCGAGCACATCGTCCTCGGACTACAAGATCCCGGGTCACCAGCCCGAACAGCCCGTTGCGAGCGTTCAGTCCTCGCAGACGATCTACAGTGCCTCGCTCTCGCGTGTGAACCTCGCCGACAGCGACGAGGGCGGCTTCGCATTTCTCTGTCAGCTGGCCGGGCTGGTGCCGGGCGGCGCCGGCGTGTCGCCGGTCGCGGGCGCCACCTGAGCACCCTCTCCGACAGATTGAGACACGGCGGCTGCGGTGTCTTACTCTTTGCCAGACGTGAGCACGATCGACGGCTTTCAGACGGTGGCGATTCGCTCGGCGGACGGACGCGCCGAGGCGCGTTTCGTGCCCGAGGCCAACATGCTCGGCTGCTCGCTGCGCCACGGCGAGAACGAGCTGCTCGACCACGGTCAGGGAGTCCGCGCCTACGCCGAGCGCGGCAAGACGATGGGGATTCCGCTGCTGCATCCCTGGGCCAACCGGCTTGCCGCTCCCGAGTACAGCGTCGCCGGGCGCGAGGTCCGCCTGCCCGAGCCCCAGGGACGGTTCGCGCTGGATCCCAACGGCCTGCCCATCCACGGTGCCCTGCCCCGGCTGCTGCGCTGGGAGGTCGACGAGCAGCGCGGCGCCGACCGAGTCCGAGCGCGTCTGGATTGGAGCTCGGAGGCGCTGCTCGAGCTGTTCCCGTTCGTGCACGAGCTCACCCTCGACGCAAAGGTGGACGAGGGCGCGCTGACCCTCGCCACCACCCTGCGCGCGACCGGCGAGGATGCCGTGCCGGTGTCGTTCGGCTACCACCCGTATCTGACGCTCCCCGGTAGCCGCCGCCAGGATTGGCAGGTGACGCTCGGCGCTTCGCGCCGGCTGGTGCTCGACGCGCAGATGATCCCCACCGGAACCAGCGAGCCGATCGGAGAGCGCAGCTTCAAGCTCGACGACCGCAGCCTCGACGACGGACTCGAGGGGCTCGACGACCCCCCCGGGTTCGAGGTGTCGGCGGCCGGGCGAGGGCTCGCGGTGACCTTCGACGAGGGTTACACCCACGGTCAGGTATACGCGCCGCCCGGGCACGATTTCATCTGCTTTGAGCCGATGACCGCGCCGGCCAACGCGCTGCGCAGCGGCGACGGCCTCACCCTCGCCTCGCCAGGACACGAGCACCGCGCCGCCTTCACGATCGCCGTCACCAACACCGCAAGGGAGAGCCCATGGACCTGACCTTCAGCGAGCCCGAGCTGGCGTTCCGCGACGAGCTGCGTGCCTGGTTTGCCGACCACGATCCGGGGCGCGAGCCCGAGGGTGACGAGGATGCAAACTACGCTTGGCGGCGCGACTTCCAGCGCGAGCTGGCCGGCGGTGGCTGGGCCGCCGTGCACTGGCCGACCGAGTACGGCGGGCGCGGGGCGACGCTGACCCAGTCGGCGATCTTCTTCGAGGAGCTGGGTCGCTCAGGGGGGCCGCTGCCGGCCAACGTGCTGGGCCTGCTGCTGGCGGGGCCGACGATCATGACCTGGGGAACGCCCGAGCAGAAGGACCGCTACCTGACGCCAATTCTGACCGCCGAGGAGATCTGGTGCCAGGGCTTCTCCGAGCCCGACGCCGGCTCGGACCTGGCCAGCCTCAAGACGCGGGCGGTCAAGGATCCCGCCCACCCGGACGAATGGGTGATCACCGGGCAGAAGGTCTGGACGAGCAGCGCTCAGTATTCGAAGTGGTGCATGCTCGTGGCCCGCACCGACCTCGAGGTCCCGAAGCACAAGGGCCTGACCTACTTTCTGATGGACATGGAGCAGGAGGCGGTGCAGGTCCGGCCCCTGCGCCAGATAACCGGGGAGTCGGAGTTCAACGAGCTGTTCATCGACGGCGCCCGGATCCCCGATGAGAACGTCCTGGGCGGGGTCGGCAACGGTTGGAAGGTGGCTCTGACCACGCTCATGAACGAGCGGGCGGGGCTGGCGTTCTTCCTGCAGATCCGCCTGCGCCAGCTCCTGGACCGGCTGATCGAGGAAGCCGCGGCCCGTGACCTGCTCGACGATCCCGTGGTGGCCGACCAGCTCGGCCAGCTGCATCTCAAGGCCGAGGTGCTACGGCTCACCGCCTACCGCGGGCTGACCGCGATCGAGAAGTACGGACAGCCGGGACCCGAAGGGTCGCTGACCAAGTGGATGTGGTCCGAGACCAACCAGCAGCTGACGCAGTTCGCCGCCGATCTGCTCGGCCCAACCGCGCTGACAGCGGGCGGTCGGTGGTCATATGAGCTGCTGCGCGCGCGGGGCAACTCGATCGAAGGCGGGACCACCGAGGTGCTCAAGAACATCGTCGCCGAGCGCGTGCTCGGTCTTCCCAAGGCACGTTAGGAGGCGCTGGGCATGGACTTCGACCTGACCGAGGACCAGACGGAAATCAAGAACGTGGCCCGCGAGCTGCTGAGCGCACGCTCCCCCTTTTCCACGGTGCGCGAGGCCGCCGAGGCGGGCGCCTATCCGGAGGCCCTGTGGAGCGAGATCGTGGACCTGGGCTGGCCGGGCATCGCCGTTGAAGAGCAGTACGGCGGGCAGGGGCTGGGCGCCGTCGAGCTGGCGGTGCTGCTCGAGGAGCTTGGATATGCGTGTGCGGCGACCCCCTTCCTCTCCACCGCTGTCGCGGCCGCCGTGATCCAGGCGACCGGTTCGGATGAGCAGCGCGAACGCTGGTTGCCCGGACTCGCCGCCGGCGAAGTCAAGGCGGGCGTGGGAACCGCCGAGCTCGCCGTGGACGGGCACGGCGCGGACGTCGTGGTGCTGCTCGACGGTGACGGCGCGCGGCTGCTCGAGTCCCCGCGCGCCGAGCTGCTGGAGACGATCGATTCGACGCGCCGGTTCGCCACCGTCAACGGGGACGGCGAGGCGCTGGGGGCGGGCGCCACCGGACGCGTGCACGCCGCGGTCGGAGCCGAGGTCGTCGGCGTCTGCCAGCGCGCCCTGGAGATGACGCTGGACTACGTCAAGGAGCGCAAGCAGTTCGGCGTGGCCGTCGGCTCCTTCCAGGCTGTGGCTCACCGCTGCGCGCAGATGCTGCTGCACACCGAGAGTGCCCGGTCGACCGCCTACTTCGCCGCCTGGGCTGCGGATGCCGACGCCGAGCGGCTCCCGGAGGCGGCCGCCCTGGCGGGCGCGGCGGCCGCCACCGGTGGCAAGGAGGTGACCGCGTCGGCGATCCAGGCGCACGGCGGCATCGGCTTCACCTGGGAGGCCGATGTGCACTGGCTCTACAAGCGCGCCCAGCTCGATTCCGCCCTGCTGGGGGGCGCCAAGCCCCACCACGCGGCGCTGGCCCGGGCCGCGGCCGAGCGAGCGGCAGTGCCATTGCAGTGACAGGGATGCGCAGCGCGGCGACGAACAGCTGGCGACGGACAGCCTCGTGATCGCCAGCCCAAGGAGTCACCGCATGAGCTACTTCCACACATCGGACGATGAGGCGCAGGCCCAGGAGCAGCCTGGACAGCACCGAGAGGGTCGTCAGAGCCGAGAGCGCAAGCGACAGTCGATCGCGGAGCTCGGGGGTCGCGTGGCCCGCTGGTTCGCGGGTATCGACGACGATGAGCTCGACGACCAGGCGACCGCCGAGTACGACCCCATGGCCGCCCTGCATCCTGGCTTCGAGGACGCCCCCGAATCCGACGAGCTCGAGGCGCACGAAGAGCTTCTGAGACCCGGGGAGCTTCGGGCGCCGGAGTCGGTTCATGTACCCGAGCAGCCCCCGGCAGCCGACGAGGAGGCATCACGCTTCCCGCTGGCGCCCTTCGGCTACAACCGGGTTTCCGTCGACGAGCACCTGGGGCTCCTCGAGCGTGAGCTCGAGGAGCTGCGCACTCGCGAGCAGCCGCCGATGTCGATCAGCGAAGAGCTCGAGCGGATCGGCGAGCAGACGGCTTCGATCCTGGTCGTCGCCCACGACACGGCCCAGGAGACGACGCGCCGTGCCGAGGAGCAGGCCGAGCGCTGCCTCACGGACGCGGCCACCCAGGCGCTGGCGATCACCGACGAGGCCACCGTCCGTCTGCGCGAGCTCGACGAGGAAACCGATCAGGTGTGGCGGGAGCGCGCCCGGCTGCTCGAGGATGTGCGAGACGTGTCGGCCTCGCTGGCCTCACTGGCCGATCAGGCCGACGAGCGTTTCCCGGCCGAGTCAAAGGGGCCGCAGGCGGAGAGTCAGACGACAAGCTGACGCAACGCGGAAGGGTCGGGGTTCGCGATCATCTCCCCGATGACCGAACCCACCGGGGCCATGCCCGCACCCATCCCGGCGCCGGCGCACGACCGCGCGCCGAGCAGGCCGTGAGCGCGACGGCGGCCACCGGTCACGGCGACCCCGCGGCCCGGGACCACGATCTCCGCCGGGCTCACCGCGACCCGGTGCTGGTCGCCGGGCTCGTCCTGCTGGCCGCGGCGATCCGGCTGCCAACCCTCGCCCGGCAGAGCTTCTGGCTGGACGAGGGCTATACCGAGCGCCTGCTTCGCATGTCGCTGCGCGGCATGCTGCACACGATTCCAAAGACGGAGTCGACCCCGCCGGTCTACTACGTGCTCGCCTGGGTGTGGACGCACGCCTTCGGCCTCTCGGAGTTCGGAGTGCGCTCGCTGTCCGCGCTGGCCGGGATCGCCACGGTCCCGGTCGCCTACGCCGTCGCTCGACGGCTGGCGGGGCGCCGGGCGGCGGTGATCACGGGGTTGCTGCTCGCCGTCTCGCCGCTGATGGTCTGGTTCTCCCAGGAGGCTCGCGCCTATGCCCTGGCCACGCTGCTCTCGACGGTCACGCTCCTGTGCACCGTCGCCTATCTGGAGGAGAAGCGCGACGGGTGGCTGATCGGCTGGGCGCTGGCTGCCGCGCTCGGACTGGCCACGCACTACTTCGTGGTCTTCGTGGTGGCGCCGGAGGTCGGGCTGCTGCTGTGGCGAGCCCGCCGGAATCGCCGCCTCGCCGCGGCCATCGGCTTCGTGGCCGTGGTCGCGCTCGCGCTGGTGCCCCTGGCGCTGGCCCAGCGCGGCACCGGTCACGCCGACTACATCGCCCAGGGAGGCCTGGGCACCCGTCTGCTCCAGGTGCCCAAGCAGCTGCTGGAGGGGTATGCCAGCCCCGACCAGGTGATCACCGGAGTGCTCGCCTCGCTGGTGGTGGCCGCCGGTGCGCTGTGGCCGCTGGCCACGGAGTCCAGGGCTCGAAGGCACGCCGCGATCCCCCTCCTCGTCGGACTGGCCTGTGTCCTGGTGCCGATGGTGCTGGCGGTCTGTGGCGTGGACTTCCTGAACACCCGGAACCTGCTCCCGGGGCTGCCCCCGCTCTACATCGCCGGCGCGATCGGCTTGGCCTCGGATCGGATCTGGCCGGCGGGCGCGGTGCTGGCCGGGATCCTGGCCGTGCTCATGCTCGCGGTGGTGGTCCTCGTGGACACAGATGTCCGCTATCAGCGCGCCGACTGGCGAGACGCCGGCCACGACCTGGGCGGCGCCACGACCAACCGGGTGATCGTGGTCGATCCCGGTTCGGGTCTGATCCCGCTCCAGGCCTATCTTCCCCGGCTGCGGGGGCTGAGCCGGCCCACGCCGGTCACCGAGCTGGACGTGATCGCGGTCGGCGGCCAGTCGACGGGGAGCGGGATCGCCAATCCCCCGCGCCCCTCGGGTCCACCGCCGGTACCGCTCGGGTTCCGTCTGGTGGCAAGCGTGGACAACCGCGCCTACACGGTGCTCCGCTACCGATCGGCCACCCCCACGGTGGTCGCGCCCGCGGTCGCGCAGGCCAACCTCCTGGGACCGGGAAGCTACGCGCCGCTCCTGCAGGCCGGACCTGCGAGGCGCTGAGACCGCGCCCCGCGCCTCACGCGGTCGGCGCGGCCGTCTGGTCGCCGGGAGCCGCCGGCTCGACGTCCGCGAGCGCCTCCTGGCCGGCGCGGCCCCGCGGCAGGCCCAGGAAGGAGACGACGAAGGCCAGGGCCATCGCGCCGGCCATGCCGATGACCACGACCTTGGTGGCCGCGGCGAAATCGGCCTGGACGGCGTGGGTGATCCTGCCCGACGCGCCCGACGCCGAACCACCGGTGCCGGAGGCACCCCCGCTGGCCCCCGAGATCTGATGCGCGATCCGGTCGGCGGTCGCCTTGGGGACTCCGAAACCGCCGAGCGTCTTCTCGACCTTCGACGTGATCTGGGTGATCAACAGCGACCCCAGCACCGCCAGGCCGAGGCTGCCGCCGAAGTTGCGCACCGTCTGGGTCACCCCGGTGACGGCGCCGTAGGCGGTGCTCGCGGTCCGGTTCAGGGCGTCGGTGCTGACCGGGCCGAGCACCATGCCCACACCGGCGCCGGCGATCGCCAGGTAGATCCACTGCTTGGAGAACGAGAGTGCCGTGAGCTTGCCGGCCCAGAGATAGAAGCCGACCGCCGCCACCGCACAGCCGAGCACGACGGTTGGCCGTGCCCCCCGGGCGTCGAGGACGCGCCCGCCCCACTGGGCGGCGATGGTGAAGCCCCCGAAGAACACCAGCAGGAGTAGGCCGGCGTTGGAGGAGCTGTCGCCGAGCGCCACCTGCGCGTAGATGCTGGCGAAGAAGAACAGGGGCACGAAGCAGATGGAGAGCAGGAAGAGGACCGCGTTGTCGATGGCAAAGCCGCGATTGGCGAACAGCCGCATCGGCACCAGCGGCTCGTCGGCGCGCAGCTCCCAGCGCACGAAGGCGATCAGCAGCAGCACGCCGACGACCAGGCAGCCCCAGGTCGCGATGCTGCCCCAGCCCCACACGCTGGCCTGCTGCAGGCCGAGTACGGCGATCGCCATGCCGGCGGATACGAGAACCGCGCCGCGTGTATCGATCCGTCCCCGCTGGCGGTGCTCCTTGGGCTTTGCGAGCACCGTGAGCACGATCGCGATGATGGCCACCGGCACGTTGATCCAGAAGATCGCGCGCCACGTCCACTGCGTCAGATAGCCGCCCGCGAGAGGCCCGATCGCGGTCAGCCCGCCGGAGATCGAGAAGAAGATCGCGAGGTACTTGCCCCGCTCGCGCACCTCGTAGGTGTCGACCACGATCGCCAGCGCCGCCGGGAACAGGAAGGCCGCGCTCACTCCCTGGAGCACGCGGAACACGATGATCCACGTCTGGCCGATCGACCCGGTCGGCGTGGCCCCGCAGAGCGCCGAGAAGACCGCGAACAGGGTCGTCGCGATCAGCACCACGCGCCGGCGACCGAAGATGTCTGCAACCCGTCCACCCAGCGCGAAGAAGGCGGAGATCGCCAGCAGGTAGCCGTTGATGATCCACTGGGCGCCGGTGGGAGAGAGATGCAGGTCGCGCTGCAGACTCGGAATCGCCAGGGCCACGATCGTCTGGTCGATGAACATCATCGCGACCGCGAAGATCATCGCCGCCAGCACGAGATTCCTATTCTTGGTGGGCAATGGCTCCGTTTCTCTTGGTCGCGTGAGCGTCCGCAGGCCGGGAGAATACCGGCTGCCAAGCGATGACAAGCGCCACGAATCTGGAGCTACGCCCTCTGCGGGCGGGCGATGCGGCAGCTCTGAAGCGGATCCGGAGTGAGCCGGAGGTCCACCGCTGGTGGGGTGCTGTAGAGCAGGAATTCCCGTGGGACGAACAGGAGGCGACCGATCCGGGCCTACGAGAAAAGCGGGGGTTCAGCGCGTGGGCGTGATGCGCGCCTACGAGCGCGACGTCGACGCGGAGGGGTGGCACGATGCCCTGCTCATGGAGCTGCTCGCCGATGATTGACACTGGGCGATCGCGGGCGGTTTGGGCGTGGGCCTCGCTGGGCCTCGCGGGATCGGTGTTGATCGCCTGGGTGGCTCCGGACGCCGTGAGCGACCCGGTGGTCGGCTGGTTCTATTCGGGGCTGACCGCAGGGCGGCGGCTCAGCGTGATCCTGACCTACTGCGGCATGGCGGCTCTGGCGCTCGCGTGGCTCGGGCTCGGCCGCCGGCTTGCCTCGCGACGGGCGCTGGTGGGCATCGGCGTGGTGTGGCTGATTCCGCTCATGCTGGCCCCGCCGCTGTTCAGCCGCGATGTCTACAGCTATCTGGCGCAGGGCACGATCCTGCATCTCGGTGCCAGCCCCTACCACGACGCCCCCGGCGTGCTGATCCACCTGGGACGGGCGCACGTGTTCGAGTCGGTGTCCCCGTTCTGGCGCCACACCACCGCCCCCTACGGTCCCTTGTTCCTGGAGCTCATGAGCCTGATCGTCGGCATCACCGGTACGCACCTGATCGCCGGCGTTCTGCTGACCCGCGGCCTGGAGCTGATTGGGGTCGCGCTGCTGGCGATCTACGTGCCCCGGCTGACGCGAGCGCTTGGAACCGACGAGCGCCGTGCCCTGTGGCTGGTGCTCCTGAGTCCCCTGCTGGCGCTCGAGCTGGTCTCGCCCGCCCACAACGACGTGCTGATGATCGGGCTGCTGGTCGCCGGGGTGGCGTTCGCGCTCGAGGGGCGACCGCTATCCGGGATCGCGGTCTGTGCCCTGGCGGCCACGATCAAGATCCCGGCGCTCGCGGGCGCCGTCTTCATCGCGGTCGCCTGGGCGCGGGAGGAGCGGGGGCGATCGGCCCGGCTGCGCTTCGGGCTCTACGCAGCCCTGGTCGCGGCGCTGGTGCTCGGCGCGGTCACGGTGGCCAGCGGCGTCGGAGTGAGCTGGATCTCGACCGCGCTGTTCTCGACCCCTGCCAAGGTCCGGCTGGCCATCACCCCCGCCACCGGCGTGGGCTGGACGGTGTCTGCGCTGCTGCGTGATCTGGGCGTCGGCACCTCGTCCCACGGGGTGGAGCACGCCTTCGGGGCGGTGACGCTTGCGATCACCGCGGTCACCGGGTTGGTCCTGCTGTATCGCGTGCGGATTCCGAAGCTCGTTCTCTACCTGGGAGCGTTCCTGCTCATCGCCGCCGCGGGGGGACCGGCGGCTTGGCCGTGGTACTTCGCCTGGGGACTGGTCCTGATCGCCGGCTGCCGGGCGCCTCAGCGCTCGCTGGGGCTGGCCGTGGCGATCGCCGTCTCGGTGTTTGCGGTCAAGCCCGACGGGACCCTGGTCCTGCCCCTGCACAGCGCTCCGGCGGTGCTCGGCGCCTATGGCCTGGTCGGGCTCGCCGTCTGGTATCGCCGGCGTCGCCGCGGCGGTGATCGGGACGGGGGGCGGGGGAGCGTCGAGATCGCCCCTTCCCTGTCAGAGAGGCGATCGTCGGCTCTGGTCAGAACGTGACCGAGGTGTCCGTCCTGACTTCAGAGGCCACCGGATCACGGGTCCGACCGCGGTCATCGAGGTCACCGGCCGGCGGCGACGTGCTCGTGGTCGCGCTCCCGGCGCTCCTGGCGGCGGTCCTGTGCCTGCTCGGCATCACCAGCCGCAGCCTCGGCTTCGACGAGGGCGCGACGGTCGCGATCGCCTCCCAGCACGGAGCCGCGCTCGGGACCGCGATCGGACGCGACGGCGGCAACATGTCCGGTTACTACCTGCTCATGCACGTGCTAATCGGGGCCTTCGGCAACGGTCTGCTCGTGCTCCGGCTGCCCTCGGCTCTGGCGGCGGTAGCGACCGTGGCGCTGGTGGCAGCGATCGGGCTGCGCCTGTTTGACCGGCGCGTCGGGGCGGTCGCCGGGGTGCTCACCGCGGTCAGCCTTCCCCTGGTCTTCTGGGCTCAGACCGCCCGCGGCTACGCCCCGATGGTGGCGTTCGTGTGCGGCGGATTTCTGGCCTACATCGCGCTTGCCGACGAGACCGGGCGGGGCGGGACGCGATGGCGACCCTGGCTCGCCTACGTGGTGCTGATGACGCTGGCCAGCTACTCGAGCTTCGTCGCGGTGCTCGTGGTGCCCGCCCAGCTGCTGGCGCTGGTTCGTCGCCCGGCGGCGGCCCGCCGCCTGGTCTCGGCGCTGGTGGCGATCGCCGTCTGCTGCATTCCCCTCGCGGTTCTCGCGGTGCGGCGCGGGTCGGGTCAGCTCTTCTGGGTTCCCCGGGCGTCACACAAGGTCGAGATCCAGGTGCTCGAGTCGCTCACCTCCGCAGGCCTTCAGCCGAGCATTCATCGCACCGCCTCGACCTACGTGCTGCTGGCGATCACGTTGCTGATGGTGCTGGGGATCGCGGTGGCCGCGGTGCGTGGCGTCCGCCGAGGCCAGGTTCACTGGGCGACCGGCATGACGCTGGCGTGGTTCGTGGTGCCGGTGGCGCTGACCTTCGGGTACTCGCTGCTCGCCCAGCCCCTGCTCCAGCCGCGGAATCTGCTCATGTGCGTGCCGGCCCTGGCCCTGCTGCTCGGGCTGCTGCTCGGGGACGCCCGGGTGCCGCCCCTGATGGCGGCGGGCGCGGTGGTGATCATCGTCGGCCTGCGCGCGTGGCAGGTGGGCGCCGCCTATGGGGTCTCGCCCGAGCCGTGGCGGGCGGCCACGGCCGACGTGGTGGCGCGCGCCCAGCCCGGTGACTGCATCGCTTTCTATCCCGAGGACGCCCGCAACCCGTTTCGCTACTACCTGGGGACGGGCACGGCGGCGTCCCGACGGGCGCCGCGCTCGATCCTGCCCGCCATCGGGTGGGGCGCGGTCAAGCCCTACGTCGAGGACTACACGACCTTGTCGTCCACCATGCTGGCCCGTCGCAGCGCCGGCTGCCGGAGGCTGTGGCTGGTCTCGAGCCACGAGGGCGACCCCAACGGGCCCGCCGAGTCGCGGCGGCACCTGGCCCGCTACCACCAGCTGGCCGCGCAGCTGGAGCGCGGCCTCGGTAGGGGCAGGCTCGAGAAGTTCGGGTACGCGAGCGTCATCCACGTCCAGCTCCTTCCGGGGCCTTCGCGTCTGGGGGGGTGAGCGGTCGGTGGTCAGGGACGCAGCGTCGTCCACGCGAAGGTGGGGATAGCGAGCACCACCAGCAGCACGAGAAACGACGAGGTGACGATCGCGAACCACTTGCCGCGCGCGTAACGCGCGATCACCATGACCGCCGGGAAGGCGGTGAGCAGCACCCGGGGGTTGGGCGGCACGTATTCCGAGGTCAGGGCCAGGAGACTGATCCCGAGCGTCCATATGAGCGCCTCGACCGAGACCTCGTGGCGCGAGTACCACAAGAGCACGAGCATCACGAACAGCAGCGCGGTTCCGACCAACCCGACGACGAGGTTCAGATCGACCGGGTGATGGCTGACCAGCCGGGTGGCCAGGTGCACGACCGCCGCCAGATCGGTTTTCTCGCTCCAGCCATGGCGCTGGGCGATGTAGTTGGCGAACGGGTTGCCCGTCCACGCCCACAGGAAGCCCGCGAAGGCGACGGCGCCGGTGACCGAGAGCGCCGGGGCGGCCAGGCTCGCCCGAGCCTGCCTCCACGACCAGCCGGACCGCTTGAACTCGAGCAGGGCGGAGACCGCGCACGCCAGCGTCAGTATCAGCGCCGCGGGCTGCACCGCCGTGCCCAAACCGGCCAGCGCGCCGGCGAGGACCCAGCGGCGGCGCTCCAGGCAGTACAGACAGCCGGCCGCCAGCGGCAGCAGAAGCCCTTCCGAGTAGACCATCGAGAAGACGATCGATCCGGGGAACACGATGAACAGCACCGTCGCTCGTCGGGCGGTCGCGGTTCCCCACCACCCCTCGGCAAGGCGGTGAACCAGGATGGTGGCCACGTACCCGCCGACGCCCGAGATCAGAACGCCCGCGACGGTGGACGCCCAGATCTGGTCGTGAACAGTCAGCGTGGTGAAGACCGGCTCCAGCGCCCAGATCGCCAGCGGGAACAGCGGGAAGAAGCCAAGCGTCGTCTGGGCGTAGGAGACGTGGTTCGGATAGCCGTTGTTGGCGAGCTCGCGGTACCAGAGACCGTCCCAGTGAGCCAGCTCGCCCTGGAGGTCATGGTGGCCGTAGGCGCCCTTGAGGAAAGCGATCAGCAGAATGAGGATCCGGACGGCGAGGTAGATGACCGTTATCCACTGAAGCTCGCGCCGGGCGCCCGGTGACATACGCGTCCGGGCGACCCGGTCACCGCCCCCGCGGCGCGTGGCCGCCGGGATCAGGTCGGCGACGGTGGCTCCCGGGTCGCTCGGCCGAAGCTCGCGGAGCCCCGCGACCGAGGCCGAGTCGTCGTCCGCCGGGAGAGCCTCGGTTATTGAAGCATCGCGATGGGGTATCGGGTCGAGAGGTTCAGGCGCGGTTCCCACGGCCGCGGAGTCTAGGTTGAGGGGGATAAGGAAACGGTATGTCGCTAACAACAAACCAATCAGACCAATCAGTCACTCTCGTGCCCAGTCTGGAGGTTCCCCAGCCCAGCGAGCCGAGCACCCCGGTGGTTCCAGACGCTCCGGTGACCCCTGCCGATCCGGATCCGGGCACGCCGGCCGATCCCGAGGAGCCGGCCACCGTGCCCGGCCCGCAGGAGCCGGCCACGCCGGCCGTCCCCGAGCCCGCCCAGCCCGATCCGGGTCAGCTCTCCGGGAGACCGGCCGCAGCCTGAGCTGACCGCCCCGGCTTGGCGCCCGCGGCTCAACCCGGGTCGGCGGTGGAGATCGTCTGCGCCACCAGCGCCGCCTGGATGGCCTCGACGATGAATTCCGGGTGGCGCTGGGGCAGCAGGTGACCGGCGCCCGGGCGGGTGATCAGGCGAGCCGCCGGGATCTGTTGCGCCAGGCGGCGATCGCGGCTCCCAGGCTGTGGCCGACGACGATCGCACGCCGGGCCCCGCAGGCATCGAGCGCGGCCAGGGCCGCGCTCGAGTTCCCCGCCAGGTCCCGGGCCTGACTGCGGCTCGGACCCGGTCTACGCCGCGCCGGAAGGGCCGCCGCGTGGATTGTCATCCACCGCCTGGCCGTCTCGGCCGACATAGCCATCCTTGCCCCCCGCGACGAGCACGATCGCGTTGTCCTGACCCGCGTTGCGCATCCCCCGATGGGTGGAGGCGTCGACGCGGACCACCCCGCCGGCGAGGACAAGGTGCGTCGAACCATCGCCGAAGCGAAACTCGACGGTACCGTCGTGCACGAAGTAGGTCTCCTCCTGCTCGTCGTGGTAGTGCAGTCCCGTCGAGTAGCCGGGCGGGAGCACGATCGCGTTGATCCCGAAGGCGGTGACGCCGAGCTCCCGGCGGACCTTGCGAAAGCCGGGTCCGTCGCCCATCAGGTCCAGGCTGGACACCGCGTAGCCCTGTCGTTCGGTCGACTCAGCCATGACAGGCATGAATGCTATCTGTCACGGGACCCCCGAGCGGGCTCAGCGCCGTCGCGAGTGGGCATACTAGGGACGTGACGTCAGCGCTCCTATCCGAGGCGCTCGCGCCGCTCCGAGCGAACCCGAGACGCGCCGCGATCCTGCTCGACATCGATGGCACCCTGGCGCCGATCGTCGAGCACGCTGCGGACGCGCACGTGCCCGAGTCCACCCGGCAGCTGCTGATCGCCGTCGCTCGCGCCTACGGGCTGGTCGGCTGCATCAGCGGTCGCCGCGCCTCCGAGGCACGGGCCATGGTCTCGATCGGCACCATCAGCTACCTCGGCTCGCACGGCGTCGAGTTGCTGCGCGCCGGATGGACCGAGGCCCAGCTCGACGCCGGGGTCGAGGACTGGATCCGCCGGATCCACGACTTCGGTCGCGAGAACGACACGGCCGAGATCCGGCGGACCCGCGTCCGCCTCGAGGACAAGGGGGCGATCGTGGCCTTCCACTGGCGCGGCGCGCCCAACGAGGAGGTCGCGCGCGCCGCGATCGACGCGATCGCCCAGCGGGCCCAGGAGGCCGGCCTGCGGACTCACTGGGGACGGAAGGTGCTCGAGGTCAGACCCCCGATCAAGATCGACAAGGGCGCCGGGATCGTCCGGCTGCTCGGCCAGGCCGGCTCCGAGATCGACTCCGCCCTCTACGTGGGGGATGACACCACCGATCTCGACGCCTTCCAGGCGCTGGCGACGTTGGTGGAGGAGGGCCGGCTGGTACGGGGAATTCGCGTGGGAGTGGGATCCGACGACGGACCGTCGGAGATCACCGACAAGGCCGACCTCGTCGTCGACGGGCCCGAGGGGGTGCGAGAGCTCCTCGCGCTCCTCGTCGCAGAGTGAGTGCCGGTGCGCTTCGCTGAGTTCCTGCGCACGACCGTGCTGATCAGCGCCGCCGCGGCGAGCGCTCTGGCGGCGGTGACGCTGGCCGGGGCGGCCAGCACGGGCGACGACCTGGTGGTGCCGGTCGCCGCCGGCTGGTGGGTGACGGCGGGCGTGATCGGTCTGTGGATCGGGCGTCGCGGGAACACGTCATCGCCGATCGCCTCGTTGCTGGCCAGTGCCCGCACGCAGTCTTCGTTGCCCGAGATGCAGCCGGCCCGGGCGATCCTGAACCGGCTCTGGCCGCTGCTGCTGTGCACGCTGGGCGCCGGTGCGCTGGGCTTCCTCCTACCTCAGGTGCCGGCGATCGCCGCCGGCTTCGCGGTCATCTGGGCCTTGGCGTGGCGGCGCCAGTCCTCGGCCGTGACCGCCATCGAGGAGCGCGACGGCGCTCGCTTCTACGTCGAGCAGACGTCGCCGCTGCGACCCATCCGGCTCGTGCGTACGCCGGGCTTTCGCTCCAACCTGCTCGAGCTCAACGGAACCTCGGCCTCGCGCCCGGCCCGCCCGCGCGCGTAGAGGGGCCGCGGGATGGACTCGGGGCGCGGGGTGGATTCGAGCGTCGACTCTGGCACCGATGTCCTGGTCGTCTCGGTCGGCGCCACGACCGGGTGGCGGGCCGCGGCTCGGGAGCTGGCCGGCGCGTTCACGCGAGCCGGCGCGCGGGTGATCACGGTCGACACCGGGCCCACGCGGGAGGTGCGCACGTTCATGGGGACCGACCTCGTGCAGGCACGGGCCGCCCGCCGCGCGGCCGCGCACGCCATCGAGGAGCTCTCGCCGGGAGCCGTTGTCTACTGCTCGATCACGGCGGCGCTGCTGTGGCCACGGCCGGGGGCCGTGTGGCTGGACGCGATCGCGGCCGAGAACCGTCCCGGTCGGCACGGGGTCTGGCAGCGGGTGATCGAGCGCCGGCGGCTGGCCGACGCCCCGCTGCTGTTGACCATGGCCCCGGATGCGCTGGCCTCCTTGGGCGGGCGACGCCACGCCGAGACCGTGATCGTGCCGGTCGCCGTACAGAGCTCCGGCGAGCACCCCGCGGTGCGCGACCTCGACGTCCTGGCCTACGCGGGCGATCCGGTCAAGCGCCAGCTCGACTACCTCCTGGCTTCCTGGGAGCGGGCGCGGCGACCCGGCGAGACGCTGACGGTTACGGGGATCAAGGCCCCCGGGTCCGAGATCCCCGGTGTCCGCTTCCTCGGTCGGCTGTCCCCCCAGGAGTTCCGGGGGGTGCTGCGTCGCTCCCGGGTGTTCGTCACCGCCCCTCGACGCGAGGACTTCGGGATCACCGCGCTCGAGGCACTGGCCGACGGATGCCTACTGGTCACGACCCCGTCCCGCGGTGCGTATCCGGCCCTGGGTCTGGCACGCGAGCTCGACGACCGGCTGGTCTCCGATGACCTGGTGGCGGCGCTGCGCACCGCGCTCGACGATCCGGTGGCCGGCTATGCCGAGCGCGCGGCTCAGCTGGTGGCGCCCTTCAGCCGCCGCGCTGTGGCCAACACTCTGAGCGAGCACGTCCTCCCCCGATTGCTGCCAGGATGGAGCACGTGAGCCTGCTGGCCTTCATCCCCAGCCCGTCGAAGAACGGGTTCTACATCGGGCCGCTGTTCTTCCACGCCTACGGCATCGCCTACGTGTTCGCGGTGGCGGCGGCCATCTACATCTCGCGGCGGCGCTGGGCGCGAGTCGGCGGGGATCGCGATCTCATCTACGAGGTGGCGATGTGGGCGTTCCCGGCGGGGCTGGTCGGCGGACGGATCTACTTCATCGTCACCACGCCCAGCCAGGTCCCGGATCACTGGTGGGGAGTGTTCGCGATCTGGCAGGGCGGCCTGGGGATCTGGGGCGGGATCGCGGGCGGGGCACTCGCGGGGCTGCTGGTGGCGCGCCGGCGGCTTGCGCGCGCCGACCTGGTGCGCTTCATGGATGCGGTCGCGCCATCGCTTCTGGTCGCCCAGGCGATCGGCCGGATCGGCAACTACTTCAACCAGGAGCTGTTCGGTGGCCCGAGCAAGCTCCCGTGGGCGCTGAAGATCTCGGTCGCCCACCGGCCGCCCGGGTATCTGCAGTACGCGACCTTCCAGCCCACCTTCCTGTACGAGCTCATCTGGGACCTGGCGCTGGCGGCCTTCCTGGTCTGGCTGGGCTCGCGGCGCCGGATCCGGGCGCCCGGACTGTTCGCGCTCTACGTCGCGGGCTACTCGGGGTTCCGGATCTTCGAGGAGACGCTGCGGATCGACTACTCCAGCCACATCCTGGGTCTGCGCCTGAACTTCTTCGTGGCCCTGGTGCTCTGCCTGATCGGGCTGGCCTGCTTCGTGGCCATCCAGCGCGGGTGGCGGGGATGGGGCGTCGAGCCCGCCGAGCCGGTGCCCGCCGGTTCCTCAATGCCCACGCGCGGGCGCCGTCCGGGTTCTCCGGCGGCGGCGACCGCGGCCTCGGGCCGCGCCTCCAAGCGCGGGCGCTGAGGCCGGCTACCTGGTTGCCCTGCGGGTCCGGGTGGGCGGGCGGTCCTGGTTCCGGGGGCGCAGCGCGGTGACCTCGTCCCAGGGGCGGGTGTTGGCCACGGCGCCCGCCTCCAGCCACGCCCGCCGGGCAGTCGCCACGCCGTAGCGCGCCACCTCGAAGCCGCCCACCCGGTGGGCATCGCAATCGATCACGATCGGGATCCCGGCCGCGGCCGCCGCTCGCGCGTGGACGTCGTCCATGTCGCGCCGGTCGGGACTGGAGTTGATCTCGAGCATCGTGCCCGTCTGGGCGGCCGCCTCCACGATCGCCGGGAAATCAAACGAATAGGGCGGCCTTTGTTCGATTTTTCTTCCCGAGAGATGACCGATAACGTCGACCAGCGGGTTGGAGATCGCCCGCACGAGGCGAGCGGTCATGGCCGCGCTCTCCATGGCGAACGACGAGTGAACCGAGGCCACCACCCAGTCCAGGGATTCGAGTACCTCGTCGTCGTAGTCGAGCCTGCCGTCGGGCAGGATGTTGACCTCCGAGCCGGCCAGCAGCTGGATGCCGCCCACGGACTCGGATCCCGACAGCTCTCGAATCCTGGCGACCTGATCGAGCAGTCGCTGGGGCGAGACCTCGTCCCCAAAGCCGAAGGAGGCCGAGTGGTCGGTGATCGCCAGGTACTCGTAGCCGGACTCGCGGGCGGCCAGGGCCATCTCCTCGATCGAGGCGGTTCCGTCTGAGGCCGTGGTGTGGCAGTGCAGGTCACCGCGCAGATCGCTGACCGTGATCAGATCCGGAAGCGTTCCGGCCGCCGCCGCCTCGAGCTCGCCGCGGTTCTCGCGCAGCTCGGGCTCGATGTACTGCAAGCCGAGCAGCCCGTACACCTCCTCCTCGCGCGCGCAGCGCTGGGTGTCGCCGCTGGCGTCGTCGAGAACCCCGTATTCGGAGACGTGCAGGCCCTTTCGCACCGCGGCTTCGCGCAGCGCCACGTTGTGCTCCTTGGAGCCGGTGAAGTGCTGCATCAGGTTGCCGAACTGGTCGGGGGCGACAATCCGCAGGTCGACTTTCAGGCCGGTGTGGGTACGCAGGCGCACCCCGGACTCGGTCGGGTTCTGAGCGGTCTCCACCAGCTTCAGGGCGGCGGCCGCCTGGGCCAGGGCCAGAGGATCGTGCGCGGTGGCGATCACGTCGAGATCCTTGACGCTGTCGGTCATTCGCCGTGCCGAGCCGGCCAGCTCCACCCGCTCGGAGGACGGGTGCTCGCGCAGCGCTTCCACCAGCTGCTCGCCCACGGCGAGCGCGCGGTTGAGCACCACCCGGCCCCCGCCGCCGTTCTCGCCCTGCTCAGCCTGGGCCCGGGCGACGGTCACAGCGGCCAGCAGGCTGTCCTCGGCCTTGGGACCGAAGCCCTTGAGCGTCCGGATGCGCTGGGCTGAGGCCGCGGCCTCGAGCGCGTCGAGGGAGTCGATCGAGAGCTCCTCGAAAAGCCGGCGCGCTCGCTTGGGGCCGAGGCCGGGGAGGCGCGTCATCTCGAGCAGCCCGGGGGGAAACTTGGCTCGGAGCTTGACCGCGGCGGGTATGGCTCCATCGTCGGCGAGCGCCAGGATCTTCTCTTGAATCGTCGAGCCGATCCCGGGAAGCTCGGTGGCGCGACCCTCGCGGGCGAGGGCGGTGACCGAGACGGGTGCGTCGCGGACCGCCTTGGCGGCATTGCGGTAGGCGACGATCCGGTGGATGATGGCTCCGTCGAGCTCGGAGAGGTCGCCCAGCTCGTCGAGGGCGGCGGCGATCTCTGAGTTGGTGGGTTCGGCCATATCGAGGGAGATTAGTCCCGCCGGGAGCTCCGGGAAACGTCCCGCTGGGACGCTATACTTTTTGAAGCAACCCTATAAGGAGAACCAGATGTCAGGCGCGGTCACAGAGGTAACCGATAACAACTTCCAAGCGGAGGTCGTCGAGTCAGAGGTTCCGGTGCTCGTCGACTTCTGGGCGCCCTGGTGCGGTCCCTGCCGGCGCGTATCGCCAGTCGTCGAGGAGATCGCCTCCGAGCGCGGTGAGGCGCTCAAGGTGGTCAAGCTCAACATCGACGAGAATCAGCAGACGGCGGTCAAGTTCAACGTCATGTCGATCCCGACGCTGATGCTGTTCAAGCACGGCGAGGTCAAGAAGACCGTCATCGGCGCGTATCCCAAGCGCAAGATCGAAGAGGAGCTCGAGCCCGCTCTGGCCTAGCAGCCGTGGCCTAGAGCGGCCCTTCCGCCGCGCTCGTCCTCGTAGTGGAAGCCGTGCAACCTGCAGAAGTTTGAGCGTCCGCCCCCGGCGGTTCCGGTGCGATGCGTCCAGAATCGCACTCACTGCTCATGCTGGCCCGCTGGGTTGCCGATCGTGGCTACAGGGGACGCGGTTTGCGTTGGGTGTGTCACACGGCCCCGAAGCGCCGTCGTGGCGACGTGGCCGCGCTGCGCTCGTGCCGATCACTGGACCGAATCGGTGCCCCCGGTGGTGAGCTCCTCCGTCGCGAGGAGCAACCCGAACGGAAGGTATGAGATGAGATCCAGCAGCAGTGCAGCCGGCGCCAGCGCATGGGAGAGGAGTAATCGTCGTCTTGACCGGCTCACGGAAGATCTCTCAGAATGCGAGGAGCGCTTCCACGCGTCGATCGAGACTCTGATCGACCCGTTTGTGTTGCTGGCCCCCTTACGCGACGAGGCCGGCGGGATCGTGGATTTCGTCTACGAGTACGCAAATGAGGCTGCGTGTGAGACAAACGTTCTCGGGCGCGAAGAGCTGGTGGGAATGCGCATGCTCGAGCGGGTCACGCAGCTGGCTCCGGTGGGCCTGTTTGACGAGTATGTGACCGTGATGGAGACTTGCGAGCCGTTGGCGCTCGACGATTTCGCCCAGCCCAATCGGCGTGGTGGCGAGCCCGACCAGCGTTCCTTCGATGTGCGGGCGCTGAGGGCGGGAGAGCTGCTCGTGCTCACATGGCGGGACGTGACCGAGCGCGACCGTGCCGAGGTGGACCACGCCCGACTCGCCACCATCGTGCGCTCGTCGTATGACGCGATCATTTCGGTTGACCCGGATCTGCGGATCACGAGCTGGAACAGCGGCGCGGAAGCGCTCTATGGCTACGACGCCGAGGAGGTTCTGGGCAGCTCAGGCGACGTTCTGATTCCGCCTGATGTCACGCTTGAGAGTCGTGGACTGCGCGAGCGGATGCTCACCGGCGGGGACGTGCGGCGCTATGAGACGCAGCGGCTGCACAAGGACGGCACGTTGATCGACGTCGAGATCACCGCGTTCGCCCTGATTGACGCCGCCGGCAAGGTCGCTGGCGTCACCGCGATCACGCGCGACATCTCAAAGCACAAGGGGGCCGAGCGAGCGCTGGCCGAGAGTGATGAGCGCTATCGCGAGATCCTCGACACCACACCGGACGGCGTGTGGCGTGTCGACGCTGAGGATCGCACCGACTACGTCAACCCGCGTATGGCGAGCATGCTCGGCTATTCGCCGGAGGAGATGATCGGCCGCAACCTCTCGGACTTCATGGACGCCGACCAGTTTGAAATCGCGCGACGGGAGATGGCGACGGCTCGCGAGGACATGCAGCTCGGGGTTGTCGAGAACAGCTTCGTGCGCCAGGACGGCACGCGTTGCTGGGCCCGCGTATCGCACACCGCATTGACCGACCTGCACGGCAATCACACCGGCGGGCTGGCGATCATGTCCGACATCAGCACGACAAAAGCTCAGGCGGTCGAGATGCGCAAGACCGAGCGCTTCCTCGCTGCGCTGACCGACAGCATGGCCGAGGGGATGTTCGCGCTCGACACTGATGGACGCGTCACCTACATGAACCAGGCCGCCGAAAAGCTCCTGGGCTGGACGGCCGGCGAGCTCGCTACTCGCTCTATGCACGACACGACTCACTTTCAGCACCAGGACGGCTCGCCCTATGGGCAAGCGGACTGCCCCCTTCGGCGCGCCCTGCGCACAGGCACGACCGTCCGGGTCGAGGACGATACCTTCACCCATCGCGACGGCCGGCTGCTGCCGGTCGCCTACAGCGCAGCGCCGATCACGATCGACGAGCACGTCCAGGGGATCGTGGTCGTGTTCGCCGACGTCAGCGTCCGCCGCGCCGACGAGCAGCGTCACAAGCGGGTGCGCGAGACGCTCAACTGGGTCGGTCGGATCAGAGACGCGCTCGACGAGGAACGCCTCGCGCTTTACGCGCAGCCGATCATCGACCTGCGCAGCCGAGAGGTCGTCGCGCATGAGCTGCTGCTTCGGATGATCGACCGCGATGGCGTGATCATCGCGCCGGGTCGGTTCCTCCCCGCCGCCGAGCAATACGACCTGATCGAAGAGATCGACCGCGGGGTCCTCGCCCAGGCGATCAAGCTGGCGGGACGCGGAATCAAAGTGCACTTCAACATCTCCGGCAAATCACTCGGTTCTCGCGAGCTGATCAGCGACCTCGTCCGCGGGCTGCGCGACACCGGCGCCGACCCGGGTTTGCTGGTCTGCGAGATCACCGAGACCGCGCTCGCCACCGACGAAGCCGTCGCGGACGCGTACGTTCACGAGCTGCGCGAACTCGGCTGCGAGATCGCGCTCGATGACTTCGGCACCGGCTACGGCGGGTTCTCCTACCTCAAGCGCCTGCCGCTCACCGTCGTCAAGATCGACATCGAGTTCGTTCGCGACCTCGCTGAAAATCTACAGAACCAACACGTCGTCAAAGCGATCGTCAACCTCGCCCAGGCGTTCGCGCGCCAAACGATCGCCGAAGGCGTCGAGAGCCAAGCCACCCTCGAACTGCTCGATCAGTACGGCGTCGACTACGCGCAAGGCTACGAGATCGGCCGCCCCGCACCCATCGACACCATCTTCGAAGACGACGAGTCCAGCGTCACGGCGGCCTGAGCTCACCGACCTATCCGAGGCTCCACAGACCGCCAACGTCGGACACAGAGCGACCGAGAGCGCGGACCGAGCCCTGGTCAACCTCAACCCGATCGCCCGGAAGCTCGCGGAGCCTTCTAGGCCAGAGCGACGCCGATCTTCAACGGCCGGTCATCGATGATGACCGGCTCGGCGCCGTCCAGAGATTCGTAGCTGACCTGCGTAGCGAGCGTCTCGCCCGCGACATAGGTTTCGTACGCGCGGATGGCGCCCAGCAGCTCCTGGTCACCGTCGAGGGTGAGCACGATCCGGTCTGAGACCTCCAGGCCCGCCGCCTGCCGGGCGTTCTGCACGGCCCGCACGGCATCGCGCGCCCAGCCCTCGGTGCGCAGGGAGTCGTCGATCTCGATCTCGAGGGCCACGGCGTGCGAGCCCTCACGCTCGAGCTCGTAGCCCTCCAGGGGCCTCATGGTGATCAGCAGGTCATCGGCCACGAGCTCGTGCTCGGTCCCGCCCACATCGATGAAGACGGGCCGGCCCTCGCGCAACGCGACCGCGGCCCGGGCCGGGTCCAGCCCGGCGACCGCGGCCGCCACCACTGGCATCCGCTTCCCGAAGCGCGGGCCCAGGGTCCGGTAGTTGGGCTTGATCTCGACCTGGCCGAGCTCGTCGGCCTCCGAGACGAACGAGAGCGTGCGCACGTTGAGCTCCTCGCGAACGATCTCGGCCATCCTCTGGATCGCCTCGCGCTCGCGACCGGTGGCCACCACGACGGCGGCGCGCAGCGGCTGGCGGACCTTGATCTTGGCCTGGGCGCGCGCGGCGAGCCCGAGCCTGACCGTCTGCCGGGCGACCTCCATGTCCTCCTCGAGCACGAGATCGCGTTCGCCCGGGACGGGAAACTCGGTCAGATGGACGCTCGGCTCCGAGCCGTCCAGGTTGTCGTAGATCTCATCGGCGATGAAGGGCGTGAACGGGGCGACCAGCTGTGAAACCGTGATCAGACACGTACGGAGGGTCGCAAAGGCCGCCGGGTCCCCATCCCAGAAGCGCCGCCGCGACCGGCGCACGTACCAGTTGGAGAGCTCGTCGACGAACCCCTGGATGGCCCGGCCGCCGATCGTGGCGTCGAAGTTGTCCAGCCGGTCGCGGACGGTCTCGATAGTCGCCTGCAGTCGTGAGAGCGCCCACCGGTCGAGGTCGGTGAGCTCTCCGGGCTCGAGATCGCGTCCGACCTGGTTGGCGTTGGCGTAGAGCACGTAGAAGCCGTAGGTGTTCCAGAGCTGGAGCAGGAACTGGCGGACCGCCTCGGCGATCGTCTCCATCGAGAAGCGATAGCCGTCCCAGGGCAGCTTGGAGGTGAAGAAATACCAGCGCAGGGCGTCGGCCCCGTATCGGTCGATGATCTCCCACGGCTCCGGAGCGTTGCCCAGGGACTTGGACATCTTGCGGCCCTGCTCGTCGAGGATCAGCCCCAGGCAAACCACGTTGCGGTACGAGGACTGGTCGAAGAGCAGCGTCGAGATCGCCAACAGCGAGTAGAACCATCCCCGGGTCTGATCCAGCGCCTCGCAGACGAAGTCTGCGGGGAACCGCTCTTCAAAGTGCTCGGAGTTCTCGTGCGGGGCGTGGAACTGCGCGAACGGCATCGAGCCCGAGTCAAACCAGACGTCGATCACCTCGGGGACCCGACGCATGTCTTCGCCGCAGGTCTGGCACGGGAAGCCGACGTCGTCGACAAACGGCCGGTGGGGATCCTCGAGGGACTCGCCGGACAGCTCGTGCAGCGCCGTCAGGGAGCCGACCATCTGGATGTGGCCCTGGTCGCAGCGCCAGACGGGAAGCGGGGTCCCCCAGTAACGCTCGCGGGACAGGGCCCAGTCGACGTTGCCCTCCAGCCAGTGGCCGAAGCGCCCGTGCTTGACGTGCTCGGGATGCCAGTTCACAGTCTCGTTGGCGGCCAGCAGCCGGTCCTTGAGCTGGCTGGTCGCGATGTACCAGGATGGCTTGGCGTAGTAGAGCAGCGGCGTGCCGCAGCGCCAGCAGTGTGGATAGGAGTGCTCGTAGGACTCCGCGCGCAGCAGCTTGCCGCTGGCCCGCAGGTCCTCTATCAGGTCGGCGTCGGCGTCCTTGACCCAGCGACCCGCGTAGCGGCCGATGCGTTCGTCGTAGGTGCCGTCCTCGCGCACGGGGTTGACCACCGTCAGTCCCTCCCGCTCGCCCAGGCGGAAGTCGTCCTCGCCGAAGGCGATCGCGGTGTGCACCAGCCCGGTGCCGTCCAGCGCGGTGACGAAGTCGGCGGGCAGGACGGTGTGCCCCTTGGGTCCGTAGACCTCGCCGGGGATGTAGTCAAACGGCGGCTCGTAGCGGGTTGCGACCAGCTCGCTGCCCGGGAACTCGCCGAGCACCTCGGCCCCCTCGCCCAGGACCCGCTCCAGGAGCGGCTGGGCGACGACCTGGACGCGACCGTCGGGCGTGCGCGCGCGCACATAGGTGAGCTCCGGGTTGACCGCGACGGCGGCGTTGGACACGAGCGTCCACGGGGTGGTCGTCCACACCAGCAGATCGTCACCCGTCTCGACGGAGCCCCGGGAATCGGTGACTACAAGACGGACGTAGACGGAGGGATCGATCACGTCCCGGTAGACGTCGGGCTGCCCGAGCTCGTGGCTGGAGAGCGTGGTCTCATCCCGCGGGCAGTACGGAACCACCTTGAGCTTCTCGTAGAGCAGCCCTTTCGCATGGATCGTCTTCAGCGCCCACCACACGGACTCCACGTAGCCGGGGTCCAGCGTCCGATAGGCGTCGTCGAGGTCGACCCAGAAGCCGATCCGCTCGGTCAGCCGGTTCCACTGGGCCACGTGACTGAGCACCTTCTCGCGGCAGCGCGCGTTGAACTCCGCGATTCCGTAGCGCTCGATGTCCGCCTTGGACTGAAAACCCAGCTGGGCTTCGACGGCCAACTCGACCGGGAGCCCGTGACAATCCCACCCGGCCCGGCGCTCGACATAGTGCCCGGTCATCGTCCGGTAACGCGGGAAGATGTCCTTGAACACGCGGGACAGGACGTGGTGGGTTCCGGGGTCGCCGTTGGCGGTCGGGGGCCCTTCGTAGAACCCCCACGACGGGGCCCCGGTGCGTCGCCGTACCGACTCCGCGAACACGTCGCGCCGGCGCCAGCGTTCCAGGACGAGCTCTTCGAGCTCGGGGAATGACACGTGTGGGTCTACCGGGCGATGCGGGCTGCTCATGGGCGGGGATTCTAGGAACCCCCGGGCCCAGGTCCGCGCTCCAGGACAGTCAGTGTCGGGGCGCTAGAGCCCGGTACCCGCCGAGGGCGGGTCGATGACGTCCGAGACGCGACGCACGTCGGTCTGCGGTTTGGTTTGGAGAGCGGCGGCCTCGAGCTTGGCCACCAGCGCGTCGCGGGCCGCGACCGGCGAGTCTCCGAGGCGAAGCACGGTGCTGGCGCCCGTGTCGGGGACGGCGCCCCGGTAGTCGAAGACCACGATCTCCCTGACGATCGAGCGCACCGCGTAGACGAGCCGGCCGATCGAGTCCAGCGAGACCCGGCGCCCGGTGAGCACCAGCGCGCTGGGGTCGAGCGCCCGCAGGGCCCGCCCGAGCCGCGTGAGCTCCACCGAGGGCGTGAGCGCGAGCGTCCGCAGGCCGGCGCGGCGCAGCATCACCTCGAAGGCCTGGGCGTAGACGGCGTCCAGGTCACAGGGGGCGGACGCATCGAAGATCATCACGCCGGTACGGCGTGTGGCGGGTGGCGTGAGCCGGCGCTGCGCCGACAGCCAGGCCGTGGCATGACGCCACCCGAACTCGTATTCGGCGCTGTTGGTGCCGGGCTCCAGCTGAGAGGTGACCGCCTCCAGCAGGACCTCCTCGATCGTGCGCTCGACCGAGCGCAGGCCGAGGCTCTCCTCCAGCAGGCGGTTGGCGATGTCCTCGTCAAAGGCTGCGAACGCACTCGCCAGGCGCAAGGGCGTGGAGGGGCCCTCGCCTCGCTCGCGGGCCAGCGAGATGGCCGAGGAGACGTTGTGGGTCTCGGCGAGCGTCAGCCGCAGGGCCTCGATCTCGTTGAGCGAGTACTGGCGATGGCCGCCCGCGGAGCGGTGCGGCTGGGGAAAGCCGTAGCGACGTTCCCAGCTGCGCAAGGTGTTCGGACTGATCCCGAGCATCACGGCAGCGGCGTTGGTGCGGATTCCGTTCATTAAGTCCATTTATCTCTATATCGACAGCTTTGTGCAAGTTCCGCAATCGGTTCTGCAGCTTGGGTGCGCGATTGCACGCGAGGACTCCATCAATCCGCGTCGAACGCGCCCGGGAACCAGGGTCGGGGAAAAGGTGGCGCTGTGCAGCCTAGAGGCTGGCGCTGCGCGGCAGCCCCGTACCGAGCCCGGGGGCCGCGACTGCGGCCCGCCGCTCGTTGTCGACGAGCTCCAGGATGCGTCCCTGCGCGGCGCGTGGGCCCGCGGGAAGGTTCCTGGTCCCGCTCGTGCGCATGCGGACGTTCTCGCCGCCGCGCCGGTATACGGCGACCGGCATCGCCCCCGCGGCGAGCCGGATGGCGTACGCCCAGCGAGCGACGCTGTCGTCGTTCAGATGCGAGCCCGCGACCACGACGAGGTTGGGACGGTGCACGGTCACGGCATCGCCGATTCCGGCGACTCCGCGGGCCGAGAGGCTGAGCACGCTGATGCCCGCGCGCGCGCAGAACAGCTCCAGGGCGCGCAGATACGGGGCGTCGGGGTCGAGCTCGTCGCGCGTGGCGTCTCCGATCACGATCGAGACCGGACGCACCGGCGGCGGGGCCAGGCGTACCGCCCGGCGCAGCCAGTCCGAGGCCCAGTGGGCGGCGAACGCCCAGGCCGCCGACTCGGGCCCGAAGCGGCGCAGGACCTCATCGAGCGTTGGCAGCAGGACCTCTTCCACCGAGCGCTCCACCGAGCGCAGGGCCAGCGCCGCCTCGATCGCCGTGTCGGCACGCTCGCGCTCGTAGGAGACCAATGCCCCGACCAGCGAATTGGCGTCGGCGGCGAGTCCTTCTCGCGCGCGGGAAACGGCCGACGAGATCGACAGTCCCTCTTGCAAGGCGTCTCTCAACGCCGCGATCTCGCCATGAGTGAAAAGCCGGTGCTTGCCCGGCGATCTCTGCGGCTTGGGGAAGCCGAATCGACGCTCCCATGCGCGCAGCGTGTTGGGGCTGACGTTGAGCAACGTAGCCGCTTCGCTGGTCTTTAGGTAGCGCACTTGCTTACAAAGGTGGATCTTGACGTTGCGCCTGCGTGCGTGAGAGCATAAAATTGCACGGAATAACCACCAAAATCCTGTGCAAAGCGTGCGTTTAACGGCGCCTGATGGTTGGCTCGTTGATCGACATGTTGTAGCCAGACCGCTGGACCGCCATCAAATTGTCTGCAATGGCGTACCAACCGTGCAGGTCGACAGGCGACCCCGCAGCCTGTTGCGCTGAAGGGAGGGAACATGTACTTCCGCACGACCTAATCGCTGCCGGGCCTAGTCGCGCCGCGTAAATGGCGCTACCTTCCAAACATGCTCCGTCCAAGAGCCGGAGGCGATGTCGGGTTCCCGTGGAGGGAGGCGATGTCGGCGTTGGCCTCGGTTCTCAGTTTATCGGCGTGTGCGGCGGTTATCGTGGTAAGTCCGCCCGACCGGGTCGATTCACTCAGCATAATCCTTGGCGTCGCGGCAGTCGGCGCCGGTGTCCTAGTCGTGGGCGGCCTGAAGTGGGGATTGGGAGTCTCCGCGGCCTTCATCGTGGGCGTTTTGGCTGCCGGATTTCTCGGACCGGCCTCAGCGGCCGCGGTCGCGGTCGTGGCAGAGTTGACAGCCACGGCAATGGTCAGGACGGATTGGCGCGCGGTCGTTTACAACAACCTGCCATCAGCGGTGGTGCCGGCCGTGGTGGCCGCGGTTGTCGTCCGGAGCTTGGCCGACAAGCCGGCCGACAACGCGGGGTTCTACCTTGCCGTGGCGCTCGCCGCGATCGTTTCACTGGTACTCAGCTTTGTCATGTTCTCGGCTCTGCGCCGCTTGGCTTTCCGGTCGGAAACGCAGTTCGGCTTGAGCGCCCTGATCGAGTTCCTGCCGAGCGCTGGGCTGAGCATCCTCGTGGCCGTCGCGGGCGTGGCGATCACGCTCGAGGTGGGCAACGCCGGGATCGCGTTCGCCCTGGCCGCCGTGTTCGCCTTCTCCTACATGGCCCATCTGCTGGAGCAGTCGCGGAGCCGCGCGCAGCAGTATGTCTCGCTCTCCTGGGGGGTTCTCGCCGGCCTGATGCGCTCGCTCGACACTCGGGACGAGCGAGCCGCCCGTCATGCCGCGGCCGTCGCCCGGTTCTCCCGAGACATCGCCCAGGCGGTGGGGATGAACGAGGTCGACTGCGAGCTGGCGCACACTGCGGGCCTGCTGCACGACATCGGGACCTTCGCCCTCTCAGATCGAGTCGCCGAGCGAGGACGCACCCTGACCGACGAGGATTGGCTGGCGATCCAGCGCCACCCCGAACTGGGGGCCGACATGCTCCGCGACCTCGGTATGTACGGTCCGGTGGCGGAGATCGTGCTCGCCCACCACGAGCGCATCGACGGGCGGGGCTACCCCAACGGCCTCAGCGGAGACGAGATCCCCGAGATCGCGAAGATCATCTCGGTGGCCGAGGTCTACGACACCCTGACCGCCAAGGACACCTACCGCACGCGGATGAGCTCCTTCGAGGCGCTGACAGAGCTGAGGCGCGTCGCCGGCTCGCAGGTGGAGGAGCGCTACGTGGAAGTCCTGGCCAACCTGCTGCGCGGCGAGGGAGTCGACTATCGCCACGCCGACCTGGCCGACTTCGACGTGGAGCTCGATATGGAGCGGCGCATCAACCGGGCCGGCGCCGGCGGCTAACGGGCGGCAACCCACCCAGCCATCGACCCCCGGTCGCCGGTTCGAGCGGCGATTGGGGCCGAGGCGAGGGTGGGCTGTCAGACTGCCTTACGCTCTACTGAAGGGTCCTCGTTCTGGTGCTCCAGCGTTCCGAGGAATGTCTCGATCTGCTCCTGGCTGAAGCGGCGCTGACCGCCCGGGGTCCGGTAGGACTGCAGATAGCCCATGTCCGACCAACGTCGGATGGTCCCCAGCGAGACCCCCAGCGCCTGGGCTGCCTGCGACGTCGACAGGCCAAGCGGACTCCCATTAATTTGTCTCATAGCTGCATTTCCCCGCTTTTGCCCAGGGTTCGTCAGGCTATTGCAGCTATTGCACAACCTTTTGGTCAGAAAGATCACCACCACTGGTACGGCTGGACAAGTGATCTAGAGACAGCGCGGGAAAACCGCCGGGGTGCAGGTGCGACGATCCACTGAGATGCGCTTGCGGCTCTATCACCACCAGGACGGGGCTCGGGTGGCCTACCGGGAGGCTGGGACCGGCCCGGCGCTCGTCCTGCTGCACTCGCTCGGATTGTCTCACCGAGAGTGGGAGCCGATCGTGGCCCCGCTCGCGACCCGGTTTCGCGTCGTGGCGCCCGATCTGCCGCTGCACGGGGACTCCGAGGATCGCCCCCGTCACCCGTACTCGCCTGACTGGTTGGCCGACGTCATGGCGGGGTTCTGTCGCGAGGTGGGTGGTCCCCGGTCGATGGTCGCCGGTCACGACGCGGGTGCGGAGCTGGCTCTGCTGGCGGTCAGCAGCGGGCGCCTGCAGCCCTCGCGCCTGGTGCTGATGCCCAATCGCCTGCACCAGCGCGACGAGTTCGTAGCCAAGCGGGCCGCGTGGCGGGCTGCCTGCCGGCTGGCGGCGGCTCCCGGGTTCGACCGGGTCCTCGCCCATGGAGCGAAGCTCGTGTTCCGGCCCTCGGTCGGCGAGCGCCTGTCGATCCAGAGCAACCGAGCCGCGCGCGATCTCATGCGCCATGCCTTCTCCGACGTGGGAGGTAACGGCAACCGCGCTCGGTCGTGGGCGAAGTTCGCCCGCCGCTGGCCGGTGGAAGCTCAGCGCCAGCTGCTCGACGCCTACCCGCAGATGACGATGCCGGTGCTTCTGCTGTGGGCCGACAAGGATCCCGCCCACCCCGTGCAGGCGGCGAACGAGGCGCTCGACCTGCTGCCCAACGGCCAGCTGCGGATGCTGCCGGGCACCGGCTTCTTGATCGCCTATGACGACCCGGTCGCGGTGGCCCGAGAGCTGATCGCCTTCTGCGGTTGAGCCGGGTGCTGGATCCGCGGTGAAGCACCCGGAGCGCTAGCGTTCGTGGCCGGCGTGTACGAAAGCGAAAGGAAGCCATGAGCCTGCAGGAGAGAGAGCAGCTTTGGGGGGGCGAGACGACCAAGGCGGTCGGGAACTTCCCGGTCTCCGGCGAGACAGTTCCAGCGACGGTGATCCACTGGCTGGGACGGATCAAGGGCGCGGCGGCGCGGGTCAACGACGACCTCGATCTGCTCGATGCCAACGTCGCAGGGCGGATCGCGGCGGCCGCCGATCGGGTCGCCGCAGGCGAATTCGACGACCAGTTCCCGATCGACGTCTTCCAGACCGGGTCGGGCACCTCGACCAACATGAACGCCAACGAGGTCATAGCCACGCTGGCCGGCGACGACGCCCACGCCAATGATCACGTCAACATGGGCCAGTCCTCCAACGACGTCTTCCCGTCGGCCGTGCACCTGGCGGCTCTGGACCAGGCGACCAATGAGCTGCTTCCCGCTCTCGAACAGCTCGAGACCTCGCTGCAGGCCAAGGCCGACGAGTTCCAGGACATCGTCAAGACGGGCCGCACGCACCTGATGGACGCCGTTCCGGTGACGCTCGGCCAGGAGTTCTCCGGGTACGCCGCCCAGGTCAGGCTCGGGGTGCGGCGCGTGCGCAACGCGCTGCCCCAGGTGGCGCAGATCCCGCTCGGCGGCACCGCAACAGGGACGGGGCTCAACACCCACCGGGAGTTCGCGATTCGCGTACGCGCGCGCTTGACCGAGGTCAGCGGACTGGAGATCGGGGCCCCCGAGGACCCGTTCGAGGCCCAGGGCAACCGTGACGCCCTGGTCGAGCTCTCCGCGGCTCTGAAGGTGGTCTCCGTCTCCCTGACCAAGATCGCCAACGACCTGGCCTGGCTCAGCTCGGGACCGCGGGCCGGGATCGGCGAGATCCTGCTCCCCGAGCTTCAGAAGGGCTCGTCGATCATGCCCGGGAAGGTCAACCCGGTGATCCCGGAGGTCGTGCTTCAGGTCTGTGCCCAGGTGATCGGCAACGACGCAGCTGTGACCATCGGCGGCATGCAGGGCAACTTCGAGCTCAACGTGCGCGTGCCGCTGATCGCGCGCAATCTGCTCGAGTCGATTCGGCTGCTGACTTCGACCGCGCACATCTTCGCCGAGAAGTGCGTGAACGGCATCCAGGCCAACGAGGAGGGTTGTCACCGCTCGGCCGAGGCCACCCTGGCCGCGGCCACGGCGCTCAACCCCTACATCGGGTACGACAAGGCGACCGAGATCGTCAAGGAGGCGGCCAGCTCGGGCCGGATGCTGCGTGAGGTCGCCTACGAGAAGGGCGTCGACGAGGACACCTACAACCGGGCCATGGACCTGCGGGAGATGGCTCGCGGAAACACCTGACGAAACCAATCGCCGCGGGACCGATTGGTCGCGGCGATTCGTTGCGACATCGGTTGGGCGGGTGCCCGCCTCGTGATTGAATGCTCGCGCCATCCAACCCGCACCAGGGGGTTACGTCTTGAGTAGGAGACTGCTGGCTTCGCTTTGCGCTGCCTTCGCCGTGGTTGCCGCAACGGCGGCATCCGCGTCCGCGGCGCCGTTCCACATCCGGTTCAACCATGTGTTCGCCCAGCCGCCGACCACCGCGCAGTGCGAGGCGGCGCCGCCCGTCGGCGCCGGAATCGCGTGCTACGGGCCGACGCAATACGAGCAGGCCTACAACATGGATCCGCTGTATCACGCCGGCCTCACCGGGGCCGGCAAGACGATCGTGATCGTCGACTCCTATGGGTCGCCAACCATCCTGAGCGATCTGCAGACCTTCGATCAGGGGTACGGGCTGCCGGCACCCCCCTCGTTGAAGATCATCACCCCTGATGGGCCGATCCCGCCGTTCGACCCGAGCATGGGCTCGACGCAGTCCAGTTGGGCCGTGGAAACATCGCTCGACGTCGAGTACTCGCACGCGATGGCTCCCGGCGCCAATATCCTGCTCGTCGAGACGCCGGTGGCGGAGACCGAGGGCACGGTGGGCTTCCCGCAGATCGTGGAGGCCGAGAACTACGTCATCGATCATCACCTCGGCGACGTGATCAGCCAGAGCTTCGGCGCCACCGAAGAGACGTTCCCCTCCGCCGGCTCGATCTATGCGCTTCGAGGCGCCTATTTCAATGCGCTCGCCCACCGGGTGACCGTCTTGGGCGCCTCGGGAGATGCCGGCCCGACTGACGAGACAGCGGCACCCGACGGGGTGGACTTCTATCCCTTCCGCGTCGACAGCTGGCCATCGTCGGACCCGCTGGTGACCTCGGTGGGCGGTACTCACCTGCAGCTCGATGCCAACGGCAATCGCACAGCCCCTGACAGCGCTTGGAACGACGGCACCGAGCTGTTCAATCTGTCCCCGCCAGGGTCGCAAGAGACCCCCGCGGCAGGTGGTGGCGGCCTTTCGGCAGTGTTCAGCCGTCCCTCCTATCAGGATGATGTCGCTTCTACGGCCCGCCGTCACCGGGCGTCGCCTGACGTGAGCATGAGCGCGGCCGTCGACGGTGGAGCCAACGTTTACTGGAGCTTCCAGGGCCAGGGGACCCCGGGCTGGCAGGTCGTCGGAGGCACCAGCGAAGCGACGCCGTTGTTCGCCGGCGTGGTGGCTGTCGCCGACCAGGCCGCCGGGCACGACCTCGGTCTGCTGAACCCGACGCTGTATGCCTCCGGAGACGGCCCCGGCGCGGGGCTGGTCGACGTGACTCACGGCAACACGACCGTGACGTTCCAGAACCTGCCGACGGACCCGTATCCCGGCACTCACACGGTTCCGGGCTACGCCGCCGTCGGCGGCTACGACCTGGCGACCGGACTGGGCACAGCCGATGGCGTGCGGTTGGTTTCCGAGCTGGCCAATGGTCGCTGGCTTAGATTCGGCAGGCGCTGAGCACCGAAGGAGAGTCGCGGCGCGTCACCGGACGAGTCCGGTGGCGTGCCGCCGATTTGCCACCGCGTAAGTCGAGCGCCAGGCGAGCTGACGGGTGACGGTCAGCTCGCGCCGGGAACCTACGTGGCGACGGTCTCGGCGCCCAGCTCATGGGAGATCGCGACGTCGACCGAATAGTCGATCGGGACGACGATCACCGAGGGCACGTCGAGCGCGAGCGCCTGCTGGAGCCGCTGGGAGAACTCGTCGGCGCTCGCGCAGCGCCAGGCGGGCGCCCCGAACGCCTCGGCGAGCTTGACGAAATCCGGGTTGCCGAAGTCGACGTCGAAGTGACGACCGAACTTCTTGTCCTGCTTCCAGGCGATCGATCCGAACTGGCCGTTCTCCCAGATCACGTTGACCACCGCCGTGCCCAACCGCACGGCGGTCTCGAGCTCCTGGCAGTTCATCAGGAAGCCGCCGTCTCCACTGACCGTGACCACGTTGCGTCGCGGATCGACGAGCTTGGCCGCGATGGCGGTGGGCAGTGCGAAGCCCATGCCCGCCAGGCCATTGGCGATCAGCACGGTGCCGGGCTCGTGGGCGGGAAAGACTCGCCCGATCCAGAGCTTGTGCAAGCCGACGTCCGAGACGAGCAGATCGTTCCTGCCCAGGGCCTGGCGGATGTCGGAGAGGACCCGGGGCGGGCGCATGGGGAAGTGGGAATCGTCGCGGGCGTCCCGGAGCACCCCGGAGACCAGCTCGCGCAGCCGGTCGGACTCCGGTGGCTCTGAGTGCTTGCGACTGCAGCCGGCGGCCAGCCGAGCCAGGACGTGCGCGATGTCGCCGATCAGCTCGACCTCGGGGATGAAGAACTCGTCGATCTCGGCCGCGACCGTGTCGATGACCACGATCTGCTTGTCGGCGTGCGGGTTCCAGTGTTGGGGCGCGTGCTCGACCAGGTCATAGCCGACCGCGATCACGACGTCGGCATCCTCGAAGCCCGCCATCGCGTAGTCGCGCGACTGCAGGCCGACCGTGCCGAGGGCGTGGGGGTCCTCGTAGTCGAGCAGCCCCTTGGCCATGAAGGTCTCGGCGACCGGGATCCCGGTGGTGTGCACGAAAGCGCGCAGGGCGCGACTGGCGTGCGTCCGGATGGCGCCGTTGCCGGCCAGGATGATCGGGTTCTCGGCGGCCATGATGACCTCGGTGGCCCGCTGCAGCTCCTTCATTCCGGGTTCGGGCTGCACCAGCGCGTGGTGTGGCAACGGCGAGGCATCCAGGGGGCGCGTCATCACGTCCTCGGGGAGCTCCAGGTGGGTGGATCCCGGCTTCTCGGACTCGGCGACCTTGAAGGCCTTGCGCACGACCTCGGGGATGATCTCCGCACTGGAGACCCGTGCGTTCCACTTCACGACGGGCCGCATGATCGCGATCAGGTCGATGTACTGGTGTGACTCCTTGTGCATCCGTTCCAGGTCGGACTGCCCGGTCAGCGCCACCAGCGGCGAGCGATCAAGAAACGCGTCGGCGACCGCGGTCACCAGGTTGGTCGCGCCCGGTCCCAGGGTGCCCAGGCACACGCCGGCGTGGCCCGTCAGCCGCCCGTAGGCGTCCGCCATGTAGGCGCCGCCCTGCTCGTGGCGCACCGGGACGAAGCGAACCGAGGAATCGGCCAGGGACTGGTTCAGGTCAAGCGTCTCCTCGCCGGGAATGCCGAACACGTACTGGACGCCTTCGGCCTCCAGGCATTCCACGAACACATCTGAAGCCTTGCGCTCGGTCACCGCGCCACCCTATCTAAACCTTCCTCGAGCCGGCGCTAGCGGCTCAGCGGCGAGACCGCGAACCGCATGAGCGCCTGTCCTTGCGGGGTCAGCGAGCCGTTGGCATTCTGCATCGCCCAGCCACCGTCGCTCCGGGCCCAGACGATCAGCGCCTTGAGCCACTTGGCCTTGTGCATCGGGACCGCCTGGTCGAGCGTTTCCGTGAGCCACGTGGCGGTCTCCGAGCCGCTCCCGACGACAGCCGGCGTGTTCTCGTCGCAGCCCGCGCCGCCGTCCACGGTGGTCGCGCAGAAGCCGACCTCGGAGACGATCACGTTGTCCTCGCCCGACCGCATCTCCGTCCGGAGGCCGGGCACGGACCCGATTCCCCCGCTCGAGGATCCTGGCTGCCCGTACGGATGCACATTCCAGCCACCGATCGGCCCGCAGGAGCCCGGACCCGGTTGCAGGCACGGTTGCGCCTTGTACAGGTCGGATATCCAGTAGGTTCGATCGGGGAGGACACCGAGCGCCGGCACGTAGATGTCGGTGAGCGGGATCCCGGCCTTCTTGACCGCGGTGAGGAGCGGCGCGAGCACCGCCGCGTACTCGCCGGCGGCGACTGAGCCGGCCACGGTGCCGGGCGGCCACGCCCAGTTCCACGGCTCGTCCATGGGCTCAAACAGAGCGCGCCGATGGGGATAGGCCCGCATGACCGAGGTTGCCGTCGCCGCGAACCCGCGCACGAAGTCGTCGATCTGCTGCGGCCCGCGAGGAAGGCACAGGCTGCGGGGACCCGGATTCGCGGTGCACCCCGGCGGACCGACGGCGGTGTCGATCTCGAAGTCGGGAACCATGCCCGCGCCGTAGGTCCGAGCCAGCCCCCAGCTGAAGTCCGAAGAGGACTGGAGGGTCTCGCCCGCGCGCACCTCGATGGTGCCCTCCCGGTCGTAGATGACGCCGTGAACCGAGAAGGCACGAAGCTGTTGGTTGTCGACGTCAGCGTTGTAATTGAGGCCGAGCCAGGCGTTCGACGGATTGACCGCCGTCCGGGCGACAGTGACCCCTGACCCGCTCCCACAGGCGACCGCGCCGAGGGCGGAGATCGCGACAACGCACGCGAGCATCAGGAGTCGGCGGTAGCGCTGGGATGAAGTCATCCACGCGCACAACACGTTGAAAGGCGGCCAGGTTGCGCTCGCCTCGGCTTCTCGCGCATCGTCACTCCTTGAACGTGGCCCCGCGTCCATGGTGGCAGGTCCGCGCCCCCGGCTGCCGATGGTTGCCGGTGAGGCGTTAGATTGCGCGCCATGGCGGGTCCCCTGCTGGCGATCGATGGACCGTTCGTGCTCTACCGGTCGTTCTACGCGCTGCCCGATTCGATCACCGGGCTCGACGACCATCCGGTCAACGCCCTGCTCGGGGCGACCAACCTCATCCTGAGGATCGCCGCCGATCGTCGGCCCCGGGCGATCGTCGTGTGCTGGGGGGCCGAGGCGGCCGAGTATCGGGTGGAGCTGTATCCCGGCTACCACGCGGCGCGACCGCCGGTGCCCGACGCGCTGGAGTGGCAGTTCGAGCAGGCGCCCGAGCTGTTCGCCGCGTTTGGCTGGAGCAGCCACTCGTCTGCGGCCCTGGAGGCCGATGACCTGCTCGGATCGCTGGCCGCCGCCGAGGCCGCCGCCGGCGGACGCGCGCTGCTCATGACCGGAGACCGCGACATGTACCAGTGCGCCGCGGAACGGGTGAGCGTCGTCTACCTCAAGCAGCGCTCCAGCGGATTCGAGGAGGTCGATCCCGACGAGGTGCGGGCCCGCTACGGGATCGACCCCGCGCAGGTGCCCGACTTCATCGCGCTTCGCGGGGACCCGTCCGACGGGCTGCCCGGGGCACCCGGGATCGGCGCCAAGACCGCCGCGGCGCTGCTCCAGCGCCACGGCTCGCTGGAGGAGGTGATCGCGCACGCCGACGAGCAGCGGCCGAAGATCGCCGCGGCGCTGCGCGATGGCGCCGACGAGCTGCGTGGCTTTCGGGAGATCGCGACCCTGCAGGTCGAGGAGGTCGAGCTGCCCGATGACCGCGAGACCGACCTGGAGGGCGGCGCGGTGGCGGCCCGGCAGCACGGGCTGAACCGGCTGGCCGAGCGGCTCGAAGCCGCGAAGTCGCTGTCTGAGCTGTAAGCGGCTATCCGTTCGCCGGCGAGCGGGTGCTGAATCTGATCACGAGCTGGGTGGGCAGGAGCTGAGGCGGCCCCGCGGGGTGACCTTCAAGCAGGGAGAGCAGGGCGTGGGCGGCGAGCTCGCCCTTGGGGCGGATCGGCTGTCTGATCGTGGTCAGCCCGAGCGGGCCGGCGGACGCTGCGTCATCGAAGCCGGCGATCGAGAGATTCATCCCGGCCGACCGCCCTCCTCCCCTTCGGCCACTGAGCTGATCCCGGCCAGCAGCTCCGATCGTTCCCGTCGAGGCCCTGCGTCGCTCTCAAGTGAGGACCGGGGCTACGGCCGCGTTCCTGAACACGGCCACCACCAGCCCCGCGATCGCGCTCGCCACGCTGGAGCTGCAGCGCGCCCAGCGCCTCGATCCAGCCGCGGCCGGGCTGCGACTGGTGCCGTTCAGCCTGGGCGTGATCGTCGGCGCGACCCTGGCCGGCCGGGCGCTGCGACGCCTCCCCGGTGGGGTCGTGATCGCGCTCGGGCTGAGCTGCATCGGCGCAGGCGACGGCTTCCTGGCCGCGCTTCACCACGCTCCCGTGTCGACCGGAGTGGCCGTCGCCGGTACCGGGATCGGCCTTTCCTCGGTGGCCGCGACGGGTCTCGGGACCAGCGTCGAAGCGCGGATGCAGGCGGCGGCGGGCACGATCAACACGGCGGCCCAGCTGGGAACCGCACTCGGGGTCGTCGGCGTGCTCCTGGTGGTGGCCATGGCCGCCGGCAGCGGTCTGCCGCTTCAGGGTCCAAGGCTCGGCTGGGCCGTCGCGGCCAGCCTCGCCCTCGCGGGCGCGGCCCTGACCGCGACCCGGAACCGCGTCCTCAGGGCGTGAAGCGCACCGTGATCACGTCGCCGTCGGCCACCATGTAGTCGCGGCCCTCGAGGCGGAGCGTCCCGCGGTCACGGGCGCCCGCGTAGCCACCGGCGTCACGCAGCGCATCCCAGCTGACGACCTCGGCCCGCACGAAGCCACGCTGGATGTCGGAGTGGATCAGGCCGGCGGCGTGCCACACCGACAGCCCGCGGCGCAGATGCCACGACTGGGCGGGCTTGTCCTCACCGGCGGTGAAGAAGGCGTTGAGCTCGAGCAGCGAGAACGCGGCCCGCACCACCGTGGCCAGCCCGGACTCGGCGAGCCCCAGGTCCTCTCGCATCGCCGCGGCGTCCTCGTCGGAGAGCTCGCCCAGCTCTGACTCGAGCCGGGCCGAGACCGCGACCGCGCGCGCGCCCTGGGCGGCGGCATGCTCGGCGATCGCCTCCGGGACGGCGTCGGAGCCCTCCTCGACGTTGGCCACGAACAGGACCGGCTTGGCGGTCAGGGGCGCCAGCAGGGTCATCGCGTCGGGAGCATCCGGGGGTGGCGGGACGGTGCGCGCCGGCCGGCCCGCCGACAGGGCCTCGATCAGCTGCCCGAGCCACCGGGCCTCGGCGATGGCGTGGCGGTCTCCGCTCTTGGCGGTGCGCGCGGCGCGATCCAGCCGGCGCTCGGCCTGCTCGAGATCGGCGTAGATGAGCTCGGTCTCGATCGTCTCGATGTCGGCGAGGGGGTCAACCCGGCCCTCGGGATGCACCACGCTCTCATCCTCGTGGGCGCGCACGACGTGGACGATGGCGTCGGTCTCCCGGATGTTGGCCAGGAACTGGTTGCCCAGACCCTCGCCGCGATGAGCACCGGCCACCAAGCCCGCGATGTCGTGAAAGGCGATCGTGTCGTGCACGAGCTCGGAGGCCCGAACGGTCTCGGCGACGACCGCGAGTCGCTCGTCGATCACCGGCACGATGGCCACGTTGGGCTCGATCGTGGTGAACGGATAGTTGGCCGCCGCGGCGGCCACGCCGGTCAGCGCCGTGAACAGCGAGGACTTGCCGGCGTTGGGCATGCCGACGATGCCCACCTTCATCGGCACGGGGTGTCTCCTGGGTGGGACGGTGGCGTGGTCACGGCCGTGACTGTAGAAGCAGTCAGCGCGGTGTACGGCGCCGGAGTCCGGGGCGGGCGCTCCCGGTGTCTCAGGCGCGGGCGGGCGGGCGCATGCCCAGGCGCGCCGGGCTGTCGTCGTCGCAGTCGGCGAAGAAGCCGCCGACCACGTCGAGCAGCTGCTCGATCCCGTCGGCGGCGAACAGGATCGGCTGATACCTGGTGATGTCGTAGTCGAGGGCGCCCATCTCGGCGATACAGAGCGGCCGGATCTCGGCGTGGCGGAACTCCTCGATCTCGCCGTAGGAGGACAGCAGGCCGGCGCCGTACGCCCGCAGCGCCCCGTCCTCCCAGAGGACGCCGAACTCGATCGTGAACCAGAAGACGGTGGAGAAGAACTTCCTGCCCGCGGGCGTCTCGAGCCGGCGCGCGGCCCGGCCGGCGAGCCGGTTGAGCTCGGCCAGCCGGGGGCTGGCGAGCAGCCCGCCATGACCAATCACCTCGTGGATGAGGTCGGGCTCAGGCGTGTACAGGGGTCGCGCGTGATGGCGGATGTACTGGGTGGAGTGAAAGACCCCGTCGGCGAGGGAGCCGTAGAAGTCATCGAAGGCGACCAGGCCGGCGGCCGGGTGGTATCCAAAGCCGGTGAGCGGCGACAGACGGGCGCCGACCTCGTCGAGCTGGGGTATCCGGTCTGCCGGGAGGCACAGCGAGCCAAGTGCCCGGCGATACTCCGCGCACGCCAGGCGCTCGTGCTTGACCGCAAGCTCCCGGCAGACCCGACGCCAGACCTCCCGTTCGTCCGGCGTGTAGTCGACGTGGGGGACCGGCTGCCCGGGCTGCCAACGCAGCGCCTGGCCGGCGATGCGGGAGCGCCTGGCGCGGTAGTCCGGATCCCCGAAGCCTGGATGGCTCTCGTCGAGATGGACCGTGACCGCTCCATCGGCGGCCGTGGTCACCGGGGCGTAGAGCTGGGCCTCCTCAAACACCGCTGTTGAGGACCTCGGCCTCGCGATCGCCGTCCCGCGCCCAGGAGAGCGGATACTCGTCATCGTCGATTCCCCGGCACAGCGTGGTCAGGTGCAGCGGCCGGAAGGTGTCGCACATGACCGCGAGCTCGTTGGTGAAGCGCTGGCCGATCGACCGCTCGGCCAGACCGGGCGCGGGTCCGTGGGGCAGGCCCGACGGGTGCAGGGTGACCGACCCGACGTCGATCCCGCGGCGTGACCCGAAATCGCCGGAGACGTAGTAGATCATCTCCTCGGACTGAAGGTTCGAGTGGTTGTAGGGGATCGGGATCGCATCCTCGTGCCAGTCCAGGGGGCGGGGGCAGAAGGAGCAGATGACGAAGTTCGGGCCCTGAAAGGTCTGATGCACCGGCGGTGGCATGTGCACGCGGCCGGTGACTGGCTCGAAGTCGTCGACGTTGAACGTGTAGGGATAGACGAAGCCGTCCCATCCGACCACGTCCAGGGGGTGGTAATCGAGGCCGTAGCGCTGATAGCCGCCCCGGGCCCTGACCACCAGCTCGTGGTCGCCACGATCTCGGTGGGTGACGAGCTCGCCCGGGGGGTGGAAGTCCCGGTGTGAGTAGGGAGCATGCTCGAGCAGCTGTCCGTAGCGATTGCGGTAGCGCTGAGGCGTCTCGATCTCCCCGGGGGTCTGGAAGGTCAGCCACAGCTGCTCGTCGTGCGGGCGGAAGCGATACGTCGTCCCGCGCGGGATCACGATGTAGTCGCGCCCACCGTAGGGCAAGGTGCCAAACGTGGTCTCGAGCTCGCCGGAGCCCCGGTGCACGAAGATCACCTCGTCCCCCTCGCCGTCGCGGAAGAACACCTCCTGCTCCTCCCGGGGGCGGCAGATCCCGATCTCGACGTCGTCGTTGTACATCAGCACGCGGCGCCCGAACACCGGATCGCCGCCCGCCGGCACCTGACGGGAGTCGAACAGATGATGAGAGTGGGCGGCCGGGACCCACTCATCGCGCTCGATCGCCGTGAACGACCCCAGATCGCTCACCCGGCAGGGCGTCTGCAGGTGATACAGGATCGATTCGTTCCCGGAGAACCCCTCGAAGCCCATCACCTCCTCGGTCAAGAGCGTCCCGTCCTCGCGGAACGCCGTGTGGCGCTTGGCGGGTACTCGCCCGCGCCGCTCATAGCGCATGTCTGGTACCCGCGGGCGGGAGCACTACAGGTTCCCCCGCCGGTCCTGCTCGTGCTCGAGCGCCTCAAACAGAGCCTTGAAGTTGCCCTCCCCGAAGCCTCTGGCGCCGTGACGCTCGATCAGCTCGAAGAACACGGTCGGGCGATCGCCGACGGGGTTGGAGAAGATCTGGAGCAGGTAGCCCTCGTCGTCGCGGTCAACGAGGATCCCGAGGCGCCGCAGGTCGGCGACGTCTTGCGAGATGTCGCCGATGCGTGCGGGTACGTCGGCGTAATAGGACTCGGGGATCGGCAGGAACTCGACGCCGCGGGCGTTGAGCTCGGTGACCGCGGAGACGATGTCGGTGGTCGAGACGGCGATGTGCTGGACGCCGGCGCCCCGATAGAAGTCCAGGTATTCCTCGATCTGGGACTTGCGCTTGCCCTGGGCCGGCTCGTTGATCGGGAACTTGATCCGCCCCGAGCCGTCGGTGACGACCTTGGACATCAGCGCCGAGTACTCGGTCGAGATCGCCTCGTCGGAGAAGTGGATCAGCTCGGTCATGCCGAACACGCGCTCGTAGTAGCCCACCCACTCCTCCATGTGACCGAGCTCCACGTTGCCGACCACGTGATCGATCCCCACGAGCAACCCGGCCAAGCCGGCGGGCGCGGGCTCGCGCGCCGCGAAGCCGGGCAGGAAGGGGCCGTCATATCCGGCACGCTGGACGAACACGTGGCGGGTCTCGCCGTAGGTCTGCACCGAGGCCAGCATGACCGCCCCGTGCTCGTCTGCGAGCTCGTAGGGTGTCTGCAGCCCGCGGGCTCCATGTGAGACGGCGTACTCATAGGCCGCCGCCGCATCCGGAACGCTGAGCGCGATCGAGTGCACTCCGTCGCCGTGGCGCTTGTGGTGCTCGCCGATCTCGTCATCGCCGGTCAGGGTTCCAGTCAGGACGAGCCTGATCCGGCCCTGCTGGAGCACGCGCGAGACGCGATCCCGGGTCCCGGTCTCCAGCCCTCGATAGGCGGTCTCGGTGAAGCCCCAGGCCCGCGCGTAGTAGTAGGCGGCCTGGGCGGCGTTGCCGACGAACAGCTCGAGGTGGTCGATACCGTGTATCGGCATCTGATCGACGGTGGGACGCGGTGGGGTGGCGAGAAGGGAGGTAGACACAATATGCAATGATCCGCGTGTCAGAGCGCCATCACAAGGCCGGTACGTTGTGTCCGAGGTCGTTTGAGTTGGCTTATGGACGATGTGGATAGAGCAATCGTTGCGCTGATGCGCGATAACGCCCGCCGGTCCTTTCAGGACATCGGTCAGCACGTCCACCTCTCGGCGCCGGCGGTCAAGCGCCGGGTGGATCGGCTGGAGCGCGACGGAGTGCTGCTCGGCTACACGGCGGTCGTCGACCCCGAGGCGTTCGGCTGGCAGGCGGAGGCGTTCGTGGATCTCTTCTGTGACGGCAACATGTCCGCCGCGGCGATCAAACGCGCCGTCTCCCGGGAGGCCGGCGTGGTGTCCGCGCACACGGTGGCCGGCGAGGCCAGCGCCCTGCTGCACGTGATGGCTCGCGACACCAAGGACCTCGAGCTCGCGCTGGAGCGGATCCGCGCCACCGCGGGGGTCACGCGGACCGTGACCGACGTGGTCCTCTCGACCCTGTTCGCGCGATGAGACGGCCCTTCCCCGACGGCCGACCGCCCTCGGTCCGCGACTTCATGGCCTTCGAGGAGCACATCCGCAACGCTGCTGCGGTCCGAGGGCGCGAGGTGCCAGAGGCCTGGTACCGGATCCCGGTCTTCTACTTCTCAAACCCGAGCGCCATCTACCAGGACGGCCAGGACGTTCCCAAGCCCGCCGACACGTCGATGCTCGACTACGAGCTGGAGCTCGCCTGCGTGATCGGCGAGGAGGGCCGTCCCGAGGGCTTCACGATCATGAACGACTTCTCGGCCCGGGATCTGCAGCAGATCGAGATGTCGGTCGGCCTGGGCCCCGCCAAGGGCAAGGATTTCGCGACCGCCCTGGGCCCGCAGCTCGTCTCGCCCGACGAGCTCCCCTCAGACCTGGACATGCGGGCCGTGGCCCGCGTCAACGGCGAGGTGCGAACGGATACGCGAACCGGCGCGATCCACTACTCGTGGAGCGAGCTGCTGGCGGCCGCTTCGCGCAACACCCCCGGTCTGCTCCCCGGTGACGTGATCGGCTCGGGAACCGTCGGCCGGGGATGCATCCTCGAGCACGACGACGGGCGCTGGCTGATGCCCGGCGATGAGGTCGAGCTCGAGATCGAGGGGATCGGGATCCTGCGCAACCGGATCGTGTAGGACGACGGCGCTCAGCGGCGCGGTGCGGTCAGGTCCCGAAGCCGACCCGATGGCCCTCGTTGTCGACCAGGATATAGACGATCTTGGTCACGTCGAGCGCGATCGTCCCGTCCTCGGCCTTCAGGTCGTGCCAGGTTCCCGAGTCCAGTGCCTGGCGGAGGCTGGTCAGCTCGTCGGGAGGCACCCGGGCGCTCAGCACGGGTCCGCCGATGAAGCCGATGTTGATCTTCTGGGGCTTGTCGTTGTCCATCTTCAGTGTCCTTTGGCTGGCTGGACGATCTCGGTCAGAACCCCGCCGGTGGAGGCGGGGTGCAGGAAGGCCACCCGTGACCCGCGGATGCCCGTCCGGGGATGCTCGTCGATCAGGCGCAGGCCGGCACTCCGGCAGGCGTCGAGGGTCTCCTGCACGGAGGCGACGCGATAGGCGACGTGATGCAGTCCGGCGCCCCGGCGGCTGATGAACTTGCCGACGGCGGTCTCCGGGCTCAGCGGAGCGATGAGCTCGAGGTGGCCGTCGCCCACGTCCAGCAGCGCCGCATCCACCCCCTGATCGGGGACGGTCTCGCGGTGAACGAGTGGCATGCCCAGCTGGTCGCGGTAGATGGTCAGCGCGGCGTCGAGGTTCTCGACGGCTACGCCCACGTGGTCGATCGCGGACAGCATGAGGCCGCGGAGGATACGCGACCCCTGCCGGAGACTCTCAGAGGACCTTCTGCAGGCGAGGGTTGGGCGAGTAGCCGCGCCCCACCTTCGCGCACGGCCGGCCGTCGAGCAGAACCACGTCAGCGGTGAAGTCGTTCTCGCCACGGATCAGGGAGGACCCGACGCCGTAGGCGTCGACCGCGACTCCCGACGCTTCGAACTCCCGGATGCGGCTCGCTGTGAAGCCGCCGCTGGCCACGATCTTGACGTCGGTGAAGCCGTCGCCGTCCAGTGCGCCTCGAACCTTCTCGACCAGCCGGGGGTTGACCCCGGTCGGCTTGAAGCCCCCCATCTCGTGCCACAGCGAGCGGTCGACGAGTTGCTCGGAGGTGTCCAGGCGCACGCCCCAGAGCTTGGGGTCGAGCGCCTCGGCGACCTCGAGCGCAGTCCGCACCGAGTCGTTGTCGAAATCCACGAGCACGGTGATGTTCATCTCCTCGTGGAAGCGGTCGGCGAACTTGGTCGCCGCCTTGACGGTGTCGCCGCCGTAGGCGGCGATCAGGCCGTGAGGCACGGTGCCGATGCCGCGGCCCCCCCACCACGAGGCCTGGGCGTCGGTGGAGACGCCGATCGCGCCGGCCACGTGGGCGGCCCAGCCGTCTCCGGTCTGCACCAGCCAGTGGTCGTGGCGGGCGGGGAAATAGAAGATCTGCTTGCCGCGGGCTGCCTCCACGACCTCGTAGACGTTGCGCATGATCAGCGAGCGCCGGGCCATGGACCCCAGATAGACGGTCTCGAGGTGGGCGAACAGCGAATAGTCGCCCTCGATCGTCATGACGGTCTCCCGGGGAGCGATCCGATCGCCTTCGCGCAGGGCATGGACGTCGAGCTGGTCCCAGCCGAGAATCCACTCGCCGTTGGACTCATAGCCGGAGCACGTCTTGAGGACCGCGATCGCCTCGTCGATCCCGCCCAGCAGCGAGTCCTCCTTCTGGAAGACCTGCATGGTCACGTGCGGATGCTCGCCCTCGTCCTCGAGCAGCGTCTTGGTGAGCACGAAGTAGGCATCCGAGTAGTAACCGGCGCGGATGCGGTCGACGGGCAGGCGGAAGATCTCAGGAGTAAGCCGGGTCGAGACCTCGGTCGACATGGGCCGAGTTTATTGCGCGGCGCGTGCTCGCGGTGGTAGCGTCGGACGCGCGATGCTCGCCATACCTCGTCACTGACAGCCGTTTTCCCCGCGGCCCCCGCCTAGAGCGCGGCCGCCGTCCCGTCGTGTCCGGTTTGAGTCGAGAGTGTGATGAGTTCGTACCTGCGCGTCCTGCGCCACAAGGATTTCCGTTATCTGTACCTCGGTCAGTCGGCGAGTGCCGTCGGCGACCAGGTGGTGGTCGTCGCGCTGGCCCTCTACATCACCCAGCGGACCGGCTCGGCGACCGATCTCGGGCTCGTCCTGGCGGCACAGACCGTCTCGATGGTGGCCCTGCTCCTGTTCGGCGGCGTCTGGGCCGATCGTCTGCCTCGGCAAAAGATCATGGTGGCCGCGGACGTGGCCCGGGCGGTGCTGCACAGCCTGCTCGCCGTCCTGATCCTCACCGTGGGCGCCGGGGTGCTCGAGATGGTGGTGATCGAGTTCATGTTCGGGGCCGCGCGCGCGTTCTTTCAGCCCGCCTACACCGGGCTCATGGCTCAGGTCGCTCCGGCCGAGGAGATCCAGGACGCCCGGGCGCTCACCGAGCTCTCCACCAACCTGTCGATGCTCCTCGGCCCGGCGCTCGGAACCGCCCTGACCCTCGGTCTGGGAGCCGGCGAGGCGTTCGCGCTCGACGCCGCGACGTTCATCTTCGGCGCCTTGATGCTGCTGCGCGTCCGTCCGCGCCCGGGGCGTCGGGGACCGGCGCCGCAGTCGGTGGCGCGCGAGCTGCGCGCCGGCTGGGAGGAGGTGCGCTCGCGCTCCTGGGTATGGGCGACGATCCTGGCCTTCGCCGGAGCCGTGCTGTGCGTGTACGCGCAGTGGTACGCGCTGGCGCCCGGAATCTCGAAGCACCTATACGGGAGCGCCGGCGTGTTCGGGGTGCTCGAGAGCGTCGCCGGTGCAGGTGCCGTGGGGGGCGCGCTGGTGGCTCTGAGGTGGCGTCCCGCGCGGCCCTTGGCCGTGGGGCTGGTGCTCATCATGGCCTGGCCGGTGCAGGACATCGTGTTCTCGCTCGGGGCGCCGCTGGCCGCCGTCATCGGGTGCGCATTGGTGACCGGCTTTGGCTGGTCGCTGATGGGCGTCTTCTGGGAGACGTTGCTCGCGCGTCACATCCCGGCGCGCAGCCTGTCGCGCGTGAGCTCCTATGACTGGATGGGCTCGCTGGCCCTGCTGCCGCTGGGGTTCGTTGTCGCCGGACCCCTGGCCGCGGCCTTCGGGGCCCGCTCGGTGCTGGGCGTCGGCAGTGCGCTGGGGCTGGTGATGCTGGGGCTCGCGCTGCTGCCGCGCTCCACCCGTGAGCTTGGGGATTTCCCCTCAGCCCAGGAGCTCCCCGACGAGGTCGGAGTAGAAGCGGGTCGCGAACCCGAGGTCGCGTACGTCGATCCGCTCGTCCGCGTTGTGCACGAGCGGAGCCGCCTCTAGAAGCGTCTGGTGGCGCATGGGAAAGAATCCGTAGGCGACGCACTCCGGGAAGGCGGCGCGAAACCAACGTGAATCGGAGAAGCCCGGCAGAATCACGGGCACGGCGGCGGCGCCCTCGTCGTTGGCCTGGACCCAGCTGTCGATCGCGGTCATCAAGGAGCTCTCGACGGGCGAGGCGTTGCCGATCACCTGCTCGGTGAACTCGATCCGCAGCTGGTCGGACTCCTCGCCCAGCACCTGCGCGATCCGCCGCTGGACCGCGTCCTCGCCCAGGCCGGGGGGTACGCGGCAGTCGATTCGGACCTGGGCACGCGACGGGATCACGTTGATCTTGGTCGACGCGCTGCTCATCGTCGGGGTCAGCGTGACCCCGAACATGGGCTCCACCAGCGTGCGCAGGCGCGGATCGGCGGCTCCGATCTGCTCCAGGGCGGCGCCCGGGTCCTCCGGGTTCTCGCCGAGCCCCCGCAGCAATGCCGCCGGCGCCTCGGTGACCTCGAAGGAGTCAGGCTGATCGGCGAGCCGGGCCAGAACCGGGCCGAGCTTGAGGAGCGCGTTGTCGCCGGTCCGAGGCAACGAGGCATGGCCGGCGGTGCCCAGCGCGGTCACGTTGAAGCGGAAGATCCCCTTCTCCGCGCAGCAGACCCCGTAGCGGCGGCGACCCCGGTACTCGAAAATCTCTCCGCCGCCCTCGTTGAGCAGCATGTCGCAGCGCACCTTCTCGGGATGGGCGTCGGTCAGCCAGTGGGCGCCCAGGTCGCCGCCGGTCTCCTCGTCGGAGACGAAGACGAGCTTCAGGGCGCCGCTCTGCGGACGCCATCCTCCTCGGGCCAAGGCCGCTCCGGCGACCGCTTCGGCGGCGACCTGGGACTTCATGTCCAGGGCGCCGCGGCCCCACAGGAAGCCGTCGGCGAGATCCCCTGACCAGGGGTCGTGACGCCACTCGGCCGGGTCGGCCAGCACGGTGTCCACGTGGCCGAGCAGGCACAGGACCGGGCCGTCGGCGGCGGCGCGCAGGGTGGCCACCAGGTTTGGGCGATCGGGTTGCTCGGCGAGGATCTCGGTCTCGAACCCGGCGGCGCTCAGATAGCGGTCCAGGTACTCGATCGCGGGACGCTCGTTGCCGGGGGGATTGACCGTGTCGAAGCGAACCAGCGCCTGAAGCAGCTCGATGCTCTCATTCTGCAGCTCGGTCTGGGCCATCGCTGCCCCTCACCATATCCGCGTAGGATCCGCGCCGTGTCCGAGCCCGCCGATGAGATCTCGCTCGCGCTCGAGCTCGCCGATGTGGCCGACGCGATCACGTTGAGCCGCTTCCGGGCGGCCGACCTGGTCGTCGAGACCAAGCCCGACCTCACCCCGGTCAGCGAAGCCGACCGTGACGTCGAGCAGGCGCTGCGCGCGCGTCTGGCCGGCGAACGGCCCGACGATGCGGTGCTCGGCGAGGAGTACGGAGGCTCGGGGGACACGGCGAGCACCCGGCGCTGGATCGTGGATCCGATCGACGGGACCAAGGGGTACGTGCGGGGAATCGCCTCCTGGGCGACGCTGCTGGCCCTCGAGGAGGACGGTGTGCTGACCACGGCCGTCGTCTCGGCACCGGCTCTGGGATGCCGGTGGTGGGCCTCGCGGGGCTCCGGGGCGTTTGCCCAAGACGGTCTGCAGGCCCAGCCCCGCCGGCTGCACGTCTCGGGCGTGCGCGATCTCGCTGACGCCGCGCTGTCCTATGGAGGCCTCGAGGAATGGCGGGAGACCGGCCGGCTGCAGGGCCTGCTCGAGCTTTCGGCGCGCTGCTGGCGCAGCCGCGGCTACGGAGACTTCTGGAGCTACATGCTGGTTGCCGAGGGCGCGCTCGAGATCGGGCTGGACCCCACGGTCTCGCTGTGGGACCTGGCCGCTCCCATGCTGATCGTGCAGGAGGCGGGCGGGAGCTTCACCGACTTCGCGGGCACCGTCACGCCGGGCGGCGGGGACGCGATCGCCAGCAACGGCCTGGTGCACGACGCCGCGCGGGCGATCATCGCCGGCTGACGATCAGGACCGATCGGGCGGCGGGCGCTCTGCGGAGGCTCTCCGCCGCCGGCGAGGACGAGGACGGCGGGTCGCGCTTGCATACTGCATGACATGGAGAGGCTGTTCGGAGGAGACGACGCCGAGGCCGCCGGGTCGACTCCGGAGCGCGCCCCGGCGCCGGACGCGCCGCTGGCCACTCGGATGCGGCCGGCCACGGTCGATGAGCTGGTCGGCCAGGATCGGTTGCTGGGGGCCGGTTCGGCCCTGCGCCGGGCCATCGAGGAGGGCGACCCGCACTCGATGATCCTCCACGGGCCCCCCGGGAGCGGCAAGACGACCCTGGCGCGCCTGGTGGCCCAATCCTCGGAGGCCGCCTTTGAGGAGGAGAGCGCCGTGGCGGCCGGACGGGCCGAGGTCCGGGCGGTGATCGAACGCGCCGGCGAGCGCCTGCGCGGCTCGGGAAGGCGCACCGTGTTCTTCCTGGATGAGATCCACCGCTTCAACAAGGCTCAGCAGGACGCTCTGCTGCCGGCGGTCGAGGACGGCCTGATCACGCTGATCGGAGCCACCACCGAGAACCCCTACTTCTCGGTCAACTCGGCGCTGATCTCGCGCACGCAGCTCTATGAGCTGGAGGCGCTCGGGCCCGCGGACGTGCGTCAGCTGCTCGACCGGGCGGTCCAGCGCGGCCACTGTGGGCCGGCCGACAACGTCGACGAGGAGGCGCTCGAGTTCCTGGCGCAGCGATCGGGAGGCGACGCGCGCTCCGCGCTCAACGCTCTGGCCCTGGCCTGCGAGGCGGCGAGCTCGGCGGGAGAGCGGGTCACGCTCGCCCACGCCGAGGACGCCCTGCAGCGGCGCGCCCTGCTCTACGACCGCCAGGCCGACCAGCACTACGACACGATCTCCGCCTGGATCAAGGCCACCCGGGGGTCTGACCCCGATGCCTCCTTGTACTACCTGGCGGTAATGCTCGAGGGGGGTGAGGATCCCCGCTTCATCGTCAGGCGGATGGTGATCCTGGCCTCTGAGGACATCGGTAACGCCGATCCCCAAGCGCTGCTGGTGGCCACGGCGGCGGCGAGCGCCGTCGAGCACGTGGGCCTGCCCGAGTGCCAGTTCGCGCTCGCCCAGGCCGCCATCTATCTGTCGCTGGCGCCCAAGTCAGACGCGGCCAAGCGGGCCGTGTTCGCGGCCCGCGATTACCTGCGTGAGCGGGGCGCGGCCGTCCCGCCCGCGCAGCTGCGCTCCTCCACCCGCAGCGACGGCGGCTACGACAACCCCCACCGCCACGAGGGTCACCTCTCACCGCAGGAGCTGCTGCCCGACGAGGCGGTCGGGGCTCGGTTCTACGCGCCCGACGAGGCCGAGGCTGAGCTGCGCGATCGTCTGGCCGAGATCCGGCGCGGACGCGGCCGCGCCGGTGAGTAGCCCAGCGCCGCGGCGGCCGCGCCGGTGAGTAGCCCGGGCCGCGGCGCCCTGATGTGATGCGACTAAGGCCCGCATACGGTGCATTAGTCGCATCACATCCCCGGTCGGGGCCGACGCGTGGTCGGCTAGCGCCTCCCGGCGGCACCCGCGAAGCTACTACAGTGTAGGAAGTGAATCCGCCTTTCGACCCGGGGGCGCTGCTCGCCCGCTCCTATGTCCTTCCGCGGGGTCCGCGCGTGATCCTGCGCCGGCTCGCGTGCGCGATCTACCGCGCATCGGCGAGCTGCTGATGCGCCAGGGAATCGACCCCGACGAGCTCGAGCTGGCCCGGCTGGTGCGCTTCGATCCCCGCCGGCGGTTGGTCATCTGCGCCACCGCGCTGGTTGGCTCGGTGGACGCCGTGGTCGGGGTGGGCGCCATCGACCTGGGCGACCGCGACGCGCCGGTGCCCAGTCTGGTGGTGGTCGACCACGGCGCCACCGAGGGCCTGGCCGAGCTCATCTCCGAGGCGCTGATCGGCCGGGCGCGGACTGCGGCCGGCGCCCGCGCCGCCTGACCGGCGACCTGGCTTCGGAAATCCAGTTACGCTGTGGGCTTCGCATGACCGCCACGGCGACCGCGAAGCTCGACTCCCACAGTCCCAGCACGGGTGCGCTCATCGACAGCGTCCCGGTGACCGGTCCCGACGAGGTCCAGGCGGTCGTCGACACGGTCGCCAAGGTGCAGCCGTTCTGGGCTCAGCTCACGCTGCGCGACCGGGCTCGCTACCTGGAGCGCGCCGCACAGGTGCTCATCGACGAGTCAGACGACATCCGTGACCTGATCGTCCGCGAGCAGGGCAAGCCCCGCAACGAGGCGTTCTCGATGGAGCTGCTGCCCACGATCGACGCGCTGAGCTGGATCGCGGGCGAGGGGCAGCGCATCCTGGCCGACGAGAAGATCCCGATGCCCCAGCTGTTCCTCAAGACCAAGCGGTCCGCGTTCACCTACGAACCGCTGGGCGTGATCGCGGTCATCGCTCCGTGGAACTACCCGTGGAGCATCCCGTTTGGGGAAGTCGCAATGGCGCTCATGGCCGGCAACGGGGTCGTCCTCAAGCCGGCCTCCCTGACCCCGTTGATCGGCGAGCGGATCCGCAAGGTGTTCGAGCGCGCGGGGGTGCCCGAGGGGCTCATCCGCGTCATCCACGGTCCCGGTACCGGCTCGGCGCTGGTGAGGTCGACGGTCGCCAAGGTGTTCTTCACCGGCTCGGTGGAGACCGGCCGCGCCGTCGGCGAGCAGTGTGCGCGCCAGCTCAAGGGCTCGGTCCTGGAGCTCGGCGGCAAGGATCCGATGATCGTCCTGCCCGACGCCAATCTCGAGCACGCCATCGCCGGCGCGCTCTGGGGAGGCTTTGCCAACGCCGGTCAGACGTGCTCGGGAATCGAGCGCGTCTACGTGATGAGCGACGTGGCCGAGCGCTTCATCGCCGGGGTGGTCGACGGCGCCCGGTCCCTGACCATCGGCGATCCGCTGCAATGGAACACCGAGATCGGCCCGATGGTGTCAAGCGAGCAGTTCGCGCTGGTCGGGGAGCTGGTCGATGACGCGGTGGCCGCCGGCGCCCGGTTGCTCTGCGGTGGCCGGGTGAGTCCGGCTCCGGAGGGACTGCATGGGGACTTCTTCGCCCCCACGGTGCTGACCGGGGTCACCCATGAGATGCGGATCATGCGCGAGGAGATCTTCGGCCCGGTGCTTCCGATCATCGTCGTGGACTCCGAGGACGAGGCCGTCACGCTCGCCAACGACAGCGATTTCGGGCTCGGCGCCTCGGTGTGGACGTCGGATCGCGGCAAGGGTGAGCGGATCGCCCGCGAGCTCGCGTCGGGCATGGTCTGGATCAACGACCACATGTTCAGCCACGGCGCCTGCCAGTGCTCATGGGGCGGGGTCAAGGAGTCCGGGCTGGGACGCACCCACTCCAAGTTCGGGCTCTATGAATGCGTCAACATCAAGCTGCGCGTCTGGGACCCATCGGCGATCCGCAACCCGTGGTGGTATCCCTACGACGAGACGCTCGGGAGGGCCCTGCGCCAGACGTCGATCCTCCTGTACGGGCGTCCGTCGATTCGCGCCGCGGCGTTGCGAGACGGTGCTGCGCCGCTGCTGCGGCTGGGCTCGCGGCTGGCCCGCGACGCGATCCGGCGGTAGGCACTCCGCTCCGGTGCTGCGGGGCTTGGCTTTTTGCACCACACCTGGCCCCGGCTACGCTTAACCCATGCCCGCCCAGGCCTACGCCGGCAAGGAGTGCGTCTGCCAGATGCGCAAGGGGATCTGCGATCAGTCGTGCGTGCGCGACATGCTCGAGACCCCGTTCTACATCGCCTGCCTGCGCCTCAAGGGTCGCCGTTGCGTGGTCATCGGAGGTGGCGACGTGGGCCTGGAGAAGGTGGAGGGGCTGCTGGCCTGCGACGCCCGGGTGACCCTCGTGGCGCCCGACGCTCATCCGGCGCTCCAGGAGTTCGCCGGGGAGGGCTCGATCCGGTGGGAGCGCCGTCAATACGTCGGCGGCGACCTGGACGGCTGCCTGATCGCGATCGCGGCCACCGGCGACACCGACGTCAACATCCGGGTGTTCAATGATGCCGAGCAGCGCGCGATGCTCGTCAACGTGGTCGACGTGCCGCCGCTGTGCAACTTCATCCTGCCGGCGATCGTGCGCACCGGTCCCCTCGCCGTGGCCATCTCCACCGCCGGTGCCTCGCCCGCGCTCGCCAAGCGGATGAAGCGCGAGATCAGCGAGCTCTTCGGCGAGCCCTATGCGGATCTGGCGGTGATGCTCAACGACGTCCGCGGGTGGGCCAAGGGAACCCTGCCCACCTATCAGGACCGCAAGGAGTTCTTCGAGGGGATCGTGGGCGGCGAGCCCGATCCGATCGAGCTGCTCCGGGCCGGCGACGTGGGCGCCGTGCGCGACCTGATCGAGTCGGCTCAGCTGTCCTACGCGCCGGCGTGAGCCCGAGGCCGCTCGCGACCGCAGGGGCGCGCGCATGAACGAGCTCACCCACCTCGACTCGGCCGGCCGGGCCCGGATGGTCGACGTCGGCGACAAGCCCGCCGCGGCGCGCCGAGCGCTGGCTCGGGCCGTGGTCAGGGTCTCGTCCCGGGCCGCCGAACGGGTGCAGGCCGGCGACGCACCGAAGGGTGACGTTCTCGGGGTGGCCCGGATCGCGGGCATCCAGGCGGCCAAGCGAACCGCGGAGCTGATCCCGCTGTGTCATCCCCTGGCCCTCAGCTTCGTGGGCGTCGAGGGCTCGATCGACGTCCAGCGGGGAGAGATCGAGCTGCTGGCCGAGGTGCGCACCACCGGCCCCACCGGCGTCGAGATGGAGGCCCTGACCGCCGCCTCGGTCGCGGCGCTGACCGTCTACGACATGGTCAAGGGGATCGAGCGCGGCGCTGAGATCGCCTCGGTGGTCCTGCTCGAGAAGTCGGGCGGGCGCTCGGGCGACTGGCGGCGTTAGCTCCCCCGACGATGCGCCGATGTGCGCATCAGCACGAGCTCCCACGTGCCTGACAGTGGCGACGGCGCGCCGGACCCTATCCTGAGGCGGCTATGAGAACCGCGATCCTGACCGTCTCGACCTCGGTGGCCGCCGGCGAAACCGAGGATCGCTCGGGCGCCGCCCTGGCTGAGCTTGCCCGGGCCGCCGGCGCCGAGATCGTCGCCAGCGACGTGCTCCCCGACAACCGGACGGCGATCGAGGACTGGCTGCGCGCGCACGTGGCCGAACACATTCCGCTCATCTTCACCACGGGGGGAACCGGACTCACCGATGACGACGTGACCCCGGAGGCCACGCGCGCGGTGATCGAACGCCCCGCCCCCGGGTTCGCCGAGGCGATGCGCGCCGAGGCGCTGCGGTACACGCCGATGGGCATTCTCACGCGGGGCGAGTCGGGGATCGCCGGGCGATCTCTGATCATCAACTTCCCGGGAAACCCGAAAGCGATCAGTGAGCTCTTCCCGGTGATCGCGCCGACGCTCGAGCACGTCGTGGCGACGCTGCAGCGCGAGAGTGGCACAAGAACCCCCGGCCATTGAGCTGCGCGGGCTCGCCCGATACTTCGGGGAGCGCGTAGCGCTGCGTGAGGTGTCGGTGCGCGTGGCGCCGGGCACGACCCTGGCCGTGCTCGGGCGCAACGGCGCCGGGAAATCGACCCTGCTGCGGATCCTGGCCACGCTCCTGCGTCCTCACGAGGGCGACGTGCTCGTGTTCGGCGAGCCCCTGCCCCGCCGGGCCTTCAACGTACGCGCCCGGCTCGGCCTGCTGGCCCACGAGCCGCTGCTCTACCGGGAGCTGAGCGGCCGCGAGAACCTCGAATACCACGCCGGATTGCACGGGGTGCGACGCGGGCGCGTGCAGGAGGTGCTCGAGGCCGTGGGCATGGAGCGCCGCGCCGGCGACCCGGTCCGCCTGCTCTCCCGCGGCATGGTCCAGCGCTTGGCGGTGTGCCGCGCGGTCCTGCATGAGCCCGAGCTGCTGTTGCTCGACGAGCCCCGCGCCAACCTGGATCCGGCGGCCTCGGAGCTCGTGGAGCCGCTGATCGGACGCCAGTCCGGCGCCACCCGCGTGCTCACCAGCCACGATCCCGGCTCCGCGCTGGCCGAGGCCGACCTGGTGCTGGCCCTCAAGGACGGCCGACCCGCCTTCATCGGGCCCCCCGAACAGCTCGGCGAGAGCCAGCTGAGAGACCTCTACGCATGAGGACGGCGCTGATCCTGCTGCGCAAGGACCTCCGGTTGGAGCTGCGGACCCTGGAGACCGTGCCGGCGATGGTGCTGTTCGCCGTGGTCACGTTCGTCATCTTCCACTTCGGGCTCAATCGGGACACGATCGACGGACAGCTGGCCGCCGGCGTGCTCACGGCCACGCTCCTGTTCGCGTCGATGCTCGCAATCAACCGGCTGTTCGTCGCCGAGCGCGAGCAGGGTGGGTTCGATGCCTTCCTGCTGGCGCCCGTGGACCGCAGCGCGATGCTGCTCGCCAAGGCGGCGGCGCTGTTCCTGTTCATGGTTGCGCTCGAGGTGATCGCGGTGCCGGCGTTCGGGCTGTTCCTGCTCGGTCCGTCCCTGGGCCCCCCGCTGCCCGGCTTGATCCTGGTGCTGGTGCTCGCCGACCTCGGCCTGGCGGTGATCGGAACGCTCGTCTCGGCGATCGCCGTGCACACCCGGGCGCGCGATCTGATCGGCCCGATCATCGGGCTGCCCCTGCTCATCCCCGCGCTGATCGCCACCGCACGGGCCGCGGGGCCGCTCCTGCGCACCGTCGATCCCGCGTCTGCTCCGCCCGGCAAGTGGGTGGCCATTCTGGCTCTTTATGATTTGGTATTCGCACTGCTCGCCTACGCGGTGTTCGACTTCCTCCTGGAGGATTAGTGCCTTCCACCACTTACGGCAAGGGGCTTCGCGGTCTCTCGCTAGCCACCATCCTGACCATCGGCCTGGCCCTCGTGCTGGTCTTCTTCTACGCGCCCCTGGACGCCAATCAGGGCTTCGTGCAGAAGATCTTCTACATCCACGTGCCGCTGGCGATCGTCTCCCTGTGCGGCTTCGTGTTCGGAGCCCTCATGGCGGTCGGCTACCTGCGCACCGGCGAGCGCAAGTGGGACATGCGCTCCTACGTGGCCATCCACATGGCGCTGATCTTCGGGATCGGCGGGCTGATCACCGGCTCGATCTGGGCCAAGGCCTCCTGGGGCCACTGGTGGGTCTGGAATGAGCCCACGCTCGTGTCGTTCCTGATCGTGCTTCTGCTGTTCGCCACCTATCAGCCGCTGCGCTTCTCCATCGAGGACCCTGAGCGCCAGTCTCGCTATGCGAGCGTGTTCTCGATCGTGGCCGGCGCCTTCGTGCCGCTGAACTTCATCGCGGTGCGCCTCTCGACCCAATACGTGCATCCGCGGGTGCTGACGCTGACCGGCGGCAACCTGCCCGCCTCGATGGGGCTCACCTTCGTGATCTCCCTGATCGGGATCACGCTGCTCTACACGACCCTGTGGAAGTACGAGATGACGGCCAAGAATGCCCGCTCGCAGGTCCGCCGGCTGCGACGTACCCTGCTCGGCGAGGACTCGGTGAGCCCGATGCGGCGAAGCGCGGCGCCGTCATGAGCCTGCTCTTGGCCGTGGCTCCCGCACTACCGCTGGGCAAGGCGGGCAAGTTCGTCGCCGCCGCCTACATTGTCTTCGTGGCTCTGATCCTCATCTACGTGGGAATCATGGCCATCCGCGCTCAACGTCTGGAGCGAGAGCTCGATGAGCTGCAGCGCGACGTCGAGGCGATGCGCGCTCAGCGGGCGCCCGACCGCCAACCGGAGTCGGTGCTGTGAGCGAGCTGCTGGCGATCGGGGTCTCGCACAAGACCGCGCGGGTCGAGGTGCGCGAGCGCCTGGCGCTGACCGAGGCCCGCTTGGCGAGCTTCATGCGCGACCTTCGCGGCGTGGCCGAGGTCCACGAGGGCGTTGCCATCTCGACCTGCAACCGCACCGAGCTCTACCTGGTGGTCGGGGACCCGGTCGAGGCCGAGAGCGCCGTCCTGGGGATGCTGGCCGCCCAGGCCGGGATCCGGCCCACCGAGCTGGCCACCGCCATCTACTCGCACCGCAACTGCGATGCGGCGCGCCACCTCTACCGGGTCGTGGCGGGGCTGGATTCGATGATCATCGGCGAGGCCGAGATCCAGAGACAGACCAAGCGGGCCTACGAGACCGCGCTCGCCCAGGAGACCACCGGTCCGCTGTCCAACCGCCTGTTCAGCGCCGCCCTGGCCACCGGCAAGCGCGTGCGCACCGAGACCGCCATCGGCGAGCGCCAGCTCTCCCTGCCGTCCGTGGCGGTCGCCCTCGCTCGCGAGCAGATGGGGGACGCGGAATCGGAGCGGACGGGGCAGGGCATCCGTCCGGTCCGTCCGGCGCTGACGGGCCGTGAGGTGGTCATCATCGGCACCGGCGAGACCAGCGAGCTGGCCGCCCGGGCGCTGGCTGACAGTGGCGCGCGCACCGTGTTCGTGGCCACTCGCCGGCGCGATCGAGCCCTCAGCCTCGCCCGCCGCTTTGGGGGCTCGAGCGTCAGCTTCGACGAGCTCCCCGAGGCGCTCGAGCGCGCGGACATCGTGGTCGCGGCCACGGCGTCGCCCCACCTGTTGCTGGAGGTTGCAGAGCTCGCCGAGGTGATGGCGCTCCGTGAGGGGCGGCCCCTGCTGCTGATCGACCTCGCGGTGCCGCGTGACATCGACGCCGCCTGCGCTCGGCTGGAGGGCGTCTCCCTGTATGACATCGATGACCTTCAGGCGGTCGTCAACCGCAACCGCCGGGTTCGCCAGGCCGAGGCCCGCCGGGCCGAGGGAATCATCGAGGAGGAGATCGGGCAGTTCGCGGCCTGGTTGGGATCGTTGGAGGTCCTGCCCACGCTGGCCGCGCTGCGCACCCACGCCACGCGCATCGCCGAGCAGGCGGTTCGCGAGAACGACGGCCGGTGGGAGGCGGCCTCGCCGCGTGACCGCGAGCGCATTGAGGCGATCGCCCGGGCCATCGTCAACCGCCTGCTGCACGAGCCGACCCTGCGGATGAAGGACATGCAAGACGACCGCGTGCACGCTCGGATGGCCCTGGTCCGCGACCTGTTCGGGCTGACCGTGGCCGAGGACGGGACGGGAGCCGCCGAGCCTCGGCGCGATCAGGCGCAACCGGCTCCGTCGCAGCATGTCGAGTCGGAGCCCGGTGAGCCCGCGGCGGGGCTCGCCCAGGTCCGCGCGCTGTCCGCCCGGGCCCGAGCCGGCACCAGCCGGCGATCCTGATGCGCATCGGCACGCGCGCCAGCGCGCTCGCGCTGGCGCAGGCCGCGTGGGTGGCCCAGCGCCTGGAGGGGGCGGGGGTCGATATCGAGATCGTGAAGATCACCACCCTGGGTGATCGCGGAGCCGCGGTCGCCGACAAGTCGCGCTGGGTCTCCGAGCTGGAGCGGGCCCTCCTGGACGATCGGATCGACGTCGCCGTCCACTCGGCCAAGGACGTGCCCACCGAGCTGGGCGAGGGCCTGGAGCTCGTGGCGGTACCCCCGCGCGCCGACCCGCATGACGTGATCTGTGGCGCGCGCGGCCTCGGCGACCTGCGGCCGGGCGCGCGGATCGGCACGAGCAGCGTCCGGCGCGCCGCCCAGCTGCGCGCCGTGCGCGATGACGTCGAGGTCGTCGAGCTCCGCGGCAACGTGGACACGCGGCTGCGCAAGCTCGCCGAGGGGGAGGTCGACGCGGTGGTTCTGGCGCTCGCCGGATTGGAGCGCCTCGGGCGCGCCGGCGAGGCCGGCGGGGTGATCGACGAGTTCGTGCCCGCCGCCGGCCAGGGGGCGCTGGCCCTCGAGGCCCGGTCGGGCGCGCTGGAGACCAGCGTGCTTGGAGCCGTCAGCGACACCTCGTCCATGGAGTGCCTGGGCACCGAGCGCGAGCTCGTGCACGCGCTGGGCGCCTCGTGCAACACCCCGGTGGGCGCCCACGCGCGGGCCCTGGGCGATGGGCAACTGGAGCTGGTCGGCTGGGTCGGTCTGCCCGATGGGTCGGCCTGGCTGCGCGACGCCGTGTCCGGAGCGCCCGAAGCGGTCGGGGCGCAGTGCGCGCGGCGCATGCTCGCCGCCGGCGCCGCCGACCTGCTGGCGCGCGCCGAGACGGAGCTGGCCGCGTGACGGTTTATCTGGTGGGGGCCGGTCCGGGCGATCCCGGTCTGCTCACGGCGCGGGCCCTGGAGCTAATCGCTGCCGCCGACGTGATCGTCTATGACCGGTTGATTCCCGTGTCGGCGCTGGAGGGGGCCCGTGGCGACGCCGAGTTGGTGTACGCGGGCAAGGAGGGCGGCGGCCCGTCGGTCTCCCAGGAGGACATCCAGCGGCTCCTGCTCGAGCATGGCGCTGCCGGGCGACTGGTGGTGCGCCTCAAGGGGGGAGATCCGTTCGTCTTCGGTCGCGGCGGAGAGGAGGCCGAAGCCCTGCACGCGGCCGGCATCGGCTTCGAGGTGGTGCCGGGGATCACCGCCGGTGTCGCTGCCTCCGCCTATGCGGGCATTCCGGTGACCCACCGAGACGCGGCCAGCGCCGTGGCTTTCGTGACCGGGCACGAGGACCCCGCCAAGCCCGAGTCGGCGCTTGACTGGAGCGCGCTGGCGAGGTTTCCGGGCACCCTGGTCGTCTACATGGGCGTCCGTCAGCTGGCCACGACCGCCGAGCATCTGATCGCGGGCGGGCGGCCCGCGGACGAGCCCGCTGTGGTGATCGAGCGCGGGACGCTGCCCGACCAGCGCGTGGTCACCGGGACGCTGGAGACGATCGCCGACGTCGCCGCCGCCGAGGGGGTGCGCGCGCCGGCGATCTCGCTGTTCGGGCCCGTGGCCGAGCTGCACGAGAGCCTCTCCTGGTTTGATGCCAGGCCGCTGGCCGGGGTGAGCATCGCCGTCACCCGCGCCCGCGCCCAGGCGAGCGCGCTGGCCGCGCGGCTGCGCGACCTGGGCGCCGGCGCCGTGGAGGCCCCGGTGATCAGGATCGCCCCCATCGAGGGTCCGCCACCCGAGCCGGGACGCTACGACCTGGTCTGCCTGACCAGCCCCAACGGGGTCGGGCTGCTGTTCGCGCGTCTGGAGGCGGCCGGCCTCGACGCGCGTGCCCTCCACGGGGCCCGGGTGGCTGCGATCGGTCCCGGGACCGCGGCGGCCCTGGGCGAGCACGGCGTGATCGCCGACGTGGTGCCCGAGCGCTTCATCGCCGAGGGACTGGTGGAGGCGCTGGCCGAGGTGCCCGTCTCCCGAGCGCTGGTCGCCCGGGCCGCCGAGGCTCGCGACGTGTTGCCCGAGGCGTTGCGCCGACGGGGCGCCGAGGTCGAGATCATGACCCTGTATGAGACGGTCGCCGAGCCTCTGACCGAGGCCCAGCGCCTCGCGGTGGCCGGTGTCGACTACGTGACCTTCACCTCGTCCTCGACCGTGCGCTTCTTCTTCGACGCGGTGGGCGGCGGCGGTCTGCCCGAGCGGGTCCGCCTGGCCAGCATCGGCCCGGTCACCAGCGACGCGCTGCGCGAGCGCGGGCACGAGCCTGATGTCGAGGCCGAGCAGCACGACATCGACGGTCTGGTTGCAGCCCTGGTGGCCGATGTGGCCCGGCGGGCAGTGGCCGCCTAGCGCCGGCATCTAGTGTTCGGTCACTAGCCGCGCGATGGCCCAGCCCTTCATCACCTTCCTGTCGGACTATGGACTCCAGGACGACTTCGTGGGCGTCTGCCACGCCGTGATCGCGAGAGTCTGTCCCTCGGCCCGAGTCATCGACATCACCCACGGGATCCGGCGTCACGATATCCGCGTGGGGGCGATGATCCTCGCCCGGGCGCTGCCGTTCTCGCCCCTCGGCGTTCATCTGGCCGTGGTCGACCCCGAGGTCGGCGCCCAGCGTCGTGCCGTCGCCCTGCGGCTGGCCGACGAGCGCCTTCTGGTCGGTCCCGACAACGGGCTGCTGTGGCTGGCCGCGGAGGCCGGCGGGGGAGTGGTGGAGGCGGTGGAGATCGCCCGCTCGCCCTTCCGCCTGGAGCCGGTCTCGGCGACCTTCCACGGTCGCGACATCTTCGCTCCGGTCGCCGCGCACCTGGCCGCGGGGGCGCCCCTGGCCGAGGCCGGCGACCCGATGAGCGCCGACGAGCTGGTGACGCTGGAGCTGCCCGAGCCCCACCTGCGCGACGGCGTGCTGATCGCCCACGTCCGCTACGTCGATCGCTTCGGCAACCTCCAGCTCGACGCCGGCCACGAGCTCCTCGCCGGGTCGGGGCTGAAGCTCGGGCGCCCGGTCACCCTCGAGTTGCCCGGCGTCGTGCATCCCGCCCAGTACGTGCGCACCTTCGCGGACGGGGTCCGCGACGCGCTGATGCTCTACGAGGATGCGCAGCGCCACCTGGCGGTGGCCGTCAGCCAGGGTGACGCCGCGGCCCGGCTGGGGCTCGGGGTCGACGACGAGCTGCGGATCCGGGCGCGGTGAGCGCCCCGGCGGGGCCGAGGGAAGCGGAGCGGAGGCCGGGGGCGCAATCGGGGCCGGGGCTGGGCCTGCCGAGGCTGCACCTGCGGGTGACCGACTCCACCAACACCCGTGCCCGCGAGCTTGCCGCAGCGGGCGCCCCGCACGGAACCCTGGTCACCGCCGCCGAGCAGAGCGCCGGACGTGGCCGCCAGGGCCGGACCTGGAGCGCGCCCGCCGGCCGGGCGCTCCTGTGCTCGCTGGTCCTTCGCGACCCGCCGCGGCTGCTGCCCCTGGCTGCCGGGGTCGCGGTCGCCGAGGTGGTGGCCAGGCGGGGGGCGGAGGTGATGGCGGGAGATGGGGCCGAGCCTCAGCTCAAGTGGCCAAACGACGTGCTGATCGGCGGACGCAAGGTCGCCGGGGTGCTCGTCGAGGGTCGCCCTCAGGAGAGCTGGGCGGTACTGGGCATCGGCGTCAACGTGGCCGTGCGTGAGGACGACTTCCCGGCCGAGTTGCGCGGCCGGGCCGGGACCCTGGGCTGGGAGCCCGAGGACATCGAGCCGACCCTGGCCAGGCTGCTCGAGGCCATGCCGCAGTGGCTGGACGCGGGCGAGGCTGAGCTCCTGTTCGCGGTGCGCGACCGCGATGCGCTGCGCGGACAGCCGGTGCGCTGGGCGGGCGGGGAGGGCGTCGGCGCGGGGATCGATGCCGACGGCCGGCTGGTGGTCGCCGCCTCCGACGGTCGCCGGGTGGCCCTCGAGGCCGGCGAGATTCACCTCATTCGCTGATCCCGAGGCAAACAAGAGGGTGGCGTCCCGACGCCACCTTGCCTGGATCCAGCCGCGGCAAGGCTCCAAACCTAAACAAAGGTCGCAAACTCGACGTTTTTGCGTTAGAAAGGGCCGGGTAGGCCGGGATACCGTGACAACCCATCTTCCGCAGACTGCACACGAGCGCGTTCAAGCCGAACGAGAACGCGAACAACTCGCTCGACACCTCGCCCGCACCAAACGAGAGCGGGGAGAAGCGTTCCTGGCACGGCTGTACGAGCGGTCCGCCGACGCGCATGCCGCCATGGCAGCCGCCACCCAGAGAATCATCGACCGGGCCGCCGGAAAGCCAACCACCAGCATCAAAGGCGTTCTCAACAACGGAACTCAGGAGGCAAAACCCGGGAGCAGCGACCAGCCCTGATTGGCCCGGGACCACCTGCCGGCCCGGAGGGTGGGTGTCAAGGCTCAGTCGACGGACCTCGGGCGCGGGGCCGCAAGGCCCCGGCCCGAGCTGTCGTCACCGCCTAGAGGAGCCGGTCTACTCAGAACGTCCGGTAGTGACCGTTGCCGATCACGAACCCGTGGTTGTCGCCGTTGAAGCACATGACCGTGGTCTGAGCCACGTGGCAGGTAACGCCGAGCTGGTTCCAGAGACGTCCGCGGCCGAGGGTCGCGGTCGTGCCGGCGACGAACGAGTCCTGGCTGAGCCTCAGGACCTGGGGCTCGCCGAGCACGCCGATCTGCACGAAGCCCGAGTCGCCGACGCCCTTGGCCTTGGGCGCGGGAATGCCCTTGGCCCCACACAGGACCTCGGTGGCGGCCTTGTTGGGCGCATGGATCTCGACCCCGCAGGTCACGGCCAGCTTGAGCGCGTGAAACTGCACGGCCTTGGAGACGGGCGCTGCGGTGGCGACGGACGCCAGCGTGAACGCCGCGATGACGGCGGCAGCGAGGACTGCCAGTCGGTGCTTCATGGGTAGACCCTCCTCCTCTGGTGATGTAGGCCCAGGCCGCGGCCTCCGCGGTCCGCTCGCCTAGGCTGCGGCCTCCGCGTCTCGATCGGCCGAAGAGTCATCGGCGTCGTCGAGCACGAGCTTCTCCACATTGCCTGCCTTGCGCTTGGTCGAGCGCGAGCCCCGGCGCCCCGATCTGCTCCGAGGCTTGGTGGCGCCCTCGGCGTCGGTGGCGGACTCCGAGACGTTGTCCTCGCTCCCGGTCGCGGCGCCCGGCTGGCCCTCGGGCAAGGCTTCGGTCTCCATCTCGGCGGAAGCTTCGGTCTCGACCTCGGACGAAGCTTCGGTCTCGACCTCGAGGGCCTCGGACGGCGCCGAGCCGTTGACGTCGGCGGCACCGTCGCTCGGGCCGTTCTTGCGGCGGCGGCGCTTGGAGCCGCGCCTGCCCTTGGGGAAGTTGCGCAGCAGCTCGCGGGCAAGCGCGGCGGGCTTGCGGGCCATGCGGGTCCGGGCTCCGCGCAGCGCCTCCTCGGCCTCAGGGGTGTGGGCGAGCGCCGCCGCCAGGAGGGCGGCCGACAGCCGGCGGTCCTCCTTGCGCGAGGCGTGCACCAGTCTCCGGGCATTGCGGGCGTGGGCGGATCCGCTCGAGTTGACCAGGAGACCGAGCAGGCGCTTGGTCTCGGGCCACCGTTGCACCGCGTACTCCTCGTGGACCTCACGGGTGTACTCGGCCATGCGCCAGATCCAGGCATTGGCCTGATCACGGCGTCCGATCCGGCGCTCGGCCAGCGCCTGGAGCATGATCTTGACCCCCTCGCGCCGCTCCTCGCGGGGCCAGCCGCCCATGATGTCGATGGCGGTGTCGAAGGCCTCAGCGTCGCGGCTGGCCGCGATCTCCTGAAGGGCGCGCAGTCGCAGTTGAGCGTTGCGGTTGCGCTGCACCGCGGTGAGCAGGAAACGCCGCTTGAGCTCGCCCCCTCGATCGAAGTGCAGCATCGCCTTGGCGCGCCGCCAGCCGTTGGGCGCGACGCGGGCGCCCGCCAGGGCCGCCCACACGTGCTGCTCGCCGTAGTCGAGATGCTCGACCGCGATCCGCCAGAGCTCGCGCTCGAACACCTCGGCGCGCCGCTCGGGATCCGGGGTGACCGGGAGCACCCGGCGTTCGACGCGCACGCGCCGTCCGCGGCCGCGGCGGACCGGTCCGACCACGATCGCGCCGCCGCGGTAGACGTCGCGGTCCAGCAATGAGTGAAGGGTCACCACCGGATCGTCGTGCTTGGTGGCGGGATGCACGAAGTCGATCACGATCCCCGCCTCCTTGCCCGGGTGGCGGCGGGTGACGCGGCCCACGCGCTGCTGGTAGATGCGCTTGGAGGCGGTGGGGGCCAGGTGCATGCAGATCGTCGCCCGGGGACTGTTCCAGCCCTCGGCCAGCAGCTGGGCGTTGACCAGAACGTCGACCTTGCCCGACTCGTAGTCGGCGAGCACCCGGGCCAGCTCGCGCTTGGGAGTCTCCCCGGAAACGGCCTTGGCCTTGATCCCGAGGTCCCGGAACGCCTGGGCGACGTTGTAGGCGTGCTTGACCCCAGCGGCGTAGACGACCCCCGGGACGCCGTTGAAGCGCGTCTTGTAAAGGTCGGCGATCGCCAGGTTGAAGGGTGTCTGGTCCAAGATCTGAGCCAGCATCTCCTGGTCGAACTCGGTGTCCACCTCGCCTCGGCGCAGCGGCACCTTGGCGATCGTCCGCACGCCGGGGCCCGGCGGGATGCGGATGCAGCGCAGGGGCGCGATCACGCCTCGGCGCGCCGCCTGGGCGAGGTCGAAGCGGCTCGTCTGGGTGGGGAAGAGGTCGGTGACGTGACGAGCGATCAACGCCCCGGTGGCGGTCATCCCGATGAAGATGGGCCCCGACCAGCCGCGGATCGCCGCCGAGGTCTTCTCGCCCAGTGCGGTGTGGGCCTCGTCGCAGATGACGATCGAGTAGGCGTCGGACATCCGGCCGGCGTTGCGCACGAACCACTGATAGGTCTCGACGGTGACCGGCCCGTTGGCGGCGTCGTGATCGTCGAGCATCGGTCCGGTGATCCGATCGCGGTAGCCGCGATCTCGCAGCTCGCCGTGGAACTGGTCCACGAGATTGCGGCGGTGGGTGAGGATCAGGACGCCGGCGGTCCGTGAGGCCTCCACGAAGCCGAGCGCGGCCACCGTCTTACCGGCGCCCGTCGCGTGCTCGAACCAGAATCGCTTGGCGGCGTTGGGATCCTCGGGCTGCTCCCCGAGCTGCGCATCCTCCTCGTCGACATCGTCCTGCCAGTCCTGGGGCTCCTCGTCCTCATTCTCCTCGTCCTCGGGCTCCTCCTCGCCGTCGTCATCGGGGTCCTCGTCGTCGGCGGCGCCGTTGGCTTCGACGCGCTTGCGCGCAGGGCTGCGCTCGTCCTCGGACCGCGAGGAGGCCGCCTCGGCGGTGGCGCCGTTGCCCTGCCCGTTTCCGTTGGAGCTGGCCTGGGGGGCATTCCCGTTGGCGCTTCGCTGGGCCTCGGCCAGGAGCGCGGTCAGCGTCCCGGAGAGCGCGTCGACCTGGTGCGCCGAGAGCACCGTGCCGTCGACCAGCTGGGGCTCGTCCTCGGAGAGCAGGCGCTCGAGGCCGAGCAGCAGAGAGAACTGACGTCGCCACTGCACCGACGGCGTCTTGTGACCCTCCTCGACCTCGGCGAGGGCAGCGTCGAGCGCGCGTCGTCGGGCCGATCCCGGCGCAAGGGCATCCTCGAGGGACTCGCCCTCGTAGACGAAGCGCTCTCGGGTCAGCAGCTCAGCGCGCGCGATCGCGTCAGGAGTTGGAAAGGGGGTGGTGACACCCATCATTGATTGGCAGGTTGCGTCAGGATGAAGTAAGCCGCGGGTTGCGTCTTGGCGGCTCAGGCACACTCGACCAGCGGCCGAGCGACGGCGAGAGAATTCCTCAGAAGCTTCCCCCCCCGGCCTTCTAGCCCAGAAGGATAACGCTCATTTAAGCAGATCCGCCTGATTGGTCGTGTGTCAAGCTGTCAAGTGTGCGGCTCGCGCGGTGGTGCACGGCAGTTGCCCTGACGACGGGCCCGGTTCTCGCCGGGTGCGGAGGGGCCACCGGACACACCCCACAGCCGTCGGCGAGCACCGTCTCGGCAGCGTTCCGGGGGTCGCCGCCACCGCTGGCCTCGTTGCACGCTCAGGCCGACCGGCTGCTGTCCGGAGGCTCGCCGGCATTCACCGCCCGACTGCACCGATTGCGTGGCTATCCCATCGTGATCAACAAATGGGCCTCCTGGTGCGACAACTGTCAAAGCGAATCGGCAGCCTTCCAGAGCGCGTCGATCAGATACGGACGCCAGGTGGCGTTCATCGGGATCGACGGGAAGGACTCGAATCCCTCGGCGGCGGCCTTCCTACGTCACTATCCGATGACCTATCCGAGTTACGTCGACCCCCACGAGACCATCGCCCAGACCCTTCAGGCCACCGTCTATTACCCGCAGACGATCTACATCACCCGCGACGGGCGCCAGGTGTATGACCACGCCGGCTCCTATGCGAGCGCGACCGCCCTGGACCAGGACATCGAGCGCTACGTGCTGAGATGAGCGACGTGCTCGCCTACGAAGTGCGCCGGATGAGCGGTGCGGCGGAGATGCCCGCCTTGCTGGCGCTGCGCCACGACGTCTTCTGCGTCGAGCAGGGCGTGCCCGAGCGTGAGGAGCTCGACGGGCACGACGACGAGGGGGTTCACCTGGTCGCCGTCTCGGGGAGCGAATTGCTGGCGACCTGCCGGCTTCTGTTCGTGGGGCCGACGGTCCAGTTCAGCCGGCTGGCGGTGCGCGAGAGCGCTCGCCGCCACGGGATCGCCACCGACCTGCTCCGGCTGGCCGACGACGAGGCTCGAGCCGGGGGCGCCCGGCGCCTCGTGCTGCACGCCCAGACCTATGCCCGCCCGCTCTATGAGGGCGCCGGTTATGAGCCGCGGGGACGGATCTTCATGGAGGCGGGAATCGAGCACATCGCGATGGAGAAGCATCTTCGGTGACCGGGGCGCGGATATGCCGGAAGTTCGCATCGACCCGCTGACGGGGCAGCGCGTGATCGTGGCCGGCGACCGGGTCACCAGGCCCGGAGCCGAGCTGCAGATCACCCCGCGGCCCGAGCTTGCCCCCGAGGACGACCCGTTCGCCGAAGGGCACGAGGACCGCACTCCACCCGAGCTCTATGCGCTGCGGGCCGAGGGCAGCGCCCCCGATTCACCGGGGTGGCGGGTCCGGGTGGTCCCCAACCTGTACCCGGCCCTGGCGCCCGATGCCCCGTCCCCGCCCCCGTCGGCGACCCCGGACCTGTTCTGGTCGGGACCCGCCCGGGGCTCCCACGAGGTGATCATCAACGCCCCGCGGTCAGTGACCTCCCTGGGGGACCTGGAGGTGGAGCAGGTCGCGCTCGCGGTCGACGTCTGGCGCGAGCGGATGCGCGTGCACGCCGACTCGGCGTGCGTGCACGTGATCGTCAACGAGGGCCGAGAGGCCGGCTCGTCGCTGCCCCACACCCACGCCCAGCTGTATGCGATGGAGTTCGTGCCGGCGGCGATCGCGCGGGAGCGCGAGCGCTTTGGCGCCTACACCACGCGCACGATGGGGGGCAACCTGCTGGGCGACCTCGTCCAGAACGAGGTCCGCCTGCGCGACCGGATCGTCGCCGTCGACTCCGAGGCGGTCCTGATGGCGCCCTACGGATCCCAGGTTCCCTATCAGCTGATGATCGCCCCCCGGGTCCCGCGGATGCGCTTCGAGGACGATGGGCCGACCGGGGCCGCGATGCTGCACGACGCGATACGCCGGCTGACGCGGCGGCTCGGCACCAGCCCGCCGCTGAACCTGTGGGTGCGCACGGCCCCGCGCGGCGCCGAGCACTTCAGCTGGCGGATCGACATCCTGCCCCGGCTCGCCAGCCTGGCCGGCCTCGAGCTGGGCGCGGGCGTGAACCTGAACATCGTCGCCCCCGAACGGGCCGCCGCCGAG
>Ga0182024_10001085_pt1 | contig 70366 bp, 72 predicted proteins | sample P32metaG_FD_120480 | JGI IMG/M metagenome (GOLD analysis project Ga0182024, IMG submission 120480) | Permafrost microbial communities from Stordalen Mire, Sweden - P3-2 metaG (Illumina Assembly) | ecosystem: Environmental > Terrestrial > Soil > Wetlands > Permafrost | place: Sweden: Stordalen...
TCAACAGCATCAGGTTGCGATCTTGCGCGGCCTTGATACCGGAGCGGCGCGTCGAACCGAACGCCGCGATTTTCGAATGCTTCAGGTGCGCTTTCTTGACCGCGCCAAAAAAAGCCGCGTCGCGATCGTTGGAGCCTGGCCATCCGCCTTCGACGTAATCGATTCCGAGATCGTCGAGGCGGCGCGCGATTTCAACTTTGTCTTCGGTGGTTAGCGAAACGTCTTCGGATTGGCATCCATCGCGCAACGTGGTGTCGTAGATCTGGATTTTCTTTTCCGTAGCCATCAAACGGTCTCCGCAGCGGGACTTTTTCCCCCGCCCAAAAAAGCATCGTGAAGCGCTCGCATCGCGAGCTCGCCGTACTTCGAGTTGACCACCACCGAAACTTTAATTTCGGAGGTCGCGATCATCTCGATATTAATTCGCTCGTCGGCGAGCACGCGGAACATGGTGGCCGCGACGCCCGCATGACTGCGCATCCCGAGCCCGACAATGGAAACCTTCGCCACTGGATCCTCATGCCGCACGCCGGCGACACCGATCTCGCCGCCGATCTTTTTCACCACGTCGAGCGCGCGGCGCAGATCGTCGCGGGTCACGGTGAAGGTCATGTCGGCGCGGCCATCGGCGCCCGCATTCTGGATGATCATGTCGACGATAATTCCCGCATCGGCGATGGGACCGAAAATTTTCGCGGCCAGTCCGGGACGATCCTCGACGCCGCCGATCGTAATCTTCGCCTGATTCTGATCGAGCGTGACACCAGAAACGAGCACATCCTCCATGGTTGCATCCCCTTGCACGACCCGGGTGCCCGCGCCGTTGCCGAAGCTGGAGCGGACCACGAGCGGCACATTGAACCTTCGCGCGAGCTCGACCGAGCGAAGCTGCAGCACCTTGGCGCCGAGCCCCGCCATTTCGAGCATCTCGTCATATGATATGCGATCGAGCTTCCTCGCAGTGGGAACGATATTCGGATCGGCGGTGTAAACGCCATCGACGTCGGTGTAAATCTCGCAGAGGTCGGCCTTCAGCGCCGCCGCCAGCGCGACCGCGGTGAGGTCCGATGCGCCGCGTCCGAGCGTGGTGATATCGCCCTGCGCGTCGACGCCCTGGTAGCCGGCGACGACCGCGATCTTGCCTTCCTTCAGCACAGTGTTGATGCGATTGGCTTCCACAGATTTGATCTTGGCGCGTCCATGATTCGAATCGGTGGCAAGCTTCAACTGATGTGCGAGGAACGACGCGCACGGATGTCCCAACGCAGTCAGGCGAATCGCGAGCAGCGCCGCGGAAACTTGCTCGCCGGTCGCAACGAGGACATCGGTCTCGCGCGCGTTGGGCGTATCGCTGAGTTCGCTCGCGAGCTTGAAGAGGCGATTGGTCTCGCCCGCCATCGCGGATACCACGACTACTACGCGATCGCCATTCGCATGCGCGGCGCACACGCGCTCGGCGACGGCCTTGATACGATCGACGGTACCGACGGAGGTGCCGCCATATTTCTGGACCACCAAACCCATTCGATGAGCCCCAAAGTGCAGGAATTTACAGGTAAACGCTAATTATGATCGGAAACATCGGCGCAAACCAGAGGGCACATGGATGGTCACTGCGATTGCGTCTTTGGCCCACAAGGATTCGCGGGTTGGACGACGTCTCGATTCCGTTGTGCTCCTTCTGGAGTGCAGATCAGAGCAGACAGCGCCTTGTGAGAAGTACACGAACCATCATCATGAACAAGCTCAACATCATAGAGATTCCAGTCGAGGTGAACCTTGCCACAGAGGCTCAACTGTCGCCAATCGCAGTAGCCAGGAGCGCGCACGTTATAGTCGCATCCGTCATCGCCTATGGTGACGAAAAACCTAAGATGTTCTTTTTCCGGTATTTCGAAGGTGCCATCGGCCGCAGAGCGCGCGAAAGCTCTCGTCATAGTGACTTCGGCATCCGGCACAGGTGTGCAGGTTCGGCTGTCCACCACCCTGCCAACGACATGCGGCGAAGGCTCGAGATGCGGAATCGGCAGGCATCCGGAAACCAATAAGGAAGCGAGCGCAGCACCGATCGAGTTTTTCACCCGCTCACGCGAATCGATTCTTCAGCTTCGCGACGATGGCGGCGTGACGCGCGCCGCTGGCACGGAACTCGAGGCGTCGCGTGCTCGCACCCGCGTACTCGATGCGCACCGAAAGGCACTCCAGCTCGGGACCCTCGCGCAAGCGCTCGAACCATTCGACCGCCGATACCGCCGAGGAGAACAGATACTCGCGCAGGCCGAGATCGTCGAGGATCGGCGCTTCGAGACGATAGAGATCGATATGGTAGAGGTGCAGGCGCCCGTGATGCTCTTGGATCATCGTGAAAGTGGGACTGAGGATGTCTTCCTCGCGAAGACTCAGCCCTCGCGCGAGGCCCTTGATGAAGCAGGTCTTGCCCGCTCCTAGTTCGCCAGTAAATCCGAGCAGCTCACCGCCTTCGAGCAGCGAACCGAGGCGGCGCCCCCACGCTTTGGTTTCGCGCGCCGAAGTCGTCTCGACCACCAGGATGATTTCATCCGCACCCAAATCTGTATGCGTTTCGTTCATAGTAGGAACGGCTTTCACCGCATTGCCATTATAGCGCGATCAGTACACCAGCGTATCAATCGCGCGGGGCAGCTCGTCGAGCAAATCGCCGACGATGTACCCTACCCTGCCATAACGCGCGGCAACCCGATCAGCCGCGTAACCATGCAGGAAGACACCGAACGCCAACGCCTTCAGCGGATCCATGCGCTGCGCGAGAAAAGCGCCGGTCATGCCCGAAAGCGCATCGCCCATGCCGGGCGTGCCCATACCGGGATTGCCGGTCGAGTTGACGTAGACCTCGCCACTCGGAGCGGCAATCACCGAGCGCGCGCCCTTGAGCAGGACAACCGCGCCGGTCTCCTCGACGAGTTTTTTCGCCGCAGTGATGCGGTCGGCATTCACTTCTTTAGTGCTGATGCCGAGCAGCCGCGACATCTCGCCCGGATGCGGCGTCAGCACCACGGGGCCTCTCGCATTGCGCAACTTCGCGGGACCGATTTGCGCGAGGACGTTGAGACCGTCAGCATCGATGAGCATCGGTCGATCGGGCTGCACCGCTTCGTTGATTAGCCACGCGATGAGATCCTCGGTGCCGTCGCTCACGCCGATGCCGGGGCCGACGACAATCGAGTTCATCGGCCTGATGAGCGATGCGAGCGCCTCGGTCGCCGCGCGTCCATCGAAGTGGCCGTCGCGATCGGCAATCGCCTCGGTCATCAGCTCGGCTTGCCCCGATGAGACAACATCGGCGACGCAATTCGGAATCGCCGCTGTGACGAGGCCGGCGCCCGCACGCAACGCACCTCGTGAGGAGAGCAGCGCCGCGCCCGCCTTGCCGCGCGAACCGGCAATCACCATCACGTGGCCGAACATTCCCTTGTGCGAGTTGTCGGTGCGCGGCGTCATCCAACCGCGAACGTCGCGAGCCTCGAGGAAAAGCCCCTTCGGCGCGATCTCATCGATCGCCTGCGGCGCGAAACCGATCTCCGCGATCTTCAATTCGCCGCAATACGCGGCGCCCGGATACGAGACGTGCCCGAACTTCGCAAACCCGAACGTTACGGTGAGCGCCGCATCGATAGGCGCGCCCATCACGGCGCCAGTATCGGAGTTCACCCCCGAGGCGATATCGATCGCCACCACGAGAACCTTGAGCGCATTGATTTTTTCGATTGCCGCGCGCGGAAGTCCACCGACCTCGGCGTTGAGGCCGGTACCGAAGATCGCATCGATGACAATTCCCGGCCGCTCGCGCATGACGTCATCGAGCGCCGATTCAGTTTCAACTTCCGTCAGCGTGCCGCCCGCCGAAAGAAAATCCGCATGCGCGCGCGCCGCATCGCCTTTGAGAGCCGATGCCTTCGCGAGGAGAATCGCGCGCACCTTCACGCCCTCCTGATGCAGCTTGCGCGCGGTCACGAATCCGTCGCCGCCGTTGTTGCCCTTGCCTGCGACCATCAGCACGCCATCGGAGATGCGCGCGCGATATTTCTCGAGTGCCACGCGCGCCACCGCCTCGCCGGCGTTGGTCATCAGCGCGTACGACGCGATGCCATATTTTTCCTGGCTGAGCCGATCGAGTTCGCGGCTCTGCGCTGCGGTGAGAAGCTTCATACTCTTCAAATGCTACCAGACTGTCGCGGCCATCGCATTTCTGTAGCATCATGCTGCGATGGTTCGGCTCAGCGTCAACGTCAACAAGGTCGCGCTGCTGCGCAATTCGCGCGGCGGAAACCTGCCCGACGTTTTGCAGGCCGCGCGCACCTGCCTCGACGCGGGATGCCATGGGATCACCGTTCATCCGCGCCCCGACGCGCGTCACATCACCTACAAAGACGTGCGCGAACTCGACGCGATGCTGCGTGCCGAGTACCGCACCGAGTTCAACATCGAGGGTTATCCGACGCCGGAGTTCCTCGACCTCGTATGCGAGGTGAAACCGGCGCAGGCGACGCTGGTTCCGGACCCGCCCGACGCGCTGACGTCAGACGAGGGTTGGGATTTCCTCGCGCAGCATAAATTTCTGCACGAAGTGACGCATCGGCTTCACGATAACGGCATTCGAGTGAGCCTCTTCGCCGACGCTGACCCCTCGACGATCTCCGGCGCGAAAGAATGCCACGCCGATCGCGCCGAGCTGTACACCGGTCCCTACGCGCATGCGTTTGGAACCCCGGATGGCGCGCGCGTCCTCGCGCAACATCGCCAAAGTGCGCGCATCGCGAAGAGCGTCGGGCTCGGGATCAACGCTGGGCATGACCTCAATCGAGAAAATCTTCCTGCATATGTTGAAGGCGTGCGCAGCCTGCTCGAAGTATCGATCGGGCACGCGCTGTTCTGCGACGCGATCTATCTCGGATTGAAACGGACCGTCGGGCTTTATTTGAAAGCGATCGACTCGCCGCCGGGTATCAAAGGCAAGCCCGCGAGGAAGCGCTAATCACTCACCGACGCGGCGCTGGATGGCATCGCCGATCTCGCGCGCCAGCGCACCGATCTGCGCCTGGTCCGCGCCCTCGACCATCACGCGCGCGAGCATCTCGGTTCCCGAATATCGCACCAGCAGGCGGCCGCTGCCGGCGAGGCGCTGCTCGACGTCGGCGATCAGCCGCGCGATATCGGGCATCTCGGTGAGCGGAATGCGCTCCTTGACGCGTACATTTTGTAGGACCTGGGGCATCCGCTTCATCACGCGCAGCTCGCTCAGCGGGCGGTTCGATTCAGCCATATGCGAGAGCATCAGCAGCGAGGTAATCAGGCCGTCGCCGGTGGTCGAATGATCCATGAAGATGACGTGGCCGGACTGCTCACCGCCGAGGTTGTAGGAATTTGTGCGCATCTCGCGGACGACGGCGGGATCGCCAACCTCGGTGCGGATGAGCTTCAAGCCGGCGTCGCGCAGAGCAACCTCGAGGCCGAAGTTGCTCATCACCGTGGCGACGACCGTGTTGTCGCGAAGAATTCCCGCCTTCGCCATGCCGCAACCCATCACCGCCATCACGTCGTCGCCGTCGAAGACCTCACCCTTTTCATCGATGAGCATCGCGCGGTCGCCGTCGCCGTCGAGCGCGATCCCGACGTGACATCGCTCGCGCACCACGGTCTCGCGAATCTTGTCGAGATGAACCGCGCCGCATCCGTCGTTGATGTTGACGCCGTTGGGATCGACGCCAATCGGAACGACCTCGGCGCCCAACTCCTCGAGGACATCGGGGCCGACTTTGTAGCCCGCGCCATTCGCGCAATCGATCGCGATGCGCATCGATTCGAAATTCACACTGCGCGGCACGCACGTCTTCAGAAAAACGAGGTAGCGCCCGAGCGCGTCATCTATGCGCGCGGCCTTGCCGATGTCGCCATTGCTGGCGCGCGCGTGCGTAAGCGCGCTGTCATCGAACACCAGCTCTTCGATGCGCGCTTCCAACTCATCGTCGAGCTTAAAGCCATCGCGCGAGAAAAATTTTATTCCATTGTCCTGAAACGGATTGTGCGAGGCCGAGATCACCACGCCCGCGTCGGCGCGCATGCTGCGAGTGAGGAACGCGATGCCGGGCGTCGGCAATGGGCCGACCAGCCATACGTCAACGCCCATCGAGCAGATGCCCGACGCGATCGCCGTCTCCAGCATGTACCCCGACAAGCGCGTGTCCTTGCCGATGAGAATCTTGCGATGACGCCCGTGCGACCCGCGAAAAACATAGGCGAGCGCGCGCCCGAGTTTGAGCGCAGTTTCGGAGGTGATCGGCTCTTCGTTGGCGATCCCTCTGACACCGTCGGTGCCGAACAACTTACGACGCATGCTCATCGGCGGCGCTCCGTCTCTCGTGATAAAGTCTCAGTCTGACCTTGCCGGGAACCTCTCGCACCACTTCCATTCCGTCGGGCAGGTCTACCTGCAGCGGCAGCTCGTGCGCGCCCGGGGTCAATTCTTTCGCGTCAACGTAAGCGATTCCATTGGGGTCGAGCTCCTGCAATTTCAGCATCGGACCGCGGACGGTCACGGTGGCGTGGGTGGGAGCGACGTTGAAGCGATAGTCGCTGTCGCGCACCTCAACGCTGACGGCGCGAAACTCGCGATCGGAAATTTTCTCGCCCACGTGAACTTTCGCATCCACCCGCATCGCGGTCAGCGCAACCGCGGTGTTGGGATTCTCGATATCGACGCGGCGCTCGAGATCGGATTTGGCGCCCCTGACATCGAACGGTTCGGTAGGAATTTGCCCCAAAGTGTTAACATAGCGGCTGGGCCCGATCGCCATCACGGTGTTGGGCGTCGCCTCGGCGCTCATGACCTCGTAGCCGGCGGCGGGTTTGCCATCGATATCGACGTGAATCGGAACGTCGCGCTGCACCACGCGGTCGACGTCGAGGATCACTTCGGAGGGCGACACGCTCGTCACGCTCGTCTGACGCGGGATCTGGAACATCGTAGGATTGATTTTATAGGATGCCTGGCCGGGCCCGATTCCCGCCAGATCCAATCTCACGGTGAGGCGTTCGGGATCGAGCAATGACAGCAGAGTGCGCGGTCCATTGACTTGGACTTTAACGAAGTCCGCAGGATGGTTGACGATCACCAGGCCTGCGGGCAAGCGGCGATAGTTGACCGGGACGTTGAGTTCGTCGAAGGCGCTGCGCTGGCCGGTGTTGACGAAAATCCACAGTCCGGTCGCGATCGCCAGCGAGAGCAATCGCAGCGGGAGATTTTTGATCGCGCGGCGCCAGACCCTGTACCAGAACGCCGGCCGTTGTTCGTCAACCGTTGCCATTGCTAGCGAGACTACCTGCCCCTTGAATCGATTCCTACGACGGGAGCTTCCTCAGCGTCGTCAATACTTCCGAAGGCTCGAGCGCGCGCTTCAATTCGCCGCGGTGCGCGATCGAGATGGTGCCGTCCTCTTCCGAAACCACCAACACCAACGCGTCGGTGTCCTCGGTCATGCCGATCGCGGCGCGATGCCGGGTGCCGAGCGAGAGACTCACATTAGGATTCGAGGAGAGCGGCAACACACACGCCGCCGACAAAATCTGATCCCCTTTTATGATCACCGCGCCATCGTGCAGCGGCGAGCCGCGCATGAAAATGTTCTCGATCAACTCGGGCGACACTCTGCCGTAGATGAGACGGCCGCTCTCGACAAATTCGTTCAGCCCGTCTTCCTGTTCGATGACCATCAGTGCGCCGATGCGCCGCGCCGACAGCCATGCCGCGGCGATCGCGAGTTCCTCGGCGACTCCCGCGGTGCTGGTGCGCGAGCCGAAAAATGGATTCGCGCCGACCCGGCTCAGCGCGCGGCGAATATCGGACTGAAAAATCACCACCAATATGATGATAAACGAACCGAGAAAATTGTTGAGCAGCCAGTTGAGGGTGAACAGCCCGAAGACCTGCGACGCGATAAACGCGAAGCCGATCACCACCATCCCAACCACCATCTGCACCGTGCGGGTGCCGCGAATCAGCAGCGCGATGCGATACACGACCAGCGCGACGATCAGAATGTCCGCGATATCCTGCCATCGCGTCGCCGGCAACAAGGGCAAATAGTTGTGCATCTGGTCTAGCCGATTCTACCGGTAAAATTGGCGCGCGAAATTGCGGCCGCCATCGCCACCGCCGCGCGCGCCGGCCCTGGTTCATGGACTCGCACGATCGAAGCGCCATAGGCGATCGCAATCGCATCGATGGCGGCGGTCCCGAGCAGCAGGGACTCGGCAGTCGCACCCGCGATCTTGCGCACGAAGGATTTGCGCGAGGTGCCGATCAATACCGGATAGCCCAATGCGCAAATGCGGGGCAAGTTCCTGATTAACTCGAGATTGTGAAACGCGTTTTTCGCGAACCCGATTCCGGGATCGAGGATAATCCGCGAGCGCGCGATTCCATTCGCAATCGCATAGCGGGCGCGCTCAGCAAGAAACTTCGTCACCTCGGCCACGACATTATTGTAGCGCGCAAACTTGATGTGATCTGCCGGTCCGCCGCGCATATGCATCAGGATGACGGAGCATTTCGCCTGCGCCGCAAGCGAGGCCATCATCGGGTCCGCGAGTGCGGAAATGTCATTGATGATCGCCGCGCCTTCATCCAACGCGGCGCGCGCGACCTCGGCATGCCGCGTATCGATCGAAATCGGGACTCGCAATTTTCCGCGGAGAAGCCGCATGACCGGCATCACGCGCGCGAGTTCCTCATCGACCGGAACCTCGCGAGCGCCCACCGGACGCGACGATTCGCCGCCGATATCGATGAGGTCGGCGCCCGCCGCTTCCATCTCGAGCGCATGCGCGACCGCGCGGCCGGGGTCGAGAAAGCGGCCGCCGTCGGAGAATGAGTCGGGCGTAACATTAAGGACGCCCATCACCGCGGGAAGCCTGACAATGAAACCGCCCCTCAGCCTCATGGCTGAAGGGCGGTTGATCGGAATATTTCCGTTAGTGGCGCGCGTGACTATGCGAGGACGGGCTTGGGAGGCAATCCAGGCATGGGAGCCTCTTCCGGCTCCTTGGATTTTTCCTTACCGATTTCAGGTCCGGGACGCGGCGGCCCTACTCGCGCGGGCGCGCCGCCGAAGGGCTCGCGGCCTTCGCGATAAGCCTTCAGAATTTCCGCGACCTCGGCGCCGTCGAGGACTTCCTTCTCGAGGAGGTGTTCCGCCACCGCATGCAGCACCTTCACATGCTCGGAGAGGAGGCTGCGCGCCTGCTGATACGCCTCTTCGATGATGCGGCGCACCTCGCGATCGATTTCGACCGCAGTGTGCTCCGAATAGTCCTTCTGATGTCCGATGTCACGGCCGAGGAAAACCTGCTCCTCGTGCTTGCCAAATGTCATCGGGCCGAGCTCCTTGCTCATGCCCCATTCGCAGACCATCTTGCGCGACAGCTCGGTGGCCTTCTCGATGTCGTCGCCGGCGCCGGTCGTCATGTGCCCGAAGATCAACTCTTCGGCGGCGCGGCCACCAAACATCATCGAAAGCCGCGTCATCAAATATTCGCGCGAATAGGTATAGCGATCGTCGACCGGAAGCTGTTGCGTCACGCCCAGCGCCATTCCGCGCGGGATGATAGTAACCTTATGCACCGGATCGGCGCCTGGAAGCAGCATGCCGACCAGCGCGTGACCGGCCTCGTGATACGCGGTGTTGCGGCGCTCCTCCATCGACATGACCATCGAGCGCCGCTCCGCGCCCATCATGACCTTGTCTTTGGCGAGCTCGAAATCGCCCTGCTCGACCTTTTCCTTATTGCGACGTGCGGCCAACAGTGCGGCCTCGTTCACGAGGTTTTCGAGATCAGCGCCCGAGAAGCCAGGCGTCGCGCGCGCGAGCTTATCCAACGCGACGTCATCGGAGAGCGGAACCTTGCGAGTATGAACGCGAAGGATTCCCTCGCGGCCTTTCACATCGGGGCGAGGCACCACGACCCGGCGATCGAAACGTCCGGGCCGCAGCAACGCAGGATCGAGAACATCGGGGCGATTGGTCGCGGCAACCAGGATAACGCCCTCGTTCGCCTCGAAGCCATCCATCTCGACCAGCAATTGGTTGAGGGTTTGCTCGCGCTCGTCGTGACCACCGCCGAGGCCGGCGCCGCGATGGCGTCCGACCGCATCGATCTCGTCTATGAAGATGATGCATGGCGCATGCTTCTTGCCCTGCACAAACAAATCGCGGACGCGCGAGGCGCCCACGCCGACGAACATTTCGACGAAGTCGGAGCCCGAGATGGAGAAAAACGGGACGCCCGCCTCACCCGCGATTGCGCGTGCGAGGAGTGTCTTCCCGGTTCCTGGCGAGCCGACCAGCAGGACGCCCTTGGGAATGCGGCCGCCGAGGCGCGTGAAGCGTTTCGGATCGCGCAGAAACTGGATTATTTCTTCGAGTTCCTCTTTGGCTTCGTCGATCCCGGCCACATCGGCGAAAGTGACCTTATGCGTGTTTTCCGTCAGCAGTTTGGCGCGGCTCTTCCCGAATGACATCGCCTTGCCGCCGCCGATCTGCATCTGGCGCATGAAGAAAATCCACACCGCGACCAGGAGCAGCATCGGGAACCACTGCACCAGCGCGACCATCCACCACGGATCGCCCTCAGCCGGTTTGGCCGCGATCTTCACGCCTTTGGCGCGCAGCGTCTTTACGATGTCGGGGTCGGTCGGCGAATAGGTCTTGAAATGTTCGCTGCTGGAGGTGACGTAGTGAATCGAATTGCCTTGGATAGTGACCTCGGCAATATCACCCTTTTCAACTTTGTTAAGGAAATCTGAAAAGATTTCTTCGGGCTCCCGAGTTTGCTGCCTGCTGAAGATATTGAACAGCAGAAGAAACATCAGGCCCAAAACGAGCCACAACGCAATACTGCGGGAAAATTGATTCATCCCAATTATCAGGCTACACGCGGGTTAAAATGTACGCAACGGTGGATTCATCATCTTATTGTAGTCGCCGAATGTCGATATCGGTTGCCCGAACCTGCAGCACGCTTTCCGTCGCCTCCGTCACGAGGCCGACCCGGCCGCGCACCATTCCGGGCAGCCATGCGATTGCTCCTTGCAACTCGACGATAGGGAAATTGGCGCGCCTTCGGAGCGGAAGCTTCGCGTCGACGAAAATGTCCTGAACCTTACGATGTCCCGTCATCCCAATCGGCGCGACACGGTCGCCGGGACGGAAGTTGCGCACGATCAATTCGTCGCTCGCGGCCCGCGCATCGAAGAGCGCCTCGAACTTGCTCGCGGGAACTTTGGCCGCATCGCGGGCAACCGTGGTCATCTCAAACAGAAATCCAGCCTCGGGAATCGTCCCCCCGTCTCCCCTTAATTTAACCATGAACGGGGCTGATAGCGGCGGATTATCGGCTGCAACCCTAAGCATCCCGTACTCACGCACGAGGCGCAGACCGGGAATATCGAGCGAGCCGTTCGGAGGACCATCGAGGCACAGGCTTCTGATGGCCTCGATATGCACCCTTTCGATCCGACGGAGGCTGCCGGACGCGCTTTTGACATATTGCCGAATGAGCTCCGCTTCCAGCGCCGGATGAAGCATGGAGAAGCGCGAGATGTCGAGGCCGTTGTCGGTCGCGCTCGATTCGAGTTCCCGCCGCGCCGCCTCGTGCACGAAATCGTCGAGGGCGCGCATCTCGGAGGCGAGCGCAACCAGCCTGCCGCGCAGCCCGGGCGCGTAGTTGCGCTCCAGCATCGGCACCAACTCGCCGCGGATTCGATTGCGCAGGATGGCCGATGATCGATTGGAGCTATCGTTCACAAAATTCTCGCGGGTACTCTTTAGATACGCGGTCACCTCGTCGCGGGTTACATCGAGCATCGGCCGAATGATGCGCCCCGGTCCTCGCGCCGCCATCGCAGCAAGGCCCGACGCGCCGGCGCCACGCAACAATCGCATCAGAACTGTCTCGGCCTCATCGTCAGCCTGATGCGCGACGGCGATGTACTCGGCGCCCATGCGATCTGCAATGGCATTGAGAAAAGCATGGCGAGCCTCGCGCGCCCGCTCCTCGAGATTGGGCATATCGGCGGAAAGACCCTGCGCCCGCTCGACGACGAGATCCACCTCGCATCGCACGCAGAGGTCGCGCACGAAAGTCTCGTCGCGGTCGGACTCGGCGCTGCGGATTGCATGATTGAGATGCGCGGCCGCGATTCGATAGCCAAAGCGATCGCGCAGCGCGATCATCGCATGGAACAGCGCGACCGAATCGGGCCCTCCCGACAGCGCGACGAGGATAATCGCATCGCGCGCGATGCCGAGTCGCTTCAGGCTATCAACGACCACCGCGAGGATCCGCTTTTCGGATCGCCTACTCATCGAATCATTGTCGTCGCGCCATCATACGATGGAAAGAGCGTGTTCGGTGCGATCGTCCGAATCAGCGGAAATGGACCGTTTCAATTCCCTCGGCAGAACCCTACGGAGCATCCTCTTTGTGGTGCAGATATTCGAGAAGAATGAACGAGTCGTCTTTCAGGTTGTACAGATAAGCCAGTGTGAAACCGCCGGCATCGACCCCGTCGTGGCCACTGACTTTGAAAAGCAGATGGTCACGGTCGACCCACTTCACCACGCGTGGATAAACGTGATCCGCAGTTTCGATACTGAGTCTTTCGCGCCGATTTCCCCAATCGCTCTCCCAGATCGATCCTTTCGGCGGGCGACCCGAGGTGTAGCAAAAAGGTCTGCGACACGTTGCTTCCGTAATAATCGTTCAGTGCGATCATGTCCGAGAACGGCGACCATACAATGTCGATGCCGCGATCGTATTTATAGAAGAGTTTTTTATCTGCGCTGCGCGTATCGGTCAGAAAAGCCGAATGCCAGTCATCCTCGCGCGACATCTGTTCGGGATAATCGATGTTGGTCATCAGATAGCGGCCGTCTGGTGAGCGCACTTGGTTGGGTGGACCGGGGAATTGCGTTGTCCAGCGGCGCGTCGCGCGCGAGGTCTCGCTGATATCGCGAATACCAGACGCGCGATAGTCGATCGAGTTCTGGTCAGGATAGTCATAATATGGAACGTCCGTCAGCGGCGGCTCATAAAGCCCGTTCCGCGCTATTGCACCCTTCGCGCGAGGATCGTCGGGCGTGATGCATCTCGCGTTCATCTCGGCGTCGGCCAGCGGTTTTAGCCCGATCGACAAATCCACAGGCAACGAATGCGCATCCTTCTCTAAATCGATTCGATGCTGCTTACATTCGTGCGGAGTCGCGTAGTCTCCCGCGATGTTCCATTCGGAGAGCGGCGCATTGATATCGGCCTTCAGATGGCCGTCCGGTCCAGTGGCCGGCGGCATGATGAGCATCGAGGAAATCATTACGTGGCTGTGCATCTGATACGGATATTTTGAGAAGTCGCTGTGCCAGAACGGCACGGCGAGCTCCTCGCGGAGATGCTGGCTTAATCGCGGATCGGTTTGAGGCAGGCACTTCGCCGCCATCTCTGCATCAGCCAGCGCTCTCAGCAAGGCATTATTGGTCGCAGCGAGTCTCTTTCCATCCCTCACGAAGGCCGCACGAGTTTTCTCGCAGTTGTTCTCCAGCTCCATTTGAAGTTCGGGGGACTCCATCTGATGTTCAGGATCGCCCGAGAAAAACCTGCCCGCGAGGTTCCATTGCGAGAGCGGCGCGGCAAGATTGGCGACAGCGGAATTGGGCGGCCCCGACGCCGGAGGAATCATTAGCACCCACGCGACGAAGATATGGCAGACCGCGAGTCGAGGCTTCATTCCGCCTGCGATTCTAGCGCGAACTCAGCTGGTCGAGCAGATGCAGAATCACGCCGATGCCGGGGAGGTTGATGCCGAGGTCCTCGCCCAGCGCGCGGATGATCCTCACGCGCCGCAGCGCTCCGTGGCTGTACACTGGAACGCGACGTCCATCGACCTCCAGTATCGCGGTATGCGCAATGAGATCCTCGAACTCCCACAGCCTCAGTTGATCCTCGGTTATGCCGCCCAGCGTGCGCAACGCTTCGCGGCTCAAATAGGAGACTTGCCTGCGCCGAGGCGTGCGCGATTTCGACGTGGCCTTTATCCTCAGTCGCGATGGCATCGAGGTTCGACTAGCTCCGCATCAGCTCGGCCCGAGGATCGGGCACGTGGCGCGCGTTGCGCTTTTCGGCCAGTTGCTCCATCAGCGAGCGCTCGTCGGCGGTGAGGCTGGTGGGCGCCAGCACCTTGAGCTCATACAAAAGATCGCCGGCGGGCTCGGAGCCGCGCCCGGGGATACCGCGCCCTTTGAGGCGCAGCGTCTTGCCGGTCTGACTCTCGGCGGGAATCGTGAGCGATACTTTTCCACCGCCCAGCAGCGGCACCGTCACTTGCGCGCCGAGCGCGGCCTCGTAATCCCAGACGGGAAGGTTGACGCGAAGGTCGCGGCCCGAGACCGCGAACACCGGATGCGGCTCGAGGTGCACCGTCAGAAACAGATCGCCATTCAAATCGGCACGGGGACCCTTGCCGCCCTGCCCTTTGAGGCGAATGCGCGTGCCCTCGCTCACGCCCGGCGGAATCGTTACCTCCAGCGCGCGACGACTCGGGATGACGCCGCTGCCGCCGCAGTTGGGACATGCCTGCGCCGACCTGATGAGCCGCACCTTGCCCTGCTTCTGCTCGGCGGCCACCATTCCGGTCCCACCGCATACGGTGCATTCGTCCTCGGCGGTGAGTTCGAGGCGCCGCTTGGCTCCGGCCGCGGCTTCTTCGAGGATGATTCTCACATCGGCGGTGAGGTCGGGCGCCTTCTGCGGGCGCGGCTTCCCGCCGAAGCTGAACGATTGAAAATTTCCCGGGCCGGTCCGGCGCGCGGTGAAGGGCGATTCCCCGAAGCCGAAGAACTGCGAAAAGAAATCGCTCATGTCGCCGGCTTCGAAGCCGGAACCTTGCGCATGATGGCCGCCCTGACTCGCCGCGTATCGGCGCAGGATCTCTTCCTGGTCGAGGCCATGCTCCCAATCGGCGCCGAGCTGATCGTACTTCTTACGCTTCTCGGGATCGCCGAGGACCTGGTAGGCCTCGTTGATGTCCTTGAATTGCGCCTCGGCCTTCTTGTTGTTGGGATTTACGTCAGGATGATACTTGCGGGCGAGCTTGCGGTAGGCCGACTTGATATCGGCATCCGATGCGCCGCGCTCGACGCCGAGCACCTTGTAATAGTCTTTAAATTCCATGCGATAAGGTCTGCTTAAATGAAGATGTGCATGAAAGAGTCGCAGCGCAACCCATTGGACGAGATCAGTTTTCCGCGGCGGTCTTTGCGCTGCTGGACGGTGGCGCGGTCTTGAGATTTTTGAGGCGCTCTTCCATCGCGCGAAGCTCAACCTCCAGCCGCGCCTGTCGCCGCCAAATGAACATCACGTATGCGAAAATCACCACGAAGATGATGGTGTACGCGGCGAACAAATAATCGAAATGCTCCATCCACAGGCCTCTAATAATCTCTAGTAATCTTGCGCCGCAGCCTCGATCAGGGCGACCTCGCGCCGAATCGTGAACAGCCGGCTGCGTGTGCGCAGTTGCTGGAAGCGCAACATCAGCAGCCATCCGAACAGCACGGTGAAGGCGGCGAGCGATACCAGCAGGGTGATCACCATGCGCGGATCTTCGAGGCCATGCTCGCCGGCGCGCGTGACCAGCACCGCGGGATGAATCGTGCGCCATAGCCGCACCGAAAGAATCACTACGGGCACGTCGAGTGCGGCAACGATTCCTATCACGGCGCCGAAGCGCGCGACCTCCGGCGTGTCGTCGGCCATCGCGCGCAGCATCAGGTACCCGCCATAGAGCAGCCACAGGATGAAGGTCGTCGTGAGGCGCGAATCCCAGGTCCACCAGGTGCCCCAAATCGGCTTCGCCCAAATCGATCCGGTGATGAGCACCAGCGTACAGAAAACCATTCCGATTTCCGCCGCCGCATAGCCGAGGTCGTCCCAAATCTGATCCTTCAGCCATAGGTAGAACACGCCGGCGATCGCGACGATGCCGAACGCCGCGAATGCTACCCATGCGCATGGGACATGAAAATAAAAAATCCGCTGCACGATGCCCTGGTCTTCCTCTGTCGGCACCCATTCGAAAACCATGAAGAGCGAGACGAGCATCGAGATGAGCGTGCTCCATCCGAGCCCGGCGGTGGCTTTGTTTTTCATATTTCTGTTCTTCTCCCCTTCCACTTCAGGGGAAGGGGTCGGGGGATAGGTTTCAATCTTCACGGATCACATGCTCAAAGAGCAACGCGCCCAGCGTGACGAAGAGGACATCGAAGGCGACCAGGATGCCGAGCCATTGCGATGCGGCAGCGAGCGGAAAGCCCGACAGCGCGGCCTCGCTCGCTTTCACGCCTGCAATGATCGCGGGAATGAAAAGTGGAATCGCAAGAATCGGCAACAGCAGATCGCCCGCGCGAGTGCGGCTGGAGATCGCAGCCAGCAGCGTCGCGAGCGCCGCGAAGCCCAAAGTGCCGAGCATCAACGAGGGAGTCAGGCGCGCCAAATCGCCGCCGAAGTCCAGGTTGAAGAAGAGCGTGATGAGCACCACGGCGGCGACCTCGACGATCGCCATGAACGCAAACGCCGCCGCGAGCTTCGCAGCATAGAGCGCCGCAGGATCGATGGGGCTCAGCGTCAGCGCGCGCATGCATCCATTTTCGTTTTCGGCGATCATCGCGCGCGTTGCGCCGAGCATGCCCGCGAAAACGAGCGCGACCCACAGCGCGGCCGCTGCATCGCGCGCGCGATCGACGGGTTGCGGATTGAGCGCGAACACGAGCACCACCATTATCAAGAGCGAGAGAGCGAAAAGCGCGATGGTGCTCTGGCCGCTGCGAATCTCGAGGCGCAGGTCCTTGCGGAGTATCGCGGCGAAGGCGGCCATCGCGTCAGGCACCCATCCGCGAGCGATGCGGTGCGCGAGTCTCATCGCGAAGCGGCATCACGCGCCCACTGGCGATTTGATAGCGATCCATCTCGATGCCGAGATCGAGCTGCGAGTGCGCGGTGAGCAGCGCGGCGCATCCGCGCGCGACCGCGGTACGAATCAGATCGCCGACGATCGCGACGGCGTCGGGATCGAGCGCGGCGAATGGCTCATCGAGGAGCAGCAGATCGGGCTCCGTCATCATCGCGCGCGCGATCGAGAGCCGTTGCTCCATGCCGCGCGAGAATTCACGCACGCGATCGTTCGCCGACGCGCCGAGGCGCACCGACTCGATCCACTTCGTCGCGAGGTCATTTTGATCGGCCAGGCCATAGAGCTCTGCGTAGAACGCGAGATTCTCGCGCGCGGTCAGATTGGGATAGAGCCAGCTCTGATGCGTGAGCATCCCGATCCGACGGCGCCCCGCGACGTTCAGGTTGCGGCTATTTTCGCCGAACACGATCGCATCGCCGGAAGTCGGCTGCGACAGCCCCGCGAGGATTCTGAGCAGGGTGGATTTCCCCGAACCGTTGCCGCCGATGAGCAGCGCGCAGCGGCCGTCGTGAATTTGAATGCCGACCTCGCGCAGGACCGGCGTGACGCCGAAAGTTTTGGTTAATGCGCGAGTCTCGACGACCAACCGCGCCATCACGAGGCTCGGGTTGCGGCCCGCTCGCCACGCAGCGGCGTTCCGCATTCACCGCAAAAGTTTCCCGCCATCGGTGCGCGCATGCCGCATTGCGGGCAGAACCTGATGCGGCGGCCGCCCGCGATCTCGGCGGTCGCGGCGCGCGGCGATGAAACCGGCGGCGGGATATTGGACATGCCGGGTGCGATCGGAATCGCGGCTTGCGGCCTCGACATCGCGGCGATTTCTTCGGCGATCGCGGCAGCCTCGCGCAGCTTGGGCCGCACCGTAACCGCGGCCAGATTGGCGGCGCGTTCCTGCTCCTTGAATTTTTCGGTCGCGCTCATCGCCTGCAGCGCGCGGCCTTGGAGCGAGGCGCGCAACGATTCGTAATCGGCGTCCGAGAGCTTGCCCATCTCGCGATCGAACTCCAACTCGCGAAGCCCCTGCACCGCGAGCGCGTGCTCATGCTGCCAATGGGCGAGCTCGAGTTCCTCGCGGCTTCGTTTCGCGCGTCCGCGCAAACCGCCCGACAGCGGCGCGGCAACGAACAGCGCAACGCCGGCGATGATCAGGACCGCGGCAATATAAAATGCCACTAGAGTTTTCCCTTAACTTCGGCGTCGAGTTGCTCGCGCAACTTGGGATCGAACACCGGAACTCGTGACGCCTCCACTTCGGCCACGGCCGGGGGCGACGGCGTTTCATGACGCCATTTGCCCAGCATCAGCACGATAAAACCGCCGCCCACGAGGAGCGCAAAAAACGGCATTACCCACGCGAGCAGATTGAAGCCCTCGGTGGTGGGCGCCGAGAGAATTTTCTCGCCGAACTTGGCGCGATAGATCGCGATGATCGCGGGTCGGTCCATGCCCTTATCAATCATGCGCGAGATCTCACCGCGCAGCGGCACCGAAAAGCTGCACTCCGGATGATTGCAATTGGCGACCGTCAGGCCGCATCCGCATTGGCAAGTCAGCCCCTGACTGACGTCATCGACGGTGGCTCGGGAAAAAACCGGCGGCGCGAAAAGTAGCGTCAACGCGATGCATACCGCCAGCGCGCGAATGATGTTCGAGAGGCGACGCAAAATATCACTCACCCCCGCGCGCAGGCTCGGCAGCGATATCATCCTTGCCGCGGCCGAGCGCCTCCGCGATGGCGGCGCGCTCGCGCACGTTGGGCCACATCGTGATGACGGTCCCGAGTACCATCACCAGGCCTCCCGCCCAGAGCCAGAACACCAACGGCGTTAGGAACACCTGGAAGGTCGCCATGCCGCTTTGGTCGTCGATTCCCGCAAGCACGACATAGAGATCGTAGAGCGGTGTCGAGCGGATCGCGACGTGGGTCGCGGGCTGTTGCGGCTTTTTGTAGAACAGCTTCGCCGGATACATTGCGGCGACCGGGCGGCCGTTGCGTGTCACCTCGACATCAGCGATCGCGCTCTCGAGATGCGGCGTGTTCACGGGCGTCAGCGCCTCGAAGTGCAACATATAAGGACCGACTGCGAAGCTCTCGCCGGGCTTGACGCTCTTTTTCACCTCGACGCGGAAAAACGACGAGCCCACGATGCCGATGAACGCCATAATCACGCCGACGTGGATGATGTATCCGCCGTAACGGCGATTATTTTTCGATACCAGATTCACCAGCGCGCGAGGCGCCGTCTCATGCACCATATGACGCCGGGCGCTGACGCCGCGCCGGAACTCAACCGCGATCGTGCCCGCGACGAACGCAACCAGCGACACTGCTGTCAGCACGTACCATTGCGTCACCTCGATGCCGTACAGCACCAAGCCAGTTGTGATGCCGATGATCGCAGGAGCGGCAAAATGGTTGGCGAGATTCTTCAGCGTCATCCGTCGCCATGCGATGAGCGGACCGACGCCCATTAAGAAGATGAGCCCGAGCGCGAGCGGTCCGTTGACGCGATTGAAGAATGGCGGCCCGACGGTGATCTTCACGCCGCGCACCGCTTCAGAGAGCACCGGAAAAATCGTGCCCCAGAACACCGCGAATGCGATCCCGACCAGCAGCAGGTTGTTGAACAGGAACGCCGCCTCGCGCGAGAGATACGATTCGAACTCCGCGGGACTGCGCAAATCAGGCACGCGATAAATCAGCGCCCCGGTGTAGACCAGCGCGATCAGAATCAGGAAGGTCAGGAAATATGGCCCGAGCCCGGATTGGGTGAACGAATGCACCGAGGAAATCACCCCGCTGCGGGTGATGAAGGTGCCGAACAGCGTAAGCAGGAACGCGAGGCCGATCAGCGCGAGGTTCCACACCTTCAGCATGTCCTTGCGTTCCTGGATCATTACTGAATGTAGGTACGCGGTCATCACCAGCCATGGCATGAAGGCGGCGTTCTCGACCGGGTCCCATGCCCAATAGCCGCCCCATCCGAGGACCTCATACGCCCACCTGGCACCGAACATGTTGCCCAGCGTGAGGAAAAACCATGAGAAGATCGCCCATCGCCGCGTGGTGCGAATCCAGGTCTCGTCGAGCTTGCCGGTGATCAGCGCCGCCGCTCCGAACGCGAACGGCACCGTGGTGCTGACATAGCCGGTATACAAAGAGGGCGGATGAATCGCCATCCAGTAGTTTTGCAGCAGCGGATTTAAGTCGGAGCCTTCGAGGGGACGCACCGCGAGCAAATCGAACGGGCGCGTCACAAAGTTGAGCATCCCGAGGAAGAACACCGCGACTATCGCCATCACCGCAAGCGCATACGGCGCGATCTCGGGATTGCGGCGGCGATTCTGGAACGCGACGATCGATGCGAACGTCGACAGCAGCAGCGTCCACAGCAGCAGCGATCCCTGCTGTCCGCCCCATAGCGAGGTGATTTTGTAGATGGTCGGAAGCGTGGTGCTCGAATACGACGCGACATACTCGAGCGAGAAATCGCTGGTGAGCAGACCGACCCATAGCGACACCGCCGCGATCGCGACCATCGCGGTCATCGCCCAGATGGCGTGGCGCGCGCTGACAATGACGTCGGTGGCATTGCGCCTCGCGCCGTAGATATTCGCGGCGATCGAGTAGAGCGCGAGAATCAGCGCGATCGCGAGCGCCAGCTGTCCGAGATTCGGCATCGAGTTGCTACTTCACCTGCTTGGGTTTGTACTTCGACGGGCAACTGGTCATCACCTGCGTGGCATTGATAGTGCCCGCGCCGGCCAGATGTCCCTCTACGATCACATCCTTGTTGGCAGCGAACATGTCGGGCTTCGGTTGCCCGACGCATATCACGCTGAACGATGGCGCATCGGAAACCGCGACCTTCTGGACCGCGCCGTCAGCATCAACGTCGGGAATCTGATGGATGCCGAACTTGAGAGTCAGCGTGACCGGATCCCAACTGATGTCGCCGGGGCTGACGCGGCCCGCGACCCGCAATGCCTGACCTTCGAGGCTCGCATGGCGCGCCGCGACTTCGTTGACGGTCAGGTAGTATTCGGAGGTGTTCTGGATCGCCGCATATATAAGGTAGCCGACGGCCACGGCTATCAAGCCTGCCCCGACGAAAAAGCGGGACCTAATTCGCATATCCGCTATGCATCCCCTGCCGCGATCGAATCACGGCACCCTTCCAATTTGGTCCAATTGTGTCAGGAGACTTTCGTCATAACAAGGAAGTGTTCTGAGCGAAGCGAAGGATCTCGCGTTAGCCCTCCGAATCATCGACGACGCCGTCTTTAGGTCCAAACGCGACACCCCGTTTCGACGCGCGAATGAAATCCACTATCTCCTGCGCCTCCGGCGTCAGCTTCTCCGAGGCGATGCGCTCCAGCGCCATCTTCAAGTTCTGACGCTTGCCGAACAGCGCGAGGAAAACCTCGCGAAGCGCGCGCACTTGCGCCGCCTTGAAACCGATGCGCCGCAGACCAACCACATTGATGCCGCGCAGCGTATGCGTCCCGTCCATGATGCAAAACGGCGGGACGTCGCGGCTGGTACGCGAGAGGCCGCGCATCATCGCGAGCCGCCCGATGCGCGTGTACTGATGCACCACGCAGTTGCCCGAGACCAGCGCGTGATCGCCAACCTCGACCCATCCGGCGAGCAGCGCGCCGCCCGCGATGATCGTCGAGTTGCCAACGCGGCAATCATGCGCGGCGTGCGAATTCTGCATGAAGAAGTTGTCGTCGCCGACGATGGTCACCTCGCCGTGCTCGCTGCCGCGATGAATCGTGGTGCCCTCGCGAAAAATATTGCGATTGCCAATGCGCACCTTGCGCGGTCCTCCGGTGTACGCGACGTCTTGCGGCTCATCGCCAATCACCACATGGGGATGAAGCACGTTGGCCGCGCCGATTTCGGTATCGCCAAAAACCGCGACGTGGCTGATGAGACGGGTGCCTTCGCCGATGCGAACTTTTCCCTGAAGAAAACAGAACGGTCCGATTTCCACGTCATCCGCGAGCTGAACTTCATCGCCGATGATCGAGCTGGAATGGACGAGCAGGGACGACGACGTGCCGCGGCTCAATTGAGATGCCTCTTGTTCTTGAGCGCCTCGGCGCTGAGGTCGTCATCGGGATGCTCGGTCTCATCGACGGCTTTGCCGGCGATGCGATACTTCTCGCTGGCCCAGGTGCCGAGGTCGGTCATCTGGCATCGTTCGGAGCAGAACGGCCGAAAGCGATTGGCCGGCGTCATGTCGACCGGCCGCTTGCAAATCGCGCATCGCATCGTAGCGTTGATTCCTAGGCTATTTTTTTAGCACGCGTCCGCTTCACACGAATCCGAGCGGTTCTGCGCGGACCAGCATTTCGCGCCGACTTCGGCGGGGTGTAGTTCAGCACCTCGAATCCAATGATCCGATTGCTCTTATCCTTCATAATCACGACCTCATCGGTCGTCTCTTCGCAGATTTCTTCCTTCGCGGGATCATCGATCCAGATCGTCAGGGTGTGGCCGACGTCGTCGTGAAATACTTTTATTTTTTCCACACCACCTCTCCAATTTTGCGCGCGTCCGTGGGATATGCTGTCACGAGAAAGCCTTCACCATTTTCGCGCTTTGCGACCGCGCAAATCCAGCGGGGTGGACCTCCTAGGCAAGAAAGGTAGACAGCCGTGTTTTGCCAAGCAGCGACGAGGTTGATCGAGAAATTCTGCGGCACGCGACCTTCGATTCCAACGCTCGAATCAGCCGGATACAAAATATCGCTGACGCATTGTATGGCAAGAACGCCGCGTACCGGCTTTGCTCCGAATACGGTGGCTTGCGCATCATCCTGTCGGCACCCCTGCAGGCGCTGAAAACGCGCACGCGCAAACTCCATCGCGGCGGCATGAAACCGACGGCCCCTGGGCTGCAGCGAGCACCGCTTCATCAGATTCTCGCAGAAACGATCATTTTGTGATCTTCTCCAGAGAATTGGGCTCGAACAGGTCTTCGTGGCGCTTATGGTTCTTGTCGAACCAGACGCACTTTGCCATTAGGCCTTGCGTTACTCCTCGACCTCCTCGACGGTCATTTCGGGGACACCAATCTTCAGCTTCACCACGTCACCGGATTTCAAATCGACCATGTTTTCAGCCTTCTGGCGAGTCTCATCCTATCGCAAACGGTTACGCTGAAAAATTCACACTGTGCCCGCGCCGCGCGCCAGGAATAGCCCGCGTCCTCGGATATCCATCCTTTAACCAGAGGAGACAACTGTAGTTTGTAAGCGAAAGCGATTTCTTCTTTTCGTCCGAGCATTCGTCGCCGGATGCTCGACGCTCGCATCGACCGTGTGCGGCGTTCCGGGCGTATCATGGCATCCATGAGCAGCGCGAGACCGACCGCCACGCCTGATATTATAGCGGGAACCGAATCGTATCGAGCACGAAGGCCGGATGCGCGACACCATCCGGCCTTTTCATTCTTTGGCCTTCGCGAAAGCCTCTAATCCTTGGAAGTGGACATCGATTCTTCTGAGTTCAGCGTCGAACAAGTCTTTGCTCTCATCGGCTCGGTGAAGCACATCGCTGAGGTTGCCGTACACTGATTTGAGAGAAGGAAAGGTTTGTTTGAAACCATCTGGCAAGCTTGAAGCGTACTCATCGCAGAGATCGTCTCCGCGCAACTCCCCCTTCTTGGTTGTCGCACGCATATGCTGTTCGATGAGAGTTCTAAGAAGAAACAGGGCCGGCAGGAAATGACCAGAGTTGTAAGCTATCACGGCTTGCGAGTAGAAGCGTTTCTCGCCTTTGGGCACGAACGCGGGAACTTGTACCTCTTCAAATTCGCTTCGGCCTGTAAGCGTCAGTTTGAGCCGATCGCGCGTCACCAAGAATACAATCTCCGATGCTTTACACGCCTGACACTGCACTGGTACTGAAAAAAATTGGCGAACTTGGCTGCTCACAAAGGTGTGCGGCGAACATTTTTCGGTACTAAGCAAGTTGAAGGATTCTTTACTTCTGCACCATCCGCAAAACGTCTTGATGGGCGGCAAAGAAAATCCGAGTGTCAGCGATCCCATTGTTGGTGAAGTCATAGCCGATCTTAGGCCCTGACGCGCAGGATCAAACATCCAAACCGTTTTCAGAAGATTTTCTATACGGTCTGACTTTAATTTTGAGAGTTCTGCAGGCTGAGCCCTGTCCAATACCAAATTGTTTTGCTCTATCGTGCGTCGGTCCGCTTCGGCTTGGTTGGCAACCGCAGGTTCAAAATCCACCTGCGTCGATTGGTATAGATGCTTCGTAGCCAGCAATTGCTGAAGAGCTTTTTCGATAGGTACGTTTGGCGGTAGGTCGGCTTCTAATTTAGGTAATTCAGCCATCTATTCCTCGCGTTGACGCATACCTAGTCCGCGAAGCACCCTGTTTCAAACGAGTTTGGTAATTTTCGGCAGAAAAAATTCAGACTGTGACCGCTTGTTGGCGCGCGAATAAAGTCGGTGTGGATGAAGCTATTCGAAATCGTGCTCGGTTGCTCTTCCCAAGGAACCTCCCAAGTCGTCGCGCATCATTCCCATCGCGTCACGATTCGCGATCCCTGGATAAACGACAGTCCCGATGAACTGCTGGCTGCGACCAAAGAGTTCGCCGCCGCGCTTGTTGGCAAGCTGGTCATCAACATCTGCTTCACCCGAACTTAATTGGGCTGGTCGAGAGCGTGGCGTACCGCTCACGCGCAGCCATCATGGATGCTTCTCGGTAATTATTCACCGCCAATAGTCACGGCCGCAACGACCTGAAAATCCAAGGTGTTTGGACCTGAAATTGAACAACATTATTGTCGGCGTTTACCCCTCGCTAGTTCAAATTGAATGCGCGCACGGCGTTGTCATACAAAATCTTGCGCTTGCTGTCCGCCGCGATCGGCTGCTTCAGCATCGACTCGATGCCCCATGGAAACGTCCCATCCGGATGCGGATAGTCGGTATCCCATAGAAAGTTGTTGTCGCCGACCAATTCGACGGCGGCCTTCATCGTGGGCTCATCGCCACGGAACGCGACGAAGATATTCGATTTGAAATATTCGGTCGGCCGCTTCGTGAGATACTCATGCTCCGAGTTGCCGCTGAAATTCCAATGCTGCTCCATCCGCTGCAGCCAGTACGGAACCCATCCGCCATCAGCTTCGACGTGCACGACGCGAAGCTTGGGGAATTTTTCGAAGATGCCGTACCAGATGAGGCCGGCCATCGCCGCCATCGCCTCGAACGGATGCGACAGGATGTGGCCGCTGACGTGAGTATCCATCCGATCGCCGAATGACGGCACCGAGGCCGAGGCCGATTCATGCGTCGAGATCGGCTTGCCGAGTTTTTCGATTTCCGCGAACAGCGGCAGATAGGCCTCGCTGAACAGCGTGCGGCCCGCGACCGGGTTGGGCCGGATGTAAAAACTCACCGCGCCGTTTTTCGCCGCACGATTCGCCTCTTTGACGGCTTCCTCTACATCCTGCATCGGCAGGATCGCCGACGGCCGCAGCCGTTTCGAATCCTTCGAGCAGTAATCGATCGCCCAGTCGTTGTAGGCGCGGCAACACGCGGCGAGGAGCTTGGTGTCGCGGAACTCGCGCCCGAGCATCTGCCCCGCCGCAGTAGGATAAACCACCTGCACATCGACGCCCTGCTCGTCCATGTCCTGCAGGCGGCTCTCAGGGCTGAAGCCCTGCTTGCCGGCGCGCTCGAAACGTTCCATGGCTTTTTTCACGGCCTTCAGGAAGCCGGGCGCCGCCATCGGATACTTGCCCTTCTCGCGCGTGAACGGCTCGCCTTCGACCAAAAAAGTCCGGCGGCCTGATTCCGCGGCGATGCCCATCTTAGGCGCCTGCGATTTATATTTTTCATCGATGAACTTTTCGAACACCCATTCGGGTTCCATCAGATGCGCATCGACGTCGACGATTTTGAATCCATCCTTCATATGTCTGTCCTCTCAATATGCTGTCTGATTTGGAATGATGAGCGCCTTCACGCCCTTGCGCGCGCGCAACAACTCGAATGCCTCGATGCCGTGCGCGATATCGTATCGATGCGTCACCATCGGACGCAGCTCAACCGCGCCCGAGGAGACCAGCGCGATCGCGCGGCGCCACGTCTCCGGGGTTCGCACACGCGAGTTGATGGTCTTGATGCCATGGAAGAAAAACGCGCGCAGCTCGGTCGAAGTGAGATCGCGCGCGGGCCATCCGATCAGCACCAGCTCGCCGCCGCGCCGCATCAGCTCGCGAGGCTGATCGATCATCCCGCACGCATCGAAGACCACATCGGCGCCATCGGGCGGCAGCAGCGCGCGCACCTGCGCAATCCAATCGCCCTTGTCTGCTACCACCGTCTTGAATCCGAACTCCCGCGCGAGCGCGAGGCGTTCAGTATCAACATCGAGCCCGGTGATAACGATCGAGCTGACGCCGAGCGCGCGGGCCGACATGGCGACGCTGAGCCCGATCGGCCCGGGTCCTTCGACGACGCAACTGTCGCCCGCCTTGAGGCATGATTGCTCGACCGCATGAAGTCCCGTCCCGAAGGGCTCCAGCAGCGCTGCGGTTTCGAAATCCATCGTTGGCGGCACCAGGTAGGAATTTCCTACTGGCGCGATGACGAACTCGGCGAACGCGCCGCCCAGATGCGTCGGAGACGTGCACAGATTGAAGCGTCCGGAGCGACAGGTCGAGCATTTGCCGCAATGCCCGAACGGATCGAGCGCGACATGATCGCCTGCCTTGAACGTGGTCACGCCCGCGCCAATCTCTACAACTTCGCCGGCGGGTTCGTGGCCGATGACCGCCGGGAGTCGCGCGACCATGCGATCGGCGCCCAGTTCCCATTCGTAGATGTGGAGGTCGGAGCCGCAGATGCCGCATGCAGCGACCTTGACCAGCAATTCGCCGGGGCCGGGCTGCTTGACCGGCACATCGATGATCTCAGCGCCGAATTCGGGCTTGGTTTTCGCGATCGCCTTCATCTTCTATCCACCCTCCACGTACCGAATTTCGATCGTCTCCATGCGGCGCAGAATAGCGCGTTGGAAAAAAAAGCGTTAGCGCCGCAATCCAGAGTTGAAGCCCTGTTCCGGGCGGACGTTTGGTAATAAACTTCGCGTCGGAGCTATCGATGACCGACACGCTCGCACCATTGATTCTCGATTTCCTCGAATGGTTGGCAGCCAGGCCGCGGCCCTATTCCGAAGTCATGGAAGCGTGGCGTACGTCATGCCCAAGGTTCACGGTTTGGGAAGATGTCGTGGACAACGGATTCGTCATTCGACGAGCCGACGCGAGCAACGAACTACTTGTCGATCTGACGCCGCTCGGGCGCACCTTCCTCGAAGCGAGCGGCCGCGTCATCCAGCCTCGCGCGTAGACCTACTCCCAGTGGCGCAGCGGGACGCCGCGGTAGCGCATCCGAGGACGAATCAATCGATTGTTCGCATACTGCTCGAGCGCATGCGCGATCCATCCCGAGGCGCGGCCGACGGCGAAAATCGCGGCGGGCGATCCAAGCGGAAAGCCGAGCATCCGGGTGCAGACCGTGAGGTAGAAATCGAGGTTGGGCCGCAACCGCTCGCGCTTGAAGACCGCCTGCTCAACCTTCAGCGCGGTTTCGTAGAGCTTGCGTCCTTTGCGGCGCGCGATGGTCTGCGCCGTCTCCTTCAATAGCACCGCGCGAGGATCGCCATCCGGATAAATCGCGTGACCAAATCCCGGAGGTAGCCGATGCTCGCGGACGAACACGTCGAGGCATTCGTCGAGGCGCAAGCCGTGATCGAGCTCGGCAAACATCTGCTCGATACGATCGCACGCGCCGCCGTGAATCGGACCCGATAGCGAGCACAACGCCGCGAGTACCGAGGCATACAAATCGGCGCCGGTGCTGGCGACCACGCGCGCCGCAAACGTCGAGGCGTTCAGCTCGTGCTCGGCGCATGCGACCAGAATGCGATTCATCGCAGCGATTTCGAAATCGGCAGCGCCGGTGCCGGCGACATTTCGCAGCAGCCGCTCCGCCGTCCCACCCTCGCCATCACCGTGAGCGCGACCCTTGCGGGCCAGCGGGAGCGGAAGCATTGACGTGAGCGGGAGCGGAAGCATTGAGATGATGAGCTTCGCGCGCGCAGGCCGATCGAGCTTTTCACCGCGCCGCTCAAACGCCGCCAGACTCGGCATCATTGCGGACAGGCGCAGCAGCGGCGGTGCATCCTCACCCATCGCGGCGATCGCAGTTGCAACCGGCGGCGGCATCTTTGCCGAAGCGATCGCGCCTCGAAGTTCACCGGCGGCATCGGCACTCGGCCGCTCGCCATTCCAGAGCAGCAGGCACACCTCCTCGAAGGTGGCGTGCTCGATAACCTCTTCGATCGGATAGCCGCGATATGCGAGACGGCCATCAGTAATCGAGCTGACCGCAGATTCGGTCACGATGACGCCGGGCGCGGGACCCTCGGCGGCCGGGCGAACCGGCTGCGCGACCGTCACCCACGACGACGCGTCGGGCAAGCTGCGCGCGCGCCGCCCGCGTTCGGGCGCGACCAGGCCGCGCAACGCCTCGATATCGGCGCGGCGATAGAGCGCCTGACGCCCGACCCGGCGCCGATAGCTCTTGATCCAGCCCCGGCTCACGTATGCGTATAGCGTTCCGAGCTTGACGCCGAGATGATGCGCCGCTTCGGCCGCGGTGAGCATCCGGCCATGATCCGCTTCCTGCGTCCCCACCCCGCAATCACGCCACCAGAGGGCGGGCCGGTCAAGCGATGCGTGTCCTCTCGCGATCCAAATCGACGAATCTTGAATCAACATCAATAAAGTTCTATACAGTCAAGTTATGAGCGATCAGATGTTCGATCGAAAAACCTCGCCCACCTTCAACTCGATCCGCGAAATGGGCAAGCAGATCGATTTCGGCAAGACCGCCGGCGACTACGCGAAGCATCGCGCGGGCTTCCCGGATGCGTTCTTCGAGCGTCTCACGACGATGGGCGTCATTGGCGCCGGCATGAAGGCACTCGACCTCGGCACCGGCACCGGGACTGTCGCCCGGGGGCTAGCTCGAAGCGGCCTCGAAGTCACCGGCCTCGATAAATCGACGGCGCTGATGGAGCAGGCGAAGATGCTCGTTGCTGAGGCCGGCGTCGCGGTGCGATACGTGGAGCGCCCCGCCGAGGCGACCGGATTCCCCGATCATACTTTCGACGTCGTCACGGCCGGGCAATGCTGGCATTGGTTCAAACGCGACGAGGCCGCGAAGGAAGTGCTCCGCATTCTGAAACCGGGCGGAGGGCTGGTCATTTGCCACTTCGATTGGATTCCGCTTCCGGGCAACGTCGCGCAGGTCACCGAAGATCTAATCCACGCGCACAATCCCGCGTGGGATCTCAGGGGCGGCACCGGAATGCATCCGCGCTGGATGACCGATCTGGGCTCGGGGGGCTTTCGGCGAATTGAAAGTTTTACTTTCGATATGAACACGCCCTATTCGCATGAGGCATGGCGCGGACGAATCCGTGCGAGCGCGGGAATCGGCGCCTCCTCGATGACGCCCGAAAAGGTCGCGGCCTCCGATGCGGAACTCGCCGCGGTCCTCGCTGAAAAATTCCCCGAACCGATGACGGTGCTGCATCGCATCTTCGCAGCGATCGGCATCGCACCATGAACGACTCGACACCTCGGTTCTTCCGCGCATCCAAAGCGCGCTCCAAGGTCTGAAGCAAGATCCTCGGCCTCATGGCTACATCGAGCTGGCTGCTGTTCTCTTCGATGCCCGCGCGCGGCACAATGATCCATCTATGGATTCATCTACTGAAACATCTACCACGCTTCCGCAGTTCGTTGAGCTGATGGCGCTCGTCTATCACGAGGGCCGCAACGTCAGCCGCATCTTTCATCTCAATGCCGCCTCGACCAAAACTTTCGGCAAGCTCGCCGAGCTTTCACCCGATGCCGCCAAGGCGTGGGAGATGCTGATCCCCTCGCAACAGCGCGCGACCGAAACAGCTTCGGCGAAAGATGCCGAAGGACTTTTCCAAAACGACTTCGGATGCTCGCTGCTCGATATCGGCAAAATGTTCGAGCACAGCGCATGGAAACGCTTCCCGCAGTATGGCGGTGCGCGATGGGCCGCGGTCGCGAAGGCTGTCGCCGAACTGCGCGATGCGATCGACGCGAAGAACGACGCCGCAGCCGCGAAGCTGCTCGCCGAGATACCCGCGATGCGCCACAACAGCGGCACCGTCGAGCATAAGCTGTCGCGTCTCAAAGCCCGCCCCAAGTAGACGATCTGTGTCGGATTGCGGACACGCGGAGATGGCGGACTTGACCGCTTCATTGCTCGTTGCTTTAGATTCCGGCGTCGGATAGGTTCACCTCTGGTAACGACGCGGGACTGGGTCGTGGCTAAAGGAGGCGTGGCTGATGGACTGGCCGAAGTGCCAGAAGTGCAACAACGGGACCCTGATCCCTCTTTCGGATTACGGGCAGGAAGGCGCTTCCGTGTTGTTCAAGGCTTGGGTCTGCACTAACCCCGAATGCGGTTTCAGTCTGCGGGTTGACAAGGGCGAAGTGACCTACGGCAGACGTATCGAAACCAAACATTAAACTTTTTTGCAGCATGATGTACGAGGGCGGCTCGCTGAGTCGCCCTTTTTCTTTTCAGCGTTTTGAGGGGCGTCCCGGATTGCGACGCCGTGCGCCCCCTTTGCACGATAAAATCGGCCGCGAACCCTCCAAGGTGGAGCATTTCAGCACAGATTGACGGCATGATGGTTGCTGCTACTAGAGCGGACTATGATCGTCGACGAAAGCTCGCTGGCCGCCTATCAAAACCAGGTCGATGCCATGCGCAAAAGTCCCTACCTCGACTTCCCGGCGCACGTGCACCTCGAAGACCAACGCACTCTGTAATGCGGCTTGCAACTTCTGCCCTTATCCGACGCTGGAGCGGCGCGGCACCAAAATGCCCTACGCCCTCATCAGCAAGATCATCGAGGACCTGCGCGACATTCCGCACACGCTGCCTTTTCAATTGTCGCCATTCAAGGTCAACGAGCCATTTCTCGATACGCGGCTCTACAGCATCCTCACGCAAATCAATGAACGACTGCCGAACGCGTCGCTCACCTTGACTACCAACGCCACGCCGATTACCTCGATCACCGCAACCGGTATCGTCGCGCATTGCTGCATGGATGGGGCGGCGAAGTATCCGATCGGCGATGTGAGCCGCCAGCATGTACTAGAACTCTACAACGCTCCCGCTTATCGGCGGCTGCGCGAGCATACGGCGCGGCGGCAAGACGCCGAGCCCTGCAACCGATGCTCGTTCTTTTGAGCTAATCAGCGAACCAACGATAGCCTGCTCGATCCTGCTTTCCACTTCGGCATATTCGGACTGTTCTTGATGGCCTTTCCGCGCCGCTTTTAGCATCCACCTCAACCTCGCGTCTGCGATGACCGACCGGTCACTTGCTCGTAATCCATATCTATGGCGGGGATGTTCTCGACACCCAGCAACGCAGTGTGTGAAATTCGTTCGTATTCGAAGAATGATTTCAACATATTAGGGACTACGTTCAGGGAGTTGACGTGCGGGAAATCGCCGGTCTGCGCGAAGCGACGGAGCGTATGCATCCAAAGTGAAAGGAGCACTCAATGAGATTCGGACTTTTCTACGAACATCAGCTCCCGCGCCCGTGGGACGAAAAGAGCGAGCTGCAACTGATCCAGGACGCGCTCGATCAAATTGAGCTCGCGGACCAGCTCGGCTTCACCAACGTGTGGGAGGTCGAGCATCACTTCCTCGAAGAATATTCGCACTCCAGCGCGCCTGAGGTATTTCTCGCCGCCGCGAGCCAGCGCACGAAGAAGATGCGGCTCGGCCACGGCATCGTGCTGACCGCCCCGGGGTACAATCACCCCGCACGTATCGCCGAACGAATCGCGATGCTCGACCTGGTGTCGAAGGGTCGCGTCGAGTTCGGGTCGGGCGAGTCGGGATCGCTCGCCGAGCTGGGCGGATTCAATCTTACCCCGGCGCTCAAGCGCGAGATGTGGCGCGAAGGACTCGAGACGGCGCTGCGCTGCATGACCGAGGTTCCTTTCGGAGGCGTCGACGGCAAGTACGTCAAGATGCCGCCGCGCAACGTGGTGCCGAAGCCGGTGCAGAAACCGCACCCGCCGGTGTGGGTAGCGTGCTCGCGTCGCGAAACGATTCTTCTCGCCGCCGAGTACGGAATCGGTGCGCTCACGTTCTCCTTCATCGATCCGGAAGAGGCGACGCAGTGGGTTGGCGACTATCGGAAGACGCTGGCAGAGAAGTGTGTACCGATCGGAAAGGCGATCAATCCGGAGATTTCGTGCGTCACGCCGATGATGTGCCATACCGATCAGCGCGAGGCGATTCTGCGGGGGCTCGAGGGCGGCAACTTCTTCGGTTATTCGCTAGGCCACTATTACATCTTCGGCGATCACAAACCGGGCACCTCGAATGTATGGGAAGAATTCACCCGCAAGCGCGCCGAGCGCGGCTACTCGCCTGACGTTGCGATTGCGATGCGCCAGGAGCGCCTAAGCGCGCGGCTCGATAATGATAAAGGCGCACAGCAGGGCTTGCGCGGTGCGGTTGGGACACCCGATCAGTTGCGGGAGTATTTCCGGCGTTTCGAGAAGGCGGGCGTCGATCAGATGATCTTCGTGATGCAGGCGGGGAAGAATCGGCACGAACATATCATGGAATCGATCGAGCTGTTCGGTAGGCAGGTGCTGCCGGAGTTCGCGGAGCGTGACGCCAAAATTCGCGCGACCAAGATCAAAGAGTTGCAACCGATTATCGAGACCGCGATGAAGCGTAAGCGCGACGATGCGCCGAAGATGCCGGACGACTACATCATCGAGGCGCTGCCGAAGGGGCTCATCCGGCAAGTCGGCGGCAAGGAGATGCTCGACAAGCTCGAGGGCGACTCGGCGATCGGCATCCCGCGGCCACAGAATCTGCAAGAGCGGCTGCAGCAGGGAATAATACCTAAGAGCGGCTCGAACGGCGGAGCCACGGAGTAACAGTGGAAGGCGAATAAAGTCGGGCGGGTTGAATCAGGGCGGGTTGATCAGGAGGAGAGCGGCGGGGACGAGCGATCAGCGGTAGACGGCCGCCGGGAAAGACGCGGCAAATGTCTATACATCCAACTCACGGGTCTAACCGCGGCATAGAGCGGAAAGAGAGCATCGGGCAGGTCGATCAAATCCCAATCATCTGGGAAGACGAATGCCCGTCTAATATCCTCGCTTCGATATCGCCACGAAGATCGCATGCGCAGATCGTAGAGAAACATCCCAAAGCGGGGTAAACGGTGGATTTCGAGACAGTAGTCCTCGGCGGTAAGGAGTCGCTTAGCCATGTTGACAATTCGTACCACCAGCCGATTGGCCTCGGGCGGTAGCTGAATCGCGGGTCTCTCCACTGCCAGAAAGAAGTCCACCAGTATAAGCGCAGCCTGTAGTTCCGCTATGAGGCCTCGCTCGGAGGCGAGCGCCGCGACACGGCCGAGATCGTCGGAGGTCATGGCGCCGAGCAAGGCGCCGATATCAGCAAGCCATTTCAGGATCGGCCAGCCGTGAATCGCACCATGAGCGCATAAGTATAGGAAGAGCTCGTTGCGAGTGAGGGTGGATACAACACCCGAGCCGATCGGCACCGGCATAGTTTCGAAAGGCTTGGCGTCCGGGTCCTCGAGAGCGGTGCAATGGTATAGACGCCAATGAAGTTCGAGAGGAATCGCTTTGGCTTCGCGGATGTAGGCGAAGTGTTTGTAATACTTCAGATAGTGCTTAAGACGTCGCGGCGTGAGTTCCGCTCTGGGTTCGTAGCGGACGTATCCAAGCTCCAGTAAAAGCCGCTCAGCCTCGAACACATGTGCCGGTGAAACCAGTAAATCGATATCGCCAGGACTTCGCATCGCCACGTTGCCATAAGCAAGCACCGAGAGCGAAATACCTTTCACTGTTACGATCTCGAAACCGGCCTTTCTCGCTGACTCAGTTATCCGAATCGATTCAGCTGCATGCGACAGACTATGACTGGCGAACCCCATGACCTTGCTTCGAAGTGAATCAAGAAACTCTGTGTCACGTCCGGGCGCGAGGGCGTCGCGAAGGTTGCGGTGCGCCAAAGGGAGAATCTGGTTGCGATCGATGATTCGAAGGAACTTACGCCAGTCGAGACCGCCATCGGTCAGGCGCTGGATCTCTTCTCGGTCTCGATCGCGCAACGGCCATCGCGCGCAAGCCAGTGCTAGCTGGAATTCCGGCGCGAAATTCCGATTCGCTTCAATCGGGGTGAAGGTCTTTTCCGGAGCCGGCATTTTGATCAGGCTAGCCATCACATGGTCTGGCATACGAAGAACGTAACTCTAAAATTGTGAGTCTGAAAAGGAGACCACGTCCTTGTCATTGCAGTTATGCTCAACCTGCTGCGCGCGCACTTTGGGCGGATGTGTTCCTACCGAGCTGATCGGCGATGAGACCCATTACGCGTACCGCTTCCCGGCCTTCTTCGGCAGTCACTGGAACCGGCGTCGCGTTCAAAAGGCTATTTGCGAATCCTCGAATCAGGTTCTCGTGTGTGCTCGCTTCCTGGCGCGTGATCAGTTTGAATGTAGTGAGGCCCGCCTCCTTAAGAATCTGAGCCGACTGACCTAGTACTGACACTGCGAACGCTGGGACAGTTAGAGCGCTTCGGTTCAGCCGAGTAACCACCCTTCCGTGAAGATCAAGTATTAGCGTGCCGGTGCTCCCTGCTATCTCGACCCACGACATCCACTGGTTGCTCGCATAGTTAACGTGAATGGAGCTGATACCCGTGTCACCTATGAGATTTATGCGATAGTCCTCATACTGCGACCACGGATACTGCGGCAATTGCTTAAGGCCATCGACCGTGACCTTCTGGACTCGGCTCATGAAGGCAAGCGACATATAGACGGCATGCGGCCCGGTTTCGCCGATCGCGCCGCCCGGGAGTTTATGCGCCCAATGGTTCTGGTTCGAGGTCATGTAGTCAGTCGGCGTGGAAATGACTACCCGCATTCCCTGAAACTTGCCGATCGCACCGCGCTCCACCAGTTTTCGGCCGCGAATGAATGGTTCATAGAACAGCCCGGTATGACCGACGCACACTTTGACCTTGTGCTGTTTTGCGCCGGCCACGATCGCGTCGCAGTCGGAATTCGTCAGTGCCATGGGTTTTTCGATCATCATATGGCACCCGTTTTCCATCGCCAGCAAAGCCAGCTTGGCATGAGTCGCGGGCGGCGTGCATATGTCGACCACGTCGGGTTTTTCTTTGACAATCATTTCAGCCGCGTCAGAATAGACGTGCTTGATACGGAACTGCTCCCCGACTTTGAGTCCCATCTCGCGATTCAGATCACTCAAGCCTACAAGCTCGACTTTTTTGCCAAGCGAGCGCCAGGCCGGCAGGTGCCGATTCGACGAAATGAATCCGCCTCCTACCACCGCTACCTTCAACGTTTCCATCATACCTCTTGTCTTTGCCGACGTTCTTAAGCCGGGCGGTGCGACTTCAAGCAGAAAGGCCTACCTCTGAAGTGTCGCCAACCAGATCCTCGCCCAGGATGTACTGCCTGTACCATGCGTCGAACATCATTATGCTGAATAGTTCTGTAGAATAGTCGCACGCGCCACTGGAGTGCTTGTGCCGTAGCTCCTGAATGCAGTTCCAATCGAAGATCCCGTGAGCATTCGTGCGGCTGACATCCATGAATTGATCGAAGTAGCTATCAAGGCTTTCCTTCAGCCAGATACCGAGCGGTGCTATGAAGCCCTTCTTGGGAGCCGACTGGACCGAATGCGGAAGGAGGTCGGCAAAGACTTCTCTGAGCACCAGCTTTCCGCGGCGACGGTCGAGCTTTTCCGAAAATGGGATCGCGAGGGCATTCGCTACCACACGCGGGTCAAGGTACGGTACGCGGACCTCCAAGCCGACCGCCATACTCATCTTGTCGGTATACTCGAGCAGGTTGTCGAGCAGGAATGTTTGTACGTCGGTGGCGAGAACGCGATTGCCGAAATCGACCACGTCTTCGTTCTGCAAAAGGTCGTCTAGTATCCTGGTCCCCGGCTTAAGGTAGAGATCGCCCGCCGCACCGCGCAAGAGATTTGTCTTCTCATGCTCGTCTAGGTAGTAGGTCCAGTTTGCGAACTGTTGAGTAAAGTCGGGGTTCAGACCATCGAGAAACTCCCGCGCGCGCCGCAAATTAGCCTTGCGATAGTCATCGGTGAGAAGGCCTAGAACTTTCCGGGCCGCCTTGATGGCGGGCTGTGGGACATGTCGAAATAACCGCGCCATCTCCATCGCGCGATAACGCGGGTATCCGGCGAACAGTTCGTCTCCCCCGGTGCCGCACAACGCAACCGTCACTTCAGGGCGTGCGTGACTGGAAATGAGATACATCAAGTACGCGGTGGTATTTGCAAACGGCTGATCGAACGAGTTCACCATTCGCAGCATGTCCAATGGATCGCTTATCGAGGCTTCGATTTCATGATGATCGGTGCCGAATCGATCAGCGACCTCGCGAGCAACCGCGCTTTCGTTGTAAAACTCGAGATTCTTTCCTTTGAACATTATGGTGAAGGTCTTCACCGGGTCAGAGGACGCTTCAGCTGCGAGACCTACAAGGATCGGCGAGTCGAGGCCGCCACTCAGAAAGACACCAAGTGGAACGTCGGCTATCATCTGGCCCCGAACGCTATCAGCAAGTAGAGGCCTAAGTCTCTCGCGCGCATTACCAATTGAGACTTCTTCAGCGACAGCTCGGCCAATGCTCCAGTACCTTTCCAACTTGAGCTGCCTGCTGCGAAGATCAAACGTCATGGTGTGTGCGGGAGGGACCTGCAGTATGTCCCGGAATGCGGTCTGAGGGCACGGCACACAGGCAAATGTGAAGTAATCGCGAATGGCCTGCCAGTTAACCTCCCTGGTGTAGCCTCCCGATTCCAGGATCGCCTTGATCTCAGAACCGAACAGTAACCGTCCCTCGCCGTTGTAATAGTAAAGCGGCTTGATTCCGAGATGATCTCTTGCAAACAGAAGCTTGTGCTGGGTCCGATCGAAGATGACAAAGGCGAACATTCCATTGAGGCGGGTTACGAAGCCGGAGCCATACTCCTGATATAGGTGAAGTATGACCTCGGTATCGCTGGAGGAACGGAAGCTATGTCCTTTGTCTTCAAGCTCCCGGCGAAGCTCCATGAAGTTGTATATTTCACCATTGAAGGTGATCCACAGACTCTCATCCTCAGTGCTCATCGGCTGATGACCGCCCGCCGAGAGATCTATGATACTCAATCGACGGTGGCCTAAGCCTACGCGTTCGTGCGGGAAGAACATGACTCCACGATCGTCGGGCCCTCGATGCCGCAGCGCATCCGTCATACGCGCCACGGCCTGCGCGTCGCCCCAACCAATCGCACCTGCAATGCCACACATCGGAGTTTGTCTCTTAGCGAGGCGTTTCGGAAAATACTATTGACATGACCTAAGGACTACGCGTCACGACATCTTAGCCGCTGGAGATATTCTCCCGCTGGTTGAGGATGGAGTTTGCTCAGGCTTGCTCATGGGAGAAGTTTCCTCGGAGGCCGGCTTCGGTTGTATTTTCGATTGCTCTGGGTCCAGCTCGATGAGCTTCAGGCTGGTCTGATAATCAGCCACAGCCTTGAGCAGGCAGTAGCGAAAACCGATTCGGCCGTCGAGAAATCCGCCGCGAATGAAATACATCCAGATGAATACGAACAACGCGCGGCATGGCAGATATCGATACGCGAACTCCTTGATGATTCTAGTCCGCTCCGGGCCGCGCGCCCGCAGTGAGCCGCTGATTCGACTGGACCGATCGCCCTTGAGAACGCGATGGATCTCGATGGCTTCCATGCTCGTATAGTGATTGTGCCGATCGATCCAGCGCGCGAGTCCTTTGAAATCGTCATGCTCGAGCGGATTCCTCAAGAACGCAGTCTCGCCGTCCACCAACATATGTTCGTGAACGATCCGGTCTTCGTAGCGGGCAAATCCACGGCGGAAGAGGCGAAGTTGCCAATCGGGATACATACCAGCATGCCGGATCCAGTGATGCATGAAGTAATTCTTGCGTGCCACGTAATATCCGTTCGGACTAGAATCGCGGGAGACTACCTGACTAATTTCATTGCGTAATTCGGCAGTGAGTCTCTCATCCGCGTCGAGCAGCAATATCCATTGATTACGAAATGGTAGGTTGTCCAAGGCCCAGTTCTTATGAGTCGAGAAATCGTCAAAGACTCGCTGTACGACGTCTACTCTAAAACTACGCGCGATCTCCACAGTTCGATCGTCGCTGAAGGAATCGAACACGAACACCTGGTCCGCCCACTCCACGACCGTGGCGAGAGTCATCGCAAGGTTGCGTTCCTCATTTCGAGTCGGAATTACCACAGACACCGGCATCTTCGGCGATACCGCGCCCGGGGTCCTACTCGGGTTGACGATTGCTTGCGTCACTTGCCGGCGTAGCCTCCGCAATTCCATTATTTCGAGCGACCACGAGAGCAGCAGGAGTTCCATAGGCGCGAAGCGCGACCTGGTCGAGCAATTCGATGACTCGTAACACTTCGCTCGAAGGTACCGGGTTCGGCTGCTCTCCGGACAGCGCTCCCACAAACTCTCGGAATAAGTATGCATGCGAACGCGCACGATGCGGACACTTGGAGCGGGTCAACTTTTCAAGCAACGTATCGCTCGCATAGTCGAACAATCGACGTCCTTCATCGAGGCACCGATGGAGCGGTGTATCACGCGCCGGCAGCATCCGGAATCCCTGTGGAAAGAATTGAAGTGATAGGCCCGCGGATTCCCCAAGCACCTCAATCTCGGTGCTAGCGCAGGACGCATCGACCATTAAATCGAATACGCCGCGGGAGCCGTTTTTGTGGGCGGTTCCAAACACCACTCTCTGCAAGCCCGCACTGTCGACATCCGCATCAACAAACTGAATCGATGCCAACGGACCCAGGAACATCAGAGCTATGTCGACCAAATGAATACCGGAATCGAAGAGAAGTGTGCGATTCTCGCGCTCGTGACGTCGCCATATTGTCTGCTCGCTAAACAGCGGACCGCTGCGAAATTTCAAATTGACCGCGACGACGTCGCCTAACCTTCCGCTACGTAATGCGCGCAAGGCCTGCTGCGTATTTTCCTTGAAGCGATAGTTATGAATGCAGGTCAGGGTTACTCCGTTGCCGTCCGCGAGCTCGCACAATCGGCGCGCATCCTGTGCTCCGAGCGCCAAGGGCTTTTCGCAGAGCAGATGGAGCTTTCTGGAGATGATTTCGCGCGCCAACTCCGGATGGGTTACTCCTGGCGTCGCCAGCACCACGAAGGAAAGGTTCGAGCTATCGGCAAGGAACCTATCAACACTGCTGTACTGACGCGCGCCAGGCATCGTGCGTGAAACCGCCTCGAGTGATGCCTGCGAGGAATCGCAGATCGCGACCAAGCGAGCCTGCGGTATGACGCTCCAGGCCGGGAGGTGTAGCTCCTGCACCACGCGGCCGCATCCTATCACGCCGAAGCGAAGCTCTTTTGCGGTTTCGATAGTCGCCATCCTAGTTGCTGCAGACCTTCTTGATCCCTTCACGAAAACCTACTTGAGGTTCAAAGCCGAGCTCACGACGGACCTTGTCTACCGAGAAGATCGGCCTGCTCGCAAGGCGCGCCGCCACGGACGAATAGTTCGACTTTCGTCCCAACGCGTTGGACAGTTTGTCGATCATCGAAAACATTGGCAGCAGCCTTGGTAAGGGTATGTTGACCGTCGGCCGCCGATCGCCGCTCACCTCGCGATAAGTCTTGAGGAATTGCCGCGTAGTCGGCATCTCCGGATGCGCAATGTTGTAAATGCGACCGATCGCCGCGTCACTCGACGCAATGCGAATGAGAATTTCGGTTAAGTCATCGACGTAAATGAGCGGTAGCAGTTTTTGCGGTGTTCCGGTGGTTATCAATAACTTGCCTCGGACTGTTAGTGCAGCTCCATTGAGTATGTTCTCACTGCGCGGTCCGTAGACAAGTCCCGGTCTCACGATAGTAAGCTTAACGGTCGGATGAGTAAGGAACGCCTGAGCCCTTAGTTCCGCTTCAGTCTTGGTACGTGCGTAAAGTCCGCGACTGTCAGGATTCCGTTCGATTGGAAAATCTTCATTTATCAAAGCACCGTCTGTCGTCGCGGCCGCATCATACACGCTAGCCGAGCTGACAAAGACCACTCGGCCGCCGCCGCGCGCTTCGAGCACCTTGAGGAGACGCTCTGAGCTTTCCACGGTGACGCGCTGGTAGTACTCGGGCGCACCCGAAGTAGCGGCTGCAAGGTGATATACTTCCTTGGTGTTTTCCAACGCCGCATCGAGTACGCCGGTTTCTGAGATGTCGGCCCGTATATGTTCGACATTGGGCTCTACTCTCCATTTCACAACAGAACGCCGGCCGACAACCCGCACAAAGTAATCCTTGGCGAGGAGAGCTTCTACCAGCGACCGGCCGATGAATCCGGTGCCTCCGGTTACAAGCGCTATAGGACGCGAGTTCATGCCGCGGAAGTTCGCGCTTCGCAAATCTTCGAATTTGCAGCGACGATCTCTTTATATAAGGCGATCATTCGATCGGCGACGATAGGCCAGGTGAATCGTTCGGCGATGAGTCTCCTTCCCGCCACACCTAGTCGATCGCATAAATGCCGATCATCCAGCAAGTTAGAAATGGCAGAAGCGACCTCTTCCGGATCGCAGTTCACAATCAACGCGGCTTCAGCGTTGCTCACTTCTCGCCAGATATTTATCTTGTTTGAAATCACGGAAGGCACTCCCGCGGCAAGCGCCTCGATCACGGCGAAGCCAAAGTTTTCCGTATACGAGGGCAACGCGAAAACGTCAGCCGCCGCGAATGCTGTGTCCTTTCGATCGCCGGTCAGCATTCCAGCGAAAGTCGCCGACTCCAGTACACCTTCATCTTTCAGCCATGAGCGAATTTCTTTTCCATAGCCCTCGTCATCGGGACCCGCAAGAAAGAGATGCACGTCAGTCCTGTTGCGAGCTATGCGGCCAAACGCTTTGATGAGAATGTCCAAGCCTTTCTTTTGCGTCAGTCGGCCGAGGAAAAGAATGATCCTCTTGCCGCGCGTTTTTGGCCACTCACTAGCGAAGGTCTCGCGCAGTTCGTCGCGATTGCGAGTCATCGTGGTGAGATCTATACCAAGCGGGATCACAACTCCGTGAAACTTCAGGCCGAGCGACGCCGCAAGGCTCATTTCCTCGCCCGCAGTGAAGTGCACCGCGGCCGCTTTTTCAAGATTTCTATTTTCGAGCAGCCTTTCGTACACAACCTTACGCAGCCGATGACGATGATAAATGAACGGGTCTAAAGTCCCATGCGGCCGCAAGATGTAGGGCACGCCATAGCGTCGGCAATAGTGCGCCGCCACAGTGGAAGTAAATCGATAGAGCGAATGAATGTGTACTACATCGAAGTTTCTGATGTTCTTTCGAAGCGCGTTGACTAGCGCGAACGAAACTCCATACAGACCCGAACTCTGGGTGGAGAAGTACCACCTCTCGACGCCGTCTTCCCATATCGGCTGATCCAGCGGCACCGAAAGACGATCGTAGCCATCAAGGTCAGTCGTATAGATGGTGACCTTCTCGCCACGGCGCACCAGTTCCCGGCATAACTCCTGCGCTGCCTTAGGCGGGCCCCCATGCCGCGCGGCGAGACTTGGAATTACGTGGAGAATATTCATCGAGATTGGAAGACCGTGCTTAGCACGCAATTGTCAGGCGGCTTTGATAGTTCCTCGCGGCACGATATCGAACTCTCGGGCAATTCGCATCGCCCAGCCGCGCATTCCGCGCCCCTCCGACCTGCCCCCTCTTTCGACCAGCCAATCCGTGATCGGAACGCCAAACCCCGTCTTGCGTCGGCTAAGTATGGCGTCGGGTAGTGGCGACGCGGGGGTCTCCGCCATTTCTTTCTTTCCATGGAGCTTCGAAATGAGTGGAACAACTGTACGAAGGAGGTCGAGGTCGACCAACGGGACTCTGATTTCCAATGAGTGGGCCATTCCGGCCCAGTCCGAATCTCTAAGGAGCTGATTACGCATGTACCAGACCATCTCGAGTGCTGAAACCCGAAGCCGGTCGTTAGCGATATCCTTAGTGGTAGCTTCCAATTGCAGCATCGGTTGGAGGGTACGCCATCCCTCGCGAACCAGATCGGGATCCAGTAGATGGGGCAGCTCCCAAGGCATGAAGAGCCCGCGCCGTAGTAAGTACGCGCCCGCATAGCTACCGCCATATTCGAGGAGGCCCGCATACTTGGATGATGTAAAGTGTTTGATTACTGGGGCAGAAATCACGCGCAGCGCTTTGGCTGCCGCGACCGGAAATTTACCGACCGCACGAACCAGTTGAGGGATTTGATGAAAGCTCGCGTAGCCTCCGAAGAGTTCGTCACCGCCGAGTCCGGAAAGCGCAGCCTTAAGGCCCGCCTGTTTCGCGGCCTTACTCACGAAGTAGGTGTTGGCGCCATCGATACTAGGTTGATCCATCGCGGATAGCATTGCGGCGAAATCGCTCTGGAACTCCCGGCGCGATACCCATCGCGTCTCATGGCTGGTGCCGAACTGCTTAGCCACCCTCTCGGCCAGCGGAACTTCATCAGCCTCGGTACCGCGAAATTCTTCAAACCCGAGGGTGACGGTATGCAAGCGCGAACCGCTAACCTCGGCGGCGAGCGCGGTCAGAGTCGCAGAGTCGAGTCCGGAGGAAAGAAATACACCCACCGGAACATCGGCGATCATGTGGCGAGCGACGGTTTCCCGCATCGCATCTCGCAGTTGCCGGAGGACATCGCCAGCGGCCAAGGATGCTGATGGATCCTGCGCAGCGGCGATCTCGTCAGAGATGCAACTGAAGGTTCCCAAGGTGCGAGCGCCACTGCTATCGAGGCTTAGCCACGAACCCGGAGGCAGCGCGCGAATGCCGGCGTACAAGGTATAAGGCTCTGGAACGCAACCCCACAGCGCGAAACCCACCCTGCCCGCCGCATCAGAGCTGGTGTCGATAGTCTTAGCCCTTAGCAGTGCCCGGACTTGCGAGGCGAACCGAAACGTTTTGCCATCATCGGCGTAGTAAAGAGGCTTTATCCCGAAAGGATCGCGGGCCAGAAATAATCGGCGGCGCGGCGCATCCCAGATAGCGAAGGCGTACATGCCCCGCAGCTCGTCAAGCATCGCAGGCCCCTTCCGGGCATAGAGATGGAGGAGTACTTCAGTATCGGTGTGCGACTGAAACACCGCGCCATCAGCTTCGAGCTGTCGGCGAATCGATTGGTAGTTGTAGATTTCGCCATTGAAGGTTATGCGCAAGGAACCGTCGGCGGTCGCCATTGGTTGCGCGCCATCATCACTGAGATCAACAATAGCGAGGCGACGATGCCCGAAAGCAATGCGTTGGTCAGACGATACCCATTGGCCGGCACCATCGGGACCGCGGGCCGCCATGGCATCGCGAATCGCGATCAGCTCGGCGAGGTCGACGGGTGGCGCCGAGTCACTATAGGAAACAATGCCCGCTATTCCGCACATGATGAAAGGTGAACCAGCCTTAGGATCTCATCGCGTACAAGAACCCGCCGCGACTATCTATTGGATTTTGTGTATTGTGCGGATTGGGCGAATTGTGCGACTCACGCTCAAGATCGGCGTTGCGCAAGCTAACTGCAAATCCTCGCTCGGTCAGAAGATCGCGCAGAGCTAGCGGATCGCCAAAGGCTGGATGCACCTCCATCGCTATTCGCCGCACCCGCGACAGCCATCCGGAGTCACGGAAGAAAAGATCGAATTCTGAGCCTTCGATGTCGCATTTCAGAAAATCAACCTGCTCAATTCCGTGACGGTCCAGCAGCTCGGCCATTTCGATTGTCGGTGGATTGCGTCCATCGAAATGGTCGAAGTCCTTTCGCGCATCACAATCGGCGAAGAGGCCGGTTGATGGACCTACCAGCGCCCACTCCAAATCAGCGCGACATCCATTCCGATCGAGTATCTCGTGCAGTTCAACCAAATATCCGAATTGAGCCTCCAGGGCTAATACCTGAGCGCCGAGTTTGGCTGCCAGAGCAGTGAACACTCCGCTATTCGCTCCCAGATCCACTACGACTTCGCCGCGCTCAATCCGAAATGAATCGGACGGAAGATAAGAACTCCTGCCATAGATCTCTCTGACCAGGCTGATCGACTTGGCAGGAACGCACACTGACACACCAAAAGCATGAGCTATGAACCACCCGCCGCTGACCCCGAAGGCATCGTCCACGCAGTGGAGACTTCGAGACCTTAATACGACCGGAAGGTGGCGGGCTATGGTGACAGCGTACTGAGTAGCCAAGCCCAAGCCGCCGATCGCGGCAACGTTTCTTATCTCGGAAACGAGCCTATTTGCAGGATTCATTTGGTTGATTGGACGGGTGAAACATTGCCAATAGGAGCTTGCCGGCTGCTATGCCTTGCTGACCTCAGCGACCAACAGCCAACCCCACTTCTGCTTTAGAAAATCATCGAGCCTTCGAGGCAAACCTGGAATCATCCGCTTTGTCATGTGGCTAGGAAACACTTTCGAAACTCTGAGACCGGCCTCGGCCAGTCCTTTCGTCAATTCGCCGGGCGTGAAGTGCCGATGATAATATCCGTCAGTATAAAATCTTTGGACCGCGGATAACGACCACCCAACCTCGCTAACCTTCCCTTTGGCTAAGAGCCAATAGAGGCCTTTCAGGTAGTACCGCAGACTTGATCTGTTGTAGACCATTATCAGGCCGTGCCCGTTGGTCTTCAAGATCCGGGAGACTTCACGAAATGCCGCTAGCGTGTCGCTGCTGTGATGCAACACGCCCCACGAAAAGACATAGTCGAAACAGTCCGATTGCAGTGCCATGTTCTCAGCGTCCATTCGAATGGCATTCAACCTTAAGCCTCGGACCGCGGCGTTGCGCTTGGTCAGATCGACTGCATTCTCTGTAAGGTCTACCGCTACCACTTTCGCTCCGCCTTCCGCGAAGAGACATGACGCGGTTCCGGCTCCGCAACCAAGATCCAGCACCTGTTGGTCTTTGAAACCGTTGAAGTCAAATCCTTGCAGGAACGGATTATTACTAAGTAGCCCATCTGCCAGGTCAATGCGCGCTCTGTCCGCCGACTCCCAATCGACATAGGTCATCGGCAAACGCTCCCACCAGAGCCGGTTGCGCTCCTGCGCGCTGCGCGCGTTCGTTTCGGCCTCCCTGCGTGTGTTATCTAGCGCGTGACCCATCTCGTTACTTCATCCATCTACAAACGTCATCCTCGATGCCTGCAACATCGGGACGGTCGAGCTCAGGCAGCTTTCCCCTCGCACTGCTCGAGCTTGCTATCGAATGCCGCAATCACTTCCTCGACTGTGATCAATTTCATGCACAGATTTTCACGCGGACACTTCTCTGCAAGGCAAGTGTGGCATTCGACCCATTTGCGCAAAACCACATTCTGAGTCCCATAAGGAGACCACTTTCCCGGCATGTCCCGGGCGGAAAAAAGCGCCAAGCAACGCGTGCCCACTGCAGCAGCCATGTGCTGTACGCCGGAATCGTTACAGATCAGAAGTTCACATCGTCTCAGCAACTCGCACGACTCGTTGATCGAAGTAAGGCCCGACAGATTAAAGGCATCGAGCCCGATACCTTGGGCTACCTCTTCACATAGCGGCCGGTCCCCTGGCCCGGCGATCAGAATTACCTTGAATCCGAGCGAAACCAGATGCCTACCTACGTTGACGAATCGCTCTGGCGGCCAACGATTAGGCTCGCGTTTCGCGCTTGGCGCAATCGCAACCAGCCGCGAAGAGTTCAGCGAATATTCATCAATCAAACGATCGACTTTCTCCTTCTGCCGGGTTCCGATGGGCAGGGGAAAGACAACCTCCCGATCCGGGTCTAAGTCATAGCGGCGCAATAGCTCGAGGAGTCGTTCTACTTCGTTGGGAAACTGTTGCTGGTACTCGGCTTGAGTTTGTACAGCGAATGGAAGAAAGCTGGCCAGCCATCCGCAACCCCAACGCGATCCTGCGATTCGCGCCGCCAGCATATTTCGCAGCAGACGCCGGGGACCTGCCGTTTCAATTGGCAATTCGATCCAGACATCGAACGGCTTATGACGAAGATCACTAAGGAACCTTAGACTCTTTGCAAAGGTGTCGATCTCATCTTTGTAGTAGACCTTTATCTCGTCGATCCAGTCGACCCCGTCGAGAATGTCTTTAGCGCTGGGTAAATCGCGTATGACCGGAGTGGTCAGAAGAGTCAAGTGTGCATCGGGATAAGCCTTACGGATTGCCCACATTGCGGGAAGCGCGCATATCGTGTCACCAACCTGACCATTCCGATAGACGCACACGCGGCGCGCTACCTTGGGCCGCCTGCGCGGCCACAGAAGCATGCGGACCAGTTCCAGGCAGCCGTTTACCACCACGCACAAGGCAATCATGCCGCGCGCGATCAATCGATCAATCATGAAACCAAAGCATTTGCGCGACTGTAAGAAGGACTTTTACGAGCGCGATGGGTGACGGATCGCCTGAAGGTGAGAACGATCTCTGAACCATTTTGTCCGGAACTTATGCTCGCGGAGCATCTTTTCGATACGGAGGGGGGCCGTCGCCTTGCCGCGCTGTTCCAACTGGGCGAAATGAACTTCGAGAAAAATCTCGCGCAGCCGAAGATTGGCGAGGATGCGCGGCATCCCCATCAGCACCTCTTCTTCGAAACCCTCGACATCGATTTTCATCACGTTGGGACAGGGACCGTCGTAGTCATCGCCGCGAACGATCGTAACCGGGTTGGAACTGTCGTTCGGCTGACTGACGATGCAATGACTTCCGTTTCCCGGCTCGTTGTGAAATTCGATAAAGCCCCTTTCGGCGCGTTCCCCCAATGCCACATTTACTAGAGTCGCCTGAGCACATCCTCGCCGCAATATCTCGTAGCAGGCGGGTTCGGGTTCGAACGCAATCACCTTGCCGGAGGAACCGGCGCGCTCGATGAACTGACGAGTGTAGAGGCCAATGTTGGCGCCGACATCCCAGACGACATCGCCCGGACGAATGGCACCGAGCAGTGCCAACCCAAATTCGCGTTCATAGGGACCATTGGACCGCAGTCGCTGAATTAGCGGCAGTAGCCCGATTCGCCGGGCGGCAGACCTGGCTTTGATTGTGAGCGCGTTCATATGCGGCGCCTCAACGGAGTGGCTCCTCAAATCTGTCACTGAAGTTAGACTGCGACATCAACCAGCCTATCCTGTTTGCGCTTGATTCTTATCGCCTGAAACCCCGCTTCACTGAATCGGATTCCCCAGTAAAAGATCACCACCATAATAGCTTCGAGCCACAGGCCACCGAAGATCTCGGCGACCGCGTTCTCGATATCGATGAGATGCGAAAAAAGATAAATCCCCGCGACTATCGCTCCCATACCGCATCTTTCGTGAATGAAGCAGTCGTTGATAGTGCGATATATGATCCCGAGCAGCAAGCAACCGACAATGACCCCAATTGGCCCGAAGTTACCATAAAATTCGGTCAACTGTGTAAGGTTTACCGAGGTAGTGTGATTGTCGGTCGCGATCATCTCATATTGATGAGCGAGTATGTTGCCCTCCATATAGTCCGGTTTTTCGGGATAGAGAATCCGGGGAATCGGAGCGAAGAGCAGTCGATAGTAGCTAGCACCACCCCAATAAGGGACGTCCATAGGTGTACGTTGTATGACTGTCGCGAAGATTAGTATATCCGCAAGACGGAGAGTCGCAAGCGAAATCACATCTCTAAGGTCGTAGGTCTGGATAAACGTCCACCCCTGTTGGGTGGAGTTGAGAAACGCGGCGGCCTTATCGCTCTCGGCCACATCTTTTGCGCTGGACATTTCGTTATTGACCCAGATCGATTGCCGCAAGGCGCTCTTGACTGGTTGGAGCACCATAAATGCTCCAAAACCGACGATAAATACCATCCACGGTATGCGCCGCCGAATTGTGGCGTAGGTGATAACCAGCGCCATCACGACCATCATTCCGAGCCCGAGTTGCCCTTGCGACACACCTAAGAAGATTCTCGCAGGAATCAACGCTCCCCACAGCAGAATTTTAACAATGAAGTGGAGGCTTCCCTCAAGTTGCAGGATAAAGAGCACAATCATTGAAAGAAAGAAAAACTCGCTTGGTAAACTTACATATGCCTGTGCCGTGTTTGAGAGCTTAGTCTGGAACAGCAGCACAAACATCAGGAGCCCTATTCCCATGAAAACCAGCGCCGTAAACTCGACGACATTCTTGTCCCGCCATTGCATTTCGAACTTCGGCAGAAACTTCGCGACCGCGTCACGCCCGGGCCAGTAATACCCGCAGACAATCAGAGCCAAGCCCACCAGCGACAGTAGGAGGGCCTTGTCGACGGCTGCCTCCTCCAGGAGAAAGGCGCCTAAAGCGCAGGTCATCAAAAGAGCTCTCTGGGTGAAAATCACAAGAGCGTACATCAGCGAAAAGACAATCAGCATGGTCGGGAGAAATCCAAGGTCGGCTTCTCCGTTGCCACGGTAGGTCCAGCGCCAGATGACACCAAACGCGAGCACAAAGATTCCACTCGCAAGGAGACGCTCGGCCAACGTCGGCGCCGCCGGCGCATACAGGTTTAATGTGAAGAGGAACAACGCCAGTACGAACCAGAAAGCCCGCCCGCCGCGACGCGAGGCCGCGCGCTGACTGAGTAATGCATACCAATCTCGATTCAAATGTTTCATCTATTTAGGCAACGTTTCTGTCATCTCAGACCGGGCAACGGCGGACGCTAGCATCTTACTTCACGGCCACGATAATGAAGTTCCGGGTGTAAACAGCGTCCCGCCCGCTATGCCCAGTTTCGATTACGTCCCACAGTCGCAGGGCTGCGCGGATGACCCACCATCCGAGCCAGCGGACGGCACTCTTTATCCCATGGACGGCCGGCACATCCTCATAGAATCGCATCTGCGCGAAGCCACTCGTCGCAAGCAACTGGCCCATCGAACGCCTCGTGAAGGCGAGTTCATGGGTTATGTCGCCGTAGCGTACATCTCCGTGGAAAGGAGACGATCCATTGACGGTGTGCAGAATCCAGCGTCCGCCCGGTCTGAGCACTCGATAGGTCTCACGCGCAAATTCAAACACGCTCTGCTTATCGAAGTGTTCGATGATGTCGTACGCCACCACTGCCGCCAGCGACTCTGTTTGCTGAGCGCGCAAAGTCGCCATGGCATCGCCTGCCTCAACGCCCTCGATACCGAGCTTGCGAGCTTGTGCAACCTGGTCAGAGGATCCATCGACTCCACGAACGTTGAGATAGCCCAATTCGCAGGCGAAGTGCATCAGCGCTCCGTGCCCGCAGCCGACTTCAAGAATTGGCGACTTTCGGTCGGTGGGAAAATGTTCCGCGATCAATCGCTTCAGCTCGTGCGACCGGGACCGAAGGCCCTCGACAGTATCGGGTGCAATAGGCACTGTCCGCTGATGAACGTAGCCCTCGTATACTTGGGTTCGCCACTCTGGTTGCGCCTTCATGGGACTGTCTAGCGCAGAGCCCCGTCGCGGGCCATCACTCCGCGGACCCCTCTCAGCCACAGGCGCGCGCCATCGAGAACATCAACCATGTCGGAGCCCCGCAGTAAAAGCATTTCTGAAAGGCTGCAACCTGTAAGGCGTCGAGTCCAGTACAGGAGCTGAATTGCCACGGTGCCATATCCCAGCAATGACGCGACGGCCGCGCCCATGATGCCCATCGGCTTCAGCAGCATTGCAAGTGACGCAAGGGTCACCGCCAACCCACCCAACTCGGACCACATTACCGCCTTGGGAGCGCCGAGACCTCGCAGCCCCTCTCCAAGGATCTGGTTGATTCCAAGCACTGCGCCTGCAAAAACCAACACCACGGCGGAAGCGTTCGAAGCTGCGAATCGGCTCCCGAACACCAGTGGCAGGCCCCAAGGTGTTACCAATGCGAGCACGCCGGCCGAGAGCAAGGCCAACGGGACTCCGAGGCGAAGGACGCGAGTAAGCACCGGCACCTGTTCACTACGGGTTGCATGCGAAGCGATATGCGGAAACAGGACTATCCCGATTGCTTGAAAGACCGGGCTCATGATCGCTGCCCAGGCCACTGCTACCACATAGATGCCGAGCAAGGCAGGCGCGAAGATCGCGGCCATTAGCATCTGGTCTAACCGCAAATTCAGATTGTAGGGAACCACGGTCACTACTGAAGGAAGCCCAAAGGCGATCATCGGCTTCCATAAGCCAGGTTCCGGACGGTACGGTCCGGGTACTTTGCGATATAGCGTTAACAGCACTATTCCCGCGAAAACCGCGCCAAAGAAGATTAGATTAAGGTTCGCTACAAATTCAGCGGTGGTGTGATTAAACGCCCACGCAAGGATCAGAGGAACGATAACGCACACCGTGCCAATTACACGGAGCACATTCCAGACAATGAACTCGCCGACGCCGCGCAATGCGTTGAGCGGTACTTGGCCGATGGCGGAAGCAACGCCTGCCAGCAGAAGATATATGCGCGCCTCCAAAACCACCGCCCGACTCTGTGCCGGCAACAGAAAAGGCATTGCGAGATACGCCAGGCCTAGAATTGGTATACATCCAAGCAGTGACAGAAGGGCGGCTGATGATGCATAAGTTCCGGCTCGCGAGGGATCTCGTGCCGAGAAGTACACCAGTGCCTCCGGCATCCCAAGCATCGCGAAGATCGACATGAAGGCGGCCCAGGTCTGGATCGCCGCAAGTTCCCCGCGCCCGGTAGGTCCCAGGAGCCGCGCCGCGAGCATGCCGGAAACCAACCACAACAGCGCGGTCAAGCCGTTCCCACCCATCGTGACGGCCATCGAGGTGCCGAGCGATCGGCGCTTCAAGTGATTGGACTTCGATTGCTTATGGTCGACTCCACAGATTTGATCTGAAGCATTTCGACGTTGCTTAGAAACGGCGCGCAATGTTTTGCCAAGCGGAAGTTTAGTGCTAAGCGGAGGTTTGGTGGCTAAGCGGGCGCACGTGCAATCCACACGAAGTCGAGTACTGCAAGGTCCTCGAATGAGCAGTCCGCAAACTTCTTCGAAAGTCTGGGGCGTATGGCAGCGACATCCTCCTGGTCCAGCAGAGTCGTCGGCTCGAAGTGCAAGGTCTCGAAACCGACAGCCTTTGCAACCGCGAGAAACTCGCTGGGACGAATGCGATTGCAGACGGCCCGCCTGGACGAGATCATCCGCCAGGCGCGTTCCGAAAAAACCAGGTGAGACAAGCGATGGACATCGGTTGGTGCGTTGTGAATAGTGACGTCAACCCGATGGATCATCATGCCGCCAGGCTTGAGCAAGCTCCGAATGGTGCGCATCGTCGCGGCTAGATCGTCGATGTGTTCAAGCACGTCAAATGAGACCACGAAGTCCCACTTTCTGCCGCCAATCTCGTCCGAAGCCTCTTCGATTTTGGCGACGACGCTTTCGATGCGGTTATCGAACAACCTTCGGCCGGGGTTGTCAGTTACCAAGCCCGAACATTTCCGTTGTTGCTCGGGCGGGAAATGGCTTATCAGTTCCCGATACGCCTGGATAACTTCGTGGTCGCGGCGGATCACGTCGAAGCGATCCAAAGCCGTGTAGGATGCCGCACCCTCCGCGATGAAACGGATCCCATTGGCCAGAATAGGCCCCGGACCTAGTTCCAGGACGTCCGCTTTTTCAAGCGTGGCGCCGGAGAGCCGGATCGCATTCCCATAAGTCCGCCATTGCAAATCACAATACTCGCCAATTCTCGCCAATGGGTCATTTTCACGCGAGAAGAAGCGTTTTCTCAAATGCACTATCGGTGGAACGAGCATGAGAGCGTTCTTCACAGACTCCCGCACCGCCCAGTCAAACCCCACAAGTCGATTCATACCCACTGACAGGGTTTCTGCGCGGGTATTTACCCGGTCCGAAAGTGAACTATCCACAAACCTTCTCAGTAGAAAACATCGCCCGGCCTGAGTAAGCGGCCTTTTCGAACGTTGCCGTCTTCATCTTCGATTAGTTGAGGCCGATCGGCCGAGGCGCCACACTTTGACCTCACGTTCCGGTGGCGATTTGAGCCGTGCACGAATCCAAACCCAATGCTGCCTTGAGCCCCTGGACATCTTCTTCGAAGCTCCACCGATTGATAAGCTTCAGACTCTGCTCGCCCATCGCCCGGCAACGAACCGGATCCGCCAGGGTCTGTTGCAACCGTGCGGTAAGGAGCGGCACGTCTCCAGCGCCATAGCTATAACCATTGACACCATCGATCACGAGATCCGCCGCGCTGCCCACATGGTCGCTGGCTATGATGGCACGTCCCGCATTCATCGCTTCATTCAGAACCAGCCCCCACGGTTCTTCAACGGATGGCATTACAAACACGTCGCTTAGATCATAAAATGCCGGTAACTCGCTTTGACCTTTGAAACCAAGGAAGCGGATTGAGTTCCAGCCCAGCGAGTGAGCGCGAGTCTCAAGCTCCCTTCGCTGTTCACCGTCTCCCACGAATAGCAAATACGGGAACGGCTCCGTACGTTGATCGGAAGACAGCCGCTGGTAGGCGTCAAACAGATCGCGTGGACGTTTTCTTTCGTAGAGTTTGCCAACATACAGAATCACCGGTCTGCCCTTTTCCAGGCCCAACTCGGATCTGAAATGTTCTCGACGGCGCGACGCCTCCATCGCTCGGCTCTGAAAGAACTTATTGTCCACCGCATAAGGCATGAGGAATATTGAGTCCGGTTTCACTCCCAATTTGAGATAGTATTCGCGATTGAGTTTGCCAATCGCTAAAAAAGAATCGACGATTCGCCGAAAAGCCGCAAAAAAAATGCTCTTTGCGGCCCGTCTCGTGATTCGCCGTTGCTTGCCGCGCTCGTGCAGGTCGTCCCGGATCAATACCCTTATCCCCCGACGCTTCGCTGCCGCGATGGCGGTCCAATAGGAAGGACGCATGTATCCGCTTATCCATAATGCGTCGAACTTTCCTTCCGTAAGGGCCCGCCCAACTCCGTAGGTTAAGGGTCGCCAGAATGTCAGTCTTTCGGTCCCGCCGAGCGACGGTAGAAAGCGGTACGCATATCCGTCGAGCAACGGCACATCCCATTGAACTTGCTTGCCGAAACCAGGATCAAGATGGGGTCTCGTCGAAATATCGCTCTGATAAAGGACGGTCAGCTCGATATCACGCTCGGTGACTATCCTGCGAAAAAGCGGCGCCTGATAATGGACAGGATGAGTGATGAGATGAGCTAGTCTCATTCGCGCTGGATGCTGCTGCTACCAGCCGGCGCGGCGCGTAACTTTCAGGAGCGTTTTGCCGAGCAGCCGCAAATCGAGTCCTAGCGACCACTCGTCGATGTAGCGGCAATCGAGCTTCACCACCTCTTCGAAATCGTGTACCACATCGTTGCCGGTCACCTGCCAGATGCCGGTGATTCCCGGACGCATACTGAGCCGGCGATGATGATGGTTCTCATAGCGCTCCACTTCGTTGCGGGTCGGAGGCCGGGTGCCAACCAGGCTCATGTCGCCCAGCAGCACATTCCAGAACTGGGGGAGTTCGTCGAGATGAGTGCGGCGCATGAAGTTTCCACCCGCGATGATGCGCGGATCGTTCTTGATTTTGAACAGCGCCCCAATCATCTGGTTAAGCCCCATCAACTGGGGAAGCTCCTGCTCCGCGCCGGGCCGCATCGTACGAAACTTGTACAGGGTAAAGAAGCGTCCGTTGCGACCCATCCGCTCCTGGCGGAACAGGACCGCTCCCGGCGATACGATTCGTAGCCATAAGGCATAGAAGGGAAATACCAACGCGCACAGGAAGACCCCGAGTATCGCGCCCACGATATCGAGGGTGCGCTTGATCGCGAGGGTAAGTGAATCCTGAGGGACCGCCTCGAGAGAAATTAAATATTGTCCGTTGCCGGCATCCTCGAAGTGATACTTACCGATCCTGGGCTTGGGCATCACCACCAGCTGGCGGAAAATCACGCCGCGATCCGCGCAGGCCTCGGCCAGCTCGGTCCACGCGGTAGCCTGATCCCAGGCGGCGACGGCGATCACTTCGTCAACCGCATAACTCTTGAGGATGTTCGACCACGCCCCTGGCCCTTGGGCCTCAGGGTGAAGTAAAAGCATCGAACTACCGTTAAGTTGTCGAATGGAGGTTGCCATTGCCGCCCCTTGCAGATGTCTCATTCGCAGAGGTGGAGACGATACCTACTATCTCCTGATTCCACTCCGGATGTTGCCGCACCAGATCGAAATACCTTTCCGCATCGCTGCGGCTGCCGACGATCAACACGCGCGACGCGGTACCCGAACGCCGCAATCGCCAGTGGTGTCTCATAAGCAGAACGATAGCCATTTTTTCAGTCATCAGACCGATCAGGCTGAATACTACTATTAAGGCAAGCAGCGGCCGGCTTATTCCCGCAAAGCCTCGCAGGATGAAGACGGTATTCAGCATCAACAGCGTTCCGAGAACGTGAGCTTTGACGGAAGCAATCAGGGTGCCTGTCGTCGATCGGAAAGTGAGCGGGCTATAGAGGTCAAAATATCGCAGCGCGATCAGCCATGCGGGAAGCAGAACCGTAACAATCCACCCCGACGCTCGCAGGCTTCCGATCGGAAGAAGCGGGTACCCGAGTTGCCAGAGCCGCGATCGGACATGATAGGCAGCCAGATAGCTTCCCATCAGAACCACGATATCCGCGGCTGCGACGAGCTGGCCGAAAAAGTTTTGTCTTCGCGTCACTAGACGTTCACCCGGGGCACAATCATCGGAGCCCCTGTTTCCGGGCTACTTGCGCTTCTATCCAATTGTAAGTGCGGGCGAGGCCGTCCTCGAGCGAGACTTGCGGCTCCCAATGGAGAACTTCGCGCAGGCGAGTGTTATCGGAATTGCGTCCGCGCACACCCTGCGGGCCTTCGACATGCTTCTTGCGAATCTCGATACCGGCCGCGGATGCGACCAGGTCAGCCAGCTCGTTGATAGTTACCATCCGATCCTGACCCAGGTTGAGCGGATGCGGATAGTCCGAACGCATCAGCTTATGAATCCCGGCGACACAGTCATCGATGTAGCAAAACGATCGGGTCTGCTTGCCGTCGCCCCAGATCTCGATTTCGTCGTTCCGGGTCAGCTTGGCGACGGCGATTTTGCGGCACATCGCGGCGGGGGCTTTTTCGCGCCCTCCCTCCCAAGTACCTAGCGGCCCGAAGATGTTGTGAAACCTGACGATGCGGGTTTGCAGGCCGTAGTCCTCGCGGTAGTGGCTACACAGCCGCTCGGTGATCAGCTTCTCCCATCCATACGCGTCTTGCGGTTGCGCCGGATAAGCGTCTTCTTCCTTAAGCGGAACCACATCGGTGCTGGTCTGCTTGAATTCGGGATAGACGCACGCCGACGATGAATACAGGTAGCGCTTGATGCCGTTGGCGCGCGCGGCCTCGAGGGTCTGAAGGTTGATCATCGAGTTGTTATGCAGGATCTCGGCATGATGCGACGAGATGAATCCCATCCCACCCATGTCGGCGGCCAGGGCGTATACTTCTTCGATCCCGCGCGTGGCATTGAGACAGTTCTCCCGTAACCTGAGATCCTGCACCAGAAACTCATCGGCAGCAGTCTTGGAGTACTCGGGGTTCTTCTGGTCGACGCCACGAACCCAGTAACCTTGGCGCTTCAGGAAGGTGACGAGGTGATGTCCTATGAACCCGCCCGCGCCAGTGACTAGAACTCTCGTCATTGTCGGATCTCCTCGCTATTCACGACTAAGTTATTATTCATCGATGAGGCCCCTGATATCGGCAGCGATTTTCCTTTGGTCGCGATTCCTAGCAGGTTCGACTCCAGGATCGAAAGAGTCTTTTGCTTCTCCCAGTAGCGTTCGGCGAAGGCTCGGCCATTAGCTCCCAGGTAGTTGCGGCGCTGAGGGTCATCACGCAAAGCGACGATCGCATCGAGTAAGGCCGCCGGATTCTCAGGAGCAACCAGAACCCCGGCATCAGCTTCCCTAAGCACGCGAGCCACTTCGCTTCCCGGACTTACCGAGGCGATGATGGCGCGCGCCGAAGACATCAGCGTGATGACCTTCGAGGGGAACACAATGTCTGCGACGCTTTTCTGTTGCGTAACCAGGCTGATGTCGCTCGCCGCGAGCATATCCAGAAATCGATCATCGGGAAGTAGCGGAACGAATGTAAGATTGTCGAGGCGGGCGGACTTGGCGCGCTGCTCCAGTTGCTGACGAACGGAGCCGTCGCCGACCAGGAGATATCTCACCCGGCGATCGTTTCTTGATTGTTCCGCGGCGCCAAGAATCACTTCCAGGCCTTGTTTCACTCCCATGTTTCCCGCATGCACTACCAGAAGCTCGTCGCCCAGACCTAGCGACTGTCTGAATTGCGCGCCGCCCCCGATTGCCGGCACTTGAAACAACTCGGATCTGGCCCAATCCGAAAACAGCACCACCTTCTCGGCCGCGATGCCCTTACTAACTATTTTGTTGCGCATGGCTTCCGTTAGAGTCGACACCAGCGCAGCCTTGCGATAGCCCAGCCTCTCTATCCGGTAGAGAAAGTTGGTGATTAATCCCGGACGCAGCATGCCGAGGTCTAGTGCCGCGTCCGGTTGCAGGTCCGGAACGTGTTGTACGAAAGGAATCTTCCAGAGTTGCGAAAGCATTATGGCGCTAAGACTGAGGGCGAGCGGCGGAGTGGTAACTACCAACACGTCCGGACGGCGCTCTTTGCGCCTGAAGGCGTGCAGCACGGAGGAAGCAATGAATGACGCTTCATGTAAGATACGTCCTATCGCGTTCACGCGGGATGGGACGTAAAGCCACGAGCGGAAAATCGTCACTCCATTTCGTTCTTCGCGGCTGAAGACCTGTCCGCGATATTGCTCGGGTATCCGCCACGCCGGGTAGTAGGGGAAGCCGGTGAAGACTGTCACCTGGTGCCCCCGGCTGGCCAGATACTCACATCGACCGGTGGTAAACGGTGCGATTCCCGTTTCGTCGGGCCAGTAGTTAATTCCTAGGAAGACGAGATGCATTGTTCCTGATTCAGCAGACTCGAATATGTAAGGCTGGCTATATCAAAGCTTATGAGGCGGAAATTAGGTCGCACCGAAATCAGTCTGACTCAGGCTAACGGGGCCGGCACCTAAAATGATGCCCCATGCTCACTAACTGACCGTCGCCGCGTGTTAGGCATTTCTTCCCTTTGCTCGCCACGCCAGATTTGCCGAGCCACGATCACGACGATCATGAGAAATGGCGTGAGCAGCATCATTACAAAGCAATTCAAGCTCGCATGTGGCGAATACTGCCTGTCCGGTGAGATGGGAGCTTCGAGGAGCTTGAACGCGAAGTCAGCCTCTACCTCAGCCAACTTTTGACGCTGAACCTGTCTGGCGACCAACGCGTAGAGGTTCTCCCTGAGCAGGGAATCGCCGGTGGAGCTGGCTTCTTTTTCCAGCGAGACAATTGCCGCGCTGGCATTCTTGATGGTTTCCTGCCGCTGCAATTCCCGCAAATCGTCAAGGTAGAACTGGAGGATCTGTTCAGCCCGGATCGGATCGCGATCGATGAAATGCACTCCCAGGTTGTGAGCCTGCATCGAGTAATCGACCTTGAAGCGAGCCTTCAGGATTTCGAAGAGCTGCATCTTAAGCTCGCGCTGGGTTTTGGGCTTCTCGTCACTGTCGACCGGGATCAGCTCGCCGGTCAAATTGTGGCGCAGCGCCACTCCGGTGTTGAAGGTGAAGCTGCGCAGGATCGTAAGGTACTCCTGGGCTTGAGAGTCCATGCCGGCCGCCATCAGAAAGGAGCTCATGCTTGAGCCGCCGAAACCGCCCATCCCCCCTTCCACTCGATTCTCCACCGCGCCCTCGGGAACCGGTTCGATTATGGCGGTGGCCTGGTACCATTTCTCCATCACGGTCTTGGTCAGGACAAAGGTGGCGATAACCACGGCCATCGTGACGATCGCTATCAACTTTAAGTTGTCGAGGATCGGCAGCAGATACAGGCCCTCATAGGTCTCTCCGCGCGGGAATACGGGAGACAATCGCCCTTTGTCGTAACTTTCGGACTCTGCCTTTTCTATCTTGAGGGCCACCGGCAATACTCCATGTGTGTTACTGGCAAAAGACTTGCGACTCTCCGAATGCGGATGAGTTGGTCATAGGGAACCGGCCAGAATGCCCAGAGTTGCGAGGCCAAGCGCACTATTCGCGACGACCGTAGTGATGTCCTTCGCATATTGCAGCGAGCTGATGTAAATCAATTTCTCGGGAACGTAGACGGTATCGCCGGGCTCCAGGTGTTGATCCATCAAGCCCCCGGAAATCGACGGCAACAGCGGGAACAGTTTGTTCTTGTCGGCCTCGCGTACTCCTGCGTCGGTGGTGATCGAGCCGTCGGCTTTTATCACGTAGATATGATCGGAGTCGCCACCGTCGGTTGCGCCGCCCGCCTTCTGCAAATAGTCGCGCACCTTAAGCGCCGGCTGATAAACGATCGCGTTGGGATTGTAGACCTGACCCAACACCTGAACCGCGGCCGGCTGCAGCGGGACGGTTACGTTATCACCATTTTCAAGCACAATGTTGTCCGACGAATGCTCCAACGCGTCGATCGAAGAAATTCGAACCACGATTCGACCGGTCGCTTGCAGAGTTTGAGACTGGCTTAACACCTCACGCATGGCGCTGATTGATTCAACATTGGTTTCGGCTTGTCCGGCTTGATGTGGCACTAGCAGCAGCCGCGCCAAATCCTGCTGGAGGCGCTGCCGCGCCTGGTCCACCAACTCCTGTTGCATTCTCTGCACCGATTTTCGGACAAATATGGTGGCTCGAGGATAAGCGACGGGACGGAATCCGCCGCACTCCTTCAGTACCGTGGCCAGCCGTTCGCCCTCCCGAATCGGGTAAGGCCCCGGCCTTGCTACCTGACCTTCGAGTGTGACGTGCCACGGAGAGTGCCAGTTCGATGCTTCTTGAACCAACAATTCGTCGGCTGGCTTTAGTCGCACGTCATCGATCTGAGCGGTGTCGAGGATTTGCCGCAGATCCAAATCCATGTGCGTGTATCTGGCCACTGAGCCGTTTGCGACTTCCGTTCTGACCAGTTCCGCATGTTCCCGCGAGGCGTTATCGAGGAGGCCACCCGCGGCGTAGACAAGCTCACGCGCTGTCATACCGGGAATCATCGGATACTTGCCCGGATTACGAACTTGCCCCACAACCTGTACTGTCGGTACCTGCGCGAGCTCGTTCTGGCTGTATACGGTTATTTCATCTTCGGGCTGAAGGCTGAGATTATCATTTCCCAGACTGTTGGAGAGAGCTTCTCCCAGATTAATCGGAAGCGGGGTCTTTCGATGTTCGGTCCCTTCCCGCCGCTCCAGCAGGGCGTAGTCGAAAAAGGTGTAGTTATTGGGGCCTTGCGCTTCTCTGACCAGATCGGCGATGTGCATGCCCGGGTGCCATTCATACGTCCCCGGCTGGTTCACATTCCCCTTGACTCGAACGACGTTGCGCTCGATCGGCAGCACGCTGAACACCTTGACCAGGTCGCCATCATCGATCGCGGCCTGCCCGGAAAAGCGCTCGTTCAAATTTACATCCAGCGCGACCCTCTTTTCATGATTCTGGATGCGCTCCACCTGGACCCGTTCCGAGTAGCCGAAAGCGGTCACACCGCCCGCCATGCGCAGAAGGTTCCCTAAGCTCTCGTTACCCAGCATCTCATAAATCGCGGGGCTCTTGACGTCGCCAGTCACCGCGGCGACCGAACCGATGACCGGCACGAAGATGACGTCGCGTGGTTTCAACCGCACGTCGCCCCTGGTATCGCCGCGCAGCAGCATGTCATAGAGATCGATAGTCATCGCGAGGCGGTTATCTCGTCGCAGTTCAATCTTACGCAGCGAACCCATCTTACTGATGCCGCCCGCCGCAGCCAGGGCGTTTGAAACGTGCGAGAGCGCGCTAACAGTATAGAGTCCGGGCTGTGAAACCTTTCCTACGACGAAGACCTGGATGTTACGGATCTGACCCATCGTAACGCCCACTTCGACGCCGGTGATCTGGCTCATACGGCCTTCGATGAGCTTCTTGGCCTGCCCGAACGTCAGCCCGCCGACCTGAATGGGACCGATATCCTGAACCATCACCGCGCCGTCGCGGTCGACCTTGAGCTTGATGGTCTGATTGACTCTGCCCCAGTTATAAACATTCAACTCATCGTCGGGACCTATAATGTAGTCGTCGCCGACCGGAACGTTCCCGGGCGGAGAAAACGACGACACCTTGCTCGAGAACAGGTCGTAGCCGAATTGCTCGAGCGAACTCGAGCTGGGAGTTGTGAATAGCTTAAACGGAGTATCGAGTTCGTGAAAACGTGTCTCGATCCTTGAGGTCTCAGGCGGACGCGGTGGCTCTTGGACGGGAATCTGCTGCGTCGAAGCGCCGTTCGCGTTGCTCGAGGTGGGACCGCCTCGCGCAACGCAATCGCTGAGTTGCGCGGTTTGCGCCGGCGACAGTCCCAGGGTAGCCCCCAGCGAAGTGACGTCGGCCGTACTCATGTGCTTGCTGACCGCGGCCTGACAGGCCGAATCCATTTCCTGATCGCTCAGACCATTGCGAGCGGCGTTCTGCGCTTTCTGCAGATCCATGCCGCTGGCGCCGCCCATCCCGCTACCGCCCAGGCTGCTACCGCTTTGTGCGAGAGCGGGGGCGGCGGCGAGCACCATATAAAGGCTGAGGCACAGGCTGAGGCAGGCCGGAATCAGTCGGCGCAAGCCATTCATCATAAGAGGGAGGTCTCCGCGGCCGGGCTCATTTCCAGATTCGTTACTATGTGACAAACTGTGCATCTTCTCGGAGGGTGCAATGAAGTCTGTTGGATTGTTCATTCCTTTAATCCTGCTGATTGCCTCATCAGCGTTGGGGCAAACAATGCCGGAGCCCGCGGCCGGTGAGCCATCGCCAAAGCCGGATTCCATAACCATTTGCGCGGGCAATGTTCCTCCGGACAACATGGTGATAACAGCGACCGGTACCTATCCGCAATGCGCCGGTTCGTGCCGCGGACGCCTGGTGGAACCGCTGGAAGGGCCAGTGATGATTATCTGTGCCGGACAGCCCATTCCCGAGTATTACGAGCTGGAGAGCATGACCAGTACGCAGGCGTGCAACTGCATCAGCGACGAGGAGAATGCCTTCGTGATAAGACGCAGGAAAGGAGCACCGACGCCGATCGCGACCCCCTTGGCACTGCCGGGAGCTCCGGGAGTTCCATTCGCTGCGCCAAGTCGCTAACTTCGAGTTTCATAGCCAATAGATGAGTTAGTGTCGCATCGCCGAGCGCACCCGCTCTCTTACATCGTCCGCGTCGGCCTTTGCGTCGTCCGCCTCAGGAAGATATCCCAGGCTACGCTCCCTCGACGCGAGGGACTGCCAGCTACCGGATTCCACAATTCGTCCACCCTCGACTACATAGACCACATCAGCCCGTTTGATGGTAGAGAAGCGATGGGCAATGATCAAAATGGTCAGGTTGCCGTGCAGGTTGTCGATCGCTTCGAGCACGCGCGCCTCGTTCTCGGTATCGAGGCTGTTAGTCGCTTCGTCCAAAACCAGGAGGGCGGGGTTGCGGAGCAGCGCACGGGCGATCGCGAGCCGCTGCCTCTCGCCATGAGAAAGAAAGCCTCCGCGATCGCCAACGATGGTGTCGAGACCGCTGGGGAGTCTTCGCACCAGGTCTTCCGCCGCGGCGAGCCGCAGCGCGCGCCACATCTCGTCTTCGCTGACATCGCGCCGCGCCCACGCGAGATTCGATCGCAAGGTATCATGGGATAGGACGGTGTCCTGCGAGACGTAACCGATCTGAGCCCGCCAACTGGAGAGGTTCGAAGCCGTCAGATCGGTTCCATCGACGGTAACCGTTCCCGCATCGGGTCTTAGCAACCCGATAACTATGTCCGCCAGGGTGCTCTTGCCGGATCCGGAGGCTCCCACCAATGCCACTATCTGGCCGGCTTTCACCTCCAGACTTACCTCGTGGATCACGGGTCCCAGCGCCGCCTGGTACGCGAAGGAAACATTTCTCAGCTCGAGCGCGCGGCTAAGCCGGATCGATTGCTGAGGAGCGTCAAGTTGCTCGGATGCTTCCATGCACTCTTGCTCGAGGTCGGTGATCGCGGTGAATGCGGGCAGTTGATTGACGATACCCTGATAGTGGGTATGTGCGGACACGATACGCGGCATCAGGCGCGCGAAGACCAGCAGCAGGATTAGGATGCCGGCAGGTCCCACCGCAAAGACCCGAATCGAAACATAAATCGCGGCGCTCAGGATCAGAAAAGATCCGGACTCGAACCATCCGCTGCTGAAAGCCTGTTTGCGCGCCGCTTCGTTACTCAGCTCCGCAACCGCCGAACTCAGATCGGCAAAAGCCGCCTGATCGTGCAACTCCGCATTGTAGGCTTTGGTGGTTTTGAGACTCTGCACATGACCGATGATGGCGCCATAGAGAAGTTGATTTACGCGCGACATCTCGGCCCCGATTCCTTGCAGCGCTCTAGTCTTCTTTCTAAGCATGACCGCGAGCAGCAGCCCCGCGCCTAGCACCATGATGGTAACCCCGGCTGACAGCGCCGCGGCCACGATCACGTAGATGACTACCACCAGAACCTCGCCGGCGAGCATCAGCGTGAAGTTGGTGACTATGCCCACCCGGTCAACTTCGCGAGTCAAAACGTGCACCAAGTCGGCCGATTTCTTGCGGCACAGGAAGACCCAATCGGCGCCGACGATCGCGCGATGCAGCCGTTCCCGCATATAGGATTGAATCTTCTGCTGCACACTCGATCCCGCCACCGTCTGCAACTTCATCAGGATCGTGCGAACCGAAATAAGGACCAGAAAAATCAGCAACAGAACCGGCAGCGAGGGAGTCAGATGCATCAGACGAAGCGTATGGTTGATCGAGGCGGCGTAGCTTTGCATCTTGCCCTGCCCGATCAAATTCAGCCCCGATACCTCCAGGGTAGGAATCAGCAGCACGATCCCGACGCCTTCGGTCAAAGAACAAAGCGCAGCCAGCGCAACGGTGACCAACAGGCGCCATCCAGTCGCATCGGCGAGAGTGGAAAAATATTTGCGCAGGGTGTCGTTCACAATTGGTCTGGGTTTGCCGAGGTCGTCATCACCGCGAACTCTGCGATAGCTTCGGGACGCTCGCCGATGAGCCCGCGCTCTGAGACGGTCCACGCGTGAGCCTCGAAATTACCGGCGCGCTTGCGAACCCCGAGCACTACCTCGGCCGATTCTCCTCGGGCGCGCAGCAGCCAGAGCAGAATCATCGAGCGCACCAGGCATCGATTTTTCGGAAAAACACTGCTGGCCATCTCGACCAGCGGATTCAGCTTTTCGATGGAATATCCAAGGTGCAGCAGAGGAAACCTGCGCAGCCCGGCCATCCGGCTCCCTGCAATGATCGCGCGCGAAACACGCCGCCAGCTAGTCACGCGCAACGCCACAGCGATGGCGACGGAGCAGACCACCAGTTGTGACAGCACTGCGAAGTCGCGCGACGAAAGTCCGCGCAGGCGGTCAAGTTTGCGCATCGCTCTGGAGGTGGTCTTGAATGAAGTCACTGGATTTGGGCAAGCGTCCGCCCTCCCATGGAATCGTCGCATCGCAGTGATGGATGCTTACGAACGACCTGGGTGCAAGGATCCCGTACGCGCACGCCTGTCGCCAGCGAACGATAATCCTACTTTTAGCAGCTTGTATGGCGCTCTATTATCAGATATTGAAGTTATATTAAACGACACCGGGCTCTGTTAGGTCAAGTGACTGATCGTAGTTTCCAGTCGCGTCGGGCGTCTCAATTGAGGCAGAAAATCGTCGATTGCGAAGGTGCGATTTTCGCCAAATCGACGCTCGTCCCGGCGGGCGTTTCCACGCCTACTGCGGTGAGTTCCTGGTAGCCGATGAACCCCAACACATTCGAAACAGTCGCGCGACATTGGACGGCCGCAGGATTCGCTGAATGATGTACGTAGGCCGAGACTTTGCGGCTTTCATCAAACTGTTGAAGGCTCCCCTATAATCGCCCGCATCGAGTTGCCGGCGTGCTTTCATCATTTGAGTAAAATAATAGCCTCTGTCGAAGCTCGCGATCAGCGCCGATGCGCGCATGCCATAGCGTTCCAGTAACAGGCGGCGTAGCTCCAGCCGCCCGGGTTCATACTTTTCCGTTCTCGCAACCACATCGGCATCTGCATAGCGATAGATGACTAGCGGTTCTGCGACGAAAACGAATTCTCCGTGTTCCCTTGCTTGTAGCCACATGAAGGTGTCTTCAAACCATCGAAGCCCTTGGTTAAAACCACCGCAAAGGTCAAATACCGACCTCTTCATGACGACTGCGCTGGGTAGGATGGGCCATGCGCCCGATAACAGGTCCTCCATGGTGGGAGGTCTGCCTACTGAGCTTATTTTGATCTGCTTCCCATTTGCCTCGACCATCTCGAAATCAGAGAAGCAGAGCACGGCTTCGGAGTGCTGGTCCAAGGCGCGCAAGGTTTGAGCGAGTTTATCGGCCCGCCAAATATCGTCGTCATCAAGGAATGCCAGATATTCGCCTCGCGACTGCGATACTCCGGTATTTCGCGCCGCCGAGAGACCGCGGTTCGACTGATGGTTTACGACCAGGATTTTCGCACCATAGCTCTCAAGTATCTGGTTGGTGTTGTCGGTGGATCCGTCATTTACGACGATTACTTCAAACCCATCGAAGGCCTGTGCGAGCGCGCTATCGATCGCGCGACCGATCGTCGCTTGGCCATTGTAAACGGGAATGATCACTGAAACCCGGACGGATCTGGTTGAATACCTACCCATTCAAGACACCGCACCTATCGATAGACCATGCGATCTTTCAAAAATATCGAAGTAACCATTACCGCTCCAACGGGTACCGCCGTGAACGATCCCCGTGTTGATAGTTGCGCCGGGCCGACTATGCATTGAGGGCGATTCCTCTCGCGGCCGGAACGCGTCACCTGCGCCTCGAGTACGCGCCTTCGGGGTATTTGAGGGGGCGCTGGATTTCAATTTCGGCCGTTATCGCATACTTGATTGCGCTGGGGATTTTTCTAAATCGTCAGCGCCGAAACGGGCGCGAACTGTGATCGTTTTTATTCCGCTCGTCTTTCTACGACAACTCCTGCTCCTCGCCGCGATTGGCTTCCCATTGGTCCACGAGCGCTACCATATCCTCAACCGCCCATAGCCGGTCGGTCACCTTTGCTTCCATCGTGGGCGTGCATCGCAGCGTCTGATGAATCCGCACGAAATTGTAGTGCATGAAATAGATCGAAAGCGCGTGAATGTGATTCTCAAGCTTCTTTGAAAACGCATTCCTCAGACCGGTGAAGCGCCCGATGCCCATTCTCATACTGATATTTTGGCGCTCGACACACCACGTGTTGATATGGTCGGGATCGGGACGACCGCGAACAACGGTACGCTCAGTGCCGAGGCAGATCGGCGGGCTGTAACGCTGTCGGCTTCCGGTGCGATACCATAGTGCTTGACCAGCATCGCGTAGTCGATTGTGCAGTCAAAGGCCGCATCTACGGCGCTCAGATAGGCGTGATGGCCATCGGTCGTTAACTGGACTCGATGCGCCAGACGGCTCGCCAAATCGCTCATAAACCGATAGGCAGCGTCGGCGTCGCGCGTCCCGACATACCACGAGGGAACAAGCTTGGTATCGGCGCAAAGCGCGGTCCACGTCCAAACATCGCCAACGCCAAACCGACCGCGCATCTCTTACGGAACGTTCTTCCGCTTCGCGTAGACGAAACTCCAAATTTCGTCGGCCTGAATGCGTTTACAGGGTAGATTTACGAGCGCTTTATCCTGATACTCCGAACACGCTTGGCCAGCATCAGCTAACAGCTTGACTATCGTGTTTTTGCTCGCACCAGTCATGCGGGAAATTGCGCGGATGGAGACGCCTTCGACCATCATCCCAAGAATCTGTGCGCGCTTGGCGATAGGAAACTTGTTCATAGCTCGATATAGACGGTTTAGCATGGTGGGTATATGCGTCAGTTTAGTCTTGGCGGCGGGGTTGACTCCTTCTAAGTAATGACTTATATGTCATTAGAGACAGAGATCGATGCTTTACTCGTTAGTGGTCGCGTATTCCAGTTGGCGACCGAATATCCCGGTCTACCACAGAGGAGAACCATATACGTCTCACACGCCGTCAATAATCTATTGCTAGGCCCGTGGACGAATACCGATGAGGAATACCGGATCGGTCAACTTCGTTACTGGCTAGACCGATTTATTAGCGGTGGTCGCGTGTACGTTCGAGAACAACCACGGGCAAAAAAGAGCACTGCGGACATGGCACAGTTGGAGCCGTGGATTGATGAAATTTGGGAAATTCGCAGTATCGACCCTAAGCCGAGTCTTCGCGTTTTTGGAAGTTTTGCCCAGCGAGATGTTTTCTTAGCTCTGACGTGGGCCGCAAGGAAGAGCCTGGACTATTTTGGTGGTCCGAAATGGCAAGCAGCAATCGCTCACTACAAAGCCGAATGGCAGAGTCACTTCAATTCTCAACCGTTAACCGGAGTACTATATCCCAGTGCCCACCTCTCAAACGCCGTCACTCTTGACTGAAATTCTCGCTGGAGAAGAGATCCCTCTCCGCACGATCGCGTACTTTCGTACAAAGTTGCGCTACGCGCTCCACGATCTAGTGCTGCGCGAATTTCTTCAGCAAGAAGATTCCCACAGAATCAACAAAGCCGAGTTGGCTCGACGAATTCATAAGAAACCCGAGCAAGTTAGCCGATGGCTAGGTGCTCCCGGCAACTGGACAATTGATAGCGTCAGCGATCTTTTGGTTGGAATGGGCGCTGAGCTCGATGTCGCCGTTTTTCATTTGGCTGACTACCCAAGCGCACCGCCTGCGGTCGTGACTAAGGCGCGACTAGGCGAACAGCCCGAACGTACTGACCGTGATTCGCCAACGGAACCTGAAGCTCTCCGAGTAAAGACGACCTTTCAATCGGAGAAACAGAGTCCCATCGCACGCGCAGCGGCTTAAATCATGATCATCAATTCCGTTGTGGCAGCGAAGGCCGGGCGGTTTGTGCGTGCAACCGTACGCGACAACAAGAGCCGCTACACAACTCTATGGGGGCATGCTTACCTACCCGATCTGATCAACGCCGTTAAAGAGCGATACGGATTCGTGCGCGTGCCGGAATTAATAGTGGATTTGGAAGTATCGGATACGCATCCGGCCACTTTTCAGCATGGGAAATTTGTCAATGACGAACGTTCTATTCTGATCAAGCAACTCGATGTTTATACCAACTGGGTGATCGCGACCACCGAATCCTCAACCAGTGACGCCGACGCTTTTCTTAGCGACATTACCGCTTGGTTCAGCAGCAGCTATTTCACCGTCGTATCGAGTCCGTACGTTACTTACCTAAGCCAATTGGAAGTAGTTCTTGATGCGAGCTTTGGAAAAGCGGCGACTTTCTTCAACCAAGCGCGCGTAACTTTCGCGAACGCTCTTGCTTCTTATCAAGAGAAGTTGCCTCCAGACGTGGAGATGTCCGGTTTTTCGCTTCACTACGACACTACGAAGCGGCCAAATGACTTAGCTGCAAGCGCCTTCACCATAGAGCGTCGGGTGGGCCGCTCGTATGGTGACAACGTGTATTTTACTCAAGCGCCCTTAACGACTTCCGACCATATAGAGGTACTTCGCGAGATCGAAACGGGTTTGAGAGTTCAACTATCGCCGACCTAATTCCCAGCGTGTATCGGCGGCTTTTTGAGCGATTTCGCGCCGACGTTCGGGAGTTAATTTATCTGCTCGCGATCTACTCCCTTGGAGGCCGCCTAACTTTCGCAATTCGACGCCTGCGGGATTCCGGTCAGGCTCTGTGTCGGGAGTCTGGCCGGTTGCGATGTCGCCTATCATCTTCGCCAGCGGGAGGGGATCGCGCGGACGTTTCTTCCGTCGTTCTCCCATGCGACCATTATCGCACAGTGCGAGCGCAATCGCATCGCGTTTTCAAGATGACGAAATTTCAAACTGACCCACTACGACAATTTCGCTCAGACTGGAAAACCGCAACCAACCTCGATTCACCACGTCATACTCATGCCCGGGGCCGCCGGCATACACATAGGCATCAAGCCGGATGAGAGGGAGATGTGCCTAAACGCAACGCATTAATTCGGTACGCGCGTCTGACTGCGATCGCAATCGTCGTTGGGATAAACGGCAGCCTGGTGCTGTTCGGCAACGGATGCGGTAAAGGCCTTTTTCCGGAGATAACCACCTCCGCGACCGCCACCATCGTTCCAACCTCCGTCGCCGGAGGAACGTTCGTATACGCTTCCAATTTCAACGACGCCAATATCGCGGAGTTGCAACGCACTTCCTCCGGCGGGCTTGGAATTATTGGGAGTGTCAATGCCGGGGCGGTCGGCGGCCCGGTTGGCTTGGCGGTCACACCCAACAACGGCTTCCTTTACGTTGCGAACTCGGCCGACAACCTGGTTCATGAGTTTCAAATCGTCGCCTCAGGCAGCAAGATCGGGACCCTGACCTCGCTGGGAACGATCGCGGCCGGAACTGCTCCGCAGATGGTCGCCATCGATACGACTTCAACCTATGTGTACGTAACCAATTCGACCTCGCGGTCGGTCTCGATGTATAGCATCGGCTCCGATGGCGACCTGACCAGCATAGGCACCCTGACAGGCTTTACCGGCTCACCCTTCGGCATCTTGACGAATCCCAACGGCACTTACGTCTACGTCGCCGACAACACCGCAGGACTCATCTACACCTACACAATAGGGTCCAATGGCGTATTAGCGCAGAATGGTTCGCCGATGCTGAGCAATGGCACCAGCGCGGGGAGCCCGGGTCTGATGGCGATCGCGGTTGATTCGACGCAGAGCTATCTGATGGTCGATGATACGTCGTCGGGCGTGGTTTCGGTATTTCTCATCCAGTCGAACGGAACACTCGCGTATAACGCGTCGTTCGGAACCGGGCAGTCGACTCCGATCGGAATCGCCGCAGTCAACGACGGTGGAAATAGCAGTAACAATTACGTCTTCACCGCGAACATGGGAGGCGGCTTTGTCCAGTCCTACCTTCGCGGCGCGGCCATTCTCACCCAGGAAAATGCGGCCATCGGCCTCAATGGACCCACCGGCCTGATCGTCGATCCGAGCGCGCTATACGTCTATACCGGCGACTCGGGAGACGGCACGGTCGCGCAGCTTACGATCAACGGCTCATGCGGCACTACGCTCTGCCTGGTGAGCACCTTCGCTACCGAGAATCCGGCCAATCCGAGCGCGGGGACTCAATACCTGGCGGGCACGCATTAGCCGATACTCATCAGGATTTGATTAGGACGGGTTGCCAGTAGCCGAGCCCAATTAAGCGCGCTATGCTTCGGGCGTGCCTCGGAAGAAATCGAAAGAGCGAAACCCGATCAGCGCGAAAGCGACGAGCAGTTAAGGCGGGAAATGGAAAACGCCAATCCCGAAAAGTTCAGGCTGGATGGTCAGTCCGCTTTTCCGTTAGCAAAAGTTCATGACTTAGAGCGGCACTTGCGCCTTGGGATTTGGTTCCTGCGTGAACGCTCTAATCCACGCTGCGAACGATTGGGTTGGAAGTCTGTAGCTTCCCTTATGTCCGTCTTGAGAAATGATGATATGACGTTTCTTTAGCGCTCGCAGGGCGTTCTCTAATGTGTGCTCTTTCATAGAGGTCAACGCTCGGCGCAACTGTTCCTTTGTTACCCAATTAGTGGAATTTTGAGCCATGAATCTCAGGACGCCTCGGTACGGCGATGTCCTGAAGGTTGTTGAGATTTGAGTGGCGGCACACCTCGCCCGATCAGAAGATCGGGTTGGGAAAGAGGAGGAGGCCGCCATGAGCAAGAGTGCCAAGAGCATCGAGGGAAGGAA
>Ga0182024_10001086_pt1 | contig 70329 bp, 46 predicted proteins | sample P32metaG_FD_120480 | JGI IMG/M metagenome (GOLD analysis project Ga0182024, IMG submission 120480) | Permafrost microbial communities from Stordalen Mire, Sweden - P3-2 metaG (Illumina Assembly) | ecosystem: Environmental > Terrestrial > Soil > Wetlands > Permafrost | place: Sweden: Stordalen...
GACGGCAACATAGCCCGGACCTTCCACATTGCGGAGCGTCTGAACTTTGAGACCAGCTTCCTGGTGTACAACGTCTTCAACCATGAGGGTTATGGCAGCGCCAATGCATCGCCAACCAGCTCCGGCTTTGGCCAAGTCACCGGCGATGGCTTCCCGCAGGCAGGATCGCGCTGGCTATCCCTTCAGGGTCGTTTACAGTTCTAAACCATTGGATTGCGTAGGCTGGGGTGTGGAGTTATGGAACTCCACACCCCAGCATTCTGTCATCTGCCTAAGTATCAACCTTCCCTTCAGGAATCTTCCCCGGGAGGACACGAACCGAAGCCTAACAAAATCAGCAGTGTGAAGGAAATACGCCCTACCCCACGCTCTCTTTACCATGCTGCTCTCACCAAGAGCGAAGTGACGTTAGCGCGTTACGACTACCGTTAGACCCCCCGACGATCCTTGTCAATTCGGCGCATGACCACCTACTGTAGCTGGCGTTCCAGATGATCTATCGCCTGCTCAGAGCGAATAATCGCCGGCGGGGGCGAGAAATTCTGTCCTGCAATACCTTACTTTCTGCTATGGACGCAGGTCTCGCACTGGAACCGGACCAAGACGGTGAGTGCAAGTAAACACTTCCAAAAGATAAGAGAGATGTATCCATGAGTGGTCGTTATTCGATTGCCGTCATCGCGCTCGGTTGCATGGTTTGTCCCCTGAGCCTCTCCGCACAGACGGACTGGCCAAGCTTTGGCAACGATCCGGGATCGATGCGGTACTCGCCTCTTAAGCAGATCAATATGGGCAACGTCTCGCAACTGAAGGTCGCCTGGACCTTCGACGGAACACTGGAAGAAGCGCCACCCCCAGGGGCTCCGCCGCAAGACGCTCCGCTGGTGAACCATGCGGATGCTGGCAACCTCGAACCACTAAACCCCCAGGCAACTCCGGCTCGTCCCGCTCGGCGCTTTGCACGGCTGAATGAGGCGATTCCTCTTGTGGTAGACGGGGTCTTCTATACGTGCACCGGCTCCCGTCAGATCGTAGCCCTGGACGCCGAGACCGGGAAGAAGATTTGGGAATACAACAGTCCCCACCCCCCTCCTTCACGCGGGATCAGTTACTGGGCGGGCGCTCCGGGGTTTCCGCCGCAGATCGTCTATGGGACCGGCGATGGCTGGCTGATGTCTCTGGATGCGAAGACCGGGAAACCAAATACAGCCTTCGGCACCAATGGGATGGTTGATATCAAGCCCGGTATCGTGCCCGACAAATATCCGAATGCACGGGTTGGCATATCCACCCCCGTCAACTTCTATAAGAATTATGTGTTCACTGGCTCCAGCCCAGGCGAGGGCCCAACCTTCGGTGCGGCCGGTGATATCCGTGCCTGGGACATGCGCACAGGCAAACTGGCTTGGACGTTCCACACTGTTCCAAGGCCTGGCGAGTTGAACCATGACGTCTGGACGGACGGCCAGTGGGAGGACCGAGCTGGAGTGAACTCCTGGGGATTCATGTCGGTAGATGTACAACGGGGGATCGTCTTTGTCCCCATAGGCACTCCCAATACCGATTTCTACGGAGGAGATCGCCAGGGCTCCAATCTCTATGGAAGCAGCCTAGTGGCACTGGATGCCAACACCGGAAAGTTGAAATGGTACTTTCAGACGGTCCATCATGATAACTGGGACTATGACGACACCTCCGCGCCGATTCTGATTTCGGTGAAGAGAAACGGGAGGAACATTCCTGCCGTAGCGCAGATGACGAAGAATGGGTTGTTGTTTATCCTCAACCGCGAAACCGGCAAACCTCTGTACGACGTAAAAGAGGTCCCTGTTGCGAACGATAATCCGAATCCGGGCGATACGAACTGGCCAACGCAGCCAATGCCTGTGAAACCGCCGCCACTGGCCCGGAACTCATTTTCTCCCGACGAGATCGCCACCGTGACGCCGGAGCATGAGCAGTATTGCAAGACCCTCCTGGCACAGGAAGGAGGCGCACTGACTGGAGGCCCCTTTGCACAGTATGGGCCGAAGCTTCGCGTCATCTTCCCGAGCTGGACGGGAGGGACAAACTGGGGTGGCGGCTTCTACGATCCGACGCTGGGTTATATCTTTGTCGATACCAAAGACCTGGCCAATTTCAGCAAGCTTGTTAAGCAGCCGAATGGATCCTACCGACGAGTGGGGCCTGACAATCCTCCGGCCAATATTGGGGATTACTTCTGGGACGGGACAAAGCGCTGGCCTTGCAATCAGCCGCCCTGGGCGCGACTGATTGCAGTGAACGTCAACACCGGAGATATTGCGTGGCAGGTCCCGTTAGGATCGTTCGAGGAACTTGATCGCCTGGGTGTACCGAAGACTGGGACGCCTACTACAAACGGCGGAGGGATCGTAACGGCGGGAGGACTTGTATTCATCGGCGCATCTACCGACGGCAAGTTTCGCGCCTTCGACTCTCGCACAGGTAAGGAATTGTGGGTCGAAGACCTCGGCGTCGATGTGAACTCGATTCCGATTACGTGGCAGGGAAAGAATGGGAAGCAGTATCTTGCCGTGTATGCCTCGGGAGGTGCGCACCACGGGGCAAAGGCGGGCCTCGTTTCTGTCTATGCATTGCCGTAGGCACCGGGTAATTCCCAGTAGCCGGCGGGCATAAGACGAAGTCTAAAGCAGCGGCGGATCGAAGTGCTGATGTGGTGCGGCGCAACAGTGGATGGCAAAAGGATGCTGGTGTTCCCTCAGGTTAAGATCTACGGCAACTCGGGTGAAGCGGTGCAGGCACAAGAACACAAGGTCGCAGGGCCAATGCAATTAGCGGTTCTGACGCATGTGCGCGCTTTTTCTATTCGCGACCGAACCCTACGGAGACTAAGTGGGTGGAGTCTTTTCGTTTCCTGGAGTGTCCTCGCCATTTGTTGCCCGGCTGGAGCGCAGCAGAAGAAAAATGCTGGGCCACTCTATAAGGATCACAACGCGCCGATCCGGCAGCGAGTTGAAGACCTCTTGCGACGTATGACGTTGGAAGAAAAGGTCCGGCAACTGGATCTGTATACCGCTATCGGGGTTTTCGACGGGAACCGAATCGATAGTACGCACATCGCACCCAGCGAGGTATTTTCCGGTGCGAAGGCTGAGCAACTGTGGAGCGGCCTCGGCGTGGGAGGAATCCACGATATATATCCCACTGCAGCTCAGTCGAACGCCATACAACAGTGGGTGATTGCACATAATCGTCTCGGCATTCCTGCTCTATTCATCGAAGAGGCGCTGCACGGTTACGACGTTGGGACAGTGTTTCCGGCTCCGATCAATCTGGCTGCTACCTGGGATCCGGCAGTTGCGCGACAGACAGGGGCCGCAATCGCGTCCGAAGCCCGCTCAAATGGGATTGGGATGATCCTGGCCCCTGTGCTGGATCTGGCTCGTGACCCGCGATGGGGACGCATTGAGGAGGATTTCGGCGAGGATACCTACCTGACGGGACAGATGGGACTCGCCTATGTACAGGGGGCCCAGGGAGATAGCCTGGCGTCTGACCATAGTTTGATCAGCGAGCCCAAACATTTCGCTGGGCATGGATCTCCAGAGGGCGGGACGAATACTTCTCCTGTGCACATGGGCGAGCGTGAGTTGCGGACAGAGATGCTTAAGGGTTTTGAACCCGCCATTCGAGAAGGTCATGCGATGGGCGTGATGGCGGCTTATCACGAGATCGATGGAATTCCGATTACGGCCGACCCTTTCCTGCTGAAGACGGTGCTGCGCGACGAATGGAACTTTCAAGGATTTGTTCTCTCCGACCTGGGCGCTGTGAAGCGGCTCTACACCGTGCACCATGTAGCTGCAACTCCAAAAGCTGCGGTTTGCATGGCGATTCATTCCGGCGTGGATATGCAGTTTTACGATTTTGATCATGACGTATTTCAGAAGGCGCTGATTGATTGCGTTCATGATGGAACGCTAACCCAGTCGGACGTGGATCGAGCCACCCGATCCGTTTTGCGAGCGAAGTTTGCTTTGGGACTCTTCGATCATCCGCTGGCGGACCCCGCCCTCCACGCAGAAGTGGACCGCTCTCCGGAACATTTGGCGGTCTCTCTCAAATCGGCGCGCGAGTCCATGACTCTGCTTCGCAACGAAGGAAACCTGCTTCCTCTGTCTCCCTCGCTTCAACGCATCGCGGTGATCGGGCCCAACGGCAACATTGCTCGCTACGGCGATTATGAAAAGGAAAAGAACGGGTTACACATTAGCATCGTCGATGGGATTCGCAAGCTGGTGCCAGGTGCGTCAGTGACCTTCAACGAAGGAACCGATATTCAGGCCGGGGTCGCCGCGGCGAATGGCGCGGATGTTGCGATCATGGCGCTGGGGGAGCGAGACGGAATCTCCGGCGAAGGCTTTGACAGGTCGAACCTCGATTTACCTGGGAACCAGGAACAGCTTCTTGAGGCTGTGGCTGCAACCGGCAAACCCGTAGTCCTGGTTCTTGAAAACGGACGGCCGCTCACGATTGGGTGGGCCAAGGAGCACATTCCCGCGATTCTGGAGGCATGGTATCCGGGAGAGTTCGGTGGGCAGGCCGTAGCCGAGACCCTCTTCGGAGAAAACAATCCCGGCGGCCATCTGACGATTACCTTTCCGCGCAGTACGGGCGAATTGCCCGACTACTACAGCTCCGATCCGTCGCGAGTGCGCAGGTATGTGGACGACCGGGGAGGGCCGCTTTTTCCCTTTGGATTTGGCCTGAGCTACACAGCCTTTCGCTATGCAAACGTGACCGTGAAAGCGCCGCCCCGTGCAAGCAAGTCGGACGTTATGGTGACTGTGGACGTAACGAACACGGGCGAGAGGGAAGGGGATGAGGTGGCACAGCTCTATATCCGCGAGGATGTAAGCAGTGTCGAGACGCCGGCGCGGTCTTTGAAGGGGTTCTCGCGGGTTCACCTCAAACCCCATGAAACATCCACAGTGACCTTCAGTGTCCCGCAGGACCAACTGGCGATCTGGAACCAGGATCGCAAGTGGGCCGTGGAATCCGGCGACTACACGATCTGGGTGGGGGATTCTTCGGTGGCCACCCTGAGCACGAAGTTTCATTTGCAGTAGCGGCATTGGCTTGAGACCTCGAACGGGGTGCGCTTCCGGCTCGACGAAAAGGACGGACTTAAACGATGAACGCCACCCTTCGATTTACCGGGCTTGTAGCATTCGGGAGCATCGCCTTGGTCGCGATGGGGCAGCCGCAGAAGACGGCCGTAGATTATGTGTCACCAAATATTGGAGGCATTGGCCAACTGCTTACCGCGACGATCCCTTATGTGCAGTTCCCCCATGGGATGGCCAGGCTTGCCCCGACCATAACTCCGATGACCACGGACCGGTACCTGGCAGAAAAGATCTATGGCTTTCCGGCCGGCCCCGCGCTTCTCATGGTCTCGACCGGAGAGGCGGATACGAAGCCGGAAACGTATGCGTCCGAGTACGACCATGACTTCGAGACCACCAAGCCGTATTACTACGAGGCCGATCTGCAAACATGGGGGATTCGTGCCGAGTTCACTGCGGGAAAACAGGCTGCCTACTATCGCTTCACGCTTCCGCCCAGCTCCCATGCGCATATCGTCTTGAGCTTCCCCCGCACTCACGACGAGATCCATGTGCTCAGCGACAAGGCCATCGAAGGCAGCGCGCGCGCGGATGGAACGGTCGTGCATCTCGATCAGGCCGAAACCCGGGAGTACTTCTACGCGGAGTTCTCCCGGCCGCTTGGGTCGTGGAAGACCTGGCAGAACGACGAGATGGGGCACGACGGAAAGGTAAACGGCGATCGCATAGGATTCGTGAGCGAGAATGCCTCGACCGCGGGAGAGACGATCGAAGTCAGGGTCGGAATCTCTTATATCAGCACGGAACAGGCGCACAAGAATCTCACGCGCGACATCCCAGGGTGGGGTTTTTCCGAGACGGAGAATAAGGCGCGCGCTGCGTGGGTCAAGGCCCTTGGTGGCATAGTGACCGTCGGCGGAACGGACCGTCAGCGCATGATCTTCTATACCGCCCTCTATCGCTCGCTCGGACGAATGACCGATGTCACGGAAGACGGCCAGTATTACAGCGGCTACGATCATGCGGTCCACTCCGCGGAAGGGCACGACTTCTACGTAGACGATGGCCTCTGGGACACGTACCGGTCGCTCCATCCGCTGCAGATGCTGCTCGATGCTCAGCAGCAGGAGGACATGGTCCGCTCCTATATACGGATGGCGCAGCAGGGCGGGTTGGTGCCGTCATTTCCTTCTATCGCGGGTGAGCAGGCGGTCATGATCGGCCATCATGCCGCTTCGTTTATCCTGGACGCCTACGCAAAGGGCTATCGCGACTTCGATCTGGATGCGGCCTACACTGAACTGCGCAAGACGATAACGGAGCGGACGATGCTCCCATGGAGCCGCGCGCCATTGACTGAGCTCGATCGGACCTACTTCGACAAAGGGTTCTTCCCGGCGCTGGCTTGGGGTGAAAAAGAGAACGTGCCGCAGGTGACTGTGGAGCGCCGGCAGGCGGTCTCAGTCACGCTGGAGAACAGTTATGACGACTGGTGCATGGCGCAGCTCGCCAAGGCACTTGGCAAGACCGACGACGAAGCATACTTCACGAAGCTTGCGCACAACTACCAGAACGTCTTTAACCCGGCCATCAACTTCATGGCGCCGAAGAGCCAGGATGGCGCCTGGGTCGCCCACTTCGATCCGAAGCTAGGGGGGGGGAATGGCGGCCGCGACTATTTCACCGAAGTGAACTCATGGCTCTACACCTTCAATGTGCAACATGATGCGGCGGGGCTGATCCAATTGATAGGCGGTCGGGACGCTTTCAACGCAAAGCTGGATCGCCTGTTTGTCGAGCAATATGGGACCTCCAAATTTGCCTTTCTCGGCCAGTTTCCCGATGCGACTGGCCTGGTCGGCCAGTATGCGCAGGGCAACGAGCCGAGCTTCCATATCCCGTATTTGTATGACTTCTCCGGGCAGCCGTGGAAGACGCAGAAGCGCGTACGGCAATTGATGGACGTGTGGTACGGCGATGGGCCGCTAGGCATTCCGGGAGATGACGATGGAGGCGCGACGTCCTCCTGGTATGTGCTGAGCGCCATCGGGTTTTATCCGGTGTGCCCCGGTAGCCCGATCTATGAGATCGGCAGTCCGATCTTCGCCAAATCAACAATACGGTTGGGCAACGGCAAACAGTTCACAGTCATTGCGAACCATGTATCCGCGCAAAACAAATACATCCAGTCAGCTCAACTCAACGGCCATCCACTCAATCGCCCATGGTTTCGCCATCAGGATATTGCGAACGGTGGTACGCTCATGCTGGAGATGTCGGATCGCCCCAATCTGAAGTGGGGCAGCGCTCCCGAAGACGCGCCGCCATCCATGAGTTCAGATGGCGCTATGTAAATTCTGGTGTTTTTAGATTTGTCACATTAGGTAATTCGATGCATCGGTTCTTTTCGGGGCAAGCCTTCCAACGGTATTGTCCCAGGACGTATAAATTTCAGCGAAGTGTAGGAGAGACTTAGATGGCTTCTCGAATGATGCGCGCGTCGGCCGGTTCCCCGCCCTTTTCAGCCATTTTGGGCACGCTCTTGAGTGCGGTGTGCCTGATCACCATCCTCGCGGTGCCGAGCACCGGGACGGCCCAGACGGCACAGTCTCCGGACGTCACCAAGACGCCTACATTGTTTGTTGTTCCATACGCTCATCTGGACACTCAATGGCGCTGGGAGTTCCCGCTGGTCATCAGTGAGTATTTGCTGAAGACGATGCGCGTCAACTTCGATTACATGGACAAGTACCCGGACTACGTCTTCAACTGGACGGGCTCCAACCGCTACATGATGATGAAGGAGTATTACCCCGACGACTACGCGCGGATCAAGCAATACGTCGCTCGCGGCCAGTGGTTCCCGGCGGGTTCCTCCGTTGAAGAAGGAGACGTCAATCTGCCCGACGCCGAGGGGATCTTCCGGCAGATACTCTACGGCAATACCTACTTCCGGCATGAGTTCGGCAAGGCCAGCACCGAGTATATGCTGCCCGACTGCTTCGGCTTCCCGGCGTCGCTGCCCAGCATCCTCGCCCACGCCGGCATCAAGGGGTTCTCCACCCAGAAGCTCAACTCAGGCTGGCAACCGGCACCCCTGGTGGGTGGCCCGGACTCGCCGGAGCAGACCCCCGAAGGTATTCCGTTCAATGTGGGCGTCTGGACCGGCCCGGACGGCAAGCATGTGATCGCGGCGCTGAATCCCGGCGGCTATACCGGGACCGTATCCACGGACCTCAGCAAGGAGCCTCCACCTCCGACTCCGCCGCCCGCGCTCACTGATGCGCAGCTCGCCCAGCTCACCCCGCAGCAGCAGGCTGCGCGTATGCGCCCGCGCCAGTTCGAGCAGGACTGGGTCAAGCGCATTGACATGGACGGCAAGCTTACCGGCATCTATGCCGACTACCACTACGTCGGCACCGGCGACATCGGCGGCGGTCCGCCGGAGGCCTCCGTCAAACTGCTCGAAGCGATCCAGGACCAGACGACGACCATCCTGCCTGCCAGGCCAACCTTTGGCGGTGGTGGCGGTGCGCGTAACAACACTCCGGGAACACCGGGCACGCTTACGACCACGGGCCCGGAGGTGAAAGTCGGCGACGGTTCGGTGCATGTGATGATGTCGGCCGCGGACCAGATGTTCAACGCCATCCCGGCGGACATGACCTCGCGCATGCCGCAGTACACGGGCGATCTCGAGTTGATCAATCACTCCGCCGGCTCGCTGACCTCGCAGGGTTATCACAAGCAAGAGGTGATCAGGAACGCCAATCTGGCAGACGCGGCAGAGAAGGCCTCGATTGCAGCGGACTGGCTGGGCGGACTGAATTATCAGCAGGACCGTCTGAACGCAGCGTGGAGGCTCGAGCTTGCAGGTCACTTCCACGACAGCGCCGCCGGTACCGCTACGCCACGCGCCTACGAGTTCATCTGGAACGATGACTCGATCGCGACGAACCAGTTCGCCGCAGTTCTTGACGGTGCCAGTGCTGCAGTCGCCTCGGCGCTCAACACCCAGACGCGGGGGACGCCTTTCGTCGTCTATAACCCGCTTAGCATTGCCAGGCAAGATCTTGTAGAAGCCACCGCCGGCGCACTGACTGGTCCTGTCCACGTTGTCGCGCCTGACGGCAAGGTCAGTCCAGCTCAACTTGAAGGCGGCAAGCTACTATTCGACGCCGATGTCCCTTCCGTTGGGTATGCAGTGTATGACGTTGCTCCTGGAGCAGCGGTCAACACACGCGAAAAGTTGTCGGTGACGGCGTCGTCGCTGGAAAACGCGCGCTATCGAGTTCGGCTCAACGCGGATGGCGACGTCTCGAGCGTTTTTGACAAGCAGCTCAATAAGGAGCTGCTCTCGGCCCCAATCCGTCTGGCCATCTCGAACGATGCCCCAAAGATCTACCCTGCGTGGAACATGGAATATGAGCAGGAGCAGGCGGCGCCGCGGGCCTATGTCAGCGGGCCAGCGCAGATTCGTATCAAAGAGCGAGGCCCGATCCGCGTTTCCATCGAGGTTACACGAGAGACGGAAGGGTCAAAGTTCGTACAGACCATTAGCCTGGCTGCAGGAGCGGCGGGAGACCGCGTTGAGTTTGCGAATTCGATCGACTGGAGGACGCTCTCGGCAAATTTGAAGGCGGCGTTTCCTCTTGCCGCCTCCAACCCACAGGCGACGTACAACTGGGACATCGGCACTATTCAGCGGCCGAACGCCCAGCCACGGCAGTTTGAAGTTGCCTCGCACCGGTGGATTGATCTGACCGACAAAGACGGCAGCTATGGCGTTACAGTTCTCACCGACTGCAAAAACGGTTCCGACAAGCCCAACGACAATACGATTCGCCTGACACTGCTTCGTTCGCCGGGCCCTCAGCCGGAGAATGGCCGCCCATCACCGTACTCCGATCAGGCGAACATGGATTGGGGTCACCACGAAATTGTCTTTGCGCTTACCGGACACAAAGGAGATTGGCGCGAAGCGGGAACCGACTGGCAGGGCTATCAGCTTAACGACCCCTTGGTTGCGTTCAAGACGAGCCGGCATTCCGGTTCGCAGGGCAAGAGCTTCTCGTTGCTGAAGGTCAGCAACCCACGGATTCGTGTGTTCGCTCTGAAGAAGGCTGAGGACAGCGATGAGCTCGTATTGCGCGCGGTCGAACTGGATGGCCGCGAAGCCGCAAATGTAAAGTTCTCCTTCACTGGACCGGTTGCCGAGGCGCGTGAGGTCAATGCGCAGGAGCAGCCGATTGGCGCCGCGAATGTCGTAGATGGCGCTCTGGTGACCTCGTTTACACCCTATCAGCCGAGGACGTTTGCCTTGCGTCTCAAAGCGGCCGCCAGCCGAGTAACTCCGGCGCACAGCGAACCCGTACAGATGGACTACTCACTGGTAACTGCGACGAACGATGACACCAAGACTCCAGGTGAGGGAATGGACGGCAAGGGCAATGCGCTCCCTGCCGAGATGTTGCCCTCTCAGATTGACTACAACGGTGTGCGATTCAAATTGGCCTCAGCGGCAACGGGAGTCCCCAATGCGGTTGTCGCCAGCGGTCAGCAGCTTCATCTGCCGAAGGGCCAGTTCAACCGGGTGTACATTCTGGCTGCATCCAGCGACGGGGACCAGCCGGCGGATTTCCGCGTAGGGGATCGCGATGCAAAGGTTGTGGTACAGGCATGGAACGGCTTTATCGGGCAGTGGGACGATCGGATATGGAAGGACCCAGCCCGGCCTCAGCGTGATCAGGCGTCGTCTGCACATCACACGGTGTGGCCTGCACCGGATATGGCAGCCCGGGAGGGGGACCATCCGTCACCCCGCTACCCGGATGACTATATTGGCCTGGTACCGGGCTATCTGAAGCCGGCAAGCCTTGCCTGGTTCGCATCGCACCATCACACTGCCGATGGGTTGAACGAGCCGTATCAGTACTCGTATCTATTTGCCTATTCGCTTGACCTGCCGCAGCAGGCACAAACATTGACTTTGCCAAACAACAGCAAGATACGGATCCTCGCGGTCTCTGTTGCGGATGTTCCACCGAGTGCGGAACCCGCAACTTCGATAGAAGGAAATCCGATGAGCCCCGAACCGACGCATGAGATGGAGCAAGCCAAATATTGAGGTTGGAGTTGTTGGGCGAGATTTGGCCTGATTGGCCATAGATTCGCGACGGAACGATATGCGAAGAAGGCAGTTCATCACCCAATCATCGGCGGCGGTCGCTCTCGCCATCGCAGAGATGAAGCGGGCTGGTGGGCTGCCTTTTCGTCGTGATCGTGGGCGTCCGCAGGACTATAGGTTCGATAAGATCATCTCGCGCGACGTGCTGGAGAACTGCCTATCTCGCTCCATCACAATGGAAGGTCTGCTGAATGGCCGAGGCAACCTGAACGACAATATTCGGATGTTAAAACAAGTGGGGGCCAAGTACGTAGGCCGCAGTATTTGCCTTTGGGGACGCGAAGCCGAGTTACTTCAGAACCTCGCAACGGCGAGCAAGCAGGTTCCTCTGGTACACGCCGCCGACCCGCAGATCATTCTCGAGGCATGCATCTTCGAGATCGTTACCACTCAGGTAGAGACCGTGCCGATACCGGACTGGGTATTCACCGCATTCGGCCTTCCGCTTGAGAAGCGTAACTTCAGATATAGCGACATGCTTTATCCGCAGGGGCTTCGACACGATCAGTGGGGACCTGGAGGATCGGTGCCGGATGTCAGTCAGACGGAGACCAAACTGTGGTTCTACTTTTTGGCGCGGTCCTACATCGACATCGGATTTGAAGCGATTCACTTTGGCCAGGTGGAGATCATGAATCATAATGATCCAGACTTGGTCCACTGGTCTCAAGTCTTCGCCATGAGCCGCGAATACGCTTCGCAGTATGCTCCGAGACATATGCTTCTGTGCAATGCGCACGTTCCGAGTGGAGGACTCGTTCGTAACGGGCACCTCCTGCTCGATTTTCATGCATTTCCCTCGCGGGTCATGGAGGTGCCCGACAAACCGCAGGAGGGTGTCCTGAAGGTTGGATACAAAGACAGTATCTATGGGCGAAGCAAGGGTGGGTTGACAGTCAGCGGATGGAGTTGCGAGCACCTGCCGTATCTTGTAGAGCTCGACAACTATGGAGTGAGCAGGCAGCCAGGCAAGCCTGACGCCGGCGGTTTCTGGGTGTGGGGCTATGACGAGATCAGCTGGTTTGCCAATCAGAGTCAGAAGTATCGCGCAGAGTGGTTGTTGTACGCGTACGATTGGCTTCGCACGACTGACCCGAACGGACATTTCGAGATGCCTGGCAGCCGCACGATGCGATCACCTCTGAATCGTCGTGACTGGTATTCGGCGAACCTTCCGAGTAGTGCAGTGCCAGATGGGCTTGGTGACGAAGTTGCGATTCGAAGCATATGGTCCAAAGATCGGGTGGAAGCTTCCTAGGTTCATTAGATCGATGCATACCCAACCGCCGACCGGCTGGTTCGGGTTCGATAATCAGACCCTACTTTTGCGTTGCGGTATCCGGTTGCTGTTTCGGGTCAGATGCAGCGGGCTTAAAGTGTTGTGACAGATAGTCGATTACCGCGTCAGCCTCATCGTCGGACAGCACGGCACCGCGGTTGATCATATCATTCACGGTTTTAGCCCACTCGTCTTCCGTTGCGCGCTTGCTCGTTATTACTTTCAAGTCGTGGCACTGAGTGCATGCCCGCAGTATGACGTCCTTACCAGGGCCATCGGGCAACGAGGGCTCGGCGGGCGGAGATTTAGTCTGCGCCGGCGTGTTGGTCTGCGCGGCCAAGGTACCGTAACCTGCATTTGCAGTTAGCAACGTCAAAGCAAGCCAGCCGAGCAGGAGGAAGGCCGCGGGGATAAGTGACCCGATCGCGTTTTGCTTATCACGATGCATCTTAAGCAATGAACCAACCGTTACCAAGGGATCCCTCTCAATCTAGGTGACTGAGCGGTGCAAGAAGGAGTGTAAAGGATTCCAGCCTGCAAATCCAGCGGCCAAATCACCATAAAGGGGATAGTACGAAAAGCAAGATGCTGTGATCGTGGGTTGAAGCGCTGAGCCAGACAAATTTGATCTGCGAGCGGCCGCCCACTCGCTCGACTACGAGGATGGCGGAGGAGTTCAAGCTCGCACCGGAAAGGTCCAGGCCACGGCCCGGCTCCTTCCTCGCGACAACCACCAACGCAGAGAATCTCCAGTCATGATGGTTGAGAAAGGGGCAGGCCCAAGAGCACCGCTGGACGCCGATTCGAACTGGGTTTACCCGATTGGTGACGTCCGGCAAGCGGCCCAAGAGTACCCACTTCCTTCTTCTGGTTCTGAATTGGGTTTAACGGGCGTGATTAGGAACATTTCTCGATCGCGGTGTTTCCTCCTGTTCAACAGTTAAATATTGAAATAAGCCACTGTTTTACAAGTACTTAGCTATGTTAGGGGGGTTAGGTCTATCTGTTAGGGGAGATTTAATGCTTGCCAAAGCCAATAGAGGCTCACTACATTCCTGTGTGTCCTAAACAAGCAGTTTGAGATGTCGCGCATCTACCGGCGGCAAATCTAGGAATTTGCAGGCGTTAGCTTCCCGAGATGAGAATTGTAGAGAAGCGGCAAATAGTGTTCCAGTTATGGCCGAAGCGACCAAAAGTAAGTTGAGTGGCCAAACCGAAAGTCAATTTTTAGGGAGGTTGTATGAAGTTTCAAGCACGGGCAGTCAGACTTGCAGTGGCGGCGATTCCAGCGTGTATCCTGGTTCTGTTGTTTGCTTTAGCTCCAGCATTGATGGCCCAGGTTCGGTCAGCCCAAATTACCGGCACGGTCAAAGACCCCAGCGGCGCGGTCGTAGTCGACGCAAGTGTGGTGGTCAAGAACACGGACACCCAGGAGTCCTACACATCCACCACAAACCGTAGCGGAGAGTATGCCGTCCCGTATCTCCAGAACGGCAACTACTCCGTGACCGTTTCCAAGGGCGGGTTCAAGCAGTTCGTGGTGGAGGCGCTGCACCTCGATCCTGCCCAGAGCGCGCAAGTCGACGCCACTCTTTCCGTTGGCACGCAGAACGAGGCGGTCACGGTTCAGGCCTCCGTGCTGCAGATACAGACTGAAACCAGCGAAGTGGCGGGCCTCACGACTGCCGACGAAATCGACTCGCTGCCGAATATCACGCAGAATCCGCTTTATTACGCTGGCCTCCAGAACGGCGTAACGGCGCGCAACGAAACAATGAACACCCAGTCCTCGGCCTCCTTTGGCATCGGCGCGACCGCCCGGCAGAATGACTCTGCGTACGGCGTGAACGGCGGCCGCGCCTTTGAGAACCAATACCAGATCGACGGTCTGCCCGTGATGAACGACGGCTATAACGAAATCGCCGTCCTCCCCAACCTGGAGAGCATGCAGGAAGTCCAGGTCCACACCGAAGACTTCAGCGCGGAATACGGCCAGGGCGCGTCCGTCATCTCCATCACGACGAAGTCGGGCACCAACGACTTCCACGGGCAGGTCTCCTACCTGAACCGCAACGACATGTTCAACGCCAATATTTCGTCAAATAAGGCGCAGGCAGTCCCGATCGCCCGCCCGGAATTCAAGGTCAATGACGTCGGCGGCGCGATTACGGGCCCCATCCGCAAGGACCACATCTTCTTTACCGGCACCCTGCACTGGTTGAGCCACAATCAGGGCGGCACAAGTTTTGCCAGCGTTCCCACAACGCTGGAGCGCGCGGGCGACTTCGGCGCGACCCTGATCTCCAATAGTGCCAGCGGAGGCGGCGCAGCTCAGCCGGTGCGGTTATGGGATCCGACCAGCGCCACGGCGGTGCCGGCGCCCGCCACCAACGTGTATGTTCGCAACGAATTTCCTGTAAGCACCAACTGCCCCAACGCGACAACGACTTCCGGCGCCCCGGTGCCAACCACGGGCGGCCAGAACGGCAATGGTTGCGGCGACATCATCCCCAATCCGAGTGCAGTCGGCTTGACCCTTCTCTCGCTGTACCCGAAGGCGAACACTACGCCCAACAACGCTCCCTTTACCGGCAGCAACTACAAATACACAACGGTCACGACTTACCGCAAGTACACGACGGACGACCGTCTCGACTGGAAGCACGGCCGGCACTCCATCTACGGCACCGGCGGCTATGACTGGGGGACCGAACTGATACCGCCTACCTTCGGCACCGGGGGTACGGTCCCGGGATTCAACTCCGCACCCGGCCAAACCACGGACCGGAATGTCTATGCCCAGGTCGGCGATACGATCGTGATGAGCCCAAGTTTCTTCCTGGACATCCGTTATGGGGGAACCCGCACCCATTCGACCCAGTTTTTAGGAAGGGATTCGGGATTCACGCAATACGGCGCCTTCGGCATCAACGCGGCCACACAGGCCCTCGTCGCGATAAATGGATCGGCCCCTGCTACAACTGTCGGCACCTGGACTACGCTCAACAACAACCAGTTCAACAACAAGGAGGAGCACGAGATCAGCCACACGGTCCAGGCCAGCGCGACCAAGATCAAGGGCACTCTGGAATTCAAAGCCGGATTTATGTATCACATCATTCTCCCGAACTTCACCGACTTTGAAGAGGCCTCGGCCAATCTCGGTGGATGCTGCGCAAACGATGTTGGAAACTACACGGATCACTATGTCAATGCCACCGGCGGGGCCGTCAACGGCGCACCCTACAATATATCGACCCAGGAGCAAGGCGGCTATGCCGGTGCGCTGACCCTGGTGAACGAGGGCGTATGGTTCGTCCGGCCGGGAGCCAATCTCGAGCCGGCGTATGCGGCGAAGGACCTCGGGATCTACACCCAGAACAACTGGAGGATCAAGCCAAACCTTACCCTCAATCTCGGTCTGCGCTGGGACCTGCAACCGGGCCTGACCGAGCGGTACAACCACATTGCCGGTTACGACTTCACCTCGTCGAACCCGTTCGGAGCCCTGGGCGCGATGGACTTCCCGGGGTCGAACGGCTACAGCCGCAACCTCTGGGATACGGAGTGGAGCGACTGGCAGCCGGTGGTTGGCTTCAACTATCGGATCATGCCTACCTTCGTTGTCCATGGAGGGTACCGGACCACCTACCTGCCCAGCAACACCGGCTACTTCGCCAGTCCGAATGACCTCGGCGAGTCAACCTGGGAGCCCGGGAATACCGGAGCACTGACCTATGGCGCAACTCCGAACGGCATTCCGACGGAGCATATTTCCGACGCCGCGCCGCTGGTTGCGGCAACCGACGCGAACACCAGCGCGCCGCAGTCCCTCGGCATCGCAGAGGCGTACTTCGACCGTCATCTGAAGAACCAGATTGAGAAGCAGGCCAGCTTGTTCCTGGAGAAGTCCTTCGGCAACCGGGGACAGTGGTTCATCTCTACCGGATGGGCCGGGTCCTGGGAGAACCATCTGAGCACTCGGAACATACAATTTGAGAACAACCAGAGCGTCTCGCCAACCACTCTGGCAGCGTGGAGGGCGACGTATATCGCCACCAACGGCGGCACCAACCCGGGGGGTGTCCAGACACAGAACCCCTTCCAGTCTGCTAACTGCGGCACTACGGTCAAAGCGCTTCCGTTCCAGGGAGCCTGGGCGGCCTGCACGGTACCGCTGCAGGACACGTTGTATCCCTTTCCGCTTCTCTTCGGCGGCGGCCTGAACGGGTCACGCGGCTTCGCGCACTACAATTCGCTGCAGACCAAGTTCGCACATACTGCGCACGGACTGCACCTGGAGGCGAACTTCACATGGAGCAAGAGCCTTAGCTTCGTCACAACCGCCGTGGAAGATGGCCAGGGAGTGGATGCCACCGGTTCCATCTCCAACACCGACCTGTATCACAACCGCAAAAACCAGAACTATGACAACAGCGACCAGCCGCTTAGTTTCAACCTCATCGCGGTCTATCAGTCTCCGTTTGGACAGGGCGGAAGCTTTGCTCTCAGCAATCCGGTAGCGCGGGGACTGGCCGGCGGCTGGGAGGTCTCTGGCGTCTTGACCATGCACGATGGGTTCCCGCTGTTTGTCACCGCAGGCAGCAACGGGCTCACCAGCCGGGTCAACCGGATACCGGGAGTCCCGGTCGTTCTGCCGTCCTCCGACTTCCGGGCCCCCACTGGCTACCGTTACAACGGATCCACGAAGGTAACCCTGCCTTGCGGTGTTATCGTCACTCCAGGGAACCTCACCTCCATGAAATATAACCTGTGCGCGTTCCAGTCGCCGACGGTCCTCGGGGCGAATGGGACGACCATCCTCGCCGATGAATTTTGGTACGGCGCCAACCCCAATACATTCGGCGATATTCGCGGCGAGGGCTTGACCAATATTGATCTGACCCTTCGCCGCCAGTTCCCGATCTACGAGCGGTTCAAGCTGGAGATCTCCGCTTTGGCGCAGAACTTTGCGAACCATCCGGAGTATAACGCCCAGCCGAGCGCCGGTGCCGGCGGAACGGATACGGTCAACAATCCTGCCAACGGCCAGATTCCTGGCTTTGGCAGCGGCGGCTATGGCACCTACGGTATGGGAACGTTCGATCCTCGGCAGATTCAGCTGCAGGGCCGGATCATCTTCTAAGACAAACCTGTTGTTTGGCGGGCCCGATCTCATGATCGGGCCCGTCCTTTTTTAAATCGCTTTGAGAGATACGAGAATCGAGTGGTTTTCCCAGTTTGGGCAGCTGGACAGACCCGCTCGACGGTGTGACACCACCGCGGTGGGATGATGATGGGCCCCAAAGGCAGAAACGGCTCGCCGACCCCGATCCCAACATTACCCTACAGGCCCAGGACGACGCTCACCGGAACCTGCCTCCCAGATAGGCGTCGATCATCAGACGATGGGGCAGGTCGCCGCTGACACTGGCGGCAACGCCTTCGTGGATTACGCTGACGGAGCCAATTACTACATGATCGGCTTATTATGCCGCAGTGGAAAGACGACTGCGGATCCCGCCGCATCAAGGTCAACGTTGAGGGTGGCTACGAGCTTGAGTATCGCGAGGGTTATTATGGCAATCGTGTGGAGGCCAGGACCGACAGCTCGGCCAGCACGATGAAGGAGGCAATTGAGTTCGGCGCACCTCCGCCATCCGACCGACCACGGCTTCGGAGTCCGATCTGCCACCCGCGCTTTACGTGCAATTCATGTCCAGCGGCTTTCCCCTGCGCCGGGAGATCGACATGCCCGCGGGCGAGGTCTTTCTGCGCATCGCGGTGCACGACCTCGAAAGCTCCCGCGCCGGCGCCACCGAAGTTCCCTTGGAAGTTCCCTTGATGGTGCCGAAGAACTAAGGGACAATCGGTTGAGAGGCCAACGTTAGCGTCCAGTGGAACCCAGTAGGTGGCAGCTCACAACCTGGACGTCGCTTGCCGAGCCCGCCAACGTGCCCAGATGGAGGAGTAGTTGCATCGGAACGCCTGAAGGCGCCTTCGGCAGGTTGCAAGAGTTCAACAGTGAGTCCCAGCGAGTGGAGTCCGTCAGGAGGGAGCCAGCCGCTTCAGTGCCCTCTCCGTTGGCTCCGGCAATCATCAAGATCTGTCCTGCGTGTCCGTTGGGGTTCTGGAAGAAGCTGATCGTGGCATAGGAATCCCCGGTGCCGAACCCGCCAGCTGAGGGTATATAGACGTTCTTTTCCCCTTTTCCAGGGTGAACGTTCTGAATGAATTCCCTCTGCGCATGTTCGTCAAATGCAAAGCGAAAATCGAGCAACGGGTTGTACATCGAAGTCCATGGATTCGATCTTGGACTCCCGAGAAAGACCAGGTTTCCGTTTATCTCCAGATCCGGGACACGAACATCGCGCGCGCCCTTCACCGTGGGCCGAGACTGACTTCGGGGCATCAAATAAGCGATCCCGGCAATAATCTCACCGTCAAATGTCGAAATCTTATTGCCTCGAAGAATATCCCTCATGAAAGCAACTTCTTCAGTCGGTAGTGACCCGGCATTCTGTGGCACGTATTGCTGATTCGCGTAGTCGGAAAGCGTCACGCTGGCTTTCCCGATTCGCTGTATCTCTTCGATATTCGGATCGCTGGCAACGATGAGCACAGGATGTGTGCCGCTAAACATTGCCGCCCATGGAGCACGGGACGGCGTTTCTGGCAAAGGGACGTGTTTGTGTAACCCTGCAGCAGTGAGCACAATTATGCTGACAAGCGCAGCCGTCCCCACGAGGGCAACGACCCAAAGGCCCCCATTTAATGGGCTTTGTGTTTCCGGCTGTCCTGTGGCGGGGGCAGGAGTGGGAACCGCAACTGCTGCAGGCTCTTTCGCTGATTCAGCGACCGCCGCTTCAGAAGGCTCTTTATGCTCTCGATGCGAGGTATCGCGAACAAGCTCTGGAACATACTTGCCCGAAGGCAGCATAATCCGGAACTCGGATGTGTTGCCATTCCCGCTATAGTGCTGCAGAAGTCTCTTGCGCACATCGCTGGCGGTCACTCGGACTACGGCGTCTTCCCCTGTGTCGTAGGAAGGCACGCGCCCGAAAAGCTCAACCCCAATCACCCGTTCCTTGAGAGCGTCCAGGTGTCCCAATGCGGATTGATGGACCACGTACTCGAGAAACTGCGCGCTGCGATGGCTGCCTTTAAAAGCAGCCCCCTTCGTAACCTCGTCTAAAGCTCGCTTCAGAAGGGCTTTGCCTTCGCCCGTCCGTGCGATCTCGGCGATGCTCCACGAGCCAATCGTCTGGTCTGAATTAACCGTTACATTCATGATTTGTGCGACGGGCGAATTTTAGCATATCGAAGCGTGAACTGAATAACAGTAGTCATCCAGTTGGGCGCCAGAGTCATAGCGCAGACTAGTCCCGCATTTCGATGCAGACGGATTTCCTTTGACATAGAGCGACACCGGTCGAGCCTGAGCGCAGCGAAGTGACTGACCCAGCAGCGGATAGCCGCCGTAAATTGTAAGCAAGCGGTGCATTTCATGGATGAGACCGCCATGTTCAGAATGCGACGGTGCGGATATTCGCATCGAGCGGCCTGGTTCGACCCTCATGCCCAGCTCGGCCGCTTCTGGCTTTTCTGATGCCATACCGCTAGTTCGCGCTCCCCGGTGATGTTCTTAACCGTTCGGAATCGGCTATAACCGGGAAAGCGGCTGGAAAGATGGAAAGCGGCTGGAAAGATGGTGTAGGATTGGCGCGTCCGTATGGGGCATAGGCGTGTCGCTACCAGTCCTGCGCCCCGAGATGAGGAAAAGAATGAAGAAATCCAGGTTGTTGATCGCATTCATTATTGTGGCCGGTATGGCGCAGGCATTTGCTTCGGGTCCGGATTTCTATCCGGAGATCACCGTTTCCGGTAAGAGCCTCGATGGCTGGCACACTCTAGGGAATGCACAGTGGCACGCGGAGAATGGCGAGATCGTAGGTACGCCAGCCGCGAGCGGCGGAGGATGGCTGATCTTCAACAAGTCATACCAGGACATCAATTTCTATACGCAATACCGCTGCAGCGAAGGTTGCGCCACGGGGCTATTGATGCGCGCGGAAAAGACGCCGGATGGCGGCATGAAAGGCGTATTCGTTTCCCTCGGCGAGTCAGCGAATGACATGGAGAACGGGGGTACGTATGACGTAACCCTCGATCCACAGGGGAAGATCGTCAGCGCCACTGCGGCGCCGCGGGGCAACGGCTTTGACCGCATCATTACGCCGTGGCCACCCAAGCCGCCAGCGCCGCGCCCGCCGCGCGCAGCCGGCACTCCTACAGGCGGAGGTCGCGGGGCGGGAGGTGGTGTCCAGCTGCCCTCTACCCGAGTAGACAGCCGCTACCGGCCGAACGACTGGAACAGCTTTGAGATGCACTTCGACGCCAATACCGTCCGTAGCGCCCTCAACGGCACCGGAGGCACCCGCGGTATCTCTTTGGCTGCGGAGGGCTACGGGCCGATCGCCCTCTACATTGGTGGAACCGGCAAAGTGGAGTTCAAGGACATCGCCGTAGGCGACCTCGGCCTGCAGGTGCGGCACCCCGAGGTGACGTCGACCAACTTCCGTAAGCAGACCATAAACGACTTCTATTACGGCTGGGGTCAAGCGGCCGCGGACTTCAACCACGATGGCCACCTTGACATCACCGCCGGTCCATTTGTTTTCTACGGACCCGACTTTACGAAATTCCGAGAGGTCTTCCGGGGTGAAGCCACGGACCCCACGAACGATTTCGCGATGGACGCCCACGAGGAGTTTGCGCGGGACTTCACAGGAGACGGTTGGGCCGACCTTATCACCGTCAAATTTGGCGGCGGTCCGTGCGTCTTCCTGTATGTCAATCCCAAGGGAGAAAACCACACCTGGGCAAAGTATCCCGTCGTTGATAACGTGCAGAGCGAACTGACGACCGTCGCCGACATCGAAGGGCCCGGCAAGCCGGCACTGGTCTATTCCGGCGATCAATATGTTCGCTATGCGGAACCGGATCCAGCCAATCCTACCGCTCCGTGGACCGTCCACAACGTCTCGGAACGGGGCTATGGTGCGGGGCACGGGATTGGCGCGGGCGACATCAATGGCGACGGCAGGCTCGATATCCTCGATCCTAACGGATGGTGGGAACAGCCTGCGCCAGGAAGCGATCAAACGTCATGGAAGTATCATCCGGTGGATTTCGGAGGCCCCAACGGGTCAGGCGGCGCCATCATGGCTGTGTATGACGTGAACGGCGATGGCTTGAACGATGTCGTGACCTCACTCAATGCGCACGGCTGGGGTTTGGCGTGGTTTGAGCAGAAGCGCGACGCGCAGGGCAATATCAGCTTCGTCAAGCACATGGTGATGGACGATTTCTCGACCAAGAACGCTGGAGACGTTACCTTCTCTGAGCTGCACGGCTCTGGCGTCGCCGACGTCAACGGAGATGGGATTCCCGATTTCCTCACCGGGAAACGGTGGTACTCCCATCTGGATAGTGGGATCGATCCCGATACGCTGGATTCTCCTGTCCTCTACTGGTATGAGACCGTCCGCGATCCGAAGGCGCCAGGCGGCGCCAGGCTGGTTCCTCATCTCATCGACAACCGCAGCGGCGTCGGCAACACGGTCCTGGCAGTCGATCTGAACCACAGCGGTGTCCCGGATATCGTGACGTCCACCCGCTTCGGGACCTTCATCTTCTGGAACAAGATGCATCCGAAGAAAGCGGCCGGCGTTAGCGCAAGTGGGAAAGCAAAGGTGACTAAACCTACTGGCGCAGAGTAGTCTGCCATTCACCCGATTCAGAATCATTCCGACAGTTCTTGGATGACGAGCGGGATGTTGAACAGCAACTCAGCCATCGCCGAGTTGTTGCGGCAGTCGAATAAGCAGAAGATTGATCTTTGGAAATTGCGCCGAAGGCCTTGACATCCTCAGGGTGTGAGGGTCGGCTGCGTTATAGTGGATGATCTTGCCGGCGCCAGCCGCATTCGCGCTCCACGCCGCCTACAGAAGTGCGCTGCGGCTGCTGTACCTGCTAAATCGGTGGCTGCGGGGCAAGCTGCCGAGCCACTTTCGGCCCCCAAACATCCATCGCGGATCGGCCTCCAACAACTTCGATCCCCGAAATTAGCGTCAGATGGAGTTTCGCGAGGGAGAGGCCCATAAATAGGAGTTGGGAGATCTACCGGGGCGTGCTTGGAACAAGTTGCCGGTGCTCCTCCACCTGCAATTCGTCCGTCTTTGCGAGAGTCGCATAGCTCAATGCACCCAGACTCGTGACCACACTGCATAACGCGAGAGCCAGCGTAAAAGAGTTAAACCGATCAAGAGACCATCCGGTCGCGATCGGTGCAACTGAAGCAATCAGGAAACCTGCGAAATTTTGGAGGGCCCCAATCTCTCCAACGAACCTTTGTGGCGCTACCGCCTGTACGTAGCCCCATCCCGAGGTTCCTGCGTAGTGAATAGTAAAAAGGGCCACGCTGATTGCAGCAGCAGCCTGAATGGTCGAGTGACAATGAGTAACGAGCAATGTGCTTGCAGCCGAGACAAGCATTCCGACAACAAGGTTCCAGCGATGGATGACCGTGAGAGGAACTCCGGAGATTGACCTTCGATCGGCAACTACCCCGCTGAGGTGCATTCCGAGAGCTCCCGCGAGAAACGGCACAGACGTTAGCCAGCCGCTTTGTGAGACGGATAGATGGCGTTGTCCCTGGAAATATCCGGGGAGCCACGCCATATAGAGCCATGCAGTGTAGTTGATTCCTCCCCAGCCCAGCATTATGCCCCATATGGCGCGTTGTTGAAGGAGCACTTTGAATGCCAGCCTCTCTCTGGGCAGCGGCTCCTCGACCTCAGATCGTGTGATCTTGCTCTGGTCATGATGAAGGATTAGCCATGCAAAGGCCACGATAAGCCCCAGTGCGCCGAGTACGACAAACATGGCACGCCATCCCAACCTCAACATGATGAACGTGAGTACCGGGGGTGCCGCAGCAAGGGCTATGTTCTGCGACGAACTGATGACCGCCGTGGCGCGACCGCGAAGTGAGGGGCTAAACGATTCGCGGATCGTGCTAATTGCCGCGGGATAAAACGGCGCTTCGCCTAAGCCAAGGAGAGTTCGTAAGAAGGCGAATGGCGCGAACCCTCGCACATAGCCGGTCAGCAACTGAGCAGTTGACCAAACGAAGAGACCAGCACCCAATGAGCGCCGGCTTCCCACACGGCCAAGCAGCTCCATTAACGGGAGCTGAGCGAATCCATAGGACAAGGAGAACCAGGACAGCAGCCAGCCCATCTGGGTTGCGGTCAAATGAAGGTCTGCACGGACAGAAGTGTTGGCGATCGAGAGTGAGGCGCGATCCAGAAAGTTTACCGTTCCGGCGCCAAACAATAGCACGAGGGTGGTGACTCTAGCCGGACGCATGCTTGATTGTGAGACCTCTTGCCCTGACATGGTCGAGTGTCCTTATGGTCTAGAGACCGACCGCAGCTGGAATGATGCCGGGCGGCGATCTATGTGCTGAATTTGTCAGCGTCCATCATAGTGGAAGGCGACGGGCCGCGGTGCGTCGAGAATCAATGGATCGACGGTGTTGCAAATCATTGGATAGTACGTGCATTATGTTGAACGTCGTTGCTTACCCCCGAGAGTGCCCTTGAAGCTCAATAAATACATTCTCCGCAGCACGTTTGTTGGAGCACTGGGCGGCCTGCTTTTCGGGTTCGACACCGCCGTAATCTCCGGGACCACCGCCGGCCTGACCCGAACATTTAGGCTTGCGAATGTCGAGTGGTTGCTGCCGATCCTGCATCATCCGGTTACGGTCTCCCAGCTCGGCATTACCGTCTCCATCGCGCTGTGGGGGACCGTCATCGGTGCTCTGACGGCTGGATCTCTCGGACAGCGCTACGGTTCGCGCGAGATGCTGCGCTTGACTGCTGTTCTCTATCTGCTGTCGTCGCTCGGCTGTGCAGTTGCGCCCACATGGGGCATTCTCCTCGCCGCGCGATTCCTTGGTGGTTTGGGCATTGGCGGTTCTTCAGTGCTCGGGCCGGTCTACATCGCAGAACTGGCGCCGGCTGGTCTTCGCGGCCGGCTGGTTGGCACGTTCCAGATCAACATCGTGATCGGGATTCTGCTCGCATACCTATCCAACTACTTGATTGGACTTGCCAACCCTGGACCCACGGAATGGCGCTGGCAACTCGGAGTCGCTGCGTTCCCCGCGCTGGCTTTCTTCCTGCTCCTCTTTGCTATTCCCCGCAGCGCACGATGGCTTTCGACGCAGAGCCGTTTCGATGAGGCCCTCGAAGTTCTCATTGCCATGGGCTCACCCAACTCGAAGGCTGAATTGCAGGAGATCCGCGACTCATTGCATCTTGAGATCAGTCAACGCCAAGCCTCGCTCTTTGAACGTATCCATGGACGCCTGCGCTACGCAAAGCCGATTTTTCTGGCCGTCGCAATCGGCGCATTCAATCAGTTGAGCGGTATTAACGCCATTCTCTATTACCTCAATGACATCTTCGCGGCAGCCGGCTTCAGCCGCATATCTTCCAGTCTGCAGGCAGTCGCGATTGGATTGATGAATTTGCTGGCGACGATTGTGGGAATGGCTCTGATCGATCGGCTCGGCCGCAAGCGCCTACTGCTGATCGGTGCGGCAGGTACGGCTGCATGCCTGGCATGGGTATCAACCATATTTTTTACGCGTCACCACCAGGAGCTGTTGGTATGGGCGTTGGTTGCATACATCGCTTTCTTCGCGATCTCGCAGGGTGCGGTCATCTGGGTTTACATTAGCGAGGTCTTCCCCACGCGTGTGCGTAACAAGGGGCAAAGTCTGGGCGCAGGCACGCACTGGGTGATGAACGCGGTTCTTTCGTACGCTTTTCCTGTGATTGCGCTTCGCTCCGGCGCCTATCCCTTCGTCTTTTTCGCAGCAATGATGGTGGTGCAGTTCTTTGTTGTGTTGTTCTATTTCCCTGAGACAAAGCAGGTATCGCTCGAAGAGCTGCAACGGCAGCTCAATATCGTCTGATCGGGCGGCTTTTATTGTTCATAGATGACTCGCACTGATGCCCTCCGACGGCCGATGCGGGGCAAATCCCTCAAGTACAACCTAAAAGGGTACAATTTCCAGCGAACCGAGTTCAGCAAGGAGCTCTCAGCAAATGACGGAATCCAAGTTCTCGCGAAGAAGTCTTATTAAGGGAATGGCTACGGCGGCCGTGGCGCCGGCGGTCCTTCCTGCAGCTCTTCCTGCGGCGGCAGCTCCGGTCAAAACGCAGGCAAAAGAGAAGGAGCCCGTGGACTACGTCAACCTGAATATGGGTGGGATCGGCCAATGCTTGACGTCGGCCATTCCCCGCGTCGCGTTGCCTTTCGGGGCGATGGTGATTGCGCCGATGACCACGCCTGGAATCACGGACCGTTACACTGCGGACAAGATTTTTGGGTTTCCTACGGGCGGCGTCACCCTGATGCCGATGAGTGGGCCGCCTCAGACCGAGCCGGCCCAGTATGCCTCGTGGTATGACCACGATCTGGAGACGGCCACACCCTACTATTACAAGACCCTCCTTGAGAATTACGACATCGAAACGGAGTTTACGATCAGTGCGCATGCGGCCTACTACCGCCTCACCTTCCCCGCCGGCACCGCGGCGCATGTGCTGTTCAGTGGGCCGATGGGCGTGGCAATCGAACTGGCGGGCGGCACCTCGATGAGCGGGCACGGCGGAGGCGGCAGGGGTGGCGGCGGTGGGGGCAGAGGCAGCTACTTTTACGCTGAGTTCTCCAAGCCTGTGGCCTCTTCCCAGGCCCTTACCGGTCTGCAGGCTCCGGGCGGACGAGGGGGCGGACGTCCGCAAGCAGGCGGCGAAAATACAGGCGGCACCGGCATTATGGCGGAGTTTAAGCCGGGCCAGGACAGACAGATTGGAATCCGCATCGGCATTTCCAGTTTCAGCCTCGATCAGGCGCGCCAGAATCTGCAGAGCGAAATACCAGGATGGGACTTCGACAAGGCGCGCGCACAGGCACGTAATACCTGGAACGAATGGTTGAGCAGGATCTCTGTAAAGGGTGGAACCGAGGACCAGCGCAGCGTTTTCTACACTTGCCTGTACCGCGTGCTCACCTGTACGTCCAACCAGGCTGAGGACGACAAATATCTTGGTCCCGGCGACCACCAGCCGCACCCGGCCAACGGCCATGGCTTCTATTCTGGCAACGGCGGCGTGGCCATGTGGGGAAATTTTCGCTCCCTTGAGCCGACGCATCTGCTCCTGGACCCCAAGCAACAGATGGACCTGATGCGTTCCTACACGATCCTCTACGAACAAACGGGCCGCATGATGGGCTTCGGCCGCGGGCTAAGCGGACATCACTTCATCGGATGCGCATTGGATGCGTATATGAAGGGCTACCGCGATTTCGACGCGGAGAAGCTTTATGAAGGCTTCAAGAAGTTGCAGACGGAAGAGACCTTCATCTCCTGGCGGGATGTGCCGCAGACTTCGTTGGACCGCGTGTACTTGGAGAAGGGATTCTTCCCGGCATTGAAGCTGGGCGAGAAGGAGACAGTCGAAGGGGTCCATCCGACCGAGTTGCGCCAGGCAGTCGGGGTAACCCTTGAAAGCGCCTACGACGACTGGGCCATGTCCGAGTGGGCCCGGGTGCTGAACAAGAAGGAAGACTGCGAGTACTTCAAGAAGCGGGCGCTCAACTACAGGAATGTGTGGGACGATCGCGTCGGCTTCATGGGGCCCAAGTCGGAGGACGGCGAATGGGTCTTTACCGACCCGAAGGAGTTCAGCGCAGTCTGGTCCGGCGGCCAGGGGGGGCGGGCTTTTTACACCGAGATGAACGCATGGATCTACACCTTCCAGGTGCAGCAGGACGTGGCTGGTCTAATCAACTTGATGGGAGGAAGAGACAAGTTCGCCGACAAGCTGGACACCTTGTTCCAGGAGCAGTTCGGAGGGAGGGTCGGCCCTCTCGAGTTGCAACACAGGGGCAACTCGAAGTACTTCTTCACGGCTCAATTCCCCGATCAGACCGGCCTGATTGGGCAGTTCTCCATCGGCGACGAGCCGGCCTTCCACATTCCCTACCTGTACAACTACGCCGGCCAGCCGTGGAAGACGCAGAAGCGGGTGCGGGACATCATGAAGATCTGGTACAACTCCGGACCGATGGGCTACCCGGGGGATGAAGACAATGGAGAAACGTCGTCGTGGTATGTACTGAGCGCGATGGGCCTGTTCACGGTGTGCCCCGGCCGCCCGATTTACGATATCGGCAGCCCTATCTTCGAGGAAGTGAAGCTGGCCGTAGGCGGAGGCAAGGTGTTTACCATCACGGCCAAAAATGTCTCCGCGACGAACAAGTACATTCAGTCCGCCACCATGAACGGCAAACCGCTGAACAAGCCGTGGTTTGAGCACAAGGATCTCGCCAGCGGAGGAACGCTCGTCTTTGAGATGGGGCCGCGTCCGAATAAAGCGTGGGGTAGCGCGCCGGAGGCCGCTGCGCCGTCCCTCTCGCAGGAGATATTGGCGCCCTCCAAGGCGTAGTGAGGAAGGAATACCTTCCGCAGGGAGTGGGGCTGATATCTCATCTTCGTGTGATCAACTTCGGCGGCGACGTCATCGACACGGTGAAACGACGAAGGTTTCTCGCTTCATCTCTTGCGTCCTCTGCTCTTGCCCTGGCTGGCCTGCCTTTTGCCGCCGCCCTGGCCGGAGAGCACAGGCGGAACTATAAATTTCATCGCAGGATCTCGCGCGAGGTGCTGGAAGACTATCTGTCCCGCTCCATTTCCATCGAGGGCCTGCTGAACGGCCGCGGCAACTTCGACGATAATGTCCGCATGTTGAAAGATACCGGCGCCAAGTACATTGGGCGCAGTCTTTGCCTGTGGGCCGGTGAGGCCAATCTGCCGCAAAATCTTGAACGCGCCAGGACGCAGGTGCCGCAAGTGCTCGCCGTCGATCCCGAGATGGTTCTTGAAGCGTGCATCTTTGAAATTGTGAGCACTGACGTTGAAACAGTTCCCGTGCCGGATTGGGCCTTCACGGCTCTGGGCCTGCCGGTGGAGAAGCGTAATTTCCGCTATGACGCCATTCTCTATCCGCTGCCGCAGCGCAAGCGCTCGTGGAGCGCGAAAAGTGGCGTTCCCGATATAAGCCAAACGGAGACGCAACTCTGGTTCTACTTCTTGGCCAGGTCTTATATCGATCTGGGCTTCGAGGGGCTTCACTGGGGCCAGGTGGAGATCATGAATTACAACGATCCCCATCTCGACCACTATGCCCGCATCTTTTCCCTGGTCCGCGCCTATGCCGCCAAACATGCGCGCCGCGGCATGGTGCTATGCAATGCCCACGTGCCCAGCGGCGGGCTGGTGCGCGACGGGCAACTGCTGCTCGATTGCCATGCCTTTCCGCTGAGAGTCAAGGAAGTTCCCGAACGTCCCCAGGAGGCAATTCTCGAAGTCGGTTTCATCGACAGTATTTATGGCCGCAGCAAGGGAGGGCGGACTTACAGCGGCTGGCAGTGCGAACACCTTCCTTATCTAGTGGAGCTGGATAACTGGGGTGTGAGCCCAAAACCGGGCCACGCCGAAGTACCTCGGCCTTGTGCTCTGGGCGTGGATCTGTGCGGTCACTGGATCTGGGGCTACGACGAGATCAGCTGGTTCGCGCACCAGAGCAAGGAATACCGCGCCAAATGGCTCCGTTATGCGTGGGACTGGCTAAAGCAGACCGATCCCAATGGCCATCTGCAAATGCCGGGCGGCCGGACGGAGACCTCTCCGCTCGATCACCGCCGCTGGTACTCTGCCAATGCGCCAAGCCCGGCGGTGCCGGATGGACTCGACGATGAAGAGGCGATTCGCGAGATATGGAAGAGCGATCAGGCTTGACTCGCGTTAAAGATGCGCCGCGAAGCCAGATCGCCTCACGGGGATAAAACCGGTAAGACAAACTCTTACCCGCCTGCCTATAATGAGTCCGCCGCTTTGACCCCCATCCGTAAAGCAGCTCCAGTACCAAGTTGTCGGAGACAAAAATATGCCAAAGTCACCTTCCAGACGTCAGTTCCTGGTGCTCTCAGGCCTCAGCGCAACCGCGCTGGCCACGCGCTCTCTGCGCGGCCAGGCCGCAATGCAAGCCGAACACGCCTCTGCAGGCTCGTCCCGCTACTATGTGGCCACCACCGGCTCCGACGACAATCCCGGCACACTCAAGTTGCCCTTTCGCACCGTGCAAAAGGCCGCCAGTACCATGCAGCCCGGCGATACCTGCCTCGTCCGCGGCGGAGTCTATCGCGAATGGATCAATCCGCTCCGCGGCGGCACATCCGAGGAGCGCAGAATTACCTTCAAGGCCTATCCCGGCGAGCATCCCGTTCTCACCGGCTCTGAGCGCATCACCACATGGAAGGACCAGGGGCAAGGCGTCTGGATGGTCGAGCTGCCGGAGTCGTTCTTCGGCGAGTACAACCCCTATACCCTGCCGATCTACGGCGACCTGATGTCCAAGTACAAACTGGACATGGACCACATCTGGCTGAACTTCGGCCAGAACTTTCATCTCGGGCAGGTCTATTTTGAAGGCGCGCCTTATCTGGAAACGCTGACCAAAGAAGAGATGCAGAACGCCGCGAAAACCTGGTTCACCGAAACCGGCAATGGCAGCACGCGCATATGGGCGCACTTTAGTGGCGGCGATCCCAACCGGCAGCTCTCCGAGATCAACGTGCGCGAAACCGTCTTCTTCCCTGACACGCAGGGTCTCCAATACATCACCGTCAGCGGTTTCACCATGCGCCACGCGGCCCCTCGCTGGGGTTCGCCCGTCTCTTACCAGCTGGGGCTCATCGGCACCCACATGGGCAAGAGCTGGATCATAGAACGCTGCCACATCTCCGACTCAAAGTGCGTGGGAGTTTGCAGCGGCGGTATCGGGAACAGTGGCGCCAATACCGAAGCCACAAGAGTCGTGGATATCGAGCAGCTTGGTCATCATATCGTCCGCGATAACACCATTGAGCGCTGCGGCGAAGCGGCAGTCGCCGGCTTCATGGGATTTTCGGCCAGCCTGATTACCAACAATCTCATCCAGGACATCAACTTCCAGATGCAGTACGGCGGCCAGGAATCGGCGGGAATCAAGGTGCATGAGGCCACCGACCTGATCATCAGCCATAACATCATCCGCCGGGTCTTCTCCTCGCCCACACACGGAGACATCGAATCTCACTTCCCCGGAATGTGGATCGACTTCGCCAACCAGGGCACACGCATCACGGGCAACGTGATCTACGACGTGGACGATTACACCATCTTTATCGAGGCGGACCACGGGCCGCTGCTCATCGACAACAACATCCTGATTGATTCGCCCATGATGTCGGACTCTGAGCGCGTGATCCTGGCTCACAATTTGTTCTGCAATAGCGGCATCCGGTATCAGAAGAGAGATACCCGCAGTTCCGGGTATTTCCTGCCGCACACGCTAAAGCAAGTCAAGACGCTGCCAGCAGCGTCCAGAAGCGGGGACCGCTATTACAACAACATCTTCATCGCGGTAGGCGCCGACCGGCTCCATTCCAAGCGTGGCGCCGCCAGCAGTACCGACCCCGTCGATCCGCAGGACTACCGCAGCGCCGGCAATGTGTATTACAACGGCGCCCCGCGCCAGCCATGGGATGAGTCGGGCATCGAGAACCAAACGTTTCACGCCTCATGCCGGATGCAGAGCCTCGCCGACGGGGCCATTTTGCAACTCACCGTCGATCGGTCCGTGCTTGCCCTGCAGGACCCGCTGGTCGACACCGCCCTGGTTGGCCCGTATTCGATCATCGATCAAGGCATGGAGCAGCACGACGGCAGCCCCATCCGCCTCGACCGGGATTACTTCGGCGCATTGCGCAACGCAACGCATCCCCACGTCGGGCCGTTTGAACAGCTCAAGCCAGGGCCGAATACCTTCACCTTCAGGGCGGACGATCACTTCTTCTCGCGCAAGCTGCCCACTCTATCGCGGGGATAATGGCGGTCCGCGGCGACCGGCTTCTGGAGGTTTCATGGAAAGACGAAGGTTTCTGGCTTCTTCTCTTGCGGCATCCGCGCTTGCGCTGGCGGACCAGTCTTTCGCCGCTTCCCTGACGAGCGAGCGCACGCGCAACTATAAATTTCACCGCATCATCTCGCGCCAGGTGCTGGACAATTATCTGTCCCGCTCAATTTCAATAGAAGGCCTGCTCAACGGCAAGGGCGACCTCACCGACAACACTCGCATGCTCAAAGATACCGGCGCCAAGTACATCGGGCGCAGCATTTGTTTATGGGGCGGCGAGGCCAATCTGCTGCAAAATTTTGAACGCGCAAGGCAACAGGTTCCGCAGGTTCGCGCCGCCGATCCAGAGATGGTTCTTGAAGCCTGCATCTTTGAAATTGTCACCACCGATGTCGAGCAGGTTCCGGTGCCGGCTTGGGCCTTCACTGCCCTGGGTCTGCCGGTGGAGAAGCGCAACTTCCGCTATGAAGCGATCCTTTATTCTCCGGCCCAGCGCAAGCGCTCGTGGGGCGCCAACGGCGGCGTGCCCGATGTGAGCCAGACCGAAACGAAGCTCTGGTTCTATTTTCTGGCCAGGTCGTATATCGATCTGGGCTTTGAGGGCATCCACTGGGGTCAGGTTGAGCTGATGAATTTGAACGACCCCCATCTTGACCACTATGCCCAGGTGTTTGCGCTGGCCCGCGCCTATGCTCGGAAGCACGCGCGCCGCGGCATGGTGCTGTGCAACGCTCACACTCCCAGCGGCGGCTTAGTGCGCGACGGCCAACTGCTGCTCGACTTCCACGCGCGCCCGCTGAAGATCAAGGAGGTTCCCGGCCATCCGCAGCAGGCGGTCCTGCAAGTGGGTTACTCCACCAGCATCTATGGCCGCAGCAAGGGAGGCCGGACCTACAGCGGCTGGGAATGCGAGCACCTTTCCTATCTGGTGGAGTTCGATAACTGGGGTGTCAGTAAAACGCCGGGGCAGTCCGGATCGGGTGGCACCTTTGTCTGGGGCTACGACGAAATCACCTGGTTCGCGCACCTCAGCAAGGAAGATCGCGCCCAGTGGCTGCACTATGCATGGGACTGGTTGAAGCAGACCGATCCCAACGGCCATCTCGAGATGCCGGGCGGACGCACTGAGACATCTCCACTCGATCATCGCCGCTGGTACTCTGCCAACAATCCCAACCCCGCCGTGCCGGACGGACTCGGCGATGAAGAGGCTATTCGCGCAATATGGAACAGCGATCAGGCTTGACTCGCGCTAGAGAAGCGTTGCGATATACGGCACAGCGCCCAAATAATGACGGGGAAGCGTCATTCAACACCTCCAGTATCCGGTTGGCAGTCTCGCACCGCCGAACAATCGGGCCTGGCATGGGGGCGTCGAAGAGTAGCAAATATGAGTATGTACAAAAGAGTCCCGCAAAGGGGAAAATTTCGCATTCCCTAATTGCGTGTTCATGCGGACCCCAAACAAATACTAGTTGTGATCTTGCTCCCGGATTGGTAGGCAACACGGACAGAGCCCCTTCTGCCGTCTTATACACGTGCGACCGGCAATCCTACAGCTTCTTCTTATCGACCTCCCACAACTTATTTGATGCTGCGATCCCTACCGGCTCGCCCTTCTTGGCATTCCGCGCAATTTCGACATCGTGCTTTACGTCCGCAGTCAGCGCATCCCAATCGACCACCTGCGTGCGGGCAAACAACTGCGGCTTATATTGTGCCGAGGCCGCGTTGCCGTAATCGGCCCACGACCCTACTTCGGCCTCTGCCTCGGCAATTGCCTGGTTCTTGTTCTTCTCATCACCCGCATAGCGATAAAGCGAAAGATAGGTGGCTGCCCTGACTTTATGAGCATAATACTCAGCCATATATCCCATTGCCTTAAAGTCGCCGAGTGTCTGTCTCAGCTCAGAATTGCTACGATCGTTGATATCCGAGGCGCCGGTCAGTAGCGTTTTGGCTGCCTTCTCCAACTCGTCAGCGACTTCAAAAGGGGTCAGTTCGCCGGCAATTTTGCCCGTCTTGGTAAACTCCCCGATTGAGGTAACGCCCTGATCAGGCATGGAATCTTTGCGCGCAAAGGAGTTAAGGTCGTGGAAGCGGGTAATATCGAAGCTTCCCTCAGGGAAAAAGCTCGCGTCATTCTGCTCGTAGTGAATCTTGTCGGTCCACGCAACAACATCAGCCGTCGCATTCCAGGTCTTGTAGATAGCGTTGCCGTCTGCCCCAGCAAAGCGCTCGGCGATCTTATCGACATAATAGGATTCAGGTAAGTCGGGATTGTACCCCGCCATTCCCCAGATCATGAATAGGTACCATTGCTTGTCGATCTCGTACTGAGGGACCGTCCTGTCCTTGCTGTGGAAATCGCGCCCGTAGATATAGCCATCCGGGCCCCAGAAATAGCCTGCCATCAGGTCTTTTGGCATATTCTTTATATAGTTGTTGGCATAACCAGGATTACCCCAGCGGTATGTGAAAAGGTCATCGTTGCGGACGTTCATCCAGACCTTAACTTTATGCTCTACCACTTCGTCTCTGTATATCTTGTCGAACCAGGTAGGGCTTTCGCTGCTGAACATACGCGCCCTTGAATATTTGAACTCGGTATCTAACCGGCCGTCATAGTCCTTAAAGGCATTCTGTATCAGGTTCATATCGCTTTCATGCTGCCTGAAGATAAACGTGCAATCTATCTTGGGGTTGATCGCCTTGGCGTCTATAACTCCTTTACCATAGGTGTTCCATATGAAGTTTTCAATGGAGTACTCGCCTTTTATATTGTTATTGGAGTTTTCACCCGCGGTTACACCAATTCCTTTCACGGTCGGATAAGTCAGCATGAACTGCTTCACGCTCTTGCGTAAATAGTCGATCGCCTCCGGCGAATCCTGGCGAGCTACTATGCCATGCTTGCCCTCGGCGCCATTCACGAAAACGTTCCAGGTATAGAAGTGAATATCAATACCGCGGTCGTCGGCATACTGAAATACCTTCTTCCAGAAGGCGATCTTCTCGTCGATCGTAATTTTCTTTACGATGCGCAGATGCGCAGGGTCCTGAATGCCCTCCTTCTTCCATCGCATGTCCGTCTTAGCGTCGATAACACCGGTATAAACGGCCACGTCGCTCAGCGCTACATCCTCGTAACCGGGAACCTTGACCATCGAAGGATAGGGATGAAGGTTCCATAAGGTAAGCAGGTTATAGCGATAACGCGCCATATTGTCGAGGTAGTTCTTCCAGAAATCGAAGTCCCACATGGTTTCAATATTCATCTGTGCGGCATCACCGGTGTCGTCATAACTTGGCGTGCGCGCATCCAGCGGGATGTTGAACTTGATCCCTCGATAAGGCATGTACGGCTTGCCTTCGACTGTCCCGGTCTTGAGCAGGTCCTTCCCGGCCTCCAGGTTATCCGCCAGAGTCAGTCCCGCGTACATCAATCCCCTTGCATCACCTCCCCTGACGTCGATCGCCTTATCGACCTGTGTAATGCGATAGGTCTGCGCGTCTAATGTCTTATCGAGGGAAAACGTAACCACTAGAGCCCCTTCCGGGGTAGCCGAATATTGCAGATGACCCACCTTGAATGCATTCTCAAACTCCTGCACGCCAAACTGCAATTGCGGGATTGCATGGTCATAGACAATGGCCACTTTTTGTTGCGAATGCGCGCTCCCTACCGAAAGGGCGACAGTGAGTATCGAGCATGCTCTAAGTGACGGCTTCATCATGGATTCACCTGTGGAATTACCTGGATTGTGTCGAGGAGGCTGGGGCCATGTGGCTCGCCCGATTTCTTCGGCCAGTGAATTGCTAGTGTAGCGCAGCAGGCACAGTATCTAACCTGCCGCCGTCTGGAGCGTAGAACAGTGGGAACTGTTCTACGCTTTCCACTCTTTCTTGCCCCTTTTCTTCTTGCATCAGCGATGCAATCACGGCCGGTGGTCTGCAGTCAAGCGATGAGTTAGAGAGCCGCGCCTTTAACGTTGACTTCACTTGAACCAGCCAATACCATTCCGCTGTTCGTGAAATCGCAATTCCCCGTCGACGAAGTGGTGTGGCCAGCCACGCGAGTTTTCTACGATCAATGACGTACGGAGCATAATAGCAACGTTATGAATCGGCTAAACATCAGGGGCTCCAGAAGCAGATTCGAAGCAGAAGTGCAATTCTATGATGCGATCGGACGATCCCCAGGTAGAACGTCAATTCAGCTATGAAAGTCAAAATTCTCGCTTCGATCGCACTGATCGCGGGCCTCGCTTCGATCGCAGCAGGAGCCCTTCCCGCAGCGGCTTCTGACAATGGTGTTACCGCCGATTGGCCTGTCTATGGAGGCCAGCCTGCAAATGACCACTATTCGAAGCTCGCTCAAATCAACAAGAAGAACGTAAAGCTGCTGAAAACCGCATGGACGTACGACACCGGCGAGCCCGGCGGACTTGAGACCAGTCCGCTCATCGTTGGCCGGATTCTGTATGCATTTACTCCGACGCTGAAGGTGGTCGCTCTCGACGCCGCGTCCGGCAAGCCGATCTGGAAATTCGACTCCGGAATTAATGGCACCCAACCCGGCCGGGGACTTGCCTACTGGACCAACGGCAAAGATGGCTACGTCTTTGCCGGCATCATGAATTACCTCTATGCCCTGGATGCCAAGACCGGGAAACCCATCCCCGGGTTTGGAGAAGAAGGCAGAGTCGATCTCCGCAAGGACCTGCGCGGAGACTTCAGCCGCCAATCGATTTACCTTGATTCGCCTGGAATCGTCTACAAGGACCTGATTATCGTAGGAGGCGAGGAACCGGAATCTCTTCCCGCACCGCCGGGGGATATACGCGCGTTCGATGTCCACACCGGGGCCCTGCGCTGGATTTTTCATACGATCCCTCATCCCGGTGAATCCGGGTATGAGACATGGCCTGCGGATGCGTGGAAAGAGTCTGGAGCCGCAAATAATTGGGCTGGCATGTCTCTGGACGTAAAGCGCGGCATCGTATACGTGCCTACGGGTTCGGCGGCATTCGATTTTTACGGCGGAGATCGTTTAGGCAACGACCTGTTTGCAAATACATTGCTGGCGCTGGATGCGGAGACAGGAAAGCTCATCTGGTACTTCCAGGGAGTGCATCACGACCTCTGGGACCGCGACTTTCCCTCTCCTCCCGCGCTGCTGACGGTCGAACATGACGGCAAACTGATCGATGCCATTGCGCAAACCACGAAGCAGGGCTACCTGTATCTTTTCGACCGCACGAACGGAAAGCCCCTATTCCCCATCGAAGAGCGCAACTACCCTGCGAGCACAGTGCCGGGAGAGGCAGCTTCCCCCACGCAGCCGTTTCCCACTAGCCCCAAGCCTTTTGCGCGGCAGCTGCTGACGGAAGACATGCTCACCAACCGCACTCCGGAGGCGCATGAATACGCGCTGAGAACATTCAGGACCTTTCGCAGCGAGGGGCAATTTGTGCCTTTCAGCCTGAACACACAGACGGTCGTTTTTCCCGGATTCAATGGAGGCGCGGAGTGGGGTGGCCCGGCAGTCGATCCTAAGACGAGAGTCATCTATATCAATGCCAATGAGCTGGCCTGGACAGGCGGTCTCAGAGAGAACATCGGCGGCGTTCGAGACCCGGGCGCCGCGATTTATCGAAGCCGATGCGGGCTTTGTCACGGCGACGATATGACCGGATCTCCTCCCGCGTTTCCATCCCTGGTGAATGTTGGCAATCGGCTCTCCGAGGAAGAGATTGAGCGCACAATTCAGCAAGGCAAAGGAAGAATGCCGACGTTTCCCGATTTGACGGACGCGCAACTGACGGCTGTTGTGCACTACCTTGAGGGGAAACCGAATCCACCTTCATCTGCTGACACCGGGCCCCCGGCAGCTGGCCCTCCAGCGTCTGCTGCCAGACCCACTACGAGATATCGCTTCACCGGTTACACCAGATTCATGGACCCCGATGGATATCCGGCCATTGCGCTGCCGTGGGGAACGTTAAGCGCGATCAATCTCGATACCGGCAAATATCTATGGCAGATTCCATTGGGGGAATATCCGGAGCTTGCGGCAAAAGGGCTGAAAGACACCGGATCGGAAAATTACGGCGGGCCCATCGTGACGGCAGGCGGCATCGTCTTCATCGGCGCCACCATCTTTGACAGTAAGTTTCGTGCCTTCGACAGCACCACGGGGAAGCTTTTATGGCAAACGACGCTGCCTTTTGCGGGGCGCGCGACTCCTGCGACCTACAGTGTGCAGGGGAAGCAATATGTGGTTGTTGCCACGGGCGGAGGGCGATATAACCTTGCCCCGGCCCGCGGCATCTATGTAGCCTTCTCGCTGCCCTGAGATGAAGCGGTCTGCGGGGGCCTACTATAGTTCTTCATAAGTTTTTTGAAACGATGAGAGCTTTATTGCAAGCATAGAAGATTCAAGAAGAGGGTGATACCAATGTACAGATCGATCACACGGAGAAAGGTCCTTCAGACCGGAAGCGCAGCCTTGGCGGCTTCGGTGCTGTCCTCGAAATTCGCACCACAGCTACAGGCCGAGATCATTCCTGCACAGCCCGGCATCCAGCTCTACACGGTGGGCAAAGAGTTGCGAAACGACGTTCCCGGCACGCTGCATGCCTTGAGCGCCATTGGTTACATTGAGGTCGAAACGGCGGGATTCGCCGGTTTGACGACGAAGCAACTTCGCCAGGCGTTCGATCAAGCCGGATTGAAATGCAACAGCGCGCACATCTTTAATTACAGCAACCCGGACCCAGGGCCATTTTTCGCGGATGCGAATGCTCTGGGTGTGCGTTATGTCGTAACCTCCATCAAGGACGAATTGGTTAAGGCGCCGGCAGGCCAACAGCCCACAATCGACAACTACAAACCGATGGCCGATTACCTGAATACTCTGGGCAGCGAGGCGAAGGCCGCGGGGCTGCAGCTTGCCTATCACAATCACGATGGCGAATTCAAAGACTTAGGAGGCGGGAAGATGGGATACGATCTCCTGCTGCAGCAGACCGATCCAAACCTGGTCAAATTTGAGCTTGACTGCGGGTGGATGGTGGCCGGGGGGCAGAATCCCGTCGACTATTTTAAGCGTTATCCGAATCGCTACAAGATGATACATGTGAAGGACTTTATCCTGAGTCCGGGGCACGAACCCCAAGGCGTAGTGATGGGAAAGGGAATCATCGACTATAAACCGATCTTTGTAGCGGCTAAAGCTGCTGGAGTGGAGCAATATTATATAGAGCAGGAACCTCCCTTCATTGGAACCACTGCTCTTGAAGCGGCCAAACTCAACTACGAATATGTCCAGGCGATCAGCCGCTAGAGAGTTTCCCTTCCGCTGTGTGCTGAAACCGATGCCTCGAAGTGGCGATTTCCTCAAGAAAGCGCCACCTTCTACAAATGAGGAAATGGCTTTATCTGAAGGCAAAATAACTTAACCGGAGGTCGCGGGAACTGAATCCATGGTCATGTCGTAACTCGTTAGGGTCAATTCCAAAATGGCCGTCGACCACGTTGATCAGACGACGGCTGATGAATACTAAAAAGCCATAGCTGCGGCCGATTTGATCGGACGTTCCGGTCAGGAGATCCTTGTACGCTTCGGGTACCCTGTCACTCTGCCAAGACCCGGTACGTCAAATCCAAAGGGGCTTTCACTCTTCTTTTCGACTTCCATATCTTCGCTGGTTGTGATGCCTTTCGGTGCCGGCTTTGGCAGCTTCTTGATATCCTTGCCGAGCACCCATGTCTGAATGAGCCCTTCTTTGCTCGGTGTGAGCTTCTTCCCATTTAGCCAAACGCCGAAATCAGGTCGGAGAGGTATTGCGGTCCGGAGCACCCATTCGAGCTCCTCGATGACTTTATTGGGACTGGAGTAAAGTCCTTCCGAAAACAGTTCGACGATGCAGTACCAACGGTCTCCGGACTAAGTGTCCGCAAGAATTGTAATGAGACATACTCAAGAGATTTCCAGTGGATCATTCAATTGGAAATCCTCTGAGGATCACACCGTCTCAAAATCGACTACAGTCGGGTAGGAGGAAAGAGCAGATGCGTGGCCGAACATCGCCATAATCGCTTAATTATCAATGGCTTATGTTGGTCGGGGCGGTCAGATTCGAACTGACGACCCTCTGCTCCCAAAGCAGATGCGCTACCAGGCTGCGCTACGCCCCGACTGCTCCATCTTATCGCACGTCTCGCACTGACTTCCTTGAAGGCATACAGGTTCGCGGCGCGCTTCCATGGATTGAGTCGCGCTTGTGCGCGACGACCGCAGATGAGTCCGCTCACCTTGCTGGCCGGTGTTGCTCTCTCTCCAGCTCCGCTATTGCGCGGCCAGGGCGGTGACCGTGTGCAGCAGATGCACTGACAGCCAGCCGAAGAGCAGCATGGGCAGCGCGAGCATCGCCGCGAGGAGCAGGCAGAGCCCAGCGAAGAAGAGCCAACTGCGCCGCCTGACGCCCTGCGGATCGGCGAGGCTTCCGGTCAGCAGGGCGTAGTTACGCCGGTTGGCCTTCCATCCAATGTCGAAGAGGTTGCCCAGCACCGGCACCGTGCCCAGCAGCACCTCGATGCCCCAGTTGGCCAGCATCCGCGCCAGCGTGACGTAGGAGGCGCCGCGCGCCCACGCCGCGAAGATGATGATGCAGGATGCGATGCCGCCGATGAGGTCGCCCACGCCGGGGATGAAGCCGACGATGCCGTCCAGCCCGAAGCGGATGGCGGTGCCGGGGATGCGGAACCAATCGTCCAGGAGGTGTGAGATCAGGTCGAGGCTTTCGTCGTCGAACGCGCTGCCGCCGCGGCGCATACGTGGGGAGAGGATTTCCGGTTTCATCGCTGTCTGCATTGCATTCTCCGCTCTTGCAGCCACCACATTCCACTCTCATTCAGCCGATTGAAGGACTGCCTGTGATCCCTGTCGCACATACCGCGCGATGTTATACTCTCCAAGTATACGGCGGCTATAGTTCAGTGGCAGAACGCCGCTCTGTGGCAGCGGATGTCCTGGGTTCGAACCCCAGTAGCCGCCCCAATTCCTCCTCGATCAACCGCTCGACGCCGTACGAGCTCTGGTTCCGAGTCCATCTTGCCCCGCTCTACGCAAAAGCCTTCGACCCAATTGCTGTTGCCTGGTGTTCCGTTGGAGTCCGCGTACAGCGAGTCGCCCAGAGGAGCTATGGCGTCCAGCGCGATCCACGCGGGTACATCCGGCTGGGCCTATCCCACATGGAAGCCTGCGTTTTATCCGGCAAAGCTGCCTGCGAAGCGCTTCCTCGAACATTACGCGACGGCGTTGAACTCGGTTGAGGTCAACTACACCTTCCGTGCGCTGCCCACCGCGTCTACTCTCGCCAACTGGATCGCCGCAACGCCCGTGGACTTCCTTTTCAGCTTCAAGGCGCCGCAGACCATCACGCACATCAAACGGCTGCGCGACAGCCATGAGGCGGTGGAGAGGTTTGTCGGCGTGCTCGAACCTGTGCGTGCCGCAGGCAAGCTCGGAACGCTCCTGTTCCAGCTTCCGCCAAACTTCAAGGCAGATCCACTACTACTCGCAGATTTCCTCTTCGCACCTGCATTGACCGGCCCCACTGCACCTCGAGTTGCGTTCGAATTCCGACACGAGTCGTGGTTCAGCGACGAGATCTATTCCGTCCTGCGCGCGCACAATGCCGCTCTGTGCATCGCCGAGAGCGACGATCTGCGCACGCCTGAGGTCCAGTGCGCGCAAAGCCACGCCTGCTATCGCCTGCGCTGCAGCGGAGGATACAGCGCCGCCGAGATCGCTTCCTTTGCCGAGCGTTTCACTGAGCTCGCTGCCGAACGAGAGGTCTTCGTCTACTTCAAGCATGAGGACGATCCGAGCGGCGCACTGAATGCCGCTGCGTTTCTTCAGGCCTGCGCGGAGAGGGAAGGGAAGCGATGAGCGGTGCAGCTATCGCGCAACCCACTTCTGCATCTGCTGCGTTTTCGTCCGGGCCCTTCGTGCCGCGCCGCTTGCTGCGCAACGGCCACGTGCAGACCATAGCCGGCAACTGCCTGCCACGTGCAGACCATCTTCCCGCGCCCACACCCGAGCTGATCGAAGTCTCGCCCGCCGCAGGCTCGCAGATCGCAAGTCGCGTACTCTGCCTTTGCCACTGGCAACCGGCAGAGGTGCGCGCACAGCGTCCGGCGGTGATTCTGGTGCATGGCCTGGAGGGCTCCGCCGACTCGCAGTACGTCGTTGGCAATGCGAATAAGCTGTGGCGTGCGGGCGCCAGTATCATCCGCATGAACATGCGCAACTGCGGCGGCCGCGGCTATGAGATGGCGCAGTGCACGCCGACGCTCTATCACTCCGGATTGTCCGGCGATGTCGGAGCGGTCCTGCGCTTCTTCCTGGAGCGTGAGCGTCTGCAGAGCATCGCACTTGTCGGTTATTCCATGGGCGGAAATCTGGTGCTCAAGCTCGCCGGGGAATTCGGCACAGACGCGCCGCGCGAACTGCGGTCGGTGGTCGGGGTTTCGCCCGCGATCGATCTCGACTCGTCCGCCGCCGCGCTACACCGCCCCATCAACCGCCTCTATGAGCGCCGCTTCCTGCGCGCGCTGTTGCGGCGCTTCCGCCACAAGGTGCGCCTCTTTCCGCGTGCTTACGATCCCAACCGTGCCACCGGCATCGGCTCCCTTCGCGATTTCGATGAGCGCATTACCGCGCTTTACTCCGGCTTCGCCTCGGCGGAGGACTACTACCATCGAGCTGCTGCCGCGCGGGTGGTCGACCGTATCGCGGTGCCCACGCTGATTGTGCACGCCGTCGACGATCCCTTTGTCGTCCTGACGCCAGAGACGGTTGCAGCTATCCGGGCCAACCCGTACATCACCTTCCTCCAATCCGCGCACGGCGGCCACTGCGCCTTCCTTGCCGCTCCGGACCGCGCGCAGGGCGACGACGGCTACTGGGCCGAATCCACGCTGCTCCGCTTCGTGCTCGCTCACGCGTAGCATGCCGCGTCTCTGAGAGAATCGAATCATGTTTGCCGAGTGGTCCGTCGAGTGCTCTGCCGAGGACCCCATCCTCGTCGTACCCTGGAAGGACCCTGACGGCACAGCTGCATTTGTCGATCTCCGCGCCGACCCATATGCTTTTGACGCCATCCCCGAGGCCGGACAGCATCCTCCGCTGATGCATGCCCTGCGCGCGCTCAACGCACAGCGCTCCGCCGTCTTTACCGCCAAATGCGACGCGTGGCCGCTGGAGGGCGAGGAATTGAGCCATCTGCAGCTGAATCTCGCGCCTGACCTCGGCGCACAGTCTGCTGACGATGCGACCGCCGGTCGTCCCTGTGGATTCGCGAGCTACATCGATCTTGTCTGCCGCGAGCGCTCGCTGTTCGCATCTTTTCCCCGGCATGAACAGTTGCTCGGCCGGATCGTCCGTCTCGCCGCACCGCTCGACCACCCTGCCGGCGCGCTCGACTGCGTGCTTCGTCCCGGGTTTCTCCATCTCGAAGCCCCGCAGCAGGGGTATGCGGTCAGCTTCTACGTGAAAGCGCTTGGCGATTCACAGCAGAGCGCATGGGCCGCATGGGCCGCCGCGCTCGACGCCGTCGTCGCGCTCCTCCGGCGCAGGGATGTCTTCCGCTAGCGGACGTTGTACGCAGACAAATCGATTGCTTCTTAGAAACTCTCGCGCTGCAATGCAGGGTACCCTCACATAACGAGAGCGCTCTACATGATTGACTTCGCGGTCTCCCGCTGCTTCGCGATCTGTCGCGTTGCCTCGCGCACCATGTCCGCAGGCACTGGCCGGCCGAAGTAGTAGCCCTGCGCCTCGTCGCATCGCCTGCGCAGCAGGAAGTTCAACTGGCCGTCGGTCTCCACTCCCTCGGCCACCACCTTCAGGTTCAGCCCATGCGCCATGGTGATGATTGCGCGGACAATGGCGGCTGCGTTCGGGTCATCAGCTGAGCGGTTGACAAAGCTGCGATCGATCTTCAGCCGGTCCACTTTGTACTGCAGCAGATAGGAAAAGCTGGAGAAGCCCGTCCCGAAGTCGTCGATTGCGATCTTCACGCCGAGCCGGCGCAACTGCATCAGCGTCTCGTTTGTGGTTGGCGAGTTGGACATCAGAGTCTGCTCGGTGATTTCGATCTCCAGGCACTGCGGCGGCAGCCCCGATTCGCGCAGCGCCGCCTCCACCTGTGTCGCAAGGTCCTTCTGCCGGAACTGTCTCGGCGAAAGATTTACTGCTACAGCCAGCTCACGCCCCATGCTGTTCTGCAACTCTTTCCCATCGTGGCACGCGGTGCGTATCGCCCATTCGCCGATGGGTACAATCAGCCCGGTCGCCTCGGCCAGCGGAATGAACTGCGCTGGCGCAATCGACCCGCGCCGCGGGTGTGTCCAGCGCAGCAGCGCCTCCACACCGATCACTTCGCCGGTGACGCAGGAGACCTGCGGCTGATAGTGCAGCGAAAGCTCGCCGTTGATCAGCGCATGGCGCAGGTCGTGCTCGAACTCCATCTTGTCCGCCGTCGCCACCACCATGCCCTGGTTGAAGACGTGGAATATATTGCGCCCGCCCTCCTTGGCCTCGTACAGCGCGGCGTCCGCATTCTTCAGCAGGCTGTCGGAGTCGCTCGCGCAGTCGGGAAAGATGCACAACCCCACACTGACCGTGACATTCACCTCGCGGCCGCCCAGCATGGTCGGCGTCGCCGCCTTACGCAGGATTGCCTCCGCGCACCGCTCAGCATCCTTCTCGTCGCGAAATTCCGGCATCACAATCACAAACTCGTCGCCGCCCAGCCGCGCCACCGTGTCCGTCTGCCGCACCGCCGCGCATAGCTTCTTGGCAATCGCATCCAGCAGCGAGTCGCCTGCGAGGTGGCCCAGCGAGTCGTTGATGCGCTTGAAGTGGTCGACGTCCACCATCAGCACCGCGACCTTCTGCCGGTTGCGCTTCGCGCGCTGGATCGCCTGCTGCATGCGGTCCTCCAGTAGCACCCGGTTGGGCAGCCCGGTCAGCTGATCGTGGTGCGCCAGATGGTTTACATACTCCGTCAGCTTCTTGCGCTCGGTGATGTCGAAGGCAATCCCCAGGTATCCGGTGATCTTCCCGCCCTCGCCCTTCAGCGCGGTCATCGCCAGGTTGACCCAGATGCGCGAGCCGTCTTTGCGTATGTAGGTCCACTCGCGCTCGTCGGTCTGGCCTTGCCTAAGCCGCGCGGTCAGCGAGCTAAATCCCGCCTGCACCGGCTGGCCCAGGTCCTTGCTCAACTGCACGGCGCGTGCGCTCATCTCCGCGGGATCGTGCAGCATCAACATGGAGTGTTGACCAATCAATTCGTGCTTGCGGTAGAACGTAAGGCCCTCCGCAGCGTGGTTCATCGCCGTCACTGTCCCCGCTGGGTCGGTGGCGATGATACTGAATGGAGCGTTCTCAATCATCGATTGCGTGAACTCGCTCAGGTCTACGATCTGCTGCTGGCGCGCGCGCTCCTCGGTGATGTCGCGGTTGGTCACCCCCACGCCGTCGTCGAGCTTCACCACCTGGGTCGCGATCCAGTAGGGCGCCACGTCCTCGCGTTCCACACGATGCTCCTCTGCCCAAGGCACGCCGGTCTCGACCACCTGCTTGTATCGCTCGACGAGGCCGGTGCGCATCGCGTAGGGCAGAATCTCGCTCAGCATTTCGCCGATCAGCTTCTCGCGCGGCCGGCGCAGCCGCTTCTCCCCGTTCGCATTCACATACGCGAAGCGGAAGTCCACGATATTCTTCGTCCCGTCGCGCACGCTCTCCAGGATGTAAAACGCATCCAGGCTGCTCTCTGCCGCCACCACGAACTTCTCATGCTCTTTGTTGGCGGAGAGAACCGTCCCCACCATGGTGCGCACATAGGGAAACAGGACCGCGACGCACAGGGCCACCACCACGGAGGCTGTCGCGCGTACCATCTGCAGGTCCGTTTGGAGATGGGCCGCAGGTCTCGACAGAGCCAATGCGTACTCCGCCGTGCGCCGCAGGCAGAAGCACAACAGGAATAGTCCGAGAATGTATGTGGTCAGGCCGAACGGCACGCGGTCGCGTAGCCGGTGTGCCAGACGCAGGATCAGGAGGCACGCAGCCACGCAGGTCAGCAGCGCCAGGCCATCGGCGATCAGCGAGAAGGTCAGCGCGTAGTGGCTTGGCCGTGCCCACGCGCCGCGGCCTCCTAGATAGGCCAGCACCGCAGCAGGGCTTGGCCCGGTTAGAACGATCAGCGCCGTCGGCGCAAACAGCGCAAGCGACAGCACCAGTCTTAGGCGCGAGGGCATCGATGGTCTGCTCTTAAACAATCGAACTCCCCAATCGCCGCGCTCCCAAGCACGGGCGGACGCGGCCGATTATCCTCACGATACTGGTTTTTCGCGTCGCCTGACAGCGATTGCAGGCAAAGATCGCTGGTTATTTAGCCCGATCCGATAAGGAACGCGCGGAGTCTGCTCTGGAGACGGAAGCGCCCGGGCGCTTCTTATTGACGTCTGCGTGCCGAATCCGTCCTGGGGATCGAAAGCAAAAGAGCCGATCGCGGCTAATAGGTTAGTAGCTGCCGGCGAAGATAGCCTTCAGCTTGGCGCGCAGCCCCTGCTCCTCGCTGGCGCGTCGCACCTGCGTACGGTGCGTGTAGAGCAGCATCCCGATGGCGACGGAAAACTCCGGCTGCGCCAGCTCCGCAGGCATGCGCGAGAGAGGCACTGGCGAGCCGATGCGGGTGGGCACCCGCAGCAGGCTCTCCGCATTGTCCAGCAGCCCCGCCATCAGCGCGCCACCGCCGGTAAGCACGCAGCCAGCGCCCAGGGCCTCCAGCACGCCGCCCTGGCGCAGGTTGTCGCGCAGCATGGTGAACAGCTCCCGCGCGCGCGGCTCCAGAATCTCGGCGAGGAAGCGATGCCGCACCAGCCGCGTCGGCTGCATCTCTCCACCCTGCGGGCCAGTGGCAAGGTTTCCGCCGACCTCAATCTCGTTGCCCTGGGGCACGGCAGTTACTACGCAGTGGCCGTAGACGCGCTTCAGCTCCTCGGCCTCTTCCACCGAGATGTGCAGCCCCACTGCAAGGTCGTTGGTAAAGTGGTCGCCGCCGATAGGCAGCACCGCCGTGTGTGCGATCGACCCCTCGAAGAAGACCGCCAGCTCCGTCGTGCTTGCGCCAACATCGGCCACACACACGCCCAGTTCGCGCTCGTCGGCCGAGAGCACCGCCTCCGCCGCCGCAATGCCCTCGTAGATGGTGTCCGCGACCTCGAGGCCGGCGCGGTTTGCGCAGGTTACCACGCTCTGCGCCGCGCCACCAGAGCAGGTGGAGAGGTGCAGGTTCACCTCCAGCTTGTTGCCCACCATCCCAATCGGGTCGTGGATGCCCGCCTGGTCGTCCAGGATGAACTCCTGTGGCAGCAGGTGTAGCACCTCTCGGTCCGGCGGCAGCGCCACGGAGCGCGCGCGGTCTACCGCCGCCCGCACCTCCTCGCGCGTGATCTCGCGCATCCGGCTGCCCATCGAAATTCCGCCGCAGCTATTCACGCCGCGTACATGCGTTCCCCCGATGCCCACAACGGCGCTCTCGATCGTCGCCCGCCCCGAGCGTTCCGCTTCAAGCGCCGCGCGGTTGATTGCCTCCGCTGCCGGCCCCAGGTCGGCGATCAGCCCCTTGCGCATGCCACGCGCCGCCTCCAGCCCGTGCCCGCGATAGCGCAGCACGCCATCCTGCAGCTCCGCCACCAGCACGCAGATCTTGCTGCTGCCCGCATCCACCACGGTAATCAGGTTTTCCTGCTTGGCATTCATTGCGCTGTCCCCCTAGGGGCAACGAGCGGCGCGGGAGCCTGCGCCGTCATCTTCGATGCTGTGCGTGCCGCCGCCGTGCGCCTCACTGGAGCGAAATTCTTTTTTGCAGCCGCCTTCGCGCGGACGCCACTCTTCGCCTTGGCTTGAGTCACGACAGCGCGCTTGCTCGCCGCAGGCTTTGTCATGCCCGAGGAGGCAGAGGATTCTCCGGCGGTGTTCTCGGGAGCCGCATTGGCCTTCTCTTGACCAGCCGCTGCAACGGCTGGCGTATCCGGCCCCATCCCCAGCACCACCTGCCGCTCGTACCGCATGTCCGCCGACGCCAGTCTGGGATACTGCGACCGCCACTCCGACAGGTGATCGCGATACGCCTGGTACCGCTCCAGAAATCTCTCATCGCCAAAATGCACCAGGACGTCCGCGCCACCTGCATCCGGAATTACCGCCTTCACGTCCTCCGGGCTCGAGACGTCCACCTCACTCAGCTTGCGCGAGACGTTCTGACCGGTGGCGTCCAGTGCTGCGACAAACCCCATGTAGATGCGCATACGCGCCGCCCGCGTCGACAGTGGGTCCGCCGACGAGATCCCCGTCAGCACGGGAAACGAGTAGTGCGGGGCCCTACCGCCGCTCGCCTGCTCCATCTCCGGTCCCGGCAGGTCAAAGAGCACACCGTTCGCGTCCACCAGCCCGATCTGCGTGCCTTGGCGCACAAACGCCACCGGCGTCCGCTCCACAATTGCCACGCGCACGCGGTTGGGCAGCAGACGCATCACGGTTGCATGTTCCACCCAGGGTAGGTGCTCCAGCTCTGCCTGTCGCCCGGCCAGCGGGATCAAAAAGATATTGCGGTCCACATCCTCGCCGAAGACGCTCAGCAGTTGCGCGTGTGTCAGATGGCTCGCGCCGGCTATATCGATCGACTGTGCGTCCGCCACAATGAAGTGCTGGTCGTGCAGCAGAAAGGTGCGCACCCCAAGCATCGCTGCAATGGCGCATCCCAAAACCACCAGCAACCCGCAGCCTGCGGCGATCCGTCCCCACAGAGTCTTCGGAATCAGGCCGCCGTGGAAGCTCACTCGAAGGCCGCGCTGTGCACGTCCACCCAGCCCGCCTTCAGCGTCATCGGCAAAGTCGCCTGCATCGTACGCGGCTTCGCGGCGCAGCGGCATCTCCGTTACCGGTGCGCCGCGCTTGAAGCCCGCTGGGACGCGACTCCGCTCCGGCGCATCCAGCACCGCCGAGCCACGGTTCGAAAACAGATTGCCTGATCGCACGCCTTGAGCTAGGGTCGCGAGAGAATCGCCTCCACCGATCATAGCGGCCAGCGTTGCCGCCGCCCACCCCTTAACGTGGGACGTACCCATTCAGCAACTCACCCTGCGGCGTCTGGTTTGTCATTGCTGGCAACTGAACGGACAGCTAGCTCCGCAGCGCCTCCAACAGTAGCGCGGCGGCCTGGGAGACGCTGCCCGCGCCCAACGTTAGGATTACGTCGCCCTCGCGTGCCATCCCTGCCAGCGCCGCAACCCCGGACAACATCGACTCGGCATACTCCACGCCGCCCGAGACCGCTCCGGTCCTTTGGATAGCCTCCCCCAGTGCGTGAGCGTCCACGCCTGCGATAGGCTCCTCGCTGGCCGCGTAGATGTCCAGTACGCGCAGTGTGTCCGCGTCCGCGAATGCCCGCGCAAACTCCGGCATCAGATCGCGGGTACGCGTGTAGCGGTGCGGCTGGAAGAGCACATGCACCCGCACATAGCCCGCATCGCGCGCCGCGCGCAGCGTGGCCAGAATCTCCGTCGGATGGTGCCCGTAGTCGTCCACTACCGTGACGCCGCGCACCACACCGCGCACCTGGAAGCGCCGGTCGACCCCGCGGAAGCTTTCCAGGCCGCGCGCGATCCCATCGGGCGCCACGCCCAGCTGCACCCCGATCGCTACCGCCGCTGTCGCATTCAGTACATTGTGCCGTCCCGGAACATGCAGCGTGAACGGCCCCAGCACCAGGCCGCGGTAGTTCACCTCGAACCGCCAATGTCCAGCCGCCGCGCCTCCATCCGCATCGTTGAGTGAAAGGGGCCGCGCCTCCGCGCGACGCTCGATCAGCTGCAGCCGGAAGTCCGCGCCCTCCCGCTCGCCATAGGTGTAGACCCGGCGGTGCACCCGCTCTAGCGCAGCACGCAGCAGCGCGTTATCCAGGCACGCGGTGGTCGCGCCGTAGAACGGCACGCGGTCCATGAACTCGACGAACGCGTCTTCCACGTCTGCCATGTCGCGGTAGCAGTCCATGTGCTCGCGGTCCAGGTTGGTGACCACGGCCAGCACCGGCGAGAGCTTCAGGAACGAGCGGTCGCTCTCGTCCGCCTCAGCAACCAGATACTGCGAGCTCCCCAGCCGTGCATTCGACCCCAGCGCATCCACGCGGCCGCCAACGACCACTGTGGGGTCCAGATCGCCGCCGCCCAAGACTGCCGCGATCATGCTGGTGGTCGTCGTTTTGCCGTGCATGCCGGCCACGGCGATGCCGTACTTCAGCCGCATCAGCTCGGCCAGCATCTCCGCGCGCTGGATGACGGGAATCTTGCGCGCCCGCGCTTCGATCACTTCAGGGTTGGTCGCGGGAACGGCTGAGCTGGTGACCACCACATCGCTCGCCGCCGCATTTCCTGCCGCGTGTCCCTCGTAGATCGTCGCACCCAGCGCGGTCAGCCGATCAGTCGCGGCAGCCCGCCGCAGGTCCGAACCGGAGACTGCATACCCCATGGTCAGCAGGATCTCCGCGATGCCGCTCATGCCAATCCCACCGATGCCGATGAAGTGAATACGGTGTGACGGAGCGAACAGAAAATGACCGGGCGACGACATCCGAAGTGCTCTCTTCTGGGCGCGCTGGTCTGGCTGCTTCGCTGCGCCCGACCTTCACTCTACCAGCCTCACCCGGGACTCCCGTGCCATATCCAGTGATCTAAGTCAGAGTGCCCAGGCCGTGCTCTCCGTGGGTCAGCTGCGGATGGGGCCTGACACTATCCTCTCATCCCGCAAAATGCCTGCAAGTTACTCCCGTACCCCAACTCCAGCCTGCCGCAACCTATTGGCGTATCGTGGGTCTAATTCAACAGAGATTCAAGGGGCCATACTGAGACAACGAGGCGCCCGGAACTCTATGAATTCAGGTCCGCGCCATCCGCGCAACCCGCTGCTCGAGAGCACGAGCGGGCAAGCGAAGGAGGGGGACAGGGAACGATATGAAGATCACGCGAGTTTTGAAAAGCACGGTTGCAGCGCTGGTGATTGCTGGAGCGCTTGCGATGGCTCCCGCTGCCGCCCATGCAGCGGTTTTTGTCTCTGTTGGATTTGCGCCGCCCGCTATTCCCATCTACGCACAACCGCTTGCGCCGGGCTACGGGTACCTCTGGACGCCCGGCTACTGGGCCTACGGCGATGACGGCTACTCCTGGGTCGACGGCGCCTGGGTCTATCCGCCCTACGTCGACGCGCTCTGGACGCCCGGCTACTGGGGTTGGGGCGAGGGCGGCTACTTCTGGTATCCCGGTTACTGGGGCCGCAGCATCGGCTTCTATGGCGGCATCAACTACGGCTTCGGCTACTTCGGCACCGGCTTCTACGGCGGATACTGGAAAGGCGGCCACTTCTTCTATAACGGCGCCTACAACCACATCGGCTTCCACAACGGCTTCGTCTATAACCACCCAGTCGCTGGATTCGACGGACGGCCCGGCGGAGCATCCTTTGCCCATGCCGGCAACAACGTAGCTGGCAATCGCGGCATCAACGGCGGCGCGGCTCACCCGACCATCAGCGGTGGTGGCAACTCTGCTGCCTCGCGCGGAAGTGCAGCGGCTGCCCCGCAGGCGCACGCTTCCTCCGGCGGCGCAAGCGCCGGCTCCCACACCAGCTTTAGCGGCGGCGGTGGTGGAGGAGGGTTCCACGGCGGGGGTGGGGGTGGCTCCCACGGCGGCGGTGGGGGACATCGCTAAGCTTCTCCGAAACTGAAGAAGCATTCTTCAAGGCGGAGTAAACGAACTTCAAACCGGAAGACAGGAAAGGGCTGAGGATTACTCCTCAGCCCTTCTGCTTTTGCTCGGGACGTCGAGGTTCCGAGAACCGAGAGCCATGATCTACCCGCGCGCCAACCCCACGACCATCTCTGCGATCCTTTCCAGTGCGCCTTCCCGTGCCAGCGACCGCGCCTTCGCTGCCATCTCCGCGCGCCGCGCCGGGTCGTTGAGCAGTCCGAGCAGCGCGTGGAGCAGAGAAGCGGGCGTCACATCCTTTTGCAGCAGCATTACCGCCGCGCCTGCTTCGACCAGCACCTCGGCGTTCTTGCGCTGGTGGTCGTCGGCAGCCGCCGCAAACGGCACCAGCACCGATGCACGTCCTGCTGCACACAGCTCCGCCACCGTGCTGCCCGAGCGCGCCAACACCACATCCGCCGCCACATACTCGGCGGGCATGTTTTCGAGGAAGGCCTCGACGCGCCAGCGTCCCGTGTCCGCGCCACTGGCTCCATACTCCGTCCGCGTTGCCTCCGCATGCCGCGCACCCGCCTGGTGCACGATGGTCAGCCCCGGGGCCGCCTCCAGCAATTCCGCCGCGATCTTCGGCATCGTCTGGTTGAAGACCTGCGCGCCGTTGCTGCCCGCAGTTACCAGCAGTCTGGGTGCAGCACCCGCAGGCTTCGGCTGGATCGCGAAGATCTCCCGCCGCACCGGGACGCCCGTTACCTCGGCGTTCTTGAAATACTTTGCGGTTTGCGGGAAGTTCACCGCTGCCGCGCTGACCCAGCGTCCCAGTCGCCGGTTGGTCATTCCCGGCACCGCGTTCGGTTCATACGCCAGCGTGGGCACCCGCTTCAGCACTGCAGCCAGCACACCCGGTCCGCTCGCATATCCGCCTACGCCCACGACCACCTGCGGCTTGAACTCACGCAACAGGCGCAGACACTCCACCACGCCCAACGGAAGATCGAACGCTGTCCTAATTCGCGTCGCTAGGCTCACGTTCTTCCACTGGCCGCTGCGCACCAACTCGAGTGGGAACCCCGCCTCCGGGACCAGCCGCGTCTCCAGGCCGCGCGCCGTCCCAACGAACCGGACTTCAGCGCCGTGAGCATCGCGCAGTTCGCGCGCAATCGCCAACGCCGGAATCACATGCCCGCCGGTCCCTCCACCCGCAATCAGAACCCGCAGTCTTTGCTCGCCGGCCGGCCGACTTGCGGTCTCGCTCACTTAATCGATCTCGCGCGTGATATTCAGCAGCACGCCCAGGCTAGCCAGGGTGATGAAGACCGACGTGCCGCCAGAGGAGATCAGCGGCAGCGTAATGCCTTTGGTCGGCAGCAGCGCCAGCACCACGCTGATGTTGAAGAACGCCTGGATCAGGATCGCCGTCGTGATCCCGAATGCCAGGAAGCGAGCGAACGGGTCGGTCGAGAGCACCGCCGCCCTCAACCCGCGGTACCCTAGCATTACAAACAGCGCCAACACCGCCAGCGCGCCGATCAGCCCCAGCTCCTCGCAGATGTTGGCGAAGATGAAGTCAGTGTGTGGCTCCGGCAGGTAGAAGAGCTTCTGGACGCCCTCCATCAGCCCGCGCCCGAAGATGCCGCCTGTGCCAACTGCGATCAACGATTGCAGGATGTGGAAGCCCGCGCCCTTGGGATCGAGCTCTGGATTGATGAACGCGAGCATGCGCGCGCGCCGGAAGGCCACGTGGAACAGCATGTAGTAAAGCACCGGCGAGGCCACTGCCAGCGCGATAAAGAAGTATTTGAACTGCGCTCCGGCGAGATACAGCATTAGTGCCGTAACGCCGGCGCAGACCAGCGCCGTGCCCAGGTCGGGCTCTTTCAGAATGAGGGCGATGAAGACTAGCGGAGGAAGCGCCGCGCGCAGGATGGTGCCCTTCCAGTCGTCCATGGCATGCACACGCGTCTGCAGAAAGTACGCGAGGAAGAGCACGATCACCGGCTTGGCCAGCTCCGAGGGCTCGAGCGTGGTGCCTGCTACGCGGATCCAGCGGTGCGCGCCGTTCATTCCGTGCATGGCAAAGACGCCAAGCAGCAGCAGCGTGGTCACAGCCACCGCGCCTACTACCACCGGATAGCTGTTATAACGCCGGTAGTCCACACGCATCAGCAGCGTCAGCGCAATCATTCCCAGCAGCGCCCAACCGGCCTGCTTTGAGACAAACGCATACGGCGAGCCCAGCGTCTCCTTGGCCATTACCGCCGACGCCGAGAACACCATCACCAGCCCGAACAGCACCAGCAGCAGCACCGTCCCGAACATCCATTTGTCCACCCCAACCCGCTTCGCCATCCCGCTCCCAAACCCGTGCCGGCCTGCTAATTCGCCGGCTTGCTGCCGAGCTGCTTCACCAGTTCCTTGAACACTCGTCCGCGATGCTCGTAGTTCTCAAACTGGTCAAAGCTGGCGCACGCCGGCGCCAGCAGCACCACATCGCCCGCGTCCCCGTCCTCGGCGGCTGCGCGTACGGCCCCATCCAGCGTGCCCGCTTGCACGATCTTCGCTGCTCCTGCCAACTGCCGCCCGATCTTCTCCGCCGCCGAACCAATTGTGTAAACACTTTTCACCCGCGCGCGAACCAGATCGGCTAATTCGGCATAGTCTGAGTCCTTGTCCTTGCCGCCCAAGATCAAGTGCACCCCTCCAGGGAAGGCTTCCAGCGCCTTCCTGGTTGCGTCCACGTTGGTCGCCTTGGAGTCGTTGTAGAAATCGACGCCACGGACCGTCGCTACAAACTCCAGCCGATGCTCGACCGCCTTGAAGCTCGCGACCGAAGCGCGAATATTCTCGCTTGCAATCCCGGCCAGCCGCGCCGTGCATGCTGCTGCCAGCACATTCTCCACGTTATGCGTGCCTTTCAGCGGAATCTCTGCTACCGGCATTACCGGCTGCGCCCGCGCACCCTCGCGCGGAATAAAGACGATGCTCTCGCCGTGGACGAAGGCGCCTTGTTTGATAGGTCGGCGCGCGCTGAACCAGAATACCTGTGCCAGCGTCTTCCCGGCGATCATCTGCGTCGGCTTGTCCTCGCCGTTGAGGACGAGGAAGTCCGCGGGAGTCTGGTTCTCTGCGATACGCGCCTTTATCGCCGCGTAGTTCTCGAAGCTGCCGTGGCGGTCCAGATGGTCGAGCGTGATGTTCAGTACTACAGCGATATGTGGCCGGAACTGCTCGGTCGTCTCCAGCTGGAAGCTCGACACCTCGAGCACGCTCCAGGTTTCCGGTCCGCTTTGCGCCGTCAACTGGATCACCGGCGTCCCGATGTTGCCGCCCACCAGCGTCGCGCGGCCCACGTCGGCAAAGATCTTGCCTATGAGTGAGGTGGTCGTGGTCTTGCCGTTCGAGCCGGTGATGGCGATGATCTTCCCCTGGAGGAACCGGCTGGCCAACTCCAACTCGCCGATGATGGGCAGCCCGAAGGCGCGTACCTGCTTCAGCTCCGGCGTGTCATAAGGAACTCCCGGGCTCACGACGATCAGGTCCTGCCGGCGGAAGGTCAGCAGGCCGTGGCCGCCCGCCTCCACCATGATGCCGGCGTCAAGCAGCGTAGGGATCTCCTTTTCAAGCGCAGTCGCCGACCGTGCATCGCTCACTGTCACCCGCGCGCCGTGGTCGCGCAGGAAGAGCGCGGCGGCCACGCCGCTCTTGCCCAGCCCCACCACCAGCACGCGCTTGTTCTTCAGATCCATCGCTTCCAATCTAACGCAGGAATCGGTTGGATCGGTGTTCATCGGTGTTAAGTAGTAGGGCTGCCGCCGAAGCTACCTCAGCTTCAGTGTGGTCAGCGCGAAGAGCGCGAAGACCAGCGCCATGATCCAGAAGCGCGCGATCACTTTGGACTCGCTCCAGCCCAGCAGCTCGAAGTGGTGGTGCAGCGGCGCCATGCGGAAGATGCGTTTGCCGCCGCGCAGCTTGTAGCTGCCTACCTGGAGCACCACGCTCAGCAGTTCCAGCACAAACACTCCACCGATCAGCGGCAGCAGCAGCTCCTGCTTGATGATCACGGCGACTGTGCCGATTGCGCCGCCCAACGCAAGCGAGCCCACATCGCCCATAAAGACCTCCGCCGGGTGGGCGTTGTACCAAAGGAAGCCGATGCTGGCGCCGACCATCGACCCACAGAAGATGGTCACTTCGCTGACCAGCGGCATACGCTGCAACTCCAGGTAGTCGGAGAAGACCACGTGCCCGCTCACGTACGTCAGCACGGTGAGCGCGCCTGCGGCGATGATGGTGCACCCGATGGCCAGGCCGTCCAGGCCGTCGGTGATGTTTACCGCGTTGCTGGCGCCTGCAATCACGATCATCACAAACAGCACGAATGGCAGAAACGCCAGCCAGTGCATGTGCGGAATGCGACCCATCCACTCCCACACCAGGTCTGGCCGGAAGCGTTTCGCCAGCGGCACCATCAGTCGCGTCGAGTAACTGCCGCGCCGCTCCAGATGCAGTAGCGCCACGGCCACCGCCGCGCTCGCCGCCAGCTGCAGCGTGAGTTTCTCCCATGCGGTCAGCCCCATGCTGCGTTTCTTCACCACCTTGGTGTAGTCGTCGGCGAAGCCGATGGCGCCGAAGGCTAGCGTGGACAGCACTGCGATCCATACCGCCGGGTTCGAGAGGTCCGCCCACAGCAGCGTAGGCACCACAATCGAGATCACGATCAGCACTCCGCCCATGGTCGGCGTGCCGCCCTTTTTCTTGTGCGTCTGGGGCCCATCATCGCGCACGTACTGGCCGATTTGGAACTCGCGCAGCCGCTCGATCACGAAGGGTCCGATGACCAGCCCGATCAGCAGCGCCGTCAGGCTGGCAAAGGCCGTACGAAACGTGAGATACCGGAAGATCCGGAAAACCCGGAAGTAGGGAAACAGCTTCTGATACAGCAGCCAGTAGAGCAATTCGCGTCCGCCTTGGAGCGCACAGGGCCATCGCGGCCGCGCGCAGACTCATGGCTATGTTAACAGGCGCTAACAACTCGTCCCACCCATCGCAGTGAGGGAATCATTGGAGCTATCAAGAGGCTATGCCCTTCGTTTTGTTGCCGATGGGCGAGTTTTTGGCGATAAAGATAAAGGGCCCTCCGTATGATGGGTACAGCTCGCGGCAAATCAGAGATGGGATCTTGATTTGGCAAAGAGAGTTGCACCGCAGACTGGGTTGGATCATGCTCAGTTTCAGTTCGGTGGTGCCGATGCCAGTTGGGGAAAGCCACTCTCCTTCGTTCTGCGGTGGGATGGACTTTTCGGATTCCGCATGCGTGAATTGGAGTGACGAGTCGAGCTTCAGGGAGTCTTAGAGATATATGGCGACGCCGGTTGCAGTGCCGCTCAGCGTGAGCGAGATGGGGATGAGCGAGGTGGCGCGCGCGCAGGCGCTCTCCAAGCGCTATCATGCGGAGTTTGTCGATCTGAAGAACTTCAAGATCTCGCATGAGCTCTTTAAGAGCGTACCCGTAGACATGATGTTCCGTTACAACTTCGTCCCGTTAGAGCAGTTGGAAGGTCGGCTGGCGATCGCGGTGAGCGACCCCTCGAAGCTGATGGTGCTGGACGAGATTGCGGGGCTCTTGGGGCAGCGGCTGGTGACGCGCGTGGCGACGCTGAGTCAGATCACCGACCTGCTGAAGAAGACCGAGCAGAGCCAGCGTGTGCTGGACGAGGCCAGCGAAGGGCTGGCGTTCGATGTGCTGTCCAGCGAGGAAAATGCGGACGAGAACCTGTCGATCCAGAAGCTGACCGGCGATGAGGACATCTCGCCGATTATCCGGCTGGTGGACACAACGATCTTCACCGCGCTGGAGCGACGGGCGAGCGATATTCATCTCGAGACCTTCGACGACTGCCTGCTGGTGAAGTACCGCATCGATGGCGTGCTACAGCAGGCGATGGCACCCATTGCACGCGAACACCACCAGACTATCCTCTCGCGCATCAAGGTGATGAGCGAGTTGGACATTGCCGAGCGGCGCGTCCCGCAGGACGGACGCTTCCGCGTACGTTACAAGGGCAGGCTGATCGACTTCCGCGTGAGCATTATGCCAACGGTGCACGGCGAGAACGCCGTGCTGAGGGTGCTCGACAAAGAGTCGATGAGCGAAAAGTTCAAGAAGCTGTCGCTCGATGTCGTCGGCTTCGCAGAGAAGGATCTGGCGCGGTTCCGGCGCTACATCAAGGAGCCATATGGGATGGTATTGGTGACCGGGCCGACGGGTTCGGGCAAGACGACGACGCTGTACGCGGCGCTGAACGAGATCAAGAGCGATGAGGATAAGATCATCACCATCGAGGACCCGGTGGAGTATCAGATCCGGGGGATTACGCAGATCCCAGTGAACGAGAAGAAGGGCCTGACGTTCGCGCGCGGGTTGCGGTCGATCCTGCGGCACGACCCGGACAAGATTCTGGTGGGCGAGATCCGCGATGCGGAGACTGCGCAAATCGCGATCAACTCCGCGCTGACGGGGCATCTGGTCTTCACCACCGTGCATGCGAACAACGTAGTGGACGTGCTGGGGCGGTTTCTGAATATGGGCGTGGAGCCATACAACTTCGTCTCGGCGCTGAACTGCATTCTTGCCCAGCGGCTGGTGCGGACAGTGTGCGAGTTCTGCGTGCGCGATGTGCACTACTCGGACGAGGAGTTGGTGCAGAGCGGCCTCGACCCTGCGGAGTGGCGGGGGTTCAACTTCCGCGAGGGCGTGGGGTGCATTGAGTGCGCGGGAACGGGCTTCCGTGGGCGGTCAGCGATCCACGAGCTGCTGGAGCTGGATGACGAGATCCGCGAGATGCTGCTGGCCAAGAAGCCGGGCAGCGAGATCCGCAAGAAGGCGCGCGACAAAGGTATGGGGTTCCTCCGGGATTCGGCGCTGGAGCGAGTGCGGCAGGGAATCACGACGCTGAAGGAAATTAATAAAGTTACGTTTATCGAGACCGGACGGTAGGGTAGGTCAGGTCCCAAGGCGCCGGAGAGCAGGTAGTCTAGAACGGAATGGAATTCTTTCCGAGGACGATGGGGACGCGGCCGCGTCTGGCGTGTGAGGTGCGGGCCGAGGGCGTAGTGGCGGCGCGCGCCGAGGATGGGTCGGCGGTGCTGAGTGCGGTGTCGCGCGTGACGCTGTCCGAGCGCGGCGCGGGCGATGCCGCCACCCCGGTCGGAAGTGTGGTAGAGCGCGTGGCGCTGGTAGCGGCGGTGCGCAAGGCGCTGGAAGCAGTGAGTGGGCGTGGGCGCGAGGTGACGCTGGTGGTACCGGATCCGACCGTGCGCGTCCTCCTGCTGGACTTCGACGAACTGCCGGCGAAGGCTGCAGAGGCGCTGCCGGTGGTGCGCTTCCGGCTGAAGAAGCTGCTGCCCTTCGACGCGGACGATGCTGCGGTGAGCTACCAGGTGCTGGCCAGCGGGCGTGGCTCGGTGCAGGTGCTGGCGGTGGCGATGCCACAGGAGACTCTGAAGGAATATGAGAGTGTAGTGCGCGACGCCGGGTTCGAGCCGGGCGCAGTGCTGCCGAGCACGCTGGCGGCTCTGGCCGGCCTGGACGAGAGCGACCGTCCGGCACTGGTGGTAAACGCTGGGCGCGATGCGGTGACGACGGCGATCGTGAGGGGCGGCGTGCTGCTTCTGCACCGCACGGTGGACTTGAGCGCCGGACGCAGCGCAGGCGCAGGCGAAACAGCTGCGGCTGCGGGCGAGGCGAAGGCACCGAGTGCCGCGGTGGATGTGAGGCCCGCGGAGTCGGCAAGCCCAATGATGGATGAGACCGCGCGGCAGGCGGCGCTCGAGACCAGCATCGCAGCGATCGCGGCGCGATTTGCGGCATTGGAGGGACAGACACCGGCTCCAGTGAATCAGCCGATTGCGGCGAGCAGTGTTGGTTCAGCTCTGGTGAGTGAGGCCGTGACCCGGGCCAGCGGCGCGGCTGCGGCGACGAGTGCGGCCGAGCCGGTGGTGAATGAGGTAGCGCAGGCAGTCAGCGTGGCGGCGGCGTATTTTGAGGACACGCTGGAGACAGCGCCGCAGGTGCTGCTCACCGCGGGGACGCTGGGCGCGGATGGGCTGCTCCGGGTGCTGGACACGGAGGGCGCAGGAATCGGAATCGGGCCGGTGCGGGTGGAGGAACTGGTGGATCCGGAGATGCTGGGCGACGGTGCGGCTTCTGCAGGCCGAGTGAGCGGAGTACCGCTGGGCTGGCTGGCGGGCGTGCGGGGGGCGCTGAAGAACTAAATGCGGATCTCGATCAATCTCGCCACGCGGCCGTTTACTGAATTGCGGCCCCTGTTTGCGCGGCTGCGCCTTGCGATGGCCGCACTGGCACTGCTAGCGATCGGATTGGGGGTCGGGCTGTACTTCCTGAGTGCGCGGGCGCGGACGGCCAAGGCGCAGATGGATGAACTCAAGCGGCAGACCGAGGCGTTCCAGCAGGAGCGGCAAACCAACGAAACGCGGATGCTGCAGCCCGAAAACAGTGGGGTGCTGGACCGGGCGAAGTTCCTGAACACGCTGTTCGCGAGCAAGAGCTTTAGCTGGACCTCGGTGATGATGGATTTGGAGCAGGTGCTGCCGGCGGGCGTGCAGGTGACCAGCATCGAACCGGTGGTGACGGCGGAGGGCGACGTCAACATTCATCTGCGGGTGAGCGGGCCGCGCGATCTGGCAGTCGACCTGGTGCGCAACCTGGAGCACAGCCAGCGCTTCCTGATGCCGCGACTGGCGAACGAGACGTCGCAGACGACAGAGACGGGCAGACTGGTGCCGGTGATGCAGACCGGTGTTCCGGGCGGCGTGGAGTTCGACATTTTGAGCGGATACAATCCGCTGCCCGCCGAGAAGAAGCCGACCGTGGCGAAGGATGCGGTGCGGCCGAGCGGCAGCGAAACGGCAATGCGCGCAATTCATCCGACCAGTGTGGCGGGCGCGGCCGCTGCGGGCAAGCCGAACCATCCTGTTCAGCCCATCGGCAATGGGGGTGGTCGATGAGCACCACCATCATAGAGAGACAGGGAACGCGTCCGGACGCGATTGCGAACGGCAACGGGACCGGTTCCACGCAGAGCTGGCTGCGGCCGTTGAACCTGCACTGGGCAGGGGTGGCTCTGCTGGCCGCGGTGAACCTGTACCTGCTAGCGCAGATGGCGCTGCTGTGGCACGAAGCGGGCACTCACAATGCGGATGCAATGGCGCAGCAGAGGATTGCATTGCGCGCGGCGGACATTGCGGCGCAGCCGCTGCGCGGGCTGGATACCAAACTGGGGCACTCCACCGACGAGGCGGACAGGTTCTACAGGGAGCGGCTGCCGGGGGCGGACTCCGAGGTCGCGGGTGAGCTTGGTGCGTTGACGAAGAGGAACGGTGTACGGCTGATCCGCGTGGGATATACCCACGCGGTGGTGCTGGCGGGGTCGTCGGCGGAGCTGACTGAGTTGAAGATGGACGCGAGCCTAAGCGGCGATTACAGGCCGCTGATGCTGTTCATCAACTCGCTGGAGCGGGGCAAGATGTTCTTCCTGATCAATGGGGTGATCTTGACCGGCCAGCAGAGCGGCACGGTGAATCTGCGACTGAAGCTGACGACATATCTGCGCGGCGCGGGGACTCCGGATGCGAATTCGGCTCTGAGCGGAGAGGGTGCGGCGAGCGCGAAGACGACTGCTCCAGCGGGAGGGCCGGGACGATGAAACTGGCCAGCGGAAGCTCGGAGGACCGGAAGAAGATTATCGCAGTAGCGGCGTTTGTGGTGCTGGCTGGGGTGGTGCTGTATGTGGAGTTGAATCCCGGCAGTGGCGCGACGAATCCTGCACCTGCCCCAGCAGAATCGGCTCCGGCTGCTTTGGCGCCGGCGAATCCGCCGGCGAACAGCGCATCGGCCCCGAATGCCGCGAAGCGTGTCGGGACGACCTCCGCCCGGCTGGACCCGACGCTGCAGATGGACCCGATGCTGGTGAGCGAGCGGGTGGAGTACTCAGGGGTGGGGCGGAACATCTTTTCACCGAACTCGGCGCCGCCCGTGGTGATCCAAAAACCAATCGCGCCGGCACGGCCGATGGCGACTGCGAATGTTGCGCCCCCAATGCCCATGGGACCGCCGCGTCCGCCGCCGATCGACCTGACGTTCTTTGGAACGGAGGATGCAAATGGGAAGCGGCAGGCGATCCTGTTGCATCAGGACACGGTGTATACCGCGCAGGTGGGGGACGTTGTGCTGCGGCGCTATCGGATTATCTCGATAGACGCGAAGTCCATGCAGGTGGAGGATATGCAGAACAACGACCGGCAGACGCTGCCGCTGCTGGCAAATTGAATTTTGAAAAAGCCACAAGGTACTTGGTGATGTTGCGCAAATTGACGCGAGGCCACAAGACGCAGGATTCCCAGGTCGCTGAGCAGCGGGCGGGCGAGCAGGGCTATTTTCTGCTGGGTGCGATCGTGGCCGTGGCGCTGGTGATGATCGCGCTGAGCGTGGCGGTGACCGCGGAGGCCTTCACGCTGCGGCGGGAGCGCGAGGAGGAGTCGGCGCGCCGCGCCAACCAATATGTGCGGGCGATCCGCGAGTACTACCTGAAGTTCCAGCACTATCCTGGGTCGATCGAGCAGCTGGAGAACACCAACAACATCCGCTTCCTGCGCCAGCGCTACGTCGATCCGCTGACTGGCAAGGCAGACTACCGGCTGATCCTGGTGGGGCAGAATAAGACCACGGTGAAGGGGTTCTTCGGGGAGCCACTGAGCGGGCTACCGGGCGCGGGACCGGGTGCAGGAGGATCGAATGCCGGCGGCGCTCCGGGTTCGGCGAGCGGCGCGCCGGGGACGGGCGTACCGGGAACAAGTGCGCCCGGAGCTGCGGGCGCTGGCGCGACTGGCTTTGGTGCTGGAGCATCGGCAGGAGTCGGGTTGGGATTTGGGGCCGGAGCCGGAGCGGGCGGAGCCGGGATTGCCCCGGGTATGGCGGCGAATGGAGCGCCTCAGGGGACGGCTGCAAACGGGACGACTGGAGCGAGCGGAACGACAGCGCCGGACGCCGCGGCGGGATCGAGCTTGACCGGTTCCGGGCCACCGGGATCGATTGGGCCGTTTATGGGCGTGGGCAGCAGCGCAACGGGGAACTCGATCATCACGGTGAACGAGCAGACGACCTACCAGACCTGGGAGTTCTTGTATGATCCGCGGATCGAAAGATTGAAGGCAGCGGCGGCGCTGAATTCGGGCGCGGCGTCGGGTTCGCCGCTTGGACAGAACCCACTGGGCACCACCTCTGCGCCGACGAGTTCCACAGGCGTGCAGGGCGTGGCTCCAGGAAACGGCGGAACGACGCCGGCGGGCGCAGGGCAGCCGACGCAGCCTTAGCCGCATGCAACGCCGGCAAGCTGCGAGCGGCTGCGATTATGCCCATGCGGAACCCACCCATCTGCGGTATGCACGATGGATGGGGCACGCAGGCTGCGCGCTCCTTACATCTGCGCGCTGGGCTTGGGCTGGAAGAGGGCGATGGTGGCGCCGCCGGGGTCGGCGAGGATGGTCATCCAGCCGATGTGGGGGATCTCCATGGGGCCTTTGTGGATGGTGGCGCCGAGGGACTTCGCCTTTTCAGTCGAAGCATTGATGTCTTCGACGCCGACGTAGGCCAGCCAGAAGGTCGGCATGTCCGGCATGGAGAAGAGGCCGCCGCCGGGCCCGGAGGAGGGCTTGAAGGTGGAGTAGATCATGTTGCCCATGTCGTTGTCGGTGAACTCCCAGCCGAAGAGTTTGCTGTAGAAGTCCTTGGCCTTGGCGGTGTCGCCGGTACAAAGCTCGAGGTGAACGAAGGGATTGGACATTGCGGGTGGTCCTTTCGGGATAGTTTGTGTGCGGAGTCCAGCGTGCAGCGCAGCAATTCAGGAATGGTACGCGAGCGTGACGTGGATGTGGGACGGGCGCGCCGATTTTATGAAGAATTGTTGGATTCAGCGAAGCATCTTCGCGAGGATTCTTCCGCGGCCAGCATGTAGAGCCATATCATTTCGCGATTTAGTGTGCACCGGCCGGGGGCTTGCCGGGCTTGACCTTGCGGAAGGTCCACACTATGCCTACGCAGACAAAGCAGAGCAAAGACAGCCAGCGGAAGACGTCGACGAAGGACCAGAGTGCGGCCTGTCGCCCCAGCTGCTGATAGAGGACGCCCTGCGCCGGCGGCCCACTGTTGCTGGGGCCAAAGATGTTGCTGAACGCGCGCTGTGCCGCAGAGAGTGAGTTCTGGAACTGCCTGCCGGTGAGGGGAACGGAGTTTAGGATCTCGTTCTGGTGGACCATAGTGCGCCGGATGAGCAGGGTTTGCGCAATGGAGATGCCGATGGACCCGCCGACGTTGCGCATCAGGTTGAAGACACCGCTGGCGTTGCCGATCTGGGTGTTCTTGAGTGTGCCGTAGGCGGCTGTGGAGATGGGCACAAAGACGAAGGAGAGGCCGAAGCCTGTAATCAAAATAGGCAGAAGCAGAGTGGTGGGCGAGATGCCCAGGGTGACGTTGCCGAAGTAGAGGGTAGTGAGGCCGAAGGTGAAGAAGCCGAAGGTAAGTAGATAGCGCGGGTCGACCTTGTTGGAGAGGTAGCCGATGATGGGCATGCCGCAGATGGCGCCGATGCCGCGTGGCGCGACCACCAGCCCGGCGGTGAAGGCAGTGTAGCCGAGGAGCTCCTGATAGAAGAGCGGCAGCACGGTGACGGTGGAGTAGATGCCGATGCCGAACATGAAGATGAGGATGGAGCCGATGAGGAAGTTACGATCCTTAAAGACTTTGAGCGCGACCAGGGGGTCCTTCTTCGTCCACGAGTGGTAGCAGAACCAGATAAAGCTGGCGACCAGGAAGAAGACGGCCCAGCGGATCCAGATTGCGCCGAACCAGTCGTCCTCCTGGCCCTTATCGAGGACGACCTGCAGCAGACCGGTCCAAACGACGAGGGTGCCGAAGCCGATGTTGTCAAAGGGTGCGACTTTAGCATTCTTGATGTAGTCGGGATCGTGGATGAAGCGGTTGATCATGAACAGCGCGAGCAGCCCGATGGGGATGTTGATGTAGAAGGCATAGCGCCAGGAATAGGTGTCGGTAAGCCAGCCGCCGAGGGTGGGACCGAGCACGGGGGCGACGACGACTCCAAAGGCAAAGACGGCCATGGCGGCGCCACGCTTTGCGGGCGGGAAGGACTCGAGCAGGATGGCTTGGGAGAGCGGCTGCAGCGCGCCTCCGCCCGCGCCCTGGATGACACGCGCAAGAAGAAGAAAAGCGAGGGTAGGGGCTGCTCCGCAGGCGAAGCTGGAGACGGTGAAGATCGCCACGCAGGACATCAGGAAGCGCTTGCGTCCGAACTTGAGGGAGAACCAGTTGCTCGCCGGCAGGACGATGGCGTTCGAGACCAGGTAGCTGGTCAGGACCCATGTGGCCTCGTCGGTGGAGGCGGAGAGCGAGCCGGCAATGTAGGGAAGAGCCACCGACGCAATGGCGGTGTCCAGCACCTCCATAAAAGTGGCGAGCATGACCGAGGCCGCAATGAGCCAGGGATTGACGCCCTGAGCGGCCTGCGCGGACTGATCGGGTGGTGCCGTGGCAGTGGCGGCCATGCTGCAGGAAGGGTCTCCTTTGCGTAAGGATGCAACGAGGTTACAGGATATAGAGGCGCGGGAAGCTGTAGAGGATGCACATTGCGGAAGGGTTTGCGCGATGACCGGACAGGGGCTGCCCGGATGGGCGGCGTGGTAGATTCGTCGGATGAATGAGATCGACGCCGTGGGCGCGGAGGCTGCGAGGGGCGTTCCGCCAAGCGGTCTGCCCGCACGCGGTAGCCGGCCGTGGCTGTTTTCGCTGCTGATCGCGTCATCCGCGGTGCTGATGAACGGCGTGGTGCAGGGCGGCGTGCTCAGCTACCTGATGCGGCAGCACGGCGTCGGGATCGGACGGATCGGCGCGATCGTAAGTCTGATCTCGTGGCCCACCAGCCTCTACTTCCTCTGGAGCCCGATCACGGATTTCCTGGTGCAGCGACGGACCTGGCTGATGATCGGTGCAGTGGCGGCGGGCGTACTGATGGCGGTGGCCTTCCGCGAGCCGGATCTGGCAGCGAGCCGGACCATCGCCTTGATGTTTGCGGCGGCGTGTTGCTCGCAGCTTGTGATTTCAAGCTGCGGCGGGATGATGGGGACGCTGGGTTCGGTGCGGGCGCGCAATGTGGCCGGGAGCTTTTATCAGGCCGGTTCGGCTGGGTTCGGCGCAGCGGCTGCCTTTGTGCTGATCATGGTGGGTGAGCAGAACGGGGCGCTGGCGCATCTGGCGGCGATGGCCGGTGGTTGGCATCGGCTGCTGGTCGCTCTAGTTGTGCTGTTGATCGCCGGGCCGGGAATATTTGCGCTGGCCGCGCCCCGAGCGGCGACGAGCGGCGAGGAAAGCTTCGCTGGAGTGCTAAGCAGGCTGGGCCGGGAGTTCAAAGCGACGTTCTGGCACTGGGGCGCGATTCCTTATGCCCTGCTGCTGGTCTTCCCCATGAACAGCGGTGCGGCGGTGGGGCTGCTGCCGGGGATCGCGCAGGACTACGGCGTCAGCGGAGCGCAGGTGGCGTGGATGAATGGGCTGGCCGGGGCGCTGCTGGTGGCGGCAGGCTCCCTGGCGGCGACGCTGATCCCGGCGCGGGTACGGGCATCGGTGGCTTACCTGATCGTGGGGCTGGTGAACGCAGGCACGCTGCTGGTGCTGTGGCTGGGGCCGCTGCATCCGGCGGTCTACTTTGCCGGGACGACGCTCTATCTGTTTACCTGCGGGACAGGTCTGGCGACCTTCACGGCGGTGGTGCTGGAGTTCCTGGGCGACTCGGGCAAAAGCGGTAGCGGACGGTACTCCATCATCAACTCGCTGGGGAACGTGCCGGTGCTCTACATGCTCTGGCTGGACGGCTGGGGCGGGAGCCGGTGGGGCGCGCGCGGGCTGCCGGGTACGGAGGCGGTGCTGGGCATGGTAGGGGCCGCGGTGCTGCTGGTCTATTTCCTGGCGCGGGGCTGACGGCCGGCTGCTACCGCTGCGAGTCTGGGTTGAAGATTCACTACTGGCGAGTGAGCGTGCCTTCGAATATCTGATGTGCGTAAGGGCAGGCTGTGCTGGAGTTTTCAACGATTAAGAGACCCACCTGGGCCGTGGTCCCTGTGGGATCGAACCCTGCGCTGAGATTGTAGGAGAATGTGGTGTCTTCGGAGAAGAGCAATCCGCCCATGACATAGGCATTGGTGAGAGTAATGCTCGCTGTACACACTCCTGTTGTGGCGATGGTGCCTGTTACGGGAAACTGTCCGTTTGCATTGGGAGTGGTGGACTGGGCGAGCATTGCGGTGAGGGTGATCGCGCTGCCGTTAATTGGTAAGCCGGAAGAGTTAAGCTGGTTGAACGTGCCTGCGTATGTGTCGTTGAGCGGTGCATACTGCGCGATCTGCATTGCGGTGGAGGGCATGGCGCATGTGCCGCCGACGATCTTGTAAGAACCAGCGGCATAAGCTTCGACGTTTGTGGCGAGTGTCGCGGTCAGCGTGGCGGTGCCGCCGGCGACGGGAAGCATGAGGGTGAGGTCGCCCCTAGAATCGACGGTGCCGGAGACGGGGATGGGAGTGAGGCTGGGCGTCAGGCAGGCTGAAGTACCGCTGCTGGGGATGGGGATAAAACCGCCAGTGACCATTCCGTTGGAGGCGGACAATGAGCCCAGAAACTCAATGATGGGCACGGACGCGGGATTGGATGCTGATATGAATTGCGCTCCCCAGTCGCCGGAGAAGGTGTAAGGCGAGGCGGGGGTGGTTGTTGTGCCGGTGGGTTTGACGCCGCCACAGCCGAGGGTGAGGAGAGCGGAGGCGGCCAAGGCGGGCATGGCAAAGATCAGGGGTCGCATGATGAACTCGAGGGGTGTCGAAGGAATCATACCGATGCCGGGTGGTTTGGCCAAGAATCTGGATGTAGGGGGATGCATCGGACAGCTATTTTCTGCATCAGATAGATTGACAACAAGTGACTCATATGTGAGACTGGGTTGGTTGATGGGAGCGCGTGGGAACCTTCGTACTGATTATAAAGAGTTTAGCTTGAGTAGGCGAGAGCGAGTTTAGAAGCGCAATTTGGAGTTCAGGAGCGGAAGTTATGGGAAAGATTATTGGAATCGATCTGGGGACGACCAATAGCTGCGTCGCGGTGATGGAGGGCGGCGAGCCGAAGGTGATCCCGAATGAAGAGGGCGGCCGGACAACGCCGTCGATTGTGGCGTTTACAAAGTCGGGCGAGCGGCTGGTGGGGCAGGTAGCCAAGCGGCAGGCCATCACCAACCCGGAGAACACGATTTACTCCATCAAGCGGTTCATGGGGCGCCGGCTGAGCGAAGTGACCGACGAGATGAAGATGGTGCCGTACAAGGTTGTGGCCAAGGGCGACAACGTTGCGGTGGTCGCGCAGGGCAAGGAGTATACGGCGCCGGAGGTCTCGGCGATGATCCTGCAGAAGCTGAAGAAGGCGGCGGAGGACTACTTGGGCCAGACGGTGACCGAGGCGGTCATCACGGTTCCTGCGTACTTCAACGACGCGCAGCGGCAGGCGACCAAAGACGCCGGGAAGATTGCCGGGCTTGACGTGAAGCGCATCGTGAACGAGCCCACGGCAGCTGCGCTTGCCTATGGGCTGGACAAGAAGAAGGACGAGACCATCGCCGTGTACGACTTCGGCGGCGGTACGTTCGACATCTCCATCCTTGAGGTTGGTGAGGGCGTGATCGAGGTGAAGTCGACCAACGGCGACACCCACCTGGGTGGCGACAATCTGGATCAGCGCATCGTGGACTGGCTGATCACGGAGTTCAAGTCGGATACCGGCCTCGACCTGCGCGCAAAGGGCAATGAGATGGCGCTGCAGCGGTTGAAGGATGCGGCGGAGAAGGCGAAGATCGAGCTGTCGACGGCGCAAGAGTCGGAGATCAATCTGCCGTTTATCACGGCGGACGCGAGCGGGCCGAAGCACCTGGTGCGCAACCTGACGCGGGCCAAGCTGGAGTCGCTGGTCGACGACCTGCTGCAGAAGTCGGTTGGGCCGTCGAAGCAGGCGATGAAGGACGCTGGCGTGGATGCGAGCAAGATCGACGAGGTGGTGCTGGTCGGTGGGCAGACGAGAATGCCCGCGATCCAGGAGCTGGTGAAGAAGCTGTTCGGCAAGGAGCCGCATAAAGGCGTCAATCCGGACGAGGTCGTCGCGATCGGTGCGGCGGTGCAGGCCGGCGTGCTGGCGGGCGATGTGAAGGACCTGTTGCTGCTGGATGTGACCCCGCTGACGCTCTCGATTGAGACGCAGGGCGGAGTGGCGACGAGCATGATTGCGCGCAACACGACCATTCCGACCAAGAAGACGGAGACGTTTTCGACGGCGGCGGACAACCAGACCGAGGTCGAGGTGCATGTGATGCAGGGCGAGCGGCCGATGGCGGCGCAGAACCGGACGCTGGGCAAGTTCAAGCTGGGCGGAATTCCGCCGGCCCCGCGCGGCATGCCGCAGATCCAGGTGACGTTCGACATCGACGCCAACGGCATCCTGAACGTGACGGCGAAGGACAATGCCACGGGCAAGGACGCCAAGATCACAATCACCAGTTCGTCCGGCCTCAGCAAGGACGAGGTGGAACGGATGGCCAAGGACGCCGAGGCGCACGCGGCAGAGGACAAGGAGCAGCGAGACAAGGTGGAGGCGCGCAACGGGCTCGACTCCATGGTCTACAACGTGGAGAAGATGTTAAAGGACGCGGGCGAGAAGGTTACGGCCGCGGACAAGGCGGAGGTCGAGACGGCGCTGGAGGATGCGAAGAAGACGCTGGCCGGCGACGCGGGCGCCAGTGAGCTGAATGCGTCCCGGGAGCGTCTAACCACCGCTAGCCACAAGCTGGCCGAAGCGATGTACAAGGCCGCGGCGGCGAATCCTCCGGCGGAGGGCGCAGCTCCGGAAGGTGCGGCAGCCTCTGGAACGCAGGAGGAGCCCAAGAAGGACGAAGGCGTGATCGACGCGGAGTACGTGGACGTGGACAAATAAGGCAAAAATAAGCGGCGTCTTCTTTGCGAGACGGCGTGACGAAAAGATGACGGAACGGTTGCAATCGGACTGGTAATCGAATTGGCCGTTCCAACATCTAATGGAATAGAGGTAAGGGAAGAGCGCTCCCCGGTGGTTGGGCGCTCTTTCTGTATTCAAAGGTGGGACCCGGTTCAAGGGACTTGGCGGAGGTGGGCTATGACGGAGCAGACAGTGTGGAAGTGCGAACAGTGGCTGGGCGGACGGATCAAAGAGCTGAAGGTCTTCCACAGCGAGGAGCAGGCGCGTGAGTTTGCGCGCCAGATTGCGGGCGTAGCTCCGGACCTGGTGCTGCGCATCGAGCCGATGCCGATCCAGCATGTGTGGAACTAACCAGTATGTGAGCGACCAGCTGGCGGGGGAATTCGGGCTGATACCCCGCAGTGGATTGGAAAGCGTGTGCATCTCATCGCAGACGTGAGAAAGTGGACGAGAACCGAATGAAACAAGTTGAGAGGTGGGAACGGGCAACTGGAGCGTAGAGCTGAACGAGAACTGGAACTCAATCGGATTCCCGGAGGGCAAACGACGATGACGACGGAGACCATGTGGCGGTGCGACCAGGTTCGCGCCGGACGGCTGTACAACCGGATGATGTTCGACACGCGAGAAGAGGCCGAGCAGTTTATGAACCGGATGCGGCAGATGGAGCCGGACCAGACGATCTC
>Ga0182024_10001087_pt1 | contig 70328 bp, 69 predicted proteins | sample P32metaG_FD_120480 | JGI IMG/M metagenome (GOLD analysis project Ga0182024, IMG submission 120480) | Permafrost microbial communities from Stordalen Mire, Sweden - P3-2 metaG (Illumina Assembly) | ecosystem: Environmental > Terrestrial > Soil > Wetlands > Permafrost | place: Sweden: Stordalen...
CCACCGGTCTCCGCCAGCACCTTCGTGATCGCTGCCGTCAAAGACGTCTTGCCATGGTCGACGTGGCCAATCGTGCCGATGTTGCAGTGCGGCTTGTTACGTTCAAACTTTGCTTTACCCATGATCTTCTCTCTCGTCTCAGACTTTGCGACTTTCGCCGTACGAACTCTTTTTCATGTCCGGCTTCGCCGGAGGATTGGAGCGGGTGAAGGGAATCGAACCCTCGTCATCAGCTTGGAAGGCTGTTGCTCTACCATTGAGCTACACCCGCCTTAATTCGAATGCCTTCGCCTCGGCTCTCTCTTTCATCACCGGCTCGGAGCCCTTCTCGCTTTCGCTCGTCGGGCATTCCCCGCCGCTTCGAGGACCACCTCATGGCTGTCGCCATTCGGCGTCCTCGCGGACGGTGAATGGTGGAGGGGGTTGGATTCGAACCAACGTAGACGTAGTCAACGGATTTACAGTCCGTCCCCTTTAGCCACTCGGGCACCCCTCCGGATAAATTTTCCAACTGGGTCAACAGGTTAGAAAACCAGTTACCGGCCGGCGCATCTGCTTTCACCCGTATGCGCGAAAACGGGCGAAAATATACCTCCAGGTAGGGTTTGGCTGCGGATCGCGGGTTATTGTCAAAAGGGGCCGGGGTGTCAACCCCCGTTTGGCCGCGGAAAGGCTGGGATTTTTCCCTTTGGCTTTACCGGCGGCCCCACTTCTTTATAAGCGCGCCATGAGACCCAAATCCTTTGGCAAAAATCGCCGCCCGGAACCCGCGAAAAACCGCGGAAAACCTGAAAAAAAGCCCACGGCCGCCCAACCGGAACGGCCCCACCGGACAAACAGTGGCGCCCAGTGGCTCTATGGCCTCCATGCGGTCCAGGCAGCACTCGCCAATCCCCGCCGCAAGCTGGGCCGGGCTGCCCTCACCCCCCGGGCCATCGAAACCCTGGGTTCCAAGCTTCTCGACCGGGTCCGGGTCGAAACCCTGGAGCCCGGCGCCATAGACCGCCTGCTGCCGCCCGGTGCGGTTCATCAGGGCGCAGCCCTGGAAGCCTGGCCGCTCAAATCCCTCGACCTGGACGAGATTCTGGACCAGCCCAATCCTGCCGGCCGCAAGGTGGTGCTGGTGCTGGACCAGCTTTCGGATCCCCACAATGTCGGCGCCATCCTGCGCACGGCGGCGGCCTTTGGCGTCACCGCGGTGGTGGTGCAGGACCGCAATGCCCCGCCGCAATCAGGCGCGCTGGCCAAGGCCGCGTCCGGTGCCCTGGACCAAATCCCCTATGTCGAGGTGGTCAACATCGCGCGCGCGCTGGATCAGCTGGCCGAGCGTGGTTTCTGGCGCATCGCACTGGCGGGGGATGGCGAACACAGCCTCACCGAGGCGGTGCCGCCCGGCGATGTGGCGCTGGTCCTGGGATCGGAAGGCTCCGGGATCCGCCGGCTGGTGCGTGAGCATTGCGAGGCGTCCGCTTTTATCCCGATCTCGCGCACGGTGGAGAGCCTGAATGTCTCCAACGCCGCCGCGATCGCGCTGTACGAGCTCAGGCGTTAGGGAACTCTCTGGCTTGCAGCGCCGTTATCTGCCGGACGCTATAGTCGGGAGGACACATGCGCTCTGTACTTCTGTGGGCCATCGGCATCCCGCTGCCGATCATCATCATTCTGTGGCTGGTCACCGGCCACGCCTGAGCCCGCCGTTCAGAACAGCGCCGCCGCCACATCGTTGCCGCCGCCATAATTCTCGATTCTGATCAGCATGCGATAGCCGTCGGCCATTTTCAGATTGCCGGCGCGGTCATGCATGAACTGGCCCTGATTGCTCATGGTCTGGCTGGCTGTGTCACAGGCAAAGCGCGGCACCGGCCCGCGATAAGACTTGCGGATCAGGTTGAACAGGATCGCCGCATGTTCCGGCGCCAGATGTACGCAGCCGGCGCTGGCGCGCTCGCCAAGCTTTTCGACGTCGCGGCCGGTGGCGGCATGAATGGCCAGCCCGGTCTGCGCGCCCTCGCGCTCCCAGTTGAAGAACATCGCATTGGGCATGTCCTGGTCCCAGCCATAGGAATGATAGCTGCGGTACATGCGGTCGGGATCGAGTTCATAGAAGCCGGCCGGCGTGGTGGTGAGGGTCCGCTCACCGCGCGGACTGGTCTCGCGCTGCTCACGGCCCGTGGACGCTGCCCAGTCATGGATCAGCTTCAATTCCCCGGAGCGCTGTTTCTCGAACACATACAGACGTTGCGACAGGGGGCCGGCATCGGCCTTGCTGACGTAAAGAAACAGATCGAAGTTGCGCAGCATCTCCGGCGTCAGCCCCGCTCGCAGACGCGCGGCGACCGCCTGGCCACGACTTGCCACCGGCGCATCCGGCGGCGGCGGATCCGGAATACGGAAGCTGGGCCGAGCCGCGCGCGGTTCGTCACTTGCCATTTTCGCGGGCGGCTCCGGCAGATCCGGCAGGATGGCGATGCCGTCAGACGATGCGACATCGGCGTTGCCCGGCTAGATGTCAGGTGCCTGCACCAGGCGCGGCACGGGCGGGACGAGCGCCGGCTGTGCCGGTTGCTGAACCTCATGCGGGCGCAAAACTGGTGCGGCTGGCGCCAGAGCAATCCGCGCCACCGCATCGGGTTGCTGCCGGATCAGGAAAGGCTGCACCAGATCGTCGTTGGCCATCTGCGCCAGGGCGCGGGTGCCCCGCACCAGATCACGCCCAAGCCCGGGATGTGCAACCAGGATCGCGGCCATGACAAAGACCGACGCCGAGGCGAGGTAGGATAAAGCCAGAAGCCGAAGGGTGGACATGACACCGGAAAGCACGCAACGGTTGAAACTATAGCGAAGACAACGCCGCCTGTCCCGATCTGGGACAGGTCTTTCTTGCGCCGTGGTTAACCAACCAACACGTTAGTTTTCGCCGAATTTTCCGCCCCGCGACCAGCCGCGCGGCACGATCCGCCCGGCCTGGGCGCGCTCGCCCCGCCATTCCTTCAGCTCCGAAGGCTCGAACAGCCGGCCATTTTCGTCCTTCAGGCCGTCCTTCCAGGTGAAGGCGCATGCATCAATCAGGCCGCCGTCCTTGTAGCGCTGCAGAAAGACGCCCTGCCCGCGCCCCATCTCCGGCACTTCCTCGATCTTGAAGATCAGGAGCTTGCGGTTCTCGCCCACCACGGCGACGTGGTCGCCGCTTGCGGTGCGGCACGAGGCGGCTTCCACCCCCGGCTTCACATTCATCACCCGCTTGCCGTTCTTGGTCATGGCCACGGCATCGTCTTCATTGGTGATGAAGCCATGGCCGCTGGTGGCCGCAACCAGAAGCTTCCGGCCCGGCACATGCACGAACATGGTGACGATGTCGGCTTCGGGCGGCAGGTCGATAAAGCTGCGGATCGCCTCACCATTGCCACGCCCGCTCGGCAGCTTCGAGCCGTCGAGCGTGAAAAAGCGGCCATCGGTCGCCAGCAGCATGATCTGGTCGGTGGTCTGGGCGGAAAACCAGAAGCGGGCGCGGTCGCCTTCGCGGTACTTGTCGTCTTTCGACTGTTCCTGATGGCCCTTCAGCGCCCGCAGCCAGCCCTTGGCCGAGCACACCACCGTGATGGGTTCGCGCTCCACCTGATTGGCGCGTTCCTCGACATGTTCGGCCAGCGCGGTCATCTCCGCCACCTCGGCCGCCTTGGCGATTTCGGTGCGGCGCTTGCCCAGGGTGGTCTTGAGGCCAAACTTGGCGTCGACCGCCTTCAGTTCCTCGATCAGCCTTTCGGATTTGAGCTTTTCGGAACCGAGCAGCTTGGTCAGCTCCTTGCGTTCCTTGGTCAGGCTGTCGTGCTCGCTGCGGATTTCCATTTCCTCCAGCTTGCGCAAGGACCGCAGGCGCATATTGAGGATGGCGTCGGCCTGGACCTCGTTCAGGCTGAAAGCCTTCATCAGCTTGGGCTTGGGCTCGTCCTCGGTGCGGATGATCTTGATCACCTTGTCGAGGTTGAGGAAGACCGCCAGATAGCCTTCCAGCACCTCCAGCCGGGCCCGGATTTTCTCCAGCCGGAACGTGGAGCGGCGCTCCAGCACCTCGCGCCGGTGGGCAGTGAAGGCGGCGAGAACCTCTTTCAGGCTCATCACCTTGGGCACCAGGCCAAAGTCCAGCACATTCATGTTGAGCGGGATGCGCGATTCCAGGTCCGAGGCGCGGAACAGCTGCTCCATCAGGATTTCCGGCTCGACCGCACGGCTCTTGGGCGTCAGCACGATGCGGACGTCCTCGGTGGACTCATCGTGGACGTCGTCCAGCAGCGGCAGCTTCTTCTGTTCCAAGAGCTCGGCAATACGCTCGATCAGCCTGGACTTCTGCACCTGATAGGGAATTTCGGTGACGACGATCTGCCAGGCGCCGCGGTTGCCCTCTTCCTTTTCCCAGCGTGCCCGCACCCGAAACGAGCCGCGCCCGGTCTTGTAGGCTTCCGCGATGGCGGCCTGGTCTTCGACCAGAATGCCGCCGGTGGGGAAATCCGGTCCCTTGACGAATTTGAGCAGGCTGCGGTCCTGGATCGCGGGATTTTCGATCAGCGCGATGGCGGCGGCGCAGAGTTCGCCCAGATTGTGCGGCGGGATGCTGGTCGCCATGCCCACCGCGATACCGCTGGAACCATTGGCAAGCAGATTGGGAAATGCCGCCGGCAGCACCGTCGGTTCCTGGGTCTCGCCATCGTAGGTGGTGCGGAAATCCACCGCATTCTCGTCCAGCCCCTCCAGCAGTGCGCCGGCGGCCTCGGTCAGGCGGCTTTCGGTGTAGCGCATGGCCGCAGCGTTATCGCCGTCGATGTTGCCAAAATTGCCCTGCCCATCCACCAGCGGATAGCGCACGGAAAATTCCTGGGCCAGCCGCACCAGCGCGTCATAGATCGCCTGGTCGCCATGGGGATGGAACGAACCCATCACATCGCCGACCACCTTGGCGGATTTCTTGAAGGCAGAATCGGGATCGAGCCTGAGCAACCGCATGCCGAACAGGATGCGGCGGTGCACGGGCTTGAGCCCATCGCGGGCGTCGGGCAACGCGCGCTGGGTGATGGTGGAGAGCGCATAGGCCAGATAGCGCTCGGCCAGCGCCTTGCTCAGGGGTTCGGAACGGATTTCGTCGGGAACGGCAACCATATGCGCCTTTTATGCTGATTCGGAGGCGATCGACTCCAGCCGCATCCTTGCAGGCGGCATTTCCTTGCCGTGCGGCTGAAGTACGCGTTCGATCAGGAAATGCCCGGTCAGGGCCAGGCCGGCGGCAATGTCGGCTGGCGTTGGCTCATCGGCGGCGGTGTCCAATAAAAAGGCAGGCAGCGCGAACAAGCGCGCGGCATAGATCCCGGCGCCGGCGCGCGACACCGCACGCCCGCTCTTGGGGGAGACATAACTGAGTTCGGTTGTGGCCCCGGTCGCGGCGCATTCGCTCAGGTCCAGGCCAAAGCCCAGCGCTTCCAGCAGGCCGACCTCCCAACGGATGTAAAGCGTCATCCAGTGTGCGGCATCTTGCGCCATCATCGCATCCAGCAAGACTTCCGCGCCCAGAAACACCGTGGCGTGGGCTTCCCGCTCGGGTATGGCGGCGCCGGTCACGGCTGTAAAAGCATTGAGACCGGCCAGCTTGTCGCGGCTGTCCATCAACTCGCCGGCTCGGGCGCGGGCCAGCTCGCAGGTGAAGCTGCCCAGATGTTCTTCCAGCCGCGCGCGCCACTGGACATGCACGGTGTTGCCGGGCTGCAGGTTGGGCTTGACGCGGCGCGAGGTGCCCCCGCGCACCAGACCGGCATGCCGGCCATGATCGCGGGTCAGAAGTTCCAGCACTATGCTGGTTTCGCCGTGCGGGCGCGACGACAGGACGATGGCGTCATCATTCCATTCCATGACGCTACTCTTTGGGGAAATCCAGCCCGATTTCCTTATAGTGTTCGCTGTTCTCGGCCCAGTCCTCGCGCACCTTCACGAACAGGAACAGATGCACGCGGCGGCCGAACAGGGTTTCCAGCTCTTCGCGCGCCAAACCGCCGATGATCTTGATGGTCGCCCCGCCCTTGCCCAGTACGATCGCCTTCTGGCCGTCACGCTGGACATAGATCACCTGGTCGATCTTGACCGAGCCGTCCCTGCGCTCTTCCCATTTTTCGGTTTCCACCGCGCTGGCGTAAGGCAGTTCGTCATGCAGGCGCAGGTAAAGCTTCTCGCGGGTCACTTCCGCCGCCAGCAGTCGCGACGGGATATCGGCAGCCTGGTCCTCCGGATAGAGCCAGGGACTTTCGGGCATGCGCGCCGCCACCCAACTGGCCACATCGGCCACGCCGTCGCCTTTCAGCGCCGAGACCAGAAACACATCCTCGAACACGCCTTCGGCATGGAATTTCTCCATCAAGGGCAGCAGGTCGGTGCGCTTCATGCCGTCGATCTTGTTCAGCACCAGCGCCTTTTTCGTGCCCTTGCCCTGCTTCAGCCCTTCCAGGATCGCCATGGTGTCGCGTGCGCCCGGGCTGTTGGCATTGGTGGTCAAGTCCGCCGCATCCACGATCAAAAGCAGCGCATCGGCGTCTTCCGCGCCCGCCCAGGCGCTGTTGACCATGGCGCGGTCTAGCCTGCGGCGCGGGCGGAAGATGCCCGGCGTATCCACGAATACGATCTGGGTTTGGCCCGCGATGGCGATGCCGCGCACCGGCATGCGGGTGGTCTGCACCTTGGGGCTGACAATGGCGACCTTGGAGCCGACCAGAGCATTGATCAGCGTGGACTTGCCCGCATTGGGCGCACCGATGATGGCGGCAAAGCCGCAGCGTTTTGTCATTGTCCCACCGCCGCCAGCAGCCTGGCCGCCGCATCCTGTTCGGCTTGGCGCTTGGAGCCGCCCTCGCCCGTCATAGCTGGAAAACCCGTCACCTTCGCCTCCACCACAAAACGCGGCGCATGATCGGGACCGGCCTGTTCTTTCAAGGTATAGACCGGCGCGCCGGCATCGCGGCCGCGCGCCTGGCTCCATTCCTGCAGTCTTGTCTTGGCGTCGCGGGTATCAGAACCCGGATCGGCAAACATCGGCGCCCACCAGCGCAGGATGAAGGCGCGCGCCACCTCCATGCCGCCATCCAGATAAAGTGCGGCGATGACCGCCTCCAGCGCGCTGCCGACAATGGGTCCGCGCGCGCGCCCGCCGGCGGCTTCCGAACGGGTCAAAACCAGATGCTCCCAAAGCCCGATCTCTCCGCCAACCCTGGCGCAGGCTTCCCAGCGCACCAGCGAATGCACCCGCCGCGTAAGCGCCCCTTCGTCCTCATGCGGATAGAGACGGTAGAGCTCTCCGGCCACCACCAGCCCCAGCACCCGGTCGCCAAGAAATTCCAGCCGCTCATTGGAACGCGCCGCGTCCGCCCCGGCATGGGTCAGCGCGCGTTTGAGAAGCGTTTCGTCCTGAAACCGGTATCCGAGCTGTTCGGCAAGCGCGCCGGTCATTTCACCAGGGCCAATCACTTCACCAAAGTCAGGATGCGCGAATAGCGGACGGCAAAGGGCCATTTCCACACTTCCCAGAAGCGGGCCGAGCCGTCGGTGGAGAAGAAGCGGAACAGCGCCCGGCCTTCCAGATTCTCGGCCGGCACATAGCCCACGGCTTCGCGGCTGTCGTCGCTGTTGTCGCGATTGTCGCCCATCATGAAGTAATGGTCCGGCGGCACCACGAACAGCTCGGTATTGTCCAGCGGCCCGTCCTTGTACTTGTCGATGGTGACATAGCTTTTGCCACCCGGCAGGGTCTCGCGATACTGGGTCCAGCGGCCGGTCTCGCCGTCCAGCTCGCCGACATAATCCTCCACGCGCTCGCGCGGCACCGGCTTGCCGTTCAGATAGAGCACGTCATTGATCATCTGGATGCGGTCGCCCGGCAGCCCGATCACGCGCTTGATGAAGTCGGTGGAATTGTCCTGGGGGAACTTGAACACCACCACATCGCCGCGCTGGGGCTCCCGGTTCAGGAGGCGGCCATGCATGGCATCGCCGAACGGCCAGCCGCCAAAGGGGAAGGTGTAACGGCTGTAACCGTAGGAGAATTTTTCGACGAACAGGTAATCGCCGATCATTAGCGTGTTCTCCATCGAACCTGTCGGGATGTTGAACGGCTGGAACAGGAAGGTGCGGATCACCACGGCGATCAGGCCGGCATAGATCACCGTCTTGGCCAGATCCCCCCAGGATTCGCCCTGTTGCTGCCTGGCATCCTGCTTTGCCGCCATCTTGGTGTCCGTCATGCTGCTGTCCGATTTTCGCGAGCGACAAAAGGGGCCTGAACCCCGTTCTGTCAAGGACTTGGCGGTTAATCTTTCTGGTTTTCCGGGGTCTTTTCCGGCACCGCGGAAATGATGACGATGGCCTGGGCCAGCGGAAAATCATCGGTGATGGTGAGGTCGATCTGGGCGCGGTGCCCCGGCGGGGTGATTTTTTCCAGTCTTTTCAGGGCGCCGCCGGTGAGCGCCATGGTGGGTTTGCCGCCCGGCAGATTGACCACGCCCATGTCGCGCCAATAAACGCCCTGGTTCAGTCCGGTTCCCAACGCCTTGGCGCAGGCCTCCTTGGCGGCAAAACGCTTGGCATAGGAAGCCGCGCGCTGCGCGCGGCGGTCCGATTTGGCCCGCTCGATGTCGGTATAGACCCGGGCCAGGAATCGCTCGCCATGCTTTTCGATGGTCTTTTCGATCCGGCGGATGTCGATCAGGTCGTTTCCAAGGCCCAGGATCATGATCGCGCTTCGTCCATCAGGCGGCGCATTTCGCGGATTGACGCGTCCAGACCGATAAATATCGCCTCACCCACCAGGAAGTGACCGATATTCAACTCCCGGATCTGCGGGATGGCGGCAATCGGTTTGACATTTTCGTAAGTGAGGCCATGACCGGCATGGATCTCCAGGCCGATGCTGTCGCCATAGACCGCCGCCTCGCGGATTTTTTCCAGCAACCTTTCGCGTTCCACACCGGTCGCATTGGCATAGGCGCCGGTGTGCAGTTCCACCAGCGGCGCGCCCAAGGCGCGTGAGGCATCAAGCTGGCGGCGATCCGGCTCGATGAACATGGAGACGCGGATGCGCGCCGCGCCAAGCGCCGACACGATGGATTGCAGGCGGTTGTGGTGGCCTGCGGCATCGATGCCGCCCTCGGTGGTGCGCTCCTCGCGCTTTTCCGGCACGATGCAGGCGGCATGCGGCTTGTGCTTCAAGGCGATGGCCGCCATCTCGTCGGTCGCGGCCATTTCCAGATTGAGCGGAATGGTCAGCGCCTTGCTGAGGCGGGCGATGTCGTCATCGGAAATGTGCCGCCGGTCCTCGCGCAGATGGGCGGTGATGCCGTCGGCGCCGGCGGATTGCGCCAGTATCGCGGCGCGCACCGGATCGGGGTTATCGCCGCCGCGTGCCTGACGCACGGTGGCAACATGATCGACATTCACGCCCAGGCGCAGCTTGGTCATTTCCTGTTTCCGATGACATGCGTTTCAGTCGGAGTGATCAAAGCGGGAGTCCAATGGTGTGCGGTCTCGGCATGAAACAGCGTACCGGTTACAGAAACATGCTTATCCAGCCATGCATGATCGAACGGCAGCTTCACGAAATAGACCATCTCCATCAATTTCGTGTTCCTGACGGCATCGCTATAGCTGGCAGGATCGGCATCGACACAGACGCTTTTGTCGAGATGCAGGTAAAGATGCGCCTCCCTGGAATCGGTCTTGGGGTCTTCCCCGTAATTTGGCGGACCAAAATCGACGTGCTTGTGGATCACACCCGTCAGCGTGACTTCTGCCGGTTCAAATTTCAGGCATCCGGCAAATGCCGGTGTCGCCGCTAGCAGAAAAATAAGCAGCGACGCTCCAAGCCTCACGCCAGACCCCGGCTCCCCGGCTTCACGGCGGGAATGTTGCGCAGATGCGGCGGCAGCTTGTCGGCGGGCCACGCTTTCACCTTCCATTCCGCCAGCGCGATCAGCGGCACGCCCACCTTGGCGTCGCCACCCGAGCGGTCGATCAGACAGCAGGCCGCCACGACCTTGGCGCCAGTCTTCTTGATGGCGGCGATGCATTCGCGCGACGAGACGCCGGTGGAGACGATATCTTCCACCATCAGCACCTTCTGGCCCTTTTTCAGGGTGAAATTGCGCCGCAGCTGAAACTCGCCGTCGACGCGTTCGACATACATCGCCGGCAGGCCCATCTGGCGGCCCATTTCATAGCCCGGCACGATGCCGCCCACGGCGGGCGAGACGATGGCGGTGATCTCGTCCTTGACTTCCTTCTTAACCTTGGCGGCCAGCGCCTTGCACAGCTTGGCGGTGCGCTTGGCGTCCTGGAACACCAGCGCTTTCTGCAGGAACTTGTCGGAGTGCAGCCCGCTCGACAGGATGAAATGACCTTCCAGCAACGCGCCGGATTTCTTGAATTCGTTCAGAACCTGCTCGACGTTCAATGTACTGCCCCTTCTGCCTCGCGCACGCGATCAACCGATTCGACCGCGCTCGATACCCGTAGCGCGCCCAGAATATTCTGCAAATGCGCCACGTCGCGCACTTCCACATCCACAATGAATTCGAAATAGAGCGGATTGCGGTCGGTGACCTTCATGTTGAAGATATTGCCGCCATTGGCCGCGATCGCCGCCATGGCCGTGGCCAGCGAGCCGGGCGTGTTCTTCACCCGCACCAGGATGCGCGCCACAGACGAGCCCATGTCGGAGGCGCCCTGCCCCCAGCCCACATCCAGCCAGTCGTTCATGTCATGCGCCTTGTCCAGTTCGGCGCAGTCGATGGTGTGGATGACCAGCCCCTCGCCCGGCACATTGATGCCGACAATGCGGTCACCCGGCAGCGGATGGCAGCACTGGGCCAGATTGTAGGAAATCCCCTCGGTGAGTCCGCGGATGGAGATGGGCTTCAGCGCGCCTGGCAGCGGCTTCTTGGCTACCTTGCCGGCACGTTTGAGTTCGGGGAACACCGCCTGCAGCACTTCGGCCCCGCGCAGCGCGCCCCGGCCGACATCGGCATAGACATCCTCCGCTTTGGCAAGACGCAGCTTCTTCGCCACCTCTTCGATGGCCTTGTCGGTCAGCTCGCGGCCTTCGTCGGCAAAGGCCTTGTCCAGGATCTTGCGCCCGAAGCGCACATGCTCGTCGCGCTGGGCGTGGCGCAGGAAGCGGCGGATTTCGGCGCGCGCCCGGCCCGTCACCACGAACTGCTCCCACATCGGCGACGGCGAGGAATCCCTGGTGGTGATGATTTCCACCTGATCGCCATTCTTGAGCGGGGTATGCAACGCGACGTGATTGCCATTGACCTTGGCGCCCACCGCGCTGTTGCCCAGATCGGTGTGCACGGCATAGGCGAAATCGATCGGCGTGGCTCCGCGCGGCAGGGAAATCAGCGACCCCTTGGGCGTAAAGCAGAAGACCTGGTCCTGGTACATGGCGAGCTTGGAATGCTCCAGCACCTCTTCGGCGCTGTCGCCACGCTCGAGCAGATCGACCATGTCGCGCAGCCAGCCATAGGTGACGCTGTCTTCCGCGGCAGCACCCTCCGGCACATGCTCGCGGTAGCGCCAGTGGGCGGCGACGCCGCGCTCGGCAATGTCGTGCATTTCCTGAGTGCGGATCTGGATTTCGACGCGCTGCTTTTCCGGGCCGATCACGGTGGTGTGGATACTGCGATAGCCATTGGGCTTGGGGGTGGAGATGAAATCCTTGAAGCGCTCCGGTACCATTTGCCAGCTGGTATGGATGATGCCCAGCGCGCGATAGCAGTCGCCGGTCGACCCCACGATGACGCGGAAACCGAAAATGTCGGACAGTTGTTCGAACGACAGTTTCTTGGTCTGTAGCTTGCGCCAGATCGAGAACGGCCGCTTGCCTCGGCCATAGACCCAGGCCTCCATACCATGCTCGGCCAGTCGGCGCTTGATCTGGTCGGCGATGCGGCCCACCCGGTCGCCGCCCACCATATCCAGGCGGGCGAAATGGGTGACGATGGAATTGCGGGCTTCCGGATCGAGTTCCGCAAAGGCCAGGTCTTCCAGCTCCTCGCGCATGTTCTGCATGCCGATGCGCCCTGCCAGCGGGGCGTAGATATCCACCGTCTCCTGGGCGATGCGGCGGCGCTTGTCGGGTTTTTCGATGTATCCCAGGGTGCGCATGTTGTGCAGCCGGTCGGCCAGCTTCACCAGCAACACACGAATGTCGCTGGTGATGGCCAGCATCAGCTTGCGGAAATTCTCCGCCTGCTTGGTGCGTTCGGAAAAAACTTCCAGCTGGGACAGTTTGGTGACGCCATCCACCAGATTGGCGATCTCCTCGCCAAATTTCTCGCGGATGTCCTCATAGGTCACCAGCGTGTCCTCGATCGTGTCGTGCAACAGCGCGGTCACGATGGTGGGAACGTCCAACTTCAGGTCGGTGAGGATGGCGGCGACTTCCAGCGGATGGGCGAAATAGGGATCGCCCGAAGCGCGGAACTGCTTGCCATGCGCCGTCATGGCATAGACGTAGGCCTTGTTCAGCAGCGCCTCGTCGGCGTGCGCGTCATAGGCCAGCACCCGCTCGACCAGATCGGTCTGGCGCATCAGCCGCCGGCGGCCGCGCATCGGCGCAGGCGCGGGCTTGGCGGCCTGCTTTTCGGCCGGGGCTGCGGGGGTGGGCGTGCTCATCCGCCCAAATATAGGCAGTTTGCCGGGAAATCAGAAACTGAAGTGGGGTGGAAAAGGCGGAATTCCGCCTTTTTACTTATCGCGTGGTTGCCCAAATGCGTAAGCGTTCGCTGGCCCCTCGCTCAAGCTCGGGGCGTTCGACGCTCAAATCGGTCCACTGGATCGATTTGCCCGGCTACGCCGGTCGCGTCTTACTCCTCGTAGTCGGCTTCGGGCTCAGGCTGTGGCTCAGCGCGGCGCTGGGCTTCGGTCGTCAATGCACGCAGAAGCTCTTCCTCGGTGACCTGACGGTGCGAAGGATCCTCGCGATCGTCGGCTTCCGGGCGCGCCTCTTCCGGCTCGTCCACTTCGGCGTGCTTCTGCAGCGACCGGATATAGTCTTCCTTGGCCTCATCCGGCTTGACCAGCTTGCCGGCGATCTCGCGCAGCGCCACCACCGGGTTCTTGTCGCGGTCGCGTTCCAGCATGGGTTCGGCCCCGCCGGACAGCTGGCGGGCGCGGAAGGCCGCGGTCAACACCAGGTCAAAACGGTTGGGAATCTTGTCGACGCAATCTTCGACCGTGACGCGGGCCATCTAGTATCCTTCAATTTCAATAGGTTAGCGGCCCGAAAAGCCGCAAACCCTCAGGGAGAGGCGGGGAATAACAGAAATGGAAGCCCTAAACCAGTCCCGCGTGCCAAAGCGAGCCTTAAAGGCGTTTGGGCGCATCCCGGTCGGGCAAGCCCGCCAGCAGCTCCCCCACTCCCAGGCCCAGGACCGGGTGACGCCAGTCCGGGGCAATTTCGGCCAAGGGCACCAGGACAAAGCTGCGCTGAGCCATGCGGGGATGAGGCAGAACCAGCGCACCCTCCATGACCCGGCCATCATAGTCGATCAGATCAATATCCAGTGTCCGGGGCGCATTGGGCACGGAACGCAACCGCCCCAAGTCAGTTTCCACACCATGCAAAAGCGTCAAGAGTTCAACGGGTTGGAAGGCGGTGTGAACGGCGGCCACCGCGTTGATGAAAGCCGGATCGGCCGGGTCTGGCCAGGCCGGGGTTTCATAAAAGGACGAAACCCTGCCGATTTTCACGCCTTTGCTGCCCAGCTCGCCGAGCGCGTGCTTCAGCGTAGCGGCGGGTGGGCCGGCGGAACTGGGCAGATTGGCGCCTAGCGCAATCAGAATCACGGGCCCGCACCACGAGATAAGGTGCGCCGCCCTTCAGGTTTGGAGGTCATATGTTATTTTATCCATCCGAGAAGCTCGCATTGTTCATCGACGGCGCCAATCTTTATGGCGCGGCCAAAGGCCTTCAATTCGATATCGATTATAAACGGCTGCTGGAGCTGTTCGCGCGCAAGGGCACTTTGGTGCGGGCCTTCTATTACACCGCCGTGGCCGAGGATCAGGAATTCTCGCCCTTGCGCCCCCTGGTGGACTGGCTGGACTACAACGGCTTTTCCGTGGTGACCAAACCACTCAAGGAATTCACCGATACGCAAGGCAGGCGCCGGGTCAAGGGCAACATGGATATCGAGCTCGCCATCGACGTGATGGAGATGGCGGCCTGTGTCGACCATGTGGTGATCTTCTCCGGCGACGGCGATTTCCGCCGCCTGGTGGAAGCGGTGCAGCGCAAGGGCCGGCGCGTCAGCGTGGTCTCCACCATCCGCACCTCGCCGCCCATGGTGGCCGACGAATTGCGCCGCCAGGCCGACAATTTCATCGAGCTGGACGATCTCAAGTCCCAGATCGCGCGCGAAGGCGGCAAGACGCCCGCCTTCGCCCCGACGCATGCCCATACAGATGCCTAGACAGGCGCGCGCGCGGCGGTTAGTTCGGGCGGATGAAAGCGCCGGATCAGCCGCCCCATGATTGTCCGCTCTGTCCGCGGCTGAAGGCGTTCCGCGCCGCCAACCGGACCAAATATCCGGACTGGTTCAATGCGCCGGTGCCGAGCTTTGGCCCGCTTGATGCCCGCATCCTGATCGCAGGACTGGCGCCGGGGCTTCAGGGCGCCAACCGCACCGGGCGGCCCTTCACCGGCGACTGGGCCGGCGACCTGCTCTACGCCACCTTGCTGAAACACAAGCTGGCCAAGGGCGAGTACGACGAACGCATCGACGACACGCTGGAGCTGGTCGATTGCCGCATCGCCAATGCGGTGCGCTGTTTGCCGCCGCAAAACAAGCCCGAGCCGTCCGAGATCAAGACCTGCCGCCAGTTTCTGAAGTCGGAGCTGGAAAGTCTGCCGAACGTGAAAGTGATCCTGGCGCTGGGCAAGATCGCCCATGACTCGGTCTGCGACACGCTCGGGGTGCGCAAAGCGCTGCACCCGTTCAAGCACGGCGTGTCTTACGACATCGGCAAGTTCAAGCTGATCTCCAGCTATCACTGCTCGCGCTACAACACCAACACCGGCGTCTTGACCACCGCGATGTTCGAGGATGTGGTCGGCAACGCCAAAAAGCTGGCGAGCGCCTAGAGCAAGGCGTCATGCGCCGCATGGATGCGGTCGCGCATCGCGGGATGATGGCGATAGCGATGCAGCAGCCGCTGTTCATCGCGGTCCAGACGGCCGCATTTCAGGGCGGCAATGTTGCGGTCGATTTCCGCGCGGCGGGCCGCGTCATAGCCTTCCTCGCCGGCCCAGTGGTTGCAGCCCTCGCGGCGATCGATGTAGCGCGCCACGTCATGCGGCAGGGCATCGGCCAGGGCATCGGCCAGGGCGGAAGAACCGCAGGCGATTGCCAAGGCCAGTCCCATGAGGATACGCGCCATGTCTAGCCCCGGTCCCTTAGCAGCCGCGCCTTGTCGCGCTGCCAGTCGCGCTGCTTTTCGGTCTCGCGCTTGTCATGCAGCTTCTTGCCCTTGGCGATGCCCAGCTCGATCTTGGCCCGGCCCTTGGCATTGAAATACATCTTCAGCGGAATGAGCGTCATGCCCTCGCGCTGGATGGCGGCGGCAAGCTTGGCCGCCTCGCGCTTGTGCACCAGGAGTTTTCGCGTCCGCTTGGGCTCATGGTTGAAGCGGCTGGCCTGGGTGTATTCGGGGATGTAGCAGTTCACCAGCCACAACTCGCCATCCTTGGCATGGGCATAGGACTCCGCGATGGTGGTCTTGCCGCTGCGCAAGGATTTGACCTCCGAGCCCATCAGCATGATGCCGGCTTCCAGGGTCTCGTCGATCGCATAGGCATACCGCGCCTTGCGGTTGTCGGCGATGATCTTGAAGCCGTCGTCTTTCTTTTTTGCCATTAATTCTTGATGCCGGCCCGCTGCATCGCGGCCTTGACCTGGACGCGCGCGCCTTCGCTGGCTTCCGCCATCGGCAGACGCACGTCCTCGCTGCACAGCCCCAGCAGCGAAGCCGCATGCTTCACCGGCGCCGGGCTGGTTTCGCAGAACAGGGCGTCATGCAACGGCATCAACCGGTCCTGATACACGCGCGCCTTGGCATAGTCGCCCGCAGCACAAGCCGCCTGGAATTCCGCGCAAAGCCGGGGCGCGATATTGGCCGTCACCGAAATACAGCCCGACCCGCCATGGGCGTTGTAGCCCAGCGCGGTGCCGTCCTCGCCCGAGATCAAAAGCCAGTCCGGCCCGCAGGCCAGCCGCTCGCGCGACGGCCGCATCAGGTCGGCGGTGGCATCCTTCACTCCGATGATGTTCTTGTGCTTGGCCAGACGCACCATCGTGTCCACGCTGATGCTCACCACGGCGCGGCCGGGAATGTTGTAGAGCAGGATTGGAATGTCCACCGCATCCGCGATGGCCATGAAATGGCGATACTGCCCTTCCTGCGTCGGCTTGTTGTAATAGCCGGTCACTGACAGCACCGCGTCGCAGCCGACCTCCTTGGCATGCCTGGTCAGCGCAATCGCCTCGTCGGTGGCATTGGAGCCGGTGCCCGCGATCACCGGCACCCGGCCGCGCGCTTCCTCCACACACAGCTCGATGACCCGGTTGTGCTCCTCGTGGCTCAGGGTCGGCGATTCGCCGGTGGTGCCGCAGGGAACCAGACCCTGGGTTCCCTCGGCGATCTGCCAGTTCACCAGCTTGCGGAATGCCGCCTCGTCCACCTTGCCGTCCTTGAAGGGCGTGATCAGGGCGGTCAGGGAGCCTTTGATGCGGTCGCGAATGCCGGTCATGGGTCGTCTCGATTTCTTGTTGCGACGGTCACATTGTTGCCCGTCTTTTAAGGGACCCATTATGGCCCCGCGCACGGGCTTTCGTCTAAGCTGTCCGGCGCTTTTCAACAAGACATCTGCCATGCCGTTTCTGCGTGCCTGCCTGATTTGTACCGCCCTGGTCTCGCTGGCGTCCGCCCAGACCTTGCCGCCAGGGCTTACCCGCCAGGGCGATGTGGTGATGATGCAGCCGATCCCCGACGGCACCAGCGAACCCGGTTCGCTGTCCGGGGCGCGGCCCAGCAAGCTGCATTATCTGACCGCCGCCGATCACGACCTGTTCATGCGCGCCTTCGAGGCGGCCAGCCGCGGCGACTGGCAGGGTGCGCGTGCGCTGGCCGCCCAGGGCCAGAACCCGGTCGCCCGCCAGCTGGTGGAATGGCGTTACGCGCTCGACAAGAACAGCGGCGCCACCTTCCCCGAGATCGATGCCGTCATCAAAGCCACGCAATCCACGAACAGCGCCGGCACCTGGCCGCTGCGCGGCACGTTGCAGGCCCGCGCGGAAACCGCGATCACGCCCGACATGACACCGGCACAGATAATTGCCTGGTTCGGCAGCAAGACACCCAATTCCTCCATCGGCCGAATCCGGCTGGGGGAAGCGCTGGTGGCCGGCGGTGAAAAGACCAGAGGTGCTGTACTGATCGCCCGCGGCTGGGCAGACGGCAGCTTTGATCCACCTGTCGAACAGGCCATCCTGCAGAAGGATGCGCAGTATCTGACGCCAGAAAGCGACCGCACCCGGCTGGATGGCCTTTTGTGGCGTGGCGAGATCACGGCGGCGCGGCACGAAGTTTCCCGCGTCGACCGGGCCAGCGCCGACATCGCCAATGCCCGCATCGCGCTCTATTCCTATGGCTGGGCCAAGGCGCAGGCCACGGTCGAAAAACTGCGCGACACCACAGACCCCGGCCTGCTGTTTGACTGGGCCCATGCGCTGCGCATGGCCGACCACGACAAGGATGCCCACGCAGTCCTGCTGCGTATCTCCGCCGTGCCCATGATCAAGGATCACGCGGCGCGCTGGTGGACGGAGCTGAGCCTGCATGCGCGCGACGCGCTGGCCTCGGGCGATGCCAGCGGCGCCCTGGCGCTGATCCGCCACGCCGGCTTCACCTCCGGCGACCAGTATGCGGATCAGGAGTTTTTGGCCGGCTTCATCGCCCTGCGCTTCCTCAAGCAGCCTGACGCGGCGCTGGCCGACTTCCAGAGGCTGGACGCCGCCGTCTCGCGTCCGATCAGCAAATCGCGCGCCCAATATTGGCAGGGCCGCAGCTATGAGGCCCAGGGCGACACCGCAAGCGCGCTTTCCCATTACCGCCAGGCCGCGACCTGGCCAGAAACCTTCTATGGCCAGATCGCGCTGGCCCATATCGACGCCTCACCCCAGCTGCATCCGGGCGATACGGCGGTGGACGCGGCCGCAGCAGTCGAAGTCGATGCCGACCCGCTGATGCCCCAGATCAAGGTGCTGGCCGATCTGGGTCAGGAAGAGAGCCTGCGGCTGTTCGTAGAGCGCGATGCCGAGGTCTATTCCTCGCCGCGCCATCTCAAGCGGCTGATGATCCTGCTGAACGACTGGGGCTATCCCGAGATTTCGGTGCGGCTGGCCAAGACCGCCAGCTATGCCGGCGCGCCCATGCCCCAGTACACCCATCCGGTGATCGCGCTGCCCGCCTATCCGGGACCCGGCACGGCGCCGGAGCCCGCCCTGGTGCTGGGCCTGATCCGGCAGGAGACGGAATTTGATCCCTACGCCATCTCCAGCGCAGGCGCGAAGGGGTTGATGCAGATGATGCCGGCTTCGGCCAAGCTCGCCGCCCATGACGCCAGCCTGCCTTATCGGCCGGACACGCTTTTGACCGACACGACCTACAATATTGAGCTGGGGATGACGGAATATCACAGCCACCTGGACCGTTTTGGCGGGTCCTGGGTCTTGGCCATCGCTTCCTACAATGCCGGACCCAACAATGTGAAAAAGTGGCTGGGGACAAACGGCGATCCGCGCAGCAGCGATCCCATCGACTGGATCGAACAGATTCCGTTCGGGGAGACGCGCAACTATGTGCAGCGGGTGTTGGAGAATACCGAGGTGTACCGGGCGCGGCTGGCGGGCAAGGATGTGCCGCTCAGGATTCTGACGGACCTCTATGCGCCCAATGCGCCGTCCATACCGCTGTTGGCGGCGAAATAATCAGCGCTTGAAAATATTGAGCCATTCGCGCGCAAGCTTCTGCGCTTCCGCGATCTGGCCGGTGGTCATTTCGGCGGCCAGCTGGTTGCGCCAGCTCTTGGCGGCTTCCACGCCGCGCACGGCGGCAAGGTTAAACCATTTGTGGGCGGCGACCATGTCCACGCCGACGCCCTGGCCGGTGGAATAGGCCAGACCGAGATTGTAAAGCGCATCGGCGCGGCCATCTTTGGCATCGCGCTCATATTGCACCAGTGAATCGATGTCGATGCAGGCCACGACAATTTCACTCCTCGCGCGAAACGCAAGATGCCTTTCGCGTTGAGGTGATCGTGCCGTCAGAGAAGCTAAGACGCGGTAAACGCCAATTAGCCTTAATCGCTAAGACACGTTAGGCAGGGTGAACGAAGCGTTACCGCGCGCCCTCCCCCCGCAAGCGAAGCGATCGCGGGGAGGTGGCTGGTCCATAGCGGCAGCGTATGGACGCGCTTGCGATGCGAAGGCCGGAGGGGGTGCTAGAAAACAAAGGGCGCGTTTAGCGCGCCCTTTGCCCAAAGAGCACCTTGCGCTCTTCTTCCGTGAGCGGCTTGCGGACTTCACCCGCCACCGCCTTGCCGCGCACAACCGCGGCCCTTGCCCCCACCCGGTCGCGCCAGGCCTTGAGGTTGGGGAATTCGTCCAGGGGCACATATTTCGATCCCGACAGCACCCAGCTCCAGCACGCCATGTCGGCGATGGAATAGGCGCCGGCCAGGAACTTTTTGGTGGCCAGCCGCTTGTTCATCACCCCGAACAGCCGGTGCACCTCATCGGTGTAGCGCTTCTTGGCGTAGGGCAGATCCTCGGGGGCATAGTTCAGGAAATGGTTGGCCTGCCCCGCCATCGGGCCCAGGCCACCCACCTGCCAGAACAGCCATTCCTCGACCTGGACGCGCTCACGCTCGCCTTGTGGATAGAAGCGGCCATATTTGCGGCCCAGATATTGGAGGATGGCGCCGGATTCGAAGATCGAGATCGGCCGCCCGGCCGGCCCATTGGGGTCGACAATGGCGGGCATGCGGTTGTTGGGGGAGATTTTGAGGAAGGCCGGGGCGAACTGCTCGCCCTTGCCGATGTTGATGGGGTGCACGTCATACGGCACCCCCAACTCTTCCAGCATGATGCTGACCTTGTGGCCATTGGGGGTGGGCCAATAGTAAAGCGCGATCGGCTTGGCGGCCTTTGAAGCCCTGCGGGCCGGCGGCTTGGCTTTGGCCTTGGCCTTTTTCACAGACTTTCTGGTGGATTTCTTCGCCATGGCCGTCCTCCCGAGATGCTGCAATGCAGATGGGGGATCAGCGGCGGATCGGCAAGAGGATTCTGGCGCGGACGGGGGTGGGCTAGAAAAAGCTTGGCCGCGGCACCCTGAGGGGCCGCGGCCTTTGCCTTATTCATCGGATACTCCTGAGTGAATGTTCAGGGGTACCGAGAAGAAACTAACTGACCGAGGTCAATTACTTCTTCTTCTTGGCGGCCTTCTTCTTGGTCGCCTTCTTGGCCTTCTTGGCCTTTTTCTTCGCAGCCATGTTCAACTCCTCTATCGTTTGTTCGGGTCCGAACGACTCATGTCGCCCCCCGCAACGTCATCAATATGAATTACTTGCATTTTGAAATGCAACTCTGCCGGGGCTTTCGGAAAAGCGCCAAAATCGCGAAATTCATGAAACCCCCATTTTAAAAGGGTTAAATTTGGTATTCCGTATACGGACTAAAAAATGCGAAAAATGCGGGTCAGACTCCCGTTTTGTGCATTTTGTGCGAATCACCCCTCTTCGGGCAGATTGAGTCGGGTCTTGAGGGCGGCATTCACGGCGGCCGGATTGGCCTTGCCCCCCGTCTGTTTCATCACCTGACCGACGAACCAGGCCGCGAGCTTGGGCTTGGCCTTCACCTCTTCCACCTTGTCGGGGTTGGCGGCGATCACCGCTTCGATCGCCGCATCGATGGCGCCGGTATCGGTCACCTGCTTCATGCCGCGCGCTTCGACCACCTGACGGGGATCACCGCCTTCGGTCCAGACAATGTCGAGCAGGTCCTTGGCGATCTTGCCGGAGATGGTCTTGTCCGCAACCATCTGGATGATCGCGTTGTTGGCGGCCGCACTCACCGGCACGTCGGTGATTGACAGCCCGTCACGATTGAGACGGCCCAGGACTTCATTGTTCAGCCAGTTGGCGGCCGCCTTGGCGTCCACCCCCTTGGCGAGTTCCTCATAAAAGTCCGCCAGTTCGCGTTCCGTCACCAGCACGCTGGCGTCATAGGCCGACAGACCCTGCGCCATGAAACGGGTTTTCTTCTCGTCGGGCAGTTCCGGCAGCGATTTCTCGATTTCCGCCACCCAGGCCGCGTCCAGTTCCAGCGGCAACAGGTCGGGATCGGGGAAATAGCGATAGTCATGCGCATCTTCCTTGGAGCGCATGGAGCGGGTTTCCCCCACCTTGCTGTCATACCGCCTTGTTTCCTGGGCGATGGTGCCGCCGCCCTCGATCACTTCGATCTGGCGACGGGCTTCATATTCCACCGCCTGGGCGATGAAGCGCATGGAATTGACGTTCTTGATCTCGCAGCGGGTGCCCAGATGCTTGAAGCTGCCATCGGCGCGGAATTTCTCATAGCCGCCCACCCGGCAGACCGAGACATTGACGTCGGCGCGCATGGAGCCCTCGTCCATATTGCCGTCGCAGGTGCCCAGATAACGCACGATCGCCCTGAGTTTCTTCAGGAATGCCGCGGCTTCCTCGGATGTGCGCATGTGCGGCTTGGTGACGATCTCCATCAGGGCGATGCCCGACCGGTTCAGGTCCACGAAGCTGTTGTCGGGGTGCTGGTCATGCAGGCTCTTGCCGGCATCCTGCTCCAGGTGCAGCCGCTCGATCCCCACCCGCACGGTTTCCCCGTCCTTGAGATCGATCAAGACCTCGCCCTCGCCCACAATCGGGTCCTTGTACTGGCTGATCTGATAGCCCTGGGGCAGGTCGGGAAAGAAATAATTCTTGCGGTCGAAAATGCTGCGAAGATTGATCTTGGCCCTGAGGCCAAGTCCGGTGCGCACTGCCTGCTCGACACATTTCTCATTGATGACGGGCAGCATGCCGGGGAATCCGGCGTCGATGAAGCTGACCTGGCTGTTGGGCTCAGCCCCGAACGTCGTGGAGGCGCCGGAAAAGAGCTTGGACTGGCTCAAGACCTGGGCATGAACTTCCATGCCGATCACGATCTCCCAATCGCCGGTTTCGCCCTTGAGCAGTTTGCTTTTCACGGGTGCGTTCATACAGACCACCATTTGGCCGGGGAATGCTTGAAATCGGCGGCCTGTTCCACAGCAAAGGCCGCGCGCAGCAGGGTCGCCTCGTCAAAGGCCTTGCCGATCAGTTGCAGGCCCAGCGGCAGGCCGTTCTGGGTCAGACCGGCCGGCACCGAGATACCCGACAGGCCCGCCAGGTTCACCGTCACGGTGAAGACGTCCTGCAGATACATCTCAAGCGGATCGGTGGTCTTGGCGCCGACGGCAAAAGCCGGGCCCGGCGTGGTCGGGGTGAGCAGCACATCGCATTTCTCGAACGCCTGCTCGAAGTCGCGTTTGATCAGGCTGCGCAGCTTCTGGGCGCGGGCGTAATAGGCGTCGTAATAGCCGGCCGACAGCACATAGGTGCCGATCAGGATGCGGCGCTGCACTTCCGCGCCAAAGCCCTCGCCCCGGCTTTTCTCATAAAGCTCGGTCATGTCATGTACGCCGGGCGCGCGATAGCCGAACCTGACCCCGTCATAGCGGGCCAGGTTCGAAGAGGCTTCCGCCGGCGCCACGATGTAATAAGTCGGCAGCGCATATTTGGTGTGGGGCAGCGAAACCTCGACGATCTGGGCACCCTGCGCCTTCAGCCAGTCGGCGCCCTTGGACCACAGCGCGTCGATCTCCGTCGGCGCGCCGTCGATGCGATATTCCTTCGGGATGCCAACCTTCAGGCCCTTGATGCCGCCGTCCAACAGCTTTTCGTAATCGGGGACGGGCAGATCGACGCTGGTAGAATCTTTCGGATCCACACTCGCCATGGTCTTCAGCATGATGGCGGCGTCCTTGACCGTCTTGGTCATGGGACCGGCCTGGTCCAGCGACGAGGCAAAGGCGACAATGCCGAAGCGCGAGCAGCGGCCATAGGTGGGCTTTAAGCCCACGCGGCCGGTGACGGCGGCCGGCTGGCGGATCGAGCCGCCGGTGTCGGTGCCGGTGGCGGCAAGACACAGATCGGCGGCGACCGCGGCCGACGAGCCGCCGGACGAACCGCCCGGCACCAGATTGGTGTTGCTGTCGCTCGCGCGCCAGGGATTGAACACCGGACCAAAGGCGGATGTCTCGTTGGACGAGCCCATGGCGAATTCGTCCAGATTGGTCTTGCCCAGCATCACTGCGCCGGCATCCCACAAATTCTGGGTGACAGTGGATTCATAAGGCGGCACGAAATTGCCCAGGATATTCGACGCCGCGGTGGTGCGCGTGCCCTTGGTGCAGAACAGATCCTTGATGGCGAGCGGCAGGCCTTCCAGCGCGCCCATTGCGCCACCGGCGATGCGCTTGTCGCTCGCCTCGGCCGCCAGCAGCGCCTGCTCACCAGCTTCGGTGATGAAGGCGTTCAGCGGCCGCGCCTTCTCGATCGCCGTCACAAAGGCGGCCGTCAGTTCGCGGGAGGAAATCTTCTTGGCCCGGATGGCGTCGCGCGCCTCGGCCAAAGTCATGGCGGTCAGGTCACTCATCACTCAACCACCTTCGGCACGACAAAGAAGTGGTCTTCGCCACCCGGCGCATTGGCCAGCAGCGCCTCGGCCTGATTGCCATCGCTGACCTTGTCTTCGCGCCACTTCAGCTTCTGGGCTACCACCGAGGTCATGGCCGGCACGCCGGTCACATCCACTTCGCCCAGCATCTCGACCCACTGGAAGATGCCGTTCAGTTCGGCGGCCATGGGTTCCAGACGGGTTTCCTGCACCGCCAGGCGGGCCAGTTTGGCGATGCGACGCACGGTGTCCTTGTCGACGGACATAGAGTTCCTGCTGTGTTAGGTAGGGGTCTGGTAGCTAGCAACCGGGGGGTCCGGAGGCAAGCAAAAGGGGACCCAGTTGGCAGTCGTGGCGCTGGAAGAGCTCAAAATCGCGCCCGGCAACCGCCTGCTGGGGCTGGATTTGGGGGAAAAGACCATCGGCCTGGCCCTCTCAGACACCAGCCTCAGCATCGCCACCCCCTTTGAGACCCTGAAACGGGGCAAATTCACCGCCGATGCCGCCCGGCTGGACCATATAATAAGTGCGCAAGGGGTCGGCGGCCTGGTGGTCGGCCTGCCTCTGAACATGGACGGCTCCGACGGCCCTTCCGCCCAGTCGGCCCGGGCCTTTGGCCGCAACTGGGCAAACCATTCGGCGCTGCCTCTCGTATTCCAGGATGAACGGCTTTCCACCAGCGCCGTCACCCGCACCCTGCTCGAGGCCGATGCCTCGCGCCGGCGCCGCGACGCGGTGGTGGACAAAATGGCGGCCGCTTACATTTTGCAGGGCGCTCTGGACAGATTGCGGAACATCAGATGAGAAAAGACTCCGATCCGGCGCGCTTCCTCAAATATCTGCGCCCGCCTGTCCCGATAGACATCCGCACCGAGCGCATCTTCCTGCTGGTCGGAGCGGCGGCGTTCTTCGCCGGCTACGACATGAACATATTTTTCCTGGCGGCGCCGCAGATCCAGGCCACGTTCCACATCCCGGAAAACCAGATCGCGCTGACCACCGCCTATTTCCGGTTGGCCGCTGTCTTCGCCATGCTGATCTGCGCCAGCGCCGACCTGGTGGGGCGCCGCCGCCTGTTGCTGGTCACCATCTTCGGTCAGGCGATATTCACCCTGGCGACCGCTTTTGCCGGCGGCTATGACTCCTTTGTCTGGGCGCAGTTCTTCACCCGCGTCTTCGGCTATGCCGAAGAGATGCTCTGCTTTGTGGTGATCGTGGAAGAAATGGTGGCGGGCGCGCGCGGCTGGGCCAATGGCACCATGACCTCGATGGACTTCACCGGCGCCGGCGTGGCCAGCCTGGTCTTCGCCTTTGTGAACCTGCTGCCCTATGGCTGGCGCGCCCTCTATGTCATCGGCGCCGTGCCGCTGTTTCTGGTGGCATATCTGCGCCGCCGCCTGCCGGAAACAAAACGTTTCGCGGCACAGGAAGACGTGATCAAGGCAAAATCCAAGGTGGCCGAGACCTTGACGGTGCTGCACGACATGGTGCGGCAATATCCCGGGCGCCTGACGACCATCTTCATCGCCGTATCGGCCTGGGGCTTTGCGATTTCGTCGGCGACCCTTTTGGCGTCCAAGATCCTGCAGGCCGATTATCACTACCAGCCTTGGCAGACCACGGCGCTGTTCGTGCCGGGCGGGCTGGTCGGGCTGGGACTGGCAATCGCGGCCGGAAAATTGTCCGACCGTGTCGGCCGCAAGCCCATGGCGTTCGCCATTGTCGCGCTGTGCGGCATCAGCTTCTATCTTTTCTACAATGGCGCGCCGGCCTGGGCGATGCCGCCGCTCTGGACCCTGGCCTTCTTCGGCTTTTTCTCGGGCGATACCCTGGTGGCGGGCTTTGCGCTGGAGATCGTGCCCACCCACTACCGTGCCACGGTGTCGGGCCTGCGCTATCTGGTGGAAATCAGCACGGGTGCTCTCGCCCTACTGCTGGAGGGCCATCTTTACGACCATTTCCACGCCCACGCCCCCGCGATACAACTGCTGCTGGCCACTATCCCGATAACCCTGATCGCCATATTGTTCCTGCCAGAACCGGCCGGAAAAACCCTGGAGGAGATCAGTGGCGCGTAGAGTTGTTGCCGCAATCATCATGCTCTTGCCCACGGCTGCGTCGGCCGCGGAGATCACCTGCAAAAAAAGCCCGGCGATCACCGGCCAATGCCGCGAAGTGAAGGGCAGCCTGGGCCTGACGCCGGGCATGGGCGTCACCCTGGTTGCCGACGATGGCACCAAAATCATCATCAAGGCCCCGCCGGACAGCAATGCCGACATCGCCCCGCCGGTGATGCAGAACTGGCTCTACTGGCAGAGCAAGGCCGGCTCGATGAAGACGCGCATCACAGGCCAGTTCGAGCTTTGCCCCCTGCCCACCAGCGTTAATTCCGCCGGGATCACCGATTTTGGCTGCATCAACCGGGGCACCCATATCGCCCAGGACAAATCATCCCCATAAAGATGATCCACCTGGCTTGCCCACCCCTCGGGCTGGCCTTATAAGCCCGGCTTTAATGACATCGACGGACGCCACACCGATCCTGCCTTCCAAGCATCTCTTGGGGATCGACGGGCTTTCTCCCACCCACATCACCGCCCTGCTCGACCTGGCCGAGACCTATGTGGTCCAGGGCCGGGCCACCGACAAGAAGACCGCGCTGCTGCGCGGCCGCACCCTGATCAACCTGTTCTTCGAGGCTTCCACCCGCACCCAGTCCAGCTTCGAACTGGCGGGCAAGCGGCTGGGCGCCGATGTGATGAACATGAGTGTGAAGACCTCGTCGGTCTCCAAGGGTGAGACCCTGCTCGACACCGCGTCCACCCTGAACGCCATGCGCCCCGATATCCTGGTGGTGCGCCATCAGGATGCCGGTGCCGCCGAACTTCTGTCACGCAAGCTGGACTGCAGTGTGATCAATGCCGGCGACGGCGCCCATGAACATCCCACCCAGGCGCTGCTGGATGCACTGACCATCCGCCGCCATCGCGGTTCGTTCGAAGGCCTGGTTGTCGCCATCTGTGGCGACGTGCTGCACAGCCGTGTGGCGCGTTCCAACCTGCGCCTGCTCTCCATGATGGGCGCACGCGTCCGGCTGGTGGCGCCGCGCACCCTTCTGCCAAGCCACGCCGAACGTTTCGGGGTCGAGATCTATACCGACATGCGCGCTGGGCTGGCCGGGGCCGACATTGTGATGATGCTGCGCCTGCAACTGGAGCGCATGGCCGGCGCCTTTGTCCCATCGACGCGCGAATATTTCCGCTTCTATGGCCTGGACCGCGAGAAGCTTGCGTTCGCCAAGCCCGGCGCGCTGGTCATGCATCCCGGTCCGATGAACCGCGGCGTGGAGATCGCCTCCGATATCGCCGATGACGTGCTGGTCAGCCTGATCTCGGAACAGGTGGAGATGGGTGTGGCCATCCGTATGGCCATTCTCGATACCCTGTCGCGGAGGCTGGCATGAAACGTCTCGCCTTCCGCAACGCGCGCCTGATCGACCCGGCCTCCGGCCTGGACGTCAAGGGGGGATTGCTGGTCGAAAATGGCCGCATCGCCGATATCGGCCCGCGCCTGTTCAATGATGCCGAGCCGAACGATCCGGAAGTGATCGATTGCCGGGGCCTTATTCTTGCGCCCGGCCTGATCGACGCCCGCGTCTTCACCGGCGAGCCGGGGGCAGAGCATCGCGAAAGCCTGGAATCGGCAAGTGCTGCGGCCGCGGCCGGCGGCGTCACCTCCATGATCGTGATGCCCAACACCGATCCCATCATCGACGAACCGTCGCTGGTGGATTTCCTGCTGCGCCGCGCCGCCGCCACCGCGAAAGTGCGGGTGCTGCCCACCGCGGCCCTGACCAAGGGCCTTCTCGGCGAGACCATGACCGAGATCGGACTCCTTCAAGAAGCTGGAGCCGTTGCATTTACAGATGGCGACCGTTCTGTCGCCAATGCGCGGGTGCTGCGCCGGGCGCTGGCCTATGCCGCCACCTTCGACGCGCTGGTGCTGGTCCATGCCGAAGATCCCGAACTGGTGAAGGGCGCCAGCGCCACCGAAGGCGAATTCGCCACGCGTCTGGGCTTGCCCGCCGCACCGGCAATAGCCGAAGCCATGATTGTGGAGCGTGACATCCGTCTGGTCGAACTGACCGGCGCGCGGCTGCATTTCGCGCAAATTTCCACCCGCGCCAGCCTGGAAGCCATTGCCGCCGCCAAGGCGCGCGGGCTTCCCGTCACCTGCGGCGTCGCCGCGCATCACCTGACCCTGAACGAACTGGATGTCGGCCCGTATTACACCTTCCGCAAGGTCAGCCCGCCACTGCGCAGCGAAGCTGATCGCGCCGCCATGGTGGAAGGCGTGGCATCTGGGGTCATCGACCTGATCGTCTCCAGCCATGAGCCGCAAGGTGCGGACACCAAGCGCCAGCCCTATGCGTCGGCGGGCGCCGGTACGGTGGGGCTTGAGACCCTGCTGCCGGCTGCGCTCACATTGGTGCATGACGGCGCCGCCAGCCTGTCCCAGGTGCTGGCCACGATGACCGCCGCACCAGCACGCATCTTTGGCCTGCCGACCGGCATCTTGGCGAAGGGCGCGCTCGCCGACCTGGTGCTGCTGGATGAAGGCGATCCCTTTGTGGTGGACGCGGACAAGCTGCACTCCCGGGCCCGCAACACCGCCTTTGAGGGCCGCAAATTCATGGGGATCGCCCGCATGACCTTTGTTGGTGGCGCATGCGTGTTCGACGCGCGCTAGATTTCTCCCGCGGCTGCTGGCATCGTCCGGTCCATGTCGGATGTGGGCTTCTCCTTTCATTTTGATCTGATGGCGGCCAGTCTGGCGCTGGGCTATCTGCTCGGCTCCATTCCCTTTGGCCTGTTCTTTTCCCTCGCCTCGGGCGCGGGCGACGTGCGCAAGATCGGCTCGGGCAATATCGGTGCCACCAATGTGCTGCGCACCGGCAAGAAATGGGCGGCGGCGGCTACGCTTTTGTGTGACGGCGCCAAGGGCGCGGTCGCAGTTCTGCTGGCGCGCCATTTCCTCGATAGCTTCGAAACTTTCGCTGCGGCGGGCGCGGTCTTGGGCCACATGTTTCCCGTCTGGCTGAAATTCAAGGGCGGCAAGGGCGTGGCGACCTATGTGGGCGTCTGCTTTGCGCTGTATTGGCCCGTGGGTCTGCTGGTAGCTGGGACATGGCTGGGCGCGGCCTTTATCTGGCGCATCTCCTCACTCTCGGCCCTGATCGCCATTGCGCTTTCGTCCGGCTACTTCCTGCTGTTCGGCCTTTATCCCTACGCCGCGCTGGCATTGCCGCTGTCGCTGCTGATTTATTGGATGCACCGCGAGAATATCGGCCGGCTGATGCAGGGCACCGAACCGCGCATCGGAAAGAAGAGCAGTGCAGCTCAGTGAGCGCGAGCGCCGCGCCTGGCTCAGGCTGGCGCGCACCGAAAATGTCGGGCCGGTCACCTTCCGCAACCTGATCGCACGCTTCGGTTCGGCCTCAGCCGCGCTGGAAGAATTGCCGCGCCTGGCAAGCCGCGGCGGCGGCAAAAATTTTGTACTGCCGCCGGAAGACGACAGCGCGCGCGAACTCGACGCCCTGACGAAACTTGGCGGCAGGCTGATCGCGTCCTGTGAGGCGGAATTCCCCCAAGGCCTGAAAGCGCTGAAAGCGCCGCCGCCCGTGCTCAGCGTGCTGGGCCATCCCCATCTGTTACAAAAAGATATGGTCGCCATCGTGGGGGCGAGGAATGCCTCGGCCCTGGCGCGTAAGTTCGCCGACATTCTGGCGCGCGAACTGGGCTTTGCCGGGCTGGTGGTGGTGTCGGGCCTGGCGCGCGGTATTGACGCCGCAGCACATGAAGCCGCATTGGCAGTGGGCACAGCCGGCGTGGTGGCCGGCGGTGTGGATGTCATCTATCCGCCGGAAAATGAAAAACTGTATGCCGCGATCAGGAACCAGGGCGTGATCCTGTCGGAGATGCGGCTAGGCGAAGCCCCGCAGGCGCGCCACTTTCCCCGCCGCAACCGCATCATCTCCGGCCTTTCGCGTGGCGTGGTGGTGGTGGAAGCTGCCGAGAAATCCGGCTCACTGATCACCGCCAATTATGCCGTGGAACAGGGCCGCGAAGTCTTCGCCGTTCCGGGTTCACCGCTCGATCCTCGCGCGCGTGGCGCCAATCGGCTGATCAAGGAAGGCGCTACCCTCACCGAAAGCGCGCAAGACATATTGTCAGTCCTTGCGCCGATGCTGGGCGGCGCGTTCGAAGAACCCGACAGCCTGTCACCCACGCCTGTCACAAATGCGCTGGAAGCCGAAGCCGACCGCATTCGCGGGCGCGTCGAAGAGGCGCTTGGGCCGGCGCCGGTGGAAATCGATGAGTTGATCCGTCAGCTTGGCGCACCGGTGGCGGCGGTGCTCACTGTCATATTGGAGCTGGAATTGGCGGGACGCTGTCGGCGTCATCCGGGAAATCGCGTGTCGTGGACTTGATTCCAACCTAAGCTCAGGCCCGCCTCCCCTTTGCGCGTCAGCGCATAAAGGGGAGGTGGCCGTAGCACCGCTCAGGTGCGAAGGCCGGAGGGGTTAAAAAAACAAGATAAAAATTGGGAGGCATCACATGGCAGACACCGCGAACCCCGCGCCCTTGGGGCTGATGGGTTTTGGGCTTACCACCGTTCTTCTGAGCAGCATCAATGCGGGGCTGTTGCCCGCCACCGGCGAGCCGGTGGTCATTCCGCTGGCCATGGCGTTCGGCGGCACCGCGCAGATGATCGCCGGCATCATGGAGTTCAGGACCGGCAATGTGTTCGGCGCCACCGCCTTCACCAGTTATGGCGCTTTCTGGTGGTGGTTCGCGCTTCTGGTCCTTCTGGGCGGCAACCATCTGCTGGATCTGTCGGGTGCAGGGACCGCCATTGGTGTCTGCCTGCTCTTGTGGGGCGTCTTCACCCTGGGGCTGTGGATCTCGACCTTCCGGCTGTCGCGGCTCTTGTTCGCGATCTTCCTGACCCTGTGGCTGGCCTTCTGCCTTTTGGGTGGTGGCGCGGTGCTGGGCAATCCCATGCTCCACATGCTGGGCGGCTGGGTCGGCCTGGTCTGCGGGGCGCTGGCCATGTACGGCAGCTTCGCCCTGGTCACCAACGCCACCTTCGGCCGGGAGGTCGTGCCCGTCGGCAACCACTAGCGGGGCGAAAATCAGTCCAAAGTTCCCTGAAAGTTCCTTGGCCGGCTGATTTTCTTAGGGAAATCAGCGTGATGTCGCACGCGCCAAGCGGTTATGCGCGGCGCTGCGCCGCTGCATCATCATCATTTGGTAAGTATTGCGCGCTTAACCATAAGGGGGAATGCCTGAGCTCCACAACCTGAGGTTACATCCGATGGGGTTAGAGCGGAACATTACAACCTCTGGTTTTGTCCGGGCCATCCTCCCGCCGTTGACAGGCGGCTGCGGCTTCGACCAGTGTCCCGCCCCGTTTGCCGGACCGGACCAACCCCGAACCTTGCAGATCGCCCCAGCGACCCCAGATAAGCCCCTTCTCACCCCGTACCTAGGTTCTGTTTCCTAATGAATGTCCTGATCGTCGAGTCCCCCGGCAAGGTCAAAGCCATCAACAAGTACCTGGGCAGCAATTATAAAGTGCTGGCCAGCTTCGGGCATATCCGCGACCTGCCGTCCAAGGACGGTTCGGTCAAGCCGGACGAAGACTTCGCCATGACCTGGGACGTGGACGCCCGGGCCGCCTCCAAGATCAAGGACATCGCGGCTGCCATGAAGGGCGCCGACAAGCTGATCCTGGCCACCGACCCCGACCGCGAGGGCGAGGCCATCAGCTGGCACATCCTGGAAGTGCTCAAGGACAAGAACCTGCTGAAGGACATACCGGTCGAGCGGGTGGCGTTCAACGCCATCACCAAATCGGCGGTGACCGAAGCCATTCTGCACCCCCGCCAGATCAACAAGGAACTGGTGGACGCTTATCTGGCGCGCCGCGCGCTCGACTATCTGGTGGGGTTCACCCTGTCGCCGGTGTTGTGGCGCAAACTGCCGGGTGCCCGTTCGGCGGGGCGCGTGCAATCGGTGGCGCTGCGCCTGATCGTGGAGCGCGAACAGGAAATCGAAGCCTTCCGCGCCCAGGAATATTGGAGCATCGACACCGATCTGGTGGCGCAGAGCGGCGGCTTTGCCGCCCGCCTGATCCAGCTGGACGGCAAGAAGATCGAAAAGCTGTCGCTGGCGAAGCAGGCCGACGCCGACCGCGCCGTCGCCGCCATCCAGGCGCAACGCTTCAGCGTGGGCAGCGTCGAGGCCAAGCCGGTCAGGCGCAATCCCGCTCCGCCTTTCAAGACATCGACCCTGCAGCAGGAAGCCAGCCGCAAGCTGGGCTTCAACGCCAAGCGCACCATGCAGGTCGCCCAGAGCCTGTATGAAGGCGTGGAGATTGGCGGCGAAACTACCGGCCTGATCACCTACATGCGTACCGACGGCATCACCATGGTCGGAGAAGCCATCACCGAAGCCCGCGAGGTGATCGGCAAGAAGTATGGCGCGCGTTATGTGCCCTCCTCGCCCCGCGTCTATGCCAACAACAACACCACCGCCCAGGAAGCCCATGAAGCGGTGCGCCCCACCAGCTTCGCCCGCACCCCCGATGAAGTGGCACGCTATATCGATGGCGATGCCGCCAGGCTTTACGAGCTGGTCTGGAAGCGCGCCGTCGCCAGCCAGATGGAATCGGCCGAGCAGGAACGCACCACGGTGGACGTGAATTCCGCCGACAAGAAGATCACCTTGCGCGCCACCGGCACCGTCACCCTGTTCGACGGCTTCCTCACCCTGTACCTCGAAGGCCAGGATGACGAGAGCGATGAAGAAGGCTCGCGCCTGCCCAAGCTGGCCGCCGGCGACAAGACCGAAGTGGACAAGGTCAATCCGGCGCAGCACTTCACCGAACCGCCGCCGCGCTATTCCGAAGCCAGCCTGGTCAAGAAGCTGGAAGAGCTGGGCATCGGCCGCCCCTCCACCTATGCTTCGATCATCTCCACCCTGCGCGACCGCGCCTATGTGAAGATGGATCGCCAGCGCTTCATTCCCGAAGACAAGGGCCGGCTGGTCACCACCTTCCTGAACAGCTTCTTCAAGCGCTATGTCGCCTACGACTTCACCGCCGACCTGGAACAGAAGCTGGATGAGGTTTCAGACGGCAAGCTGGATTGGAAGCAGCTGTTGCGCGATTTCTGGACCGAGTTTTCGGCCGCCGTGGGCGAGACCAAGGACCTGCGCATCACTCATGTGATCGACGAGCTGGAATCGGTTCTGGCGCCGCACATCTTTCCGCCGGGCGAAGAGGGCGTGGACCCGCGCAAGTGCCCGTCCTGCGAGGGCGGCCGCCTGAACCTGAAACTCGGCAAGTTCGGCGCCTTTATCGGCTGCTCCAATTATCCAGAGTGCAGGTTCACCAAACAGTTGGGCGCCAAGCCCGGCGAAGGCGACGCTGGCCCGCAGGATATCGGCGAAGATCCCGAAACCGGAGAGAAGATCACCCTGCGCACCGGGCGTTATGGGCCTTACGTACAGCGTGGTGACGGCGACAAGCCCAAGCGTAGCGGCCTGCCTCAGGGCACCGACAAGTCCGACGTGGACTTGGAGTTGGCGCTGAAACTGCTGGCGCTGCCGCGCGAGGTTGGCCTGCATCCGGAAGACGGCAAGAAGATCAGCGCCAACTTCGGCCGCTTTGGGCCTTATGTGGCGCATAACGGCATCTATGCCTCCTTGCCCTCACCCGAAGACGTGTTTGAGATCGGCCTGAACCATGCCGTGACCTTGCTGGCCGAGAAGAAAGCCAAGGGCCCGGGCCGCCGCGGCGCGCAGACCTTAAAGGATCTGGGTGCAGCCCCCGACGGCAAGCCGATCAAGGTGTTGAAAGGCAAGTTCGGGCCTTACGTCAGCGATGGCGAGACCAACGCCACCCTGCCCGAAGGCACCGAACCTGACGCTGTGACCATGGAACAGGCGCTGGCCCTGATCGCCGAACGCGCCGCCAAGGGCGGCAAGAAGAAAAAAACGGTCAAGGCGCCAAAGGCTGCCAAGCCCGCAAAAACCGTAAACGGCGCGGAGAAGAAAACCGCCGCCAAGAAAACCACATCGAAAAAGAAAGCTGCCAAGCCCGTGGCCAAGGCGTCGAACAAGACCCCGCCCGCAGGCAAGTCAAAGGCCAAAGCGCCCGAGATGGCAGGCGAATAGGACAATTGAAGAAAGACAAACGACCCCAACACACGCCCGCCATCGACAAGGCGCGCGTGCTCGAACTGCTGGCGGAAAACGCCGGCGCCAACAAGCGCGACCTGGCGCGGCTCCTGGGCCTCAAGGGCTCCGACCGCATCGTCCTCAAGCGCATCCTCAAAGAGCTGGAAGCTGAAGGCGCCATCGAAGGGCGCAAGAAGACCGGCTTCACCAAACGCGGCGAACTGCCGGAAGTCGGCCTGATCGAAATCAGTGGCGTGGACGAAGACGGCGAAGTGCTGGCCAAGCCGCTGAACTGGAACAGCAATGAGGCGCCGCCGATCATCTATGTCATCCCCCCCAAAGACGGCACAGCACCCGGACCGGGCGACCGGCTTCTGGCGCGGTTGGAAAAACATGCTGAGGCCTACGAAGCCCGCATCATCCGCCGGCTGGAGCGCGAGACGCAGACGCGGCTGATCGGCGTTCTGCGCGAAACGCCTTCAGACGGCTGGCGGCTGGCGCCGATCAATAAGAAAGAGCGCACCGAATATGCGCTGGACAAGGCAGACCTTGGCGGCGCCAAACATAACGAACTGGTTGCCGCCGAACCAAAACCGGGCCGTATCGCCGGCTTTGCCAAGGTCAAGGTTGTCGAACGCATCGGCAGCATGGACTCACCCAAAACCATCAGCCTGATCGCCATCCACGATCACGGCATCCCCACGGAATTTCCCAAGGCGGTGATCGAGGAAGCCAAGGCCGCCAAACTGGTCGATCCTCGCGGCCGTACCGACCTGCGCGCCGTTCCCCTGGTGACCATTGACCCGCCGGACGCGCGCGACCATGACGATGCGGTCTGGGCCGGACCTGATGACGACGAACACAACCCGGGCGGCCATGTCGTGTTGGTGGCGATCGCCGACGTCGCTCATTACGTCACGGCCGGCTCGGCGCTGGACAAGGAAGCGCTCAAGCGCGGCAACAGTGGCTATTTCCCCGACCGGGTGGTGCCGATGCTGCCGGAAGAATTGTCGGCCGATCTCTGCTCGCTGAAGGACGGCGTGGACCGGCCCTGTCTGGTGGCGCGCATGGTGTTTGACCGCCATGGCCGCAAGAAAAGCCATCTTTTTCAGCGTGCCGTGATGCGCTCGGCGGCGCGCCTGACTTACGCACGCGCGCAAGCCGCCTTCGACGGCAATCCCGACGCCGACATCAACGCCACGGTGAAGAAGACCCTGGCCGATGTCTGGGCGGCCTACAAATCCCTGACCGTGGCGCGCGGCCACCGCGATCCGCTGGATCTGGATCTGCCGGAGCGCCGGGTGATTCTGGGCGCTGACGGCAAGGTGGCCTCCATCGCCTATCGCGAGCGGCTGGAATCCATGAAGCTGATCGAGGAGTTCATGGTGCTGGCCAATGTCGCGGCCGCGGAAGCCTTGGAGAAAGCCAGGACCCCGCTGATCTATCGCGTGCATGACACGCCGTCGAAGGAAAAGCTGTTTGCCTTCTCCGACTTCCTGCGGACCCTCAACATCAGCTTCGCCAAGGGCCAGGTGGTCAAACCCGGCACCTTCAACCGTGTTCTGGCCACCGCGAAAGGCACGCCGCACGAGGCGGTGATGAATGACGTGGTGCTGAGGAGCCAGGCGCAGGCAATCTATGACCCGGCCAATATCGGCCATTTCGGATTGAACCTGGAGAAGTACGCCCACTTCACCTCGCCCATCCGCCGCTATGCCGACCTGATCGTGCACCGCGCGCTGATCAAGGCGTTCACGCTGGGCGACGACGGGCTGACCGACCGCGAAATGGCGGGCCTTGGTTCGACCGCCGAACACATCACCATGACCGAACGCCGCGCCATGGCGGCGGAACGCGATTCGACCGATCGCTATGTCGCCGCCTTCATGGAGGACCGGGTCGGTCAGACATTCGATGCCCGCGTGACCGGTGTCACCCGTTTTGGCCTGTTCGTGCGCCTGGCGGAATCGGGCGCCGAGGGCCTGATCCCCATCCGCAACCTGGGCGCGGACTTTTTCCAGCATGACGAAAAGCGCCAGGCGCTGATCGGCCAACGCACCCGGTCCAGCTATGGCATGGGCGATCAGCTCAAGGTCGAACTGATGGAGGCCGCCCCGCTGACCGGCGGCCTGCGCTTCGCCTTGGTCGGTTCGTCGGCCGGCGGGGCGGGGAAACCCCGGTCCGGCAAGCCCGGGAAGCCCCCCAAAAAGGACCGTTTCCGGGGCAAAAAGCGCTGAAATCCGGGATTTTTTCGCTAAGTTCTTGACAGCACCGGGCCCGGTAAGCCATCTACCCGGCCCACGCCCTCAAGCAGCGAAGCGATAGGGCGTTTAAATACCTGCCTTTTTCTGGAGTTTGTCATGGCGAAGCCCACCACCGCGAAGATCCGCCTCAACAGCGAGGCCGGCTCGGGCTTTTTCTATGTCACCAAGAAGAACACCCGCACCATGACCGAGAAGTTCTCGATCAAGAAGTATGACCCGGTGCTGCGCAAGCATGTCACGTTCAAGGAAGGCAAGATCAAGTAAGTCTTTTTTGATGCGCTACCGCTTCGCTATTTGAGCGCGGTATTCGCTTTCTTGATCTAACGAGTTAGCCTTGGCGCGCCATGCAGCGCGCCCTTTCCAGACTTTCCAGTGAACCATTTGATGTCCTGATCGTCGGCGGCGGCGCCACCGGCGCCTTCACCGCGCGCGATTGCGCCTTGCGCGGGCTCTCCGTAGCGCTGGTCGAGGCGCGAGACTTCGCCTCGGCCACCAGCGCCCACAACTCCAAGCTGGCGCATGGCGGGTTGCGATATTTGCGCAATTTCGAAATCTCGCTGGTGCGCGAATCCTTAGCGGAACGGCTGGGGTTGATGCGGATGGCGCCGCATCTGGTCAGGCCCCTGCCGTTTCTTTTGCCGCTCTATCATGCCGGCATGATAGAGCGCGCCAAGCTTAAGGCGGGGCTGTCGCTCTATGACGTGCTGTCTTACGACCGCAACCGGCTGGAAGATCCGGGCCAGCATCTGCCCGGCCATCGCTGGATCAATCCGAAAGACGCGCTGGCCCGCGAACCGGTGCTGAAGGGCGACGGCTTCGAAGGCGCGTTCGAATATTACGACGCCCAGATGTACAGCCCCGAACGCATCGCGCTTGAGAATGTGATCGATGCCGATGCCCATGGCGCAGCCATCGCCAATTATGTGGCGGCCGAAAAGCTGCTGCTGCGCGATGGCAAGGTCGAAGGCTGCAAGGTGCGCGACGCCGTCACAGGCACCAGCTTCGACATCCGCGCCAGGACCGTGCTGGTCGCCGCCGGTCCCTGGGCCGATCTGTTCCTGGAACAGGCCACGGGACAGCAGGCGGCGCACAGGCTGATCCGCTCCAAGGGTATCCACCTTATGGTGACGCAAATCTCGAAAGCCGCGCTGACCATCGAAGCGGGCAGCGGCCATCTCTTCGCCCTGCCCTGGCGCGGCCACACCTTGCTGGCCACCACCGACACGCAATTCGCCGGCGATCCGGCCACAGTCGCGGTGAGCGAAAGCGACATCGATGGGTTCCTTGCCACCTTCCGCAAATACCTGCCGGCCGCAGGCCTGCCGCGCGAAAGCGTGGAGTTTTTCTATGCCGGCCTGCGCCCCCTGGTCAGTGACGGCTCAAAAGACAGTTATAACGTCAGCCGCCGCGCCGAACTGGTGGATCATGGCAAGGAAGGCTCGATGGACGGACTGTTCTCGGCTTTGGGCGGCAAATACACGACCTCGCGCGATCTCGCGGAAAAAGTCACCGACGCGCTGGTCGCCAGGCTGGGCAGGAAAGCGCCTGCCTGCGCCACCGCCAAGACCGCCCTGCCGGGCGGACGCTTTGAACGCTTCGACGACATGGTGCGCGGCTATCAGAAAACCTGGCCCGGCCTTTCGGGCCTGCGCCACATGGCGCACATGCTGGGCGCAAGATTGCCGCAAGCGCTCAGAAACGCACGTCTCACCGATCTGATGCCATTGAATGCGAGCGGCGACACCCCCGCCCAGATTGCCTTTGCGCTGACGGAAGAAATGGCGCTCACCCTGGAAGATGTGGTGATGCGCAGGACCGGTCTTGGTCAATTCGGCAGGCCCGGCCGCGAAGTGCTGGAAAGAGTCGCCGGGCAGATGTCGGCGCATCTGGGCTGGGACCAAAGCAAAAAAGCCACCGAGATTGCGAGCCTCGACTACCTTTACCGAACGAATTGAACTATGAGCTGCCACCGATACTTTTTCGCCCGATGGCCAGGAGCAAGGAGCGATGTGGGCGAAAAGCCCATGAGCGACGAGCGACGCCGCCAGCGGGCAAAAAAGGAGGTGGCATGACTGCGTTTGTCATCTTCAACCCTAATTCCGCCAACGGCAGGACCGGCCATAACTGGCAGGCCATCGAAACAGCGCTGGAGAAGGTCTTCCCGCTGATGTCCTTCTTTGTCACCACCGCGCCGGCCCAGGCCGCGCATGTGGTGCGCGACGCACTGCGCGACGGTCATATGGAGATCATTGCGGTGGGTGGCGACGGCACCATCAATGAGGCGCTGAACGGTTTCTTCGAGCGCGGCGTGCCGGTGGCGCCAGACGCCGTATTCAGCTTTGTCCATAACGGCCATGACAGCGATCTTTGCCGCCGGCTTGGCGTGTTGCCGGGCTGGCGCGCCGGTATCGCGCATCTGGCCCATGCCCGCATCCACAAGCGCGATCTGGGGCGCGTGGCCTGCCTGAGCGCGGAAGGCGTGCCGGTGACGCGCTATTTCCTGGGTGGCGCCAGCTTCGGCCTTTCCGCCAATGCGGCGCGTGCCCTCGGCCGCGCCCGCATCGCGCGGCTGTTCGGGCATGGCTTCGCCACCGCCCTGCACTGGCTTGTCGCCAAACGGCGCTGGCGCGCAGCACGGGTACGGCTGATGAGCGAAGGCCAGGACGAGATCGCCGGCATCGCCAGCGTCTCGGTTTTGCTGAAGCAGGGCCTGTTCGACATGCGCGTGCTGGACGGACGGGGCCGCCCCGACCCGGCCCGCAGTTTCCGCGTCGCCCGGCTGACCGCGGCCCCCACCGTGGATACGGCCGCACCCGTGGATGTGGAATGCGACGGCGAGGCGACGGGCGTGTTGCCGGCCACTTTCGAGATCATTGCGGCCGCGATTAACCTTAGAATCTGATCGCGGCAGGCGCCCTGCTTTGCGCTAGAATGCGCCCATGAACCCTTGGATTCGCTGGCGGGACGATGACGCCCAGACCGAACCGGCCTGGCGCTGGCTGGCCGACTGGGTTGGCATGCCCGCGCTGCTGGCGACGCCCGCGCGCCCGCTGGCGGAGATGGGCGAGCCCGCCTCGCATCTGACCGAAGACCTGCGGGAGAAATTTGTCACGGTGCTGGGTGCGGAGCGGGTGAAACAGGATCTGGCGACGCGCGCGCTTCACGCTTCGTCCGGCACGGCCGACTGCCTGCGGGTGCGCACCGGCGATCTCTCGCATGTGCCCGATGCGGTGCTCTATCCCAAAAGCCCCGACGATGTGCAGACGTTGCTCAAGCTCTGCGCCGCGGCCGATATCGCGGTCGCACCCTTCGGCACCGGCAGCGGGCCCGGCGCGATGCCCGAGCGTGGGGACCATGCCGCGCTGGTCAGTCTGGATCTGTCCGCCCTCTCGCATCTTCTGCTGGTGGACACCATGTCGGGTCTGGCGCGGGTCGAAGCCGGGATCACGGCGGACGCATTGGCGCGCCAGCTGGCGGCGCAGGGCATGATGCTCAAGGGTCATATGGACGGAAGCCTGGGCGGCTATATCGCCCGCAATCGCGAGACACCCTGGCTGCAGGCTGCGAGGCTCGTGACATCGCAGGGGCAGATCGCCGGAGGTGTTTCCTTCGCGCCGGGATCGCATGGGGCGCTGGGCATCATCACCACCGCCAGCATCCGCATCAAGGCGCTGCCCGCCAGAACCGAGTATCGCCGCTATCTGTTCGCCGATTTCGCCGGCGGACTGGCGGCGCTGCGCGAAGCCGAGCGCCAGGGCCTGGCGCGGGCCGGCGCGTTTCTGTCGGATGCAGGCGACACGCGCTTTCATCGCCAGATGGATCAGATCAGTCAGCGCTGGACCTTGTCGGGGTGGCTGGGCGGCCTGTATCGCCAGATCCGCCAATTCGACCGCCATGCGTCAGCACTCACCATCGGCTTTGGCGGCAGCGAGGCGGAAACCGATGCGGCGCGCAAACGCTTCGACGTCCTGGCCAAACGGCTTGGCGCACTGGCGCAAGGCGTGCACGCGCCGCAAAAGAGCGATCATCGTGACATGCTGCTGGACCGCGGACTGGCGATAGACCAGATCGAAACGACTGCCAGCTGGTCGAAACTGCCGGGCGTCTATGCCGCGATGCGTTCCGCGCTGAACCGGGCCATGCGCACCGGCGCGCCGCGCGAAGGCGCCCATGGCTTGGTGCTGGCCCAGGTCAGCGACGCGGTCCATGAAGGCGCCAAGCTGCGCCTGACCATGATCTATCCGCGCATGCTGGGCAGCGACGTCGCCCAGGCCGTGACGGTGCGCGAGACGGCGCTGAACGCCCTGGCCGAACTGAGCGGTCCGGGCGAAGCGCTGGAGGACGATCTCAAGGCCAGCATCCGGCAGATGCTGGACCCCAAATCCATTCTGGCGCCTTAAGCGGCGTCCAGCGCTGTCTTGACCGCCTTGGCCGCTTTCGCCACGGCCTCACGCGCTTGCGGCAACACCGTCTGCAGATAGATGAAGCAATGCACCATGTCGGGATAGTCGGCGATGGTGACCTTCACGCCGGCGGCCTTGAGCTTCTCGGCATAGGCCAGCCCCTCGTCATGCAGCGGATCAAAACCACCCAGCATCACAAAGGCCGGCGGCAGACCGCTGAAATCCTTGGCGCGCAAGGGTGACACTTTGGGCGAATTGCGGTCGGCGCCCGGCGGCAGATAGAGCGAACTGAAATGCTCGATAGTGCGCCGCTCCAGGAAATACCCCACCGCGAATTCGTGCAGCGAGGACGTCTCCCCGCCGATCTGGGTGCCGGGAAACAGCAGCATCTGGTAGGCGATCTTGAGCTTGCTCCTGGCGCGCGCGGCTTGCGTGACGATGGCGGCAAGCATGCCGCCGGCACTGTCGCCACCAATGGCGATGCGTCCGCCGTCAGCGCCCAGCTCCGCGGCATTGGCCTCGATCCACTGAAACGCCGCCCAGGCGTCATCCACCGCGGCCGGCCAGGGATGTTCCGGCGCCAGCCGGTAGTCCACCGCGATCACCTTGAAGCCGCCTTCGGCAGCGAACAGGCGGCACAGGCCGTCATGGCTTTCCAGCCCGCCGACAACAAAGCCGCCGCCATGGAAATAGATCAGCGTGGGCTGTAGCCCCACCGCCGCAATGGGCGCGTAGGCGCGGGCGCGAATATCGCCGCCGGGACCGGGAATGGTGAAATTGTCGATCTTGCCGACCGCGACATCCTTGGGCGCGGTCAGCTGCATCATGGCGGCAAAGGACTGGCGCGCCATGGCGGGCGGCATGTCCCAGGCTTTCGGGCGCGGGATCGCGGCCGCCTTGTCGAGAAAGGCTTTCACCAATGGGTCGAGCGGCATGGAGATCCCTGAGCGCGTTCAGGGATGCTAACGCATTTGCGGGAACTTTAGAGCCTGATTTTTCTATCTGAAAGCAGCCGGCGTTGCCGTCCGGCGAGGTGATCCGCCAGGAGCGAGGCGAAGAGCGATGCGGTGTCCATCGGTCGAGCCTCGCGACGCCGCGGGCGCCCGCCGGACGGCAACCCGAAGGGCCGGTCTTTTGCGCCGTGAGTTCGTCAAAGGGCTCGGCCGTATTACCCGATACGGCCTTCGCCCTTCTCCTGCCCACGCCACAAAATCCCTACGGCGCAGGCGCTTTCAGATAGAAAAATCAGGCTCCAGCCTAGTGGATGGTAATGCGGGAGTCGGGGTCGATGCGGCCCGAATTGATGTCGCCCAGCAGGATCAGCATCAGAAACCAGAACTGCGCCCGTTCATGGGCGCCTTCCGCTTCCAGGGTCATGACCGCACGGCTGGCATATTCCGTCGCCTGCTTGCCATGCTCGGCGGCAAGGTCGGAAGCCAAACGATAAAGGTCTCCAGTCGTCATCGGCATGCTAGAAGCATGACAGCAGGCGATGAACGGCTGCTTAACTGAATATTTATCTTATGTTTACATGGGGTTACATCAGAACTACACGCCGGGAGCGTGTTTTGCTATATACCCCAGCCAACAAGCGTGGATTTTGGTGTGAGCGGCAAAAGCATCCTACTGATCGTCGGCGGCGGCATCGCGGCCTACAAGTCCCTGGAGCTGGTGCGGCGTCTTGCCGAGCGCGGGATCAAGACCCGCGCCATCCTTACCCAGGCGGGCGCACAGTTCATCACGCCCTTGTCGCTGTCGGCGCTGACCGGCGAAAAAATCTATAGCGACCTCTTCAGCCTCACCGATGAAGCTGAGATGGGTCATATCCAGCTGTCGCGCAGCGCCGATCTGGTGGTGGTGGCGCCGGCCACAGCCGACCTCATGGCCAAGCTGGCCAATGGTTTGGCCAATGATCTGGCGTCCACCGCACTTTTGGCCACCGACAAAAAGATTTTGATGGCGCCCGCCATGAATGTGCGGATGTGGGAGAGCGCGCCGGTGCGCCGCAATCGCGCGCAACTGGAAAAAGACGGCGTGCTGTTTGTGGGGCCCAATGACGGCGAGATGGCGTGCGGCGAATTTGGTCCCGGCCGCATGGCCGAGCCGATGGAAATATTGGCCGCGGTCGAAAAGACGCTGGGCGCATCTGGTCCGCTCAAAGGCGTGAAGGCGCTGGTGACCGCGGGCCCCACGCGGGAGCCGGTCGATCCGGTGCGCTTCCTCGCCAACCATTCCAGCGGCAAGCAGGGCTATGCCATTGCCGAGGCCTTGGCGCGCGCCGGCGCCGACACCACACTGATTTCGGGTCCGGTCGGTCTGGCGGCGCCAAACGGCGTAAAGCTGACGCGCGTGGTCACAGCGCAGGAAATGCTGGCGGCCTGTGAGGCGGCGCTGCCCGCCGATGTGCTGGTGATGGCGGCGGCCGTGGCCGATTGGCGCCCCGACATCACCGCCAATTCCAAGATCAAGAAGTCGGCCGACCGTGTGGTGCCACTGATCAAGCTTGTGGAGAACCCCGATATCCTGGCCACCATCGCGCAAAGCGCAAAACGCCCCCGGCTGGTGATCGGTTTTGCCGCCGAAACCGACGATGTTGTGTCAAATGCCGTGGCCAAGCGCGCGCGCAAGGGCGCGGACTGGATCATCGCCAACGATGTTTCCGGCGATGTGATGGGCGGCGACAGGAACCGCATTCACCTGATCAGCGAGGCCGGCACCGAAGCCCCCTTGATTGAAGAATGGCCGGAGATGACAAAAACCGAAGTAGGGGCACGCTTGGCACAGCGCATCGCAGAAAAACTCAAGGGCGCGGCATGAAGGTCGGGATCAAAAGACTGCCGCACGCCTCCGACCTGCCCCTGCCCCATTACGCCACGCAAGGCTCGGCGGGCCTGGACCTTCTGGCGGCGGTGGATGAACCCATCGAACTGTTGCCGGGCCAGCGCATGGCGGTTCCCACCGGGATTGCCATCGAACTGCCTGTGGGCGTGGAGGCGCAGGTGCGGCCGCGTTCGGGCCTGGCGCTCAATCACGGCATTACCTGTCTCAATTCACCCGGCACCATCGACAGCGACTATCGCGGTGAGATCAAGGCCATTCTGATCAACCATGGCGACAAGGTGTTCGTGATTTCGCGCGGCCACAAGATCGCCCAGATGGTGATTGCCCGCCATGAACAGGCCGAGCTGGTCGAGGTGGAAGCCCTGTCCGACAGCGCCCGTGGCGCCGGCGGTTTCGGATCGACTGGCATGACGGTCAAAAGCTGATGCTGAAACTGTCGCGCAAGACCCTGCTGGCGCTGGAGGCGGTAATCGACATCGCCTTCAATGCAAGGCCGGAACCGGTGCAGGCCAAGGAGATCACCGCCCGCCAGGGCGTGCCGCAGCGCTATCTGGAACAGGTGATGCAGCAACTGGTACGCGCCGGCATCCTCAAGGGAGTACGCGGGCCGCGGGGCGGCTACCGCCTGGCGCGGGAACGCCGCCGCATCTCGGTGGGCGATGTGGTGCGGGTGGCAGAATCCATCGAGGACGACGAGGAAAAACAGGTTCCCCGTTCCGACCTGGGTCAGCGTATTGTTGCCCCCTTTGTCGCCACCTTGCAGGACGAGTTGATGGTTCGGCTGGATTCGGTGTCGATTGAAGACCTTTGCCAGCGCGCCCGTCATGCAGGTGTCGACGCTGCGATAGAAACTGGCGCCGATTTCACAATTTAAAGGAACAGCAGATGCAACAGGGAAAGCCCGGCCGCGGCCGTGTCTATGACTCCATCACCCAGACCATCGGCGACACCCCGCTGGTGCGGCTGAACCGCATGCCCAAAGCGGCGGGGGTGAAGGCCGATGTCCTGCTGAAGCTGGAATTCTTCAATCCGCTGTCCTCGGTGAAGGATCGCATCGGCGTCAACATGATCGAGGCGATGGAAAAGCAGGGCATCATCGCACCCGGTAGGAATGTGCTGATCGAGCCGACCAGCGGCAATACCGGCATCGCGCTGGCCTTTGTCGCCGCCGCCAAGGGCTACAAGCTTATCCTGGTAATGCCCGAAAGCATGTCGCTGGAACGGCGCAAGATGCTGATGATCCTGGGCGCCCAGATCGAACTCACCGAAGCCGCCAAGGGCATGAAGGGCGCCATCGCCCGCGCCCATGAACTGGTGGCCGAACATCCCGGCGCCGTGATCCCGCAACAGTTTGAGAACCCCGCCAATCCCGACATCCATCGCACCACCACGGCCGAGGAAATCTGGAACGACACCGACGGCAAGATCGACATCGTGATCTCGGGCGTCGGCACCGGTGGCACCATCACCGGCGTGGGCCAGGTGCTGAAGGCCAAGAAGCCGTCAGTGCAGATGATCGCGCTGGAGCCCGAAGACAGCGCCGTCCTGTCGGGCGGTCCGCCTGGCCCGCACAAGATCCAGGGCATCGGCGCCGGTTTCGTGCCCGCCAATCTGGACCGCAAGGTGATCGATGAAGTGATCACCATCTCCAACGAGACCGCCCTGGAAACCGCACGCCGCGCGGCACGAGAAGAAGGCATTCCGGTGGGCATTTCCTCCGGTGCTGCCATCGCCGCGGCGCTAGAAGTAGGTGCCAGGCCTGAAAATGCCGGCAAGACCATCGTGGCGATCATTCCGTCTTTCGCGGAACGCTATCTGTCCACCGCGCTATTCGAGGGCCTGTAGCAGGTCCGGACGGTCGGTGCAGAGGGCGTCCAGGGCCTTCAGCCGTTCCATGTCGTCGCGGCGGTTGACGGTCCAGGCGCCGATCTTCAACTCGCGTTCGCGCGCATAAGCCACATTCTCCGGCGTGGCGTCAGGAAAATTGGGAAGCCAGCCCTGCGCGCCGGCACTCGCGATCATGTCGATCACCGACCGCGCATCACCGTGCAGCCTGTCGGTGGTAAACCAGCAGACAGCGCCGCGTTTCAGCAGCGGCAACAGCGCCCGCCAGTCGAAGCCGACGAAGACCGCACGGTCCAGAAGTTCCGCGCGCCGGATCACATGATAGGCCGCGTCCGCCAGCGCCTGCGGATCGGCGCTGTCCTCGCTGGCGTCGCACTTCAGTTCCACAAACAGCAGGAACCTTCGGGTGGCGCTCCGAGCCAGCGCCGCCACTTCATCCAATGACGGCACCGGCGCATGCATCGGCTTGAGCAGGGGATGTTGGAGCGCATAGTCGCTACCCGGTCGCGGCCCTCCGACATCGAACTGTCGTAAGTCCTTCCACATCAGATCTTTGATGCGCGGTCCCGGTTCTGTCAGCCACACACCGCCTTCGCGCGCCACATCCTTCATCAGCCGAAAATCATGATGCACCAACACCGCACCGTCGCGGGAGAGCTGCACATCCAGCTCCACGCCATCACAGCCACGCGCCAGCGCGTCGGCAAAGGCGGCCAAGGTATTCTCCGGCATCAGCTGGGCGCCGCCGCGATGGGCGATGTTCATGGGCCGCATGGCTTCTTATACCGGTTTCGCGGGCGTTCACGCCACGCCCGTGCTATGGCGTCCGCGCAATGATCGACCATCTCTCCGACCCCGGCCCGCTGATCCCGGGCAGCCGCCATCACGCCTTCCTCGCCGAGGCGCGCGAACTCTTGCGTCTGGCGGTGCCGCTGGCCGCCACCCAACTGGCGCAGATGATCATCCTGGCCACCGATACTGTGATGCTGGGCCATTTCAGCAAGGACGGGCTGGCGGCCGCGGCGCTGGGCAACACGGTCTATTTCCTGGTCTGGCTGCTCGGCAGCGGCATGCCCATGGCGGTGTCGCCGGTGATCGCCCATGTCCAGGGCCGCCATGGCGCTGCTTCCAAATCCCGTGATCAGCGCGAAGTGCGTGTGGTGGTGCGCATGGGCCTGTGGTCGGTGGCGCTGTCGTCGCTGCCGCTGCTGGCGGTGCTGATCTTCACCCGGCCGATCCTGTTGGCGCTGCATCAGCAAGCCCAACTTGCCGACGATGCCGCGCTGTTCATATCGGGCCTGGCCTGGGGCCTGCCTTTCGCGCTGGGTTTTCAGGTGCTGCGCAGCTTCTCCACCGCGCTCAGCCGCGCGGTGCCGCCGCTGGTGGTGATGGGGCTGGCGATAGCGTGGAACGCGCTGGGCGACTATGCCTTGATCTTCGGCCATTTCGGTCTGCCGCAGATGGGCCTGTTCGGTGCTGGCATAGCCAGCGCCAGCTCCAACATCTTCAGCTTTGTGATGATGCTGGCGGTGTGTCTGGGCGTGCCGGCGCTTAACCGTTATCACATCCTGCACCGGCTGTGGCATCCGGCCTGGCGCTGTTTTGCCGAACTTTTCCATCTGGGCATGCCGATCGGCATCACCATGCTGTTCGAAATGGCATTCTTCAATGCCGCCACACTCGCCATGGGCACGTTCGGCATCGCAACCCTGGCGGCGCACCAGATCGCCATCACCATCCCTTCCCTCACCTTCATGATCCCCTTGGGCATCGGGCTGGCCGCAACGGTGCGTGTTGGTTTGGCGGCCGGCGCCGGGGACAGAATCGCCGCGCGCCGCGCCGGCTTCACGGCCATCGCCATCGGCGCGGCCTTCATGTGCATCACCGCATTGGTGCTCGTCGTCTGGCCGCTGGACATCGCCACCCTGTGGCTGCCAGACAGTGCGGCGAACCGCGATGTGCTGGCGCTGGCGGTCACCTTCCTGCATGTCGCCGCCGCCTTCCAGCTTGTAGACGGCATCCAGGTGACGGCGTCGATGAGCCTACGCGGCCTGAAAGACGCGCGCGGGCCGATGTGGATCGCGGGCGCCTCCTATTGGCTGGCGGGCGCGCCCATGTGCCTGTGGCTTGGCTTCGGCACGCCGCTCAAGGGCTTTGGCGTCTGGCTGGGGCTTGCCTTCGGGCTCGCGGTCGCAGCGATCACGCTGACCGCACGCTTCGCGGTGCTGTCCAAAAGGCCGCTTGGCAGCGCTGCCGGTTGACACTTCCGCTGCCGCCACACGACAGTGCGCGCGTTCAAGGGGAGACGCATATGAAGGCGACGGCCACCCGCATCCGCTGGCGGGTCATGTTCCTGGTGTTCGTGATCGTGACCATCAGCTATCTGGACCGCACCAACCTGTCGGTGGCCGCGCCCACCCTGCAGAAGCAGCTGCATCTCACTCCGACACAGTTGGGCCTGATCCTCAGCTCTTTCTCCTGGGCCTATGCGGCGGCGCAGATCCCGGCGGGGCTGGCGGCGTCCTGGCTCAGGCCGCGCCGCACCTATCTTTATGCGCTGTGGGCCTGGTGCATCCTTCTGGCGCTGACCACCACCGCGACCTCGTTCGGCGCCTGGATCGCCTTCCGCATTCCCTTCGGTCTGGCCGAGGCGGTGACCTGGCCGGCCGCGTCCATTCTGCTCAGCCGCTGGTTTCCACGGCTGGAATATTCGCAAGCCATGTCGCTGCAGAATCTGGGCCTGGTGATTGGCGCCGCCATCGCACCGCCGATCGTGGCCGTCATCATTACCTATTGGAGCTGGCAGGCGGCCTTCATCGTCACCGGCCTGATCGCCGGCCTGATGGGCACCTTCTTCTATTTCTATACCAAGGACGATCCGGCTGATGATCCGAGGGTTTCGCCGGATGAGCTTGCCTGGATCAAGCACGATCAAATGCGCGAAGAGGCTCCACAGGCGCCCAAGGGCTTTGTCTGGGTCCTGCTGCGCTGCCCGTCGCTCTGGGCCGTGGGAATGGCCAATTTCGGGCTGGACTTCATCAACTTCATGTTCCTCACCTGGTACCCGAGCTATCTGACCACAACCTATCACATGTCGCTGGGCCGCATGGGTGTGATGGCGATGGAGCCCTATGTGTTGGGCGTCATCGCGGTTCTGGGCGCAGGCAAACTGGTGCGCATGATGTGCGACGGCGGCATGGATTCGGTGGCCGCGCGGCGGATCGTGATCTTCGCCGGCCTGCTCCTGGGCACCATCGCGCTGTTCGCGACCATCACCGTCTCCAACCTTTACGCTTCGGTCACAGCGATGTCGCTGGGCTATGCCTTTGTGATGTCGATCCTGGGGCCGATGTGGTCAACACCAGCCGAGATCGCGGGCCCCCAGGGCGTCGGTTTCGCCAGCGGCTTTGTCAATTTCGTCGGCAATGTCGGCGGCATCGGCTCGCCGATCCTGATGGGCGTGATGTTTCAGCGCTTCCATTCCTTCACCCCCGCCATCATGATTTCGGCTGGCGTCACCCTGGCCTGCGGCGTGATCTTTCTGCTGCTTTACCGGGTAAAGAGCGACCGCGAGGTGGTGGCCGCGTTCCTGGCGCCCTGACGGCTTATTGGCCGCGCCAAAGAACAAAGATCAGCGCGACCGCAATCAGCGCGGCGAGCAACACGACGGCCAAACGCCACGGCCGGCTTTGGCGTTCCTGCTCGGCGGCAATGGCGCGCGCGGTGTCGGGATGCAGGCGCACGCCGCCTTCCGCCACCATCTGGGAGAATTCTTCCGCATTCTTGACCAGCTGCGGCAAGTCCTGGGCCAGCTTGCCCAAAGCGCCGAAAGTTTCGCCGGCACGGGTGAGCGCGGCTTCGGGGCCCATATTCACCGTCATCCACTTTTCGGCGACAGGACGCGCCGCCTCCCAGATGTCGAAATCAGGATCGAGGCCGCGACATACGCCTTCCACCACCACCATAGTCTTCTGCAGCAGGACCAGCTGCGGCTGGGCCTGCATGTCAAAGCGGCGCGTGGTCTCGAACAATTGCCCCAACAGCCGGGCGATCGAGACATCGCGGGCGCTTCTGCCAAAGATCGGTTCGCCGATAGCGCGCAGGGCCTGTGCAAAGGTCTCGATCGGATGATGCGGCGGCACAAAAGCAAATTCATAGTGCAACTCCGCCACCTTGCGGTAATCGCGCTGCAAAAAGCCCGCCAAGGTGCCGGCCATGAAGCGGCGCATGCCCTGATCCAGCCGGCCCATGATGCCGAAATCCACCGCCGCCAGCCGGCCCTGATCATCGACGAACAGGTTGCCGGGATGCATATCGGCGTGGAAAAAACCGTCGCGCAGCGCCTGGGTCAGGAAACTGCGCATGATCAGCACGGCGATGGCGCGCGGGTCCCGCCCGGCCGCCGCGATGGCCGCCGGATCGCGCACGGATAGGCCGTCGATCCATTCGCTGGTCAGCACGGTCTGGGCCGTGCGGCTCCAGTCTATATGCGGCACGCGGAACTGTTCTTCACCGCGGGTGCGCTCATACAGCTCAGATGCCGCCGCCGCTTCCATGCGCAGATCCAGCTCCAGCACCACGGAATCGGCCAAGGTCTGCACCACCGCGATCAGCCGCAGGCGGCGCGCTTCCGCCGACAGGCCTTCGGCAACGCGCGCAAACAGCGCCAGCGCTTCCAGATCGCGGGCGAAATCCTCGCGCACATGCGGGCGCAGAATCTTGACCGCAACGCGCACGGGCGGCGTGTCGCTGGTCTGGGCCCGGTGCACCTGGGCGATGGAGGCGGCCGCCAGTGAGGCGCCGAAACTGGAGAACAGGCTTTCCACCGGCTTGCCGAAGGCATTGGCAATTTCAGAGCGCGCTTGGGCTTCCGAAAAGGGCGGCAAGCGGTCCTGCAGATGCTCCAGCGCACCCGCTATCTCCACGCCCACAATATCGGGCCGGGTCGCCAGCATCTGGCCAAGTTTGATGTAAGCGGGCCCAAGCTTTTCCAGCGCATGGCTGAGACGTGCGCCGGCATCGGGGCGATTATTGCGGAAGGCCAATGCCGGGCCAGTCAGCAGGCAAGCGGCCTGAACAAGCCGGAAAGAACTGGAGACGGCGCCCATCAAAGACGCCAGGCCGAATGCATGGCGGCGATGCCGCCCGACAGATTGCGCACCTTTACCTGCTCCAGGCCGGCGTCGGCGATCATCTGGGCGAATTTCGCCTGGGGCGGGAAGCGGCGGATGCTTTCGGCGAGATAGCGGTAGGACTCTTCGTCCTTCGCCACCAGGCCACCGATCTTGGGCATCAACTTGAAGGAATAGACGTCATAGAGCGTGTCCAGGCCTGGTACTTCCACCTTGGAGAATTCCAGGCAGAGGAAGCGGCCACCGGGTTTCAAGACCCGCCGCGCTTCGGCCAGCGCCTTGTCGATATGGGTGACGTTGCGGATGCCGAAAGCGATGGTGTAGGCGTCGAAACTGTTGTCGGGAAACGGCAGGCTCTCGGCATTGCCGCAGACCCACTCGATCGCAGCCTCGCCCTTTTCTTCGGCCCGCCGCACGCCCTCGCCCAGCATCTGGGTATTGATGTCGCAGACCGTCACCTGAGCCTCGCCACCACGGGATCGCGCCATATCCACAATGCGGAAAGCTATATCGCCGGTACCACCCGCAACATCCAGCGTCTTCCAACCGGGGCGCGGATTCAGCCATTCCACCATCGCATCCTTCCAGATGCGGTGGACGCCGACGCTCATCAGGTCATTCATCAGGTCATAGCGTGCGGCAACGGACGAGAAGACCTCTTTGACAAGGCCTTCCTTCTCGTCTTCCGGCACGGTGCGGAAACCAAAACTGGCGGTTTTCTCCGTCATAGGCCGCGAACATAGCCGCCCCCCGCTCCCGAGGCTACCGCTGGCGGGCGCGACTATTTATATACGTCATATGCCTGAACTTCCCGAAGTCGAGACCGTGCGCCTGGGGCTGGCCCCCGCCATGGAAGGTTATGTGCTGACCGGGGTCGAGATGCGGCGCAGCGATCTGCGCGTGCCCTTCCCCACAGACTTTGTCGCCCGCCTGCGTGGCCGCAAGGTGACGGCCTTGCGCCGTCGCGCCAAATACATCCTGGCCGATCTTGATAGCGGCGAGACCCTGGTGATCCATCTGGGCATGTCGGGGCGCATGAGCGTTTATGCTTACGGCGCGCGGCGCAAACTGGGCAATTATGTCTATGACACAGCACCCGACGGCGCCGGCGACGGCAAGCATGACCATGTTGTGTTCGAGACCGATGCCCCAGCCCGCATCATCTTCAACGACCATCGCCGCTTCGGGCTGATGGCCCTGGTCGATACCGGACGGCTGGAACAGGACAAACTGTTCTTTGGATTAGGGATCGAGCCTTTGTCGGATGGCTTCAACACCGGGCATCTGGCACGCGCGCTGGAGGGCAAGAAGACGCCCATCAAGTCGGCGCTGCTGGATCAACGGGTGGTCGCGGGCCTGGGCAACATCTATGTCTGCGAGGCGCTATTGCGTGCCGGTATCTCGCCCAAGCGGCTGGCAGGCGCGGTGAAACGTGACAAGATTGTGCCCCTGGTGGCGGCGATCAAGAAAGTGTTGAAGGACGCCATCGCCGCCGGCGGCTCGACCTTGCGCGACCATGCCCAGGCCACCGGCGATCCGGGCAATTTCCAGCACCGCTTTCTGGTCTATGGCCGTGAAGGTCTGCCGTGCAAAAACCCGGCCTCAAGCAGCGCAGCGGTAGGCCATAAAAGAAGTTGCCCCGGGACAGTGAAGCGCATTATCCAGTCGGGCCGTTCGACCTTTTATTGTCCCAAATGCCAGACATGAGGCATACACAGGCTTTCTTCCCCCGCGTGGCGAAGCCATTGGCGGGGGAAGATGTCGTAGCGAGCTGTCGGCGGAGCCGACGCGAGCTGCGACAGATGGGGCATGAAAATGAGGCGCCAATTATGAGCTATCAAAATATCAAAACAGAGGTGACCGGCGCCGTCGGCATCGCCACCCTCAACCGGCCCGAGGCGCTGAATGCGCTCAACACCGCCCTGCTCAATGAGCTGGCCGATGCGCTGGAGGCCTGGGACAAGAGCAGCGAAGTTCGCTGCATGATCGTCACCGGCAGCGAGCGCGCCTTTGCCGCCGGCGCCGACATCAAGGAGATGGCGCCCAAGAGTTTTTCCGACATGTACCGGGAGAACCTGTTCGGCGATCAACTCGACCGTATCGCCCGCATCAAAAAGCCCATCATCGCCGCGGTCGCGGGCCATGCCTTGGGTGGTGGCTGCGAACTGGCGCTGGCGTGTGATTTCATCATTGCCGCCGACACCGCCAAATTCGGTCAGCCGGAAATCACGCTTGGCATCATGCCCGGCCTTGGCGGCAGCCAGCGGCTGACCCGCATTGTCGGCAAGTCCAAGGCCATGGATCTGTGCCTGACGGGGCGCGTCATGGATGCGGCCGAAGCCGAAAGCAGCGGCCTGGCCGCCCGGGTGGTGCCGGCCGAGATGTTGATGGCCGAGGCGCTCAAGGCCGCCTCGAAGATCGCCGCCCAATCCTCTCCCGCCGCCCAGATGGTGAAGGAAGCCGTCAACCGGGCCTATGAAACTACCCTGGCTGAGGGGCTGCATTTCGAACGCCGGCTGTTCCACGCCATGTTTGCGACCCATGACCAGAAAGAGGGCATGGCCGCCTTCAGCGAGAAGCGCAAACCCGGCTTTAAGGACGAATGAGCCGGGCCGGCGATTGCCCGGCGAACGCCCCCGAACTTAGGCGAGGGAGCCCGACAGCAAATTGTTGACCCGGAGGCCCTTCCGGGGCTATACGCGCCCCTCTTTTCGGCACTATCCAAGGACTGAAGATGCCCAATATCGCCTCCGCCAAGAAGCGCGTCCGCACCACCGCCAAGCGCACTGCCATCAATACGGCGCGCAAGACCCGGGTGCGCGGCTTCATTCGCAAGGTCGAGGAAGCCATCACCTCCGGTGACAAGAAGGCCGCCCTGGCCGCCCTGAAGGCGGCTGAGCCGGAAATCATGCGCGGCGTCTCCAAGGGAATTCTGCACAAGAATACCGGGTCGCGGAAAGTGTCGCGCCTGACCAAGCGGGTCGCAAAACTGTCAAAGTAAAGAACCGGCTGGAATCCTTTAAGGATTCAAGTCCAGATCAAGGCCCGGCACAGAAACCGGGCCTTTTTTATTTGTCCGTGTGCAGAATGTCCGGAAAACGCCATATTTCGGCGGCGCAACACGGATGATTTGACGCCTAAGTGACTGATTCAAAAAAGTTTGATCACAAAGTTTCATTTTCCGTATACGTCACAACGATTTAGCGAAATTCACAAAAGCGAAAAATTTTTCGAATCAGGCCTTTTGTTCGCAGTTTGATCTCTTGTTCGCCGGCTTGGCCTGAGCGTATCTTAACCAACGGACGGGGCGAGCACTGAAGATGTCGAAGACTTCAATAAGTAAAACGAAAGTATTCGACGGCTCGCTCAGCAGTGTCGGAAATATCCGACAGTCTAGAAGTCCCTAAATTCTCCCAATTATGACGTTTTTATGCTGGGCGAGTGTCCCGGCAGTCCTCGAATTGTCTCCAAGGTTCAGCCATGTCCCCTCCCTCTTCTCTCGACTATGCCGGCGACATCAGCGCCACCGAGGCTTGGGACCGGCTCCAGAGCGACCCCAAGGCCCAGCTTCTGGACGTGCGCACGGTCGCGGAGTGGAACTTTGTCGGCCTGCCCGATCTCTCGGCGCTGGGCCGGCGCGTCCTCTGCGTGGAGTGGCAGAACTTTCCCTCCGGCGGCCAGAACCCCGGCTTTGTTATCGAAGCCGGCCAGGCGCTGGCTGATCCGCGCGCCCCGGTGATGGTGATCTGCCGCTCGGGTGCGCGCTCGCGCGCCGCCGCCATCGCGCTCACAGCTGCGGGCTTTACCCAGGCCTTCAATATCGCCGGCGGCTTCGAGGGCGACACGGACGCGGACGGCCATCGCGGCAACATCAATGGCTGGAAGGCGTCCGACCTTCCCTGGAGGCAAGGCTAAGCAAGACAGCGTGACATGCCCGGACAGGAACACTTGCCGGACCGCCAGACGCCTTACGCGGATGGCAATAAAACAGAAAACAAACAGTCAGACAGATGGGTACGTAAAATGGTGCAAGTTGGAAAATCGGTGGCGGATTGGCGGGCGGCCTGGGTTCAGGTGCGCGAGCGCATGCGGCGCGAGCTGGGCGATCCGGTATTCGAAGCCTGGATCGGGCCGCTGAGCCTGGAATCCTTTGATCACGACGATCTCCAGATTGGCGCGGCCAAACCCTTTGTGCGCAACTGGGTGGCCAACCATTATGTCGGCCGTATCGAAAAAGCATTCCTGGCGGAGGGCTTCCACCCCGCCTCGCTGTCGATCGTGATCTCTGCCGCGCCCGCGCAGTCCATCGGTGCGGCGATCCCGCGCGAGGCCCAGCATCAGGACACCACGCCCGCCAGCGTCGCCTATATCTCGCCGCGCAGCGAAAGCCGCGGCTCCGAGGACGACAAGGGCCTGTGGAACCGGATGCTGCATCCCCAGCAGACCTTCGACAGCTTCATCCCGGGCGGCGCCAACCAGTTCGGCCATGGCGCGGCGAAAGCCTTTGCCGACGGCCAGCAGTCCGACATTCCGCTGCTCTACATCCATGGCGGTTTCGGCTATGGCAAGACGCACCTGTTGAATGCGGCGGCGCTGGAGTTCCGCAAGCGCGGCAAGCGCACCCTGTTCCTGCGCGCCGAAGATTTCATGCGCCACTTCCTGGGCGCGCTCTATCGCAAGGACACGCTGGCCTTCAAGGAAGAGCTGCGCACCGCCGAAGTGCTGATCATCGACGATTTGCAGCATATCTGCCGTTCGGCCGCGACCGCGTCGGAATTCCTTTACACCGTCAACGCCTTTGCCGATCTGCGCCGCCGGGTGGTGATCGCCGCCGACCGCGCGCCGCAAGGCCTGGAAGGCCTGGGCGCCGATGTGAAGTCTCGCCTGGCCGGCGGGCTCTGCGTGGGCCTGGACAAGCCCGACCGCGACACGCGACTGGCGATTCTGAAGTCGCGCGCAACCGAATTCAGCCGCCACAAGCCCGATGTGATGCTGCCCGAAACTGTGCTGGAGCGCATCGCCGATATGGAAGACGCATCTCCGCGCGAGCTGATCGGTGTCTTCACCAAGCTTGCGACCTATGCCGACCTGACCAAGAAGCCGGTGACCCTGGAGACAGCGGAGGAAGCGGTGGGCCTGCGTTCCGGCCCCGGCGCCAAGACCTCGATCGAGGACATCCAGAGGAAGACGGCGGAGTTCTACAAGCTGGACGTGAAGGACTTCCATTCGCCCCAGCGGGCGCGGCGGGTCGCGCGTCCGCGCCAGGTGGCGATGTATCTGTCGCGCAAGCTCACCACCCGCTCACTGCCCGAGATCGGCCGGCGCTTTGGCGGCCGCGACCACACCACGGTGCTGCATGCCTGCCGCCGCATCGAGGCGCTGATCGTGGAGGACGCGCTCTTCCGCCAAGAAGTGGATTTTCTCTCCCAGATGCTGCAACGGCGTCCGGAGATGTGACCCTAAAAGGCCCGGCAGCGTCCGGGCCTTTTTGCTTTTTGGGGCTTCTTCGGTGGGCTGTGCGCGCACGCCGGTCTAGCGCGCGCCAAAAGCCCTATAAATGGGCGGAAAACCGGGAAAAATGGGCCAGTCACAGGGTGCGATTTCTTTGCCCTTTGGACCCCGTTTTGGTATGGTCCGTCACTTGAGTCTTGGGGCCGATCGCGGCTCTCCCAAACACAAGAAAACGGGGCATTTTCGGGCTGTTTTTGGCACCGGAAAAGCAGGCAGCTAACCGGTCGGGTGAGAGATGAAGATCAACGTCGAACGCGGCGCATTCCTGAAAGCACTGAACCATGTCCAGAGCGTGGTCGAACGCCGCAACACCATTCCGATCCTCTCCAATGTGCTGATCGAGGCGGCCAAGGGCCAGCTCAAGCTCACCGCCACCGATCTGGATATCGAAATCGTGGAGGCGCTGCCCGCCGATGTGCTGCGCAACGGCTCGGCCACCGCGCCGGCCCATATGCTCTACGACATTGTGCGCAAGCTTCCGGAAGGCGCCCAGGTCCAGGCCGAGCTTCTGTCCAGCGAAGGCGGACGGCTGGCGGTGTCGGCCGGCTCGTCGCGGTTCGAGCTCTCCTGCCTGCCGCGCGAGGATTTCCCCCAGATGGCGGCCGGGGCCCTGCCCCACAAGTTCCGCCTGGCGGCCGATGACCTCAAGCGCATCATCGACAAGACCCGCTTCGCCATCTCCACCGAAGAGACCCGCTATTACCTGAACGGCATCTATGTCCATGCCGCCAAGGACGCAAAGCCGCCGGTGATGCGCGCCGTGGCTACCGACGGCCACCGTCTGGCCCGTTTCGAGCTGGAGCTTCCCGATGGCGCCGGCGACATGCCGGGCGTGATCATCCCCCGCAAGACGGTGGGCGAACTGCGCAAGCTGCTTGATGACTCCGATGGCGCCATCGATGTGTCCTTGTCCGACACCAAGATCCAGTTCGGTTTCAATGGCGTGGAGCTGACCTCCAAGCTGATCGACGGCAATTTCCCGCCCTATGAGCGCGTGATCCCGTCGGGCAACGACAAGTCGCTGGCGCTGGAAGCCAAGGAGTTCGCCCAGTCGGTAGACCGCGTTTCCACCATCAGCGCCGACAAGACCCGGGCTGTGAAGCTGAACCTCTCCAAGGACAAGGTCACCTTGTCGGTGGTCAATCCCGAAAGCGGCACCGCGACCGAAGATGTGGGCGCGACCTATACCGCGGCGGCTCTGGAGATCGGGTTCAACGCCCGTTATCTGCTGGACATCACCAGCCAGATCGAAGGCAAGGAAGTGCGCTTCCTTTTGTCGGATGCGGGCTCGCCCGCCATCATCGAGGACGCGGAGGACGCGCGCACGCTTTACGTCCTCATGCCACTCAGGGTTTGATTTGACGTTACGTGCGGACACGCGCCCATCAGGCGAACCTGCAGCCATTTCCCGGCTGGCGGTGACGCGCCTGCGCCTGACCAATTTTCGTTCCTATGCGTGTGGCGAACTGTGCGTCAGCGGCGCGCCGGTAGTGCTGGCCGGGCCCAACGGCGCGGGCAAGACCAATGTGCTGGACGCGATTTCGCTGCTGTCGCCGGGCCGTGGCCTCAGAGGCGCCAAACTGGCCGAGCACACCCGCAAGGGGCCTTCTCTCATAGGAGGGGGTGCCAGCGAAGAGACGCTGTGGGCCGTGGCTGCCACGGTGACGCGCGGCGAGACCGATCATGACATCGGCACCGGCCTGACCCAGGCCTCGGCCTCGCGCCAGGTGCGCCTGAACGGTGCTGCGGCACAAAGCTCGGCCGATCTGGGCGACATCGTGCAGCTGATCTGGCTGACGCCGGCCATGGACCGGCTGTTCATTGAAAGCGCGGGCGGCCGCCGCCGCTTTCTCGACAGGCTGGTGCTGGGCTTCGATGCCGGTCATGCGCGTGCCGCCACGCGCTACGAAACCGCGATGCGCGAACGCGCCAGGCTGCTGAAATACGGTCCGCGCGATCCCGCCTGGCTGGACGGGCTGGAAAATGAGATGGCGGAATCCGGCATTCTGATTGCCCAGGCGCGCGCCCAGACGGTGGAGCGGCTGTCGCGGGCGCTGGCGGAACGCGGCGGGCCGCAAGGGGGCGCCTTCCCGGCGGCGTCACTGGCGCTGAGCGACGAACTGCATCTGCTGTCCGCCGATGATCTGCGCTGCCAATTCGCGGCCAGCCGCATCCGCGACGCCGAAGCCGGCCGCACCCTGGCAGGCCCGCACACCACCGATCTGGCCGTGCGCCATACCGGCAAGCGCGCCGAGGCGCGCGACTGCTCCACCGGCGAGCAGAAGGCGCTGCTGATCTCCATCATGCTGGCCGATGCGCGCGAGCTGGCCCGCGCCCGTGAGGGCCTGGCGCCCATCCTGCTGCTGGACGAGATCGCCGCCCATCTCGACGTCGTGCGCCGCTCAGCCCTGTTCGAGGAAATTCACAGTCTCAACGCCCAGGCCTGGATGACGGGCACGGACCTGTCTTTGTTCGAGGGCGCGCGCTGCCAGATTTTCGAAGTGCGAGAAGGCGTGTTTCACCCGCAAGCAAGCGGGCCCATCAAGGTGAATTAGCATGTCAGAACCCAATATGAATGCCTACAACGCCGACAGCATCAAGGTGCTGAAGGGCCTCGACGCGGTGCGCAAGCGTCCGGGCATGTATATCGGCGACACCGACGACGGCTCGGGCCTGCACCACATGGTCTATGAAGTCGTCGACAATGCGGTCGACGAAGCGCTGGCCGGCCACGCCAACCGCATCGACGTGGTGCTGAACCCCGACGGCTCCTGCACCGTGCGCGACAATGGCCGCGGCATTCCCACCGACATCCACAAGGAAGAAGGCGTGTCGGCGGCGGAAGTGATCATGACCCAGCTGCATGCCGGCGGGAAATTCGACGAAAACGCCTACAAGGTCTCCGGCGGCCTGCATGGCGTGGGCGTGTCTGTCGTCAATGCGCTGAGCGAATTCCTGGACCTGCGCATCTGGCGGGAGGGGCGGGAATATTACATGCAGTTCCGCCACGGCGATCCGGTGGCGCATCTGGCCGAGGTCGGATCCGCACCCCAAGAAAATGGAAAGGCCAAGAAAGGCACCGAAGTCACCTTCCTGCCTTCGACCGGCACCTTCACCAAGACAGAATTCGATTTCGCCACCCTGGAACACCGGCTGCGCGAACTGGCGTTCCTGAATTCCGGCGTCTCGATCATGCTGGCCGACAAGCGCGGCGTCGAGGCCAGGGAAACGCACCTGCATTACGAAGGCGGCTTGAAAGCCTTTGTCGAATATCTGGACCGCGCCAAGCAGTCTTTGATTCCGGCGCCGGTGATGATCGTGTCGGAAAAGGACGGGGTCACGGTCGAAATCGCCATGACCTGGAACGACAGCTATCACGAGAGCACGCTGGCCTTCACCAACAACATCCCGCAGCGCGATGGCGGCACCCATGTCGCGGGCTTCCGCGCCGGTCTGACCCGCGTGGTGACAAAATATGCCGACGAGATGCCGGCCGCGAAGAAGGACAAGGTGGCGCTGACGGGTGACGACTGCCGCGAAGGCCTGACCTGCATCCTGTCGGTCAAGGTGCCCGATCCCAAATTCTCGTCCCAGACCAAGGACAAGCTGGTCTCATCGGAAGTGCGCCCGATCGTGGAAGGCGCCATCATCGACCAGCTGGGCGCCTGGTTCGAACAGCATCCGTCCGAAGCCAGGACCGTGGTGGGCAAGGTGGTGGAGGCCGCCGCCGCCCGCGAAGCCGCCCGCAAGGCGCGTGAGCTGACACGGCGCAAGGGCGCGCTGGATGGTGCGTCGCTGCCCGGCAAGCTGGCCGACTGCCAGGAACGCGATCCCTCCAAGTGCGAAATCTTCATCGTCGAGGGCGACTCGGCCGGCGGCAGCGCCAAGCAGGGCCGCAACCGCTCCAACCAGGCGGTGCTGCCCTTGCGCGGCAAGATCCTGAACATCGAGCGCGCCCGCTTCGACAAGATGCTGTCCAGTGAGGCGATCGTGAACCTGATCACGGCGCTGGGCACCGGCATCGGGCGCGAGGAATTCAACGCCGACAAGCTGCGCTATCACAAGATCATCATCATGACCGACGCCGACGTGGACGGCGCCCATATCCGTACCCTGCTGCTGACGTTTTTCTATCGCCAGATGCCGGAATTGATCGAACGCGGCCACATCTACATCGCCCAGCCGCCGCTCTACAAAGCTAGCCGTGGCAAGTCGGAGCGCTATCTGAAGGACGAACCGGAGCTTCAGGATTATTTGATCGCGGAAGGCGCGAACGGCGCTGTGCTGACCCTGCATTCGGGCGACAGCATTTCCGGCGCCCATCTGGACGAGCTGGTCGCGCACGCCCGCACAGCTGTTGCGGCGCTGAACAACTTCCCCCGCCACTATCCGCGCTTTGTGCTGGAGCAGGCGGCGATTTCGGGCGCGATGAACCCGGACATCCTGGCCGATGCCGGCAAGGCGGCGGATGCGGCCAAGTACATCGCCCTGCGCCTGGACACACTGTCGGAAGAATATGAGCGCGGCTGGCATGGCGAGCCGACCTCCGATGGCGGTCTGAAATTCTGGCGCGAGGTGCGCGGCGTGCGCGAGGCTGTCGCGATCGACGGCGCCCTGATCGCTAGCGCCGATGCCCGCCGGCTGGACAAGATGGCGGGCGAGCTTCAAACCGCCTACCTGCGCGCCGGCACGCTGAAGCGCAAGGACGAGACAAGGGAAATCCGTTCGCCGTCCGAACTGCTGGAGGTCATCTTTGAGTGGGGCCGCAAGGGCGTTGCCCTGCAGCGCTACAAGGGCCTGGGCGAGATGAATCCCGAACAGCTGTGGGAAACCACCCTGGACGAGAACGCCCGCTCCCTGCTGGTAGTAAAGGTGCAGCATGCCGACGAGGCCGGCGAACTGTTCGCCAAGCTGATGGGCGATGTGGTCGAGCCGCGCCGGGAATTCATCCAGGACAACGCGCTCTATGCGGCGGTGGATATCTGAACGTCAGGCGCGCGCGCGCACCAGCCAGCAGGCGATGCGGCAGTTGATCATTCCGTCCTCGGTCCGGGGATAGGCGCGGAACGCGTCCGTTACCGCCGCCAGAACCCGGGCCTGGACGTCCTCGCCAAATTTCCGCAGAGCCCGCGCCGTCGGTCCCAGACTGGTGGCCTGGATGCCCGCCTGTTCGGGCGTCGTACCCATGGGCATCAGCCCGTCGTGCCGGGTGATGGTGATATCGGAAAAGCCCGCGCCAGCCAGGATCACGCGCAGGCGGTCGGCATCCGCCAGGGCAAAGGGCCCGGGCGCATGGGGATCGGCCGGCGGCAGAGGCGGCATCAAGGGTTTGGCAATCTCGAACGGCATGGCGGCATATTCATTTTCCGCCACCGGCCGCCAGCAGACGAATGCGAGGCGACCGCTGCGCCTTGCAGCCTTGCGCAAGTTGGCGAAAGCCCCCCGCGGATCGTCGAAAAACATCACGCCGAAGCGCGAGATCAGCAGGTCATGCTCGGGCGCGAAGGCATGAGTGGCGGCATCGACCTCGATGAAGCCGATATTGGCGCGCCCCTCGGCCCGTCGGCGCGCCAGGCCCAGCAGGGGCCTGGATACGTCCACGCCCGTCACATGTCCGGCCGCGCCGACCGCGTCCGCAGCCAGCAGGCTGATCTGGCCGGAGCCGCAACCGATATCGAGCACACTCTCACCCGGCTGGATCGCGGCCAGCGACAACAGGCCCGCGGTGGCGCTGGCAAGGCTCGCATCCATCACTTGCTGGTTTTTGACCCATTTCTCGCCGGGTGGCCCGTTCCAGTATTCGATCTGGTCGGCGTTGGCGGTCATGGGGTCAACTCTTGGCCTTGTCTGTTTTCTGGCGCTTACGCATCGCCAGGGTGCGCAGCCGCAGGGCATTGAGCTTGATGAAGCCCGCCGCATCCTTCTGGTCATAGGCGCCTTGGTCATCCTCGAAGGTGACCAGGCTTTCGCTATAGAGCGACCAGGGCGAAGACCGACCCACCACCGCGACATTGCCCTTGTAGAGCTTCAGCCGCACGCTGCCGGCGACGAATTCCTGGCTCTTGTCGATCAGGGCCTGCAGCATCTCGCGCTCGGGCGAGAACCAGAAGCCGTTATAAATCAGCGCCGCATAGCGGGGCATGATGTCGTCCTTCAGATGCGCCGCACCGCGGTCCAGCGTGATCGATTCGATGCCGCGATGGGCGGCCAGCAGGATGGTCCCGCCGGGCGTCTCGTACACACCGCGCGACTTCATGCCGACAAAACGGTTTTCCACCAGATCCAGCCGGCCGATGCCGTTGGCGTTGCCCAGCGCATTCAGCCGGGTCAACAGGGTCGCGGGCGACAGCGTCTCGCCATCGATCGACACCGCATCGCCCTTTTCGAAGCCGACCTCGATATAGGTCGCCTTGTCGGGCGCGTCTTCCGGAGAAATCGTGCGCTGATAGACAATGCTGTCGGCTTCTTTGGAGGGGTCTTCCAGAACCTTTCCTTCCGACGACGAGTGCAGCAGGTTGGCGTCGACTGAAAACGGCGCCTCGCCGCGCTTGTCCTTGGCAATCGGAATCTGGTGCTGTTCGGCGAATTCCAGCAGCCTGGTGCGGCTGGTCAGATCCCATTCCCGCCATGGCGCGATCACCTTGATGCCGGGCTTGAGCGCATAATAGCCCAGCTCGAACCGCACCTGGTCGTTGCCCTTGCCGGTGGCGCCATGGGCGACAGCATCGGCGCCGACTTTTTCGGCGATCTCGATCTGCTTCTTGGCGATCAGCGGCCGGGCGATGGACGTGCCCAAGAGATAGACGCCTTCATAAACGGCATTGGCGCGGAACATCGGAAAGACATAGTCGCGCACGAATTCCTCGCGCACATCCTCGATGAAGATGTTCTGCGGCTTGATGCCGAGATTGATCGCCTTCTGACGGGCGGGCTCGATCTCCTCGCCCTGGCCCAGATCGGCGGTGAAGGTCACGACCTCGGCGCCATATTCGGTCTGCAGCCACTTCAGGATCACCGACGTGTCCAGCCCGCCGGAATAGGCGAGAACAACCTTTTTGACGTCTTTTCTGGACACTGGCCGCGAACCCCTCAAAATCGGGCGGACTATAGGGATTTAGGCCCGAAAATCCACCCCAGCGAAGCGCGCTTAAACGCTTGAAAAATCAGCGCGACCTAAACCAGCCGGTGATGGAATAGCGCGCAGCACCCGCAAAGGGCGATACGAACCCCACCATATGCGGCTGCGGCACGGCGAGGATATTGAGCGCATTGAAGGCGGGCGCATAGCCTTCCGCGACCTGGCCGTGCCAGTCCAGAAACAGCAGCGCCCCGCCCCAGTCCAGCCGCCAGTTTGGCGTCATGTTCAGCACATAGGCCGCGACCCTTTTTTTCTCGATGCGGCGGTCGTCATGCACATTGAGGAAATGACCCGCGCGGTAACGCGTCGCCTGGGCTTCGGCGAAATGGATCGCGCTCGAACCGGTCACGCGGCGCGCGAGGTCCAACACCGGCGCACTGTTGAGGAAACGGGTGACGGCGGCCAGGTAATGCGTTTGCTCGGAATAGGGCTCGCCATCATGCGACATGGGGTGATTGTCGTAGAGATAGTGGAAACCGTCGCGCGCCGCACCGTAAGCCTTGTGCATCATCTCGGCTTCCTGTTGCGGGGTCATATCGCCGCCCAGGCGCAGATAGCCGTCGCCATTGCGAGTGACGGTGGCGAATTCGGTTTCCTGCTCCAAGCAGCGATGCACCCGCACCGCACTTTCCGGGGTCAGGACAGCGGGAATATGCACCCGGCCGTCGCGCGCAAAGGCACGGGCGAATTCCTGCGTTTGCAACGTTGGATTCAAAACAGGATCGCTCGAGATTTCTGTCATCGCGCCCTGAACCAGCCGGTAATGGAATAGCGCGCCGCGCCCGCAAAAGGCGCAACAAGGCCCACCAGATGCTGTTGCGGCACTGCCAGAATATTGAGCGCATTGAAGGCCGGCAGATAGCCGCCGGACAAATGGCCGGGCCGGTCGGAAAACAGCAGCACACCGCCCCAGTCAGGCCGCCAGCGCGGCGTCATGTTGAGGACATAAGCCGCGATACGACCATTGTCATTGCCATCATCATGCTGGTTGAGAAAATGGCCGGGGCGATAGCGGGTGGCCTGCGCATCGGCGAAGGCGATGGCCGGATTGCTTGTCACCTTCCGCGCGAAATCCAGCAAGGACGCGCTGTTGAGGAATTGGGTAAAGGCCGACAGGTAGTGGGACGGATCGCCATAAGCCTCGCCGTCGCGAGACAGGACATGGCCGTCATAGAGATAGTGAAAGCCGTCGCGCGCGCCGGCATAGGCCGCGTTCATCAGCTCGGCCTCCTTCTGCGGCGTCAGGTTCGCTACCCGCCAGGCCTGGGCCTGGTCGTCGCCCATGCGGCACAGCAGCGCGAAATCGGTTTCGCGGCTGAGACATTGATGCACCCGCGCCGCGCTGTCCTGGGTGAGGATACTGCGGATATGCACACGGCGGCCCTGCGCGAAAGCCGATGCCGTCCTGTCCAGATCCAGCTCCGGGTTCAGGACAGGTTCGGTATCCATGATCAGTGCGGCATGCGGGCGAGCTGGGCGGATTGCACGTCCGCCAGTTTTTCCGCCGCGAGCCGAACGCTCGCCCGCTCTTTCACGCTCTCGCTCTTGAGCTGGCCGCAGGCCGCCATGATGTCACGGCCGCGCGGTGTGCGCACCGGCGAGGCATAGCCGGCGCGGTTGACGATCTCGGCGAACTTTTCGATCTGGCTCCAGTCGGAACATTCATACGGCGCGCCGGGCCAAGGATTGAACGGGATCAGGTTGATCTTGGCGGGGATGCCGGCCACCAGCTTCACCAGCGCCCGCGCATCTGCCAGGGAATCGTTCACGCCCTTCAACATCACATATTCGAACGTGATGCGCCGGGCATTGGAAGCACCGGGATAGGTGCGGCAGGCCTCGATGAGCTCGGCGATGGGGTACTTCTTGTTGATCGGCACGATCTGATCGCGGATTTCGTCCGTCACCGCATGCAGCGAGATGGCCAGGCTAGAGCCGATCTCATTGCCGGCGCGCGCAATCATCGGCACCACACCGGCAGTGGACAGGGTGACGCGGCGCTTGGACAGGGCGATGGCGTCGCCATCCATGGCGATGGCCAGCGCGGACTTCACATGGTCGAAATTGTAGAGCGGCTCGCCCATCCCCATCATCACGATGTTGGTGACCTTGCGGTTCGGGGCGGTAGATGGCCAGTCCTCCAGCGTATCCTTGGCGATCAGGATCTGGCCCAGGATCTCGTCAGGGTTCAGGTTGCGCACCAGCTTTTGGGTGCCGGTATGGCAGAAGCGGCAGGTCAAGGTGCAGCCCACCTGGGACGACACGCACAGGGTGCCGCGGTCGGCCTCCGGGATATAGACGGTCTCGAACTCGATCCCCGCACCGGTCTTCAACAACCACTTGCGGGTGCCGTCCTCGGACAGTTGCGCGGTGACGACCTCGGGCCGTTCCAGGGTGAAGCTCTGTTCCAGAATGCTGCGAAAGTCCTTCGCCAGGTTCGACATGGCGGCAAAATCCTTGGCGCCATGCACATAGATCCAGTTCCACAACTGGTTCACCCGCATGGCGACGGATTTCTCGGGGACCCCGGCAACGATCAGTGCGGACTTCAACGCCTCCCGATCAAGACCAATGAGAGAGACGCGGCGGTTTGTTTCATTTTCTGGCATCACATGCTGCAGGCGGCGTGGATCTTGGCCAATGCGTCGTTGAAGCCAGACAGGCTGTAGGTGTCGCTGGTCTTGGTGCCGCGCGAACTGGTGCCGCTGGCCACCGCCGACACGCCGTTATGCATGGCATCCATCAGACGGCCATTGTCCGTCAGCTGCTGCAACCAGGCGCTGCCGTCCTTGCCATTGTTGCGGATGAAGAAGGGGAACTTGTCGCTGCCGACACCCAGGGCGGCCACGCCATTTTCCTTGGCCTGATAGCCATAGACAATCTGGGGCTCGGCCTTCACCTTGCGCGACGGCCAGTCGGAAATCATCAGATAGATGGCGGCGCGCTTGGTCCCGGCGGGGCGCGTGGCGCGGGGCTTGGACAGGGCATAGCAAGTCAGGCTGGAACCCGTGCCGGTGGTATAGGCCGACCAGTTGCCGAACACGCCCAGCAGATTGGCGGGTTCCGCTGCGGCGGGCACGACGGCGACGGCAAGTGCTGTGGCGATGGAAAGGCCAATCAACGTCTTCATCAGGGAACTCCGGGGAATTCACGCGCTATCGCACGGGAATCGGGCGTTTGTGTGATTTTGACGGACAATAGCGGGGGCCACCCTGCCCTCGCAAGCGGGCCCGCGCCTAGCTCACTCCCTCAGTCCATAACCCCGCGAGAACAGCCGCCAAACCAGCCCACCCAGCGCGGCGATCATCAGCAAGGTCAGGGCGATGGAAAGACCCTGGGGCGCCTCGTCGACACCGATCATCGCGCCGCGGATGCCGTTGATGAAATAAAAGAAGGGGTTGGCCCAGAGCATCCAGTGCAGCCAGCCGGGCAGCATCTTCATGGTGAAAAAGCTGCCACCCAGCATGGAAAGCGGCTGCAGGAAGAACACCACTGGCATGTTGAGCTGCTCGAAGCTCTTGGACCACAGCCCGATCAGAATGCCTGCCAGACCGAAGATGATCGAGACCGCCACGACCCAGAACACAAACAGCGGCCAGGATTCGATCGTCGTGGCGCCAAAGCCAAGGCCCAGGATCAGGATGCCGATGCCGGTGACAGCGGCGCGCACCACCACGGTGGACAGGCTCCCCACCACCATCTCAAGATATGAGAGCGGCGCGACCAGCATCTCTTCCACAAAACGGATGAAGCGGGAGAAATAGATCGCCGAGGAAGATTGCAGGAAGGCCGCGGTGATGATGTTCATCATCAGCACGCCCGGCATCACAAACGCGATATATTTATGGCCGCCGATGGTGCGCATCGTGCCGCCCAGCACATAGCCGAAGACGAAGATGAACAGCAGCGCCGAACTCCAGGGCGCGATGAAGACCTGGATCGGCACGCGCAGCATGCGTTTCACGTCGCGGCGCACGATAGTGTAGAGGCCGATCCAGTTGACGCCCATGGGGCTGAGGGTTGGCGCGCTCATCTATTGCCCCGCGACATGATCGGCTTCGGCCCCGGTGGCGATCAGATAGGCGCGCTCCAGGCTGCCCGGCGTGCCCGCCATCTCATCCTTGGTGCCCTCGCGCACGATCCGGCCCTTGGCGACAATGGCGATATCGCGGCACAGCCGCTCCACCTCTTCCAGATAGTGCGACGTGAGCAGGATGGTGCGGCCGTCCTGATTGATCTCGGTCAGATAGTTCCACAGCACCCGGCGCAGCTCCACATCCACACCCGCGGTGGGTTCGTCCAGGATGATCAGCTTGGGGCCGTGCACCAGCGCGCGCGCCAGCACGACGCGGCGCTTCAACCCGCCCGACAGCTCGCGGAAGCTTTTCTTCAGGTGCGGCGTCAGTTCGAAGCGCAGCATCAGGTAATCGACGCGCGATTTGCGCTGCGCCCGGTTCAGGCCGAAATAGCCGGCGGCCCAGTCCACAATATCGGCGGGCTTGGCGAACGGATCGACGTTAAATTCCTGCGGGCACAGCCCGACCAGCCGGCGCGCCTCGCGATAATTCTTCACCGCATCCAGTCCGAAAACCTCGATCGTACCCGCTGTCGGATTGGCGATACCGGTGATGCAGTGGATGGTGGTGGATTTGCCCGCGCCATTGGGGCCCAGGAAGCCAAAAAAATCGCCTTCCTTGACGGTCAGCGACAGATCATCGACCGCGACATTGCCGCGGCGATAGACCTTGCGCAGGTTCTTGATCGAAAGAGCGGGTGTGGGCATGGCTTCCGTTATATGGACCGCCTGCGCCCTTTGCCAACCGGAGGGTGTGAAATTTCGCCCTTGCTGTGGCGAATCGGCATTGATTTAAGCCCTAATAGTCCCGGGGCTTTGCCAGCGGCGCGCCCCAGGTGTGCGCCGGGGGCAGTTCGGTGCCGCCCGCCGGTGTCACGGGACGGTCACCATACCCACCCTGGGTCATCATCCGGTCGTACAGCACGATGGCGCCGGCCATGCCAACATTGATGGAAAAGCGGGTCGGGATCTTCACCACGAATTCGCACAGAGACAGCATCTGGGGCGACAGCGAATAGCGCTCGGCCCCGAAAATATAGGCGGCGCGCTGGGGATGGCGGAAACGCGGCAGCAGGGTCGCGTCATCGGTGATCTCCACGCCCACCAGCCGGCAACCCAGCGGCAGGCGAAAATCGTCCGGATGCTCGAAGGAATAAAACGGCAGCTGGCCTTCGGCGTTGCTGGTGTCGCTGTTGGCGTCCGAAAGCTTCAAGCGCGGCGCGATGGAAAAAAAGAAGCTGGCATCGAAGGCGTGCGCAATCCGCACCAGATTGCCCAGGTTCATGGGCTTGGAAACGCCTTCGACGCCTACGCCAAAATAGCCGCGCATGCCGGAAGGACTATCCGATTCAGGGGGCAAACGCCTATTGCTGTTTGGCGGCGGCCGCCAGCGCGGCGTCCTGCTGGTCCAGCGCCGGCGTCTGGTACTCAACGCTGCGGATGATGCAGATCCCGGGCATTGCAGGATCGTGGAACAGCACCGAATCACCCTTGGACACACAGGACAGGTTGCTGGTCCCGTTGGTCTTGAAGCGCAGTCCCAAGGGGTACTGAAGGTCGTGGCACTGACCCATGAAGTTCACGCGATAGCGCTGGCGGTCCCGGCCGATCACGATCAGCGAGCGGTTTCCCGGCACAGGCTTGAAGTCATACATGTTGACCTGGCGCAGACAGGCGGGGTCGGACGGCGGGCTTGATGGCTGGGCCATGGCCGGTACGGCAGAACACAAAAGCACGGCGGTCAAAAGATAACGGGTCATGCTATCCTCCTTTGCCCTTCCCTCCTGCATTCTACACCGCGGGAACGGAACGGGTCGATCCTGACTTTCTTTTCACCACCTACCAGAAACGCCGGGCGCCCCATGTCTGATCCACGACCCAAGCCCGGCCTGCGCGCCCGCGTCCACACGGCCCCCCTGCTGAAGCAGCTGGGCCCGGGCATCATTACCGGCGCGGCTGACGACGATCCCAGCGGCATCGCCACCTATAGCCAGGGTGGGGCCCAGTTCGGCTTCAACCTGCTGTGGACCATGCTGCTGACCTTTCCCCTGATGGCGGCGATCCAGATGGTCAGCGCCCTGATCGGCAGGGTCACCGGCCGGGGCCTGGCCTACAATATGGGCCAGGTGATGCCGCGCCCGCTGGTGCTGGGCCTGCTGGCGCTGCTGTTCATTGCCAACACCGTCAATGTGGGGGCCGACCTGGCGGCGATGGGCGAAGCGGCCAAGCTGGTGACCGGCCTGAACCAGCATGCCTTCACCCTGTTCTTCGCCTTTGCGTCGCTCGGCTTGCAGCTTTTCATCCCCTATCGCCGCTATGCCCGCTTCCTGATGGTGCTGACGTTCAGCCTGTTCGCCTATGTCGCGGTCATGTTTTTGATACCGCTGGACTGGGCAGCGATCGGCGCCGGAATGATCGGGCTGCATCCGAACCTGACCGATGATGCCGCCACCACCATCGTGGCGATCTTCGGCACCACCATCAGCCCCTATCTCTTCTTCTGGCAGAGCGCACAGGAGGTCGAGGAAGTGAACCAGCGTGACGACGAACATCCGTTGATCGACCAGCCCCGCGAAGGTCCAGAAGCGGTCAGCCGCATTCGCATCGACACCATCGCTGGCATGCTGGCGTCCAACGTGATTGCGCTGGCCATCATGATCACCACCGCCGCCACCTTGCATGCCCATGGCGTCACCGACATCAATACCGCCGGGCAGGCAGCCAGCGCATTGAAGCCCATCGCCGGACGCTTTGCTTTTGCGCTGTTCAGCCTGGGCATCATCGGCACCGGGTTGCTGGCGATTCCGGTTCTGGCGGGATCAACGGGCTATGCGGTGGCCGAAGGGCTGGACTGGAAAACCGGCCTGGACAACATGCCCTGGCAGGCACGCGGTTTCTACTCGGTGATCGGGGCGGCGACCTTGCTGGGACTGGGGATCGACTGGTCGCCGATAGACCCGATCAAGGCGCTGTACTGGAGCGCGGTGCTCAACGGG